>SDBT01016236.1_pt1 | contig 11794 bp, 8 predicted proteins | sample 2277101 | NCBI WGS metagenome assembly SDBT01 (sample SAMN10404973, study PRJNA504765) | marine sediment metagenome | isolation source: marine sediment core GS10_PC15, 103 cmbsf | place: Arctic Ocean: Southern Knipovich Ridge | collected 2010
CGTGGTTGTTCGCTGTTCCCTCCGGGGTGATGCTTAAGATTACTCTCCAGTAAGGAAGTTTTAATAAATAATTTGTGCGGCGCACGAGTCTTTAGAAGACGTTCCCCTCCGGGGACATCCCACATTCGATCCCCGGAGGGATCACTAGTTGAGGGCTCACTAGTTATTGAGTCGCTACAGGTACAACCGGACTGGCCAACGGAGGGAAACTTTCCACATCCATGGGGAAGATAGGATAGACTCCACTGCCACCTAGGCCACTAGCGGCTCCCGAACTGCTCCCCCCCTGACTGCTTGCTGACAGGAGAGCAGCCGTCTCTTCCATAGAACTCAAGGAATCATCACACAGCGAATCGGCCCACTCGTGGAACATACTGCGGACGCGGATGGCAGCGGAAATGGCTCGGCGGCGAGGGACGCCTTCTTGAGCGTCGCCTACCCGGATCCCCTCATCGGCTACAATGCCCAAGTACTCCTCGATGCCAGGATCTCTTTGTTGAACGATGACTTTGTCCAGTGAAGCATTGGGAGGAAGCGTGACCTCGAGCGTATGCGTGCCGGCGTTCAGTTCGATCGCAATGATCTTGGTGCCGCGCTGGCCCCGGATCGAGCTTACGGGACAGGTGATGGCCCTCAAACAGCCGTTGATAATCCAGCGAATCGAGTTAGGACTGAGGTAACGCGCTTCCAGGGTAAAAAAGCCCCTTTCGGCGACATCGAAGGTAATCTGAGCCGACAAAATGGCGTCTCCGGAAGATAGCCAGAAAGGCTCAGGCGGTTCTTCAGGCACCTCTTCTCCCTCTCCCTCCAAGGGTATCCTCAAGGTAGGAGTGAAATCCTCCCCTTTCAAAGTAATCTCCGGCCCGATCGCCGGGAGGTCGTGCTCGAGGTCGAGAGCTTTAGCCACCGTCACCGCCAGATCTCCGTACGTCAGCGCAGCTAAAGGATCCCAACCGCCGAGAGGCTCCACCGGGGTCAAACAGGGAGGGGTAACCCCAATCGATTGGGCCCGCGTCCCTTCCGAAAAGAGAAGGCTCAAGGAGTGCTTGCCGGGATTCAGCGTTATTTTGCTCAAATCAACCCAGCGGAAGTCTTGATCGGGTTGGAAAACTTCAAAGACGGTGTTTTTGATCTTGACGACGGCGCCCCCACCGGCGAGCCTCACTCGGAAAGCGTAGTCTCCGGGCCGGTGAGTGTTCACGCGGTAAAACGCTTCCGCCGCCGGCGACTCGGCCTGCACGAAGTTGGGATCACCATCGGTTACTGCTCTCAAAAAAGGAGACGATCCCTCCTGCAGGTGAAGGGCGGAAAAATCGATGCTGGAGCCCCAGTTCAAACGGTCGATATAGTGATAGCTCTTGGCATTGGAGGGAAGGCTCCAGTCCAGTTCCAGAGCCCGGACCACGTAAACGGCCCATTCTGCTTGAGTCACGATGTTCGTTTGGGCAACGCCGTAGCCGACCGCTGCGATAAGCCCGCCGACCATCACGATCAGAGCCGCAGCCCGCCGGTACCGTACCTTTTTACTAGGCATAGCTTACCTCTCGCCTGAATTTCCTCTTACTTAGGAAGCAACCCTCGTGCCACTCAAAAAACATGGGGGGCAAGTGGCATGCTCCGCGCTAACTGTTGATAAAACAGGGCTTCCCTCTATGTAGGGGAATGGCTTCATTGTGGTGTTTTTAAGGCTGACTGCGGGGTAATCCCGTCGCTGAAACGGCTCTCAGTCGAAAGGTTATCAACCCATAACTTGTTGCAAAACAGTTGCTTCCGTGATCTTGCCTTAAGCTCCAGCGACTGGCAAAGGAATTGCTACTCAGACAGGGTAAGAGACGCCTGGGGCGAATGTTCGCGCTCAAGCTCCCGTTAAGGCGCTTGTGGATCATTCGACACGTCCAGTTGCTCTTCGCCGCTCCAGTGGCAGCCCCAGGCTCAGCCATGATTCCTGTTTTAGATGTATTACGGCCCGGAAGGGCCGGCGCGGCCAGGAGAATCGCATGTGGATACAAAACCTAGCACCCGTCGTGGCTGTGACAGTGCTTACGCTGGGAGCCGGCAAGACCCTCTCGGCCCAAGCCCAAAAAGACAACGGATCGGATCCGTATGTCGTCATCGTGACCGAGTCCGACTCGTCGCCTGAAAGTCTGCTTCAATCGTACCCGGAAGTTACCAGCTCTTGGGAAGATGTGGCTTTGTACAACCTTCTCCGGCCCGGGCGACACATCGAGCTGACCCGTGACATGCTCTCCCGGCAGAAGGTTCTCGCCAAAATGTCGGAGCATTACGGCGAAACGGAAGTCCGGCGCCTTCTAGACAAGCGGTTCATGCCGGTCGTCAAGAATCTGCTGCTCCGTGAAGGAGATGTTCTTCGGACCTGGCGAAAATCCGGCGGCCGCATCTTGTTTGACGACGGTATCGACATCTTTGTTCGCCTCAAGCCGTAAAACCCCTCGGTGATCGCTTAACCGGGGGGTAATCCCGACACATTATTGGGATTTCCCCCCAGGTTCACCCAAGCGTTTTGGTGACTGCTTTTGCCGGCCCAAATACCTTAAAATTCAGCAATTACATGATTTATCCTCTTAAACCCTTTAGTTTCAACCACTCAGGGAGCAGCGCTTGCGCCACCCGGCTCGAGCTCCTATTCGGCATCGTGGGTTTCGGCCCATACGTAGGGGGGCGCCCGTTGTTGGACCCCCTCATCAATTATATCTTGCTTGTTTGCAACAGGTTACAGCCCCTTTCTCGGTGCCATATGGCACGCGACTTGCAGACCTAGGGGTGTTCCCTACGGGAGTTCGAATGGAAAAGCATCGCCTAACGACTGAACTTGCCGCTTCTTTATTGAAGTGCGGCTGGTCTATCCGCTTGCGGGTATCCGGCTGGAGCATGAAACCCCTTCTGAAGTCGGGGTGCCTTTTGCGCGTTGCTCCGCTCCAGGAGACTCCGCAGGTCGGGGAAATCGTTCTCTGTCGAACGAAGGCCGAACGACTCGTGTCGCATCGCGTCGTGGCCGTCTCGGCCGGGTCGATGAGAACGAAGGGCGATGCCTGCTCTCAAGCGGACGGCCTGGTGGAGCCGAGCCAGATCCTGGGCAGGGTGATTGCAGTGGAAAAACCGGTATTCATCCCTCTCACCGGCCGCGCGGCGCGCTGGACGGGAAAGTTTTTGAGTCGCTTCTATCCGAAGCTGGTAAAGATGAAGATGAGCGTCCTCGAGGGAAAAGCGTGATGCAGGAAGACATCCGAGCTCTTTTGAGCCTGGCAAGGGCCGGCCTCGCCCCATCCGATCCGTCCGCCTTCGATGCGGCATGGCTTCGATCAAGAAACTGGGATTTCATCACCTCCACCGCGAGACGGCATCGGCTATCGAGTCTTCTTTTCGAAGGGATACGAGGACTTCAGCTCGAGCCAAAGGTGCCGGAAACGGTTTTGGAGTCGCTTCGCTCGGCCTATTACACGAACCTCACTCACAACCTCGTGATGTTCGACCATACCGAAGCCCTGATCGAACGAGCCCGGGTGTATGGAGTACCGCTTGTTCTATTGAAAGGGGCGGCTTTCGCCCGTTGGCTATACCGTCACCCCGCCCTCCGGCCCATGGGCGATATCGACATCCTCGTCCGCAAACGGGATCTGGATCTGCTCGTGAAGCTGGCCGAAATGCTGGGCTATCAGAGACGCGAAACGGCTGACCATGCCGTCTCACTTCGCCACAAGGAGAGCGCGACCTATCTAGAGCTTCACACCCATCTGGTGAGCTGCCCCGGTTATCTGCGTGTCGATACCGAAATCATGCTGGCGCGCTCTCGCACCACCTCCCTCTGGGAAGCGCCTGCACAGATGCTCGTGCCGGAGGATCACTTGCTGCACCTGTGTCTACACGGCAGCTTCCAGCACGGGTTCCGTCAGCCGGCAATCAATGCCTGTGACGTTTATCTTTTATCCCAGCTACCAGAGTTTCGGTGGCAGGTCTTCCTGGATCTGGCCTCGTCTCCCCGCCTGGCTCCTCTCGTTTACGGAGGGCTGAGCCTTAGTCACCGAGTGATGCCCGGCGAGCAGATTCGCAAGGCGCTCGAATCACTCGAGCCCGGCGTGGATCGCCGCTGCCGAAAGCGGGTTGCCAAGCTGGATCTGTCCCAGATCCTGTCTCCTTCATCCGACTCTGTCGCCGGCTCACCTTTGAACCGTTTATTCTGGGCACCCGGCCTCAAGGACATGGTGACGATGGTACGGGAGACATTGCGCGTAAGAAATGAAGTGGGAAACTCGTCAGCAAGTCGGTTTCCCGTCCGACGCGGTTTGGAGTTGGTAAACCGACACCTCCTGTCTCCAAGAAAAAAAACATACCTTCAACAGGTGCGATCGCAGTGAGTTGGTGGAGATGAAACGAAACGCTGTTTCCCATTGGAGAACAAAAGGTGTATAATTTTCCCCACACCCAAAAAACTGGAGACGGTGCCGTAGTGATGAAGGAGCCCATGGGCCCACAGGTCCTAGTTGTCGACGATGATGCGAGCATGCTGCGTATGCTGCGCCACCGGCTCGAGCGCGAAGGATATGGGGTGGTGACTGCCGCCAACGGAGAAGAAGGCATCGGGTTGATCCGCCAAGAGGTCTTCACCCTGGTGATTACTGATTTAAAAATGCCAAAGCTTCGTGGCGACGAGCTGGCCCGAGCGGTGGCCCAGTTCAATCCCGAGATCCCGGTTATCGTCATGACCGCCTATGCCGAGGTCAACGAAGCCGTCAAGCTCATGCAAGACGGCGTCTTCCACTACGTCACCAAACCTTTCGACGTGGAAGAGCTGATGACCAAAGTGAAAATGGCCGTCGACAAGCATCGCACCACGTCAGAAGTGAAGCAGATTCGCACCAAGATCATGAGTCGGCGCAAGTCCGACTACATCGTCGGCGCCTGTGGCAAGATAGAAGAGTTACTCACCCAAATTTCCATCGTGGCGCAAAACGACGTACCGGTGATTATCTACGGCGAATCCGGAACGGGTAAAGAGCTCGTGGCGCGTGCCATTCACTACACCGGGAAGCGCGCAGACAAACCCTTCATCGTGGAAAACTGCGGTGCCATTCCCGAAAACCTCATCGAGAACGAGCTCTTTGGACACGTCAAGGGCGCTTACACCGACGCCCGTACCGACCAGAAGGGCCTCTTCGAGGAAGCTCACCGTGGAACGATGTTCCTGGATGAAATCGGAGAATTGCCTCTCCCCCTGCAGGTGAAATTTCTGCGGGTCCTTCAAGATGGAGAGTTCAAGCGCATCGGCTCGACCCGCTCCATAAAAGTGGACGTGCGGGTCATTGCGGCAACCAACAAAGACCTGATTCAGGCCATCGCCGAGAAGTCGTTCCGGGAAGATCTCTTCTATCGCTTGAACGTCATACCGGTTCACATTCCACCGTTGCGCGCGCGGAAAGAGGATATCCCACTTCTGATCAACCACTTTCTCACCGATTTCAACAAGGAGCTGGGCAAGAAAGTGGACGGATTCTCACCGGCGGCCATTCAGAAGATGATGACTTATCAGTGGCCGGGAAACGTGCGTGAGCTCAAGAACAAAGTCAAACAGGCCATGGTACTGACGCGCAACAACGTCATCACCGCCGAAGATCTCTTCTTCCACGTACCGGTCTCCTCCAACAAGTTCCAATCCTTCAAGGAGGCCAAACGCGAGTTCGAAAGGGAGTACATTTCCCAAGTGCTTCGAATCTGCCAGGGCAACATCAGCCAGGCGGCACGGCTCGCCAAGAAGGACCGGAAAGATTTCTACGACGTGATGAAAAAGTACGGAATCCTCCCGGAGACTTTCCGCAAGCAAGCCCAGCAACAGAGTAACTAACGTCGCACCGGTCGATACACGTGTGTCGCCTGGCCAAAGAAGACTTCCGCCGCTTCCATCACCGTCTCGGAAAGGGTGGGATGTGGATGGATGCTCAACTTGATATCGGAAGCAACCGCCGCCATCTCGATCGCCAGAACCGCTTCTGAAATCAGCTCTCCCGCCCCCGGACCGACAATCGCCGCTCCCAGGATTCGCTCGCTGTCCGGGTCGATCAGCAGTTTGGTGAGGCCATCGTCGCGGCCAAGGGTGGTCGCGCGACCCGACGCGCCCCAGGGAAAGCGGGCGACTTTCACCGGACGCTTTTGCTCCCGGGCCTCGGTCTCGGTCAAACCGCACCAAGCAACCTCGGGATCGGTAAAGACCACCGCCGGGATGACCTGTGGCTCGAAAGCCACTTTGTGACCGGCAATCGCTTCGGCGGCAACCCGACCCTCATGCGAGGCCTTATGGGCGAGCATCGGTTCTCCGACCACATCTCCAATGGCATAGATGGAGGGATCGGCGGTCCGCCTCTGCTCGTTGACCTGGATGAAACCGCGCTCGTCGACACCCACCAAGGTGTTCTCGAGCCCCGGAATCCGGGAGTTGGGTTTTCGCCCCACCGAAACGAGAACCTTCTCGTAGACCCGGGTCGAATCTTCAACTCCTTCGCCCTCGAACCGCACTCCAATTCCTTCCTTCTCTTCTTTCATCTCCACCACCCGGCTTCGGAGCATGACGGAGTCGAAAGCTTTCGTCACCCGCTTGGCCAGGATCGTGATCAAATCCCGGTCGACCCCGGGCAGCAATCCGGGCATCATCTCCACCACCGAGACCCGAGATCCCAAAGCGGCATAAACCGTCCCCAGTTCGAGACCGATGTAACCTCCGCCAACAACCAGCATCGTCTTCGGAACCTCCTCGAGCTCGAGCGCCTCCGTCGAGGTCATCAGACGCGATGAGTCCAAGGAAAGATTGGCAAGCGAGGCGGGACGCGATCCGGTCGCCAGGATGGCCTTTTCGAATGATAAAGCCTCCTCACCGCCGCCAGCCTTTTGGATGGTGAGCCTATTGGAGTCCACAAAGCCGGCACGGCCCTGAATGAATTGAACCTTGCGCTGCCGGGCAAGCTGGCCGAGCCCCCCGGTCAGCTTTTCGACAACCCCCTGCTTCCAGGCGCGAAGCTTTGCCAAATCGATCTCGGGCTCGGAAAACCGCACCCCCCATTGCGCCGCTTCGCGGGACTCGTTGATGAGCTTGGCGATGTGTAAAAGCGCTTTGGACGGTATGCAGCCCCGGTACAAACAAACGCCACCTGGGTTGGGTTCGGTGTCGACCAGGGCAACAGACAGCCCGAGATCGGCGGCGAGAAATGCCGCCGCATAGCCACCCGGCCCGCCCCCGACCACCGCCACCTGCGTCGAGGTACTATCGTTCGTCGTCGCGCTCATCTTCTTCAACCCTCCAGGGATAACAAAAAGGGATTTTCGAATGCTTCTGCCAGCCAACGAATAAAGCGGGCGCCGTCGGCGCCGTCAATCGCCCGATGGTCATAGGAAAGCGACAGCGGCAGCATCAACCGAGACTGGAACTGGCCGTCCTGCAGGACCGGCTGGATGCTGCCACGGGCGATGCCCAAAATGGCCACCTCGGGCCAGTTGACGACAGGAGTGAAAGCGGTGCCGCCGATTCCGCCCAGGTTGGTGAGGGTAAAGCATCCCCCTCGCATGTCCTCGAGACCGAGCTTGCGGTTCCTGGCCTTCTCGGCGGCCTCGGCCAGCTCGGCGGAAATCTCCAGAATGTTTTTTTTGTCCACGTCTCGTATGACCGGAACCAACAGTCCTACCTCGGTGTCAACCGCCACCCCAATGTGATAATACTTTTTGTAGATGATCTCGTCTCTTTCCAGATCAATCGAAGCATTGAACTGTGGAAAGACTTTGAGCGCCGATGCGGCTATTTTGAGAGCAATGGCGGTTAGGGTGAGTTTTCCGCCCGCCGCCTCCGCCTTTTTTCCATAGCGCTTGCGAGTCTGTTCCAGTTCGGTGATATCGGCGAGATCGTGCTGGGTGACATGCGGCGCGAGCCAGGCCCGACTCAAGTGCTCGGCGGTCTTGCGGCGCACGCCGCTCATGGTTTGGCGCTCTACCGCCCCCCACTTCTTGAAATCGGGCAGGGCACCGGCGGAGGCAACCGCACTACCGGTTTGCACCCCTTGAACCAGACCCTTGGCATGCTCCTTGACATCTTCCATCAAGATGCGACTGCCGTCCCCGGAACCCGAAACCTGGCCGATGTCCACCCCCAACTCGCGGGCGATTCGGCGAACCGAGGGCGCCGCCGGCACGACATCACGAGATGCAACTTCCGAGGGAGAAAGAACCGGCGTCACCACCGTCCCAGCTACCGGTCGCGGTGGTGGTGGAGGCGGGGCTTTTTCAGTCGACTCGGCCTCGGCTGAAGGCTCCACCGGCGCTTTGTCTTCAACCGCTTCTTCCGCCGGTGCCGGAGCGACCGGCTCCTCTTCGGCAGCCGCCCCGCCGTCCAGGACGAGAATCACCTGCCCGACCTGAATCTTTTCACCTTCCTTGATCTTGATTTCGGTCACAACACCTTCAAAAGGCAGCGGAACTTCGATGGTGGCCTTGTCGGTCTCGAGCTCCAGAACCGCTTGATCGGCGCGAATCGCGTCTCCAACTGCGACCAGCACTTTCAGGACATCGCCGTCTTCCACGCCCTCACCGAGCTCCGGAAGCTTGAACTCTCTCGACATCAGTTTTTCCTCCTCAAGCAGTCACCGGGTCGACTTTTTCGGGATCGATTTCGAAATCCTTAATCGCTTTCGACACCACCTGAGCTTTGATCTTGCCCTCCCTGGCCAAGACGTGGAGCGCCGCCAGGGCGATGAAACGTGCGTCGACTTCGAAAAAATCCCGCAACGCGGCCCGCCCCTCACTTCTTCCGAAACCGTCCGTACCCAAGGCGACGAAAGGTCTTGGGCACCAGCGGCTCACCGATTCCGGCAAAGCCTTTACGTAATCCGAAGCTGCAATGGTTGGGCCGGTGGCGCCGGCCAGGCACTGGGAGAGGTACGCCACTTTCGGCTTGCTCGCCGGATGCAGCATGTTCCACCGATCGGTGGCTTCCCCGTCACGGTAGAGCTCTTTGTAGCTGGTAACACTCCAGACATTGGCCGCTACTCCATATTTGTCTAGAATCGTCCGAGCTTTGATCGTCTCGTTCAAAATAGCGCCGCTTCCGAAAAGCTCGACCCGGTTTTTCTTTTGCTTGGCTCCCGAGCCGGCAAATTTGTAGATCCCCTTGAGTATGCCTTCCTCGACGCCTTTGGGCATCGCAGGCATGCGGTAGTTCTCGTTCATCACCGTCAGATAGTAAAACAAACTCTGCCCTTGCTCGTACATCCGGCGGATACCGTCGCGCAGGATGATCGCGAGCTCGTAAGCAAATGCCGGGTCATAGGCCATTAGATTAGGTACCGGATAGGCGAGAAGGTGGCTGTTACCATCTTGATGTTGGAGCCCTTCCCCGGCTAGCGTGGTGCGGCCGGCGGTTCCGCCGATGAGGAAGCCCCGGGCACGACTGTCCGCCGCCGCCCAGATGAGATCACCGACCCTCTGGAAGCCGAACATGGAGTAGAAAATGAAGAACGGAATCATGTGGACTCCGTGGATGGAGTGGGCGGTGCCGGCGGCGATGAAAGAGGCGAGCGAGCCCGCTTCGGTGATCCCCTCCTCGAGAATCTGACCATCTTGCGCCTCCTTGTAGTAAAGGAGCGTATCTCGATCGACGGGCTCGTAGAGCTGGCCGACATGAGAATAGATACCGACCTGGCGAAACAGAGCTTCCATACCGAAAGTCCGAGCCTCATCGGGCACGATAGGCACGATGCGTTTGCCGATTTTCTTGTCGCGAAGAAGCTTGGCAAGCAGCCGCACGAACACCATCGTCGTCGAGGCTTCTCTCTCGGAGCCTTTGTAGAACTCGGTGAAGAGATCTTCAGGAGGAGAAGCCACCGGCTCGCATTTGACTCTGCGCGAAGGCACGTAGCCGCCGAGCTCCCGCCGCCTTTCCTGTAAGTACTTGGTCTCCGGACTATCGTCAGGAGGCCGGTAAAAGGGCGCCCCGGCAAGCTCTTGGTCCGAGATGGAAATGCCGAAGCGAGCACGGAAATGCCGAAGCTCCTCTTCGTTGAGCTTCTTCTGCTGATGGGTGATATTTTTACCCTCTCCCGCCTCACCGAGCCCGTAGCCTTTGATGGTTTTAGCCAAGATGACCGTCGGGGAGCCTTTGTGCTCGACCGCGGCTTTGTAAGCGGCATAGACTTTTCCCGGGTCGTGACCGCCCCACCTCATCTTACGAATCTGCTCATCCGAGAGATGCTTGACCATTTCGAGCATTTTCGGATGAGCGCCAAAGAAGTGCTTGCGGATGTAGCCTCCGGACTCGACGAAATACTTCTGGAACTCGCCGTCCACCACCTCGTTCATCCGTTGAACCAGAAAGCCCTCGTCATCCTTGGCAAGGAGCGAATCCCAGTCACTCCCCCAAATAACTTTGATGACATTCCAACCGGCGCCCCGGAAAGCCGCTTCCAACTCTTGAATGATTTTTGCATTGCCGCGCACCGGACCATCGAGCCGCTGCAGGTTGCAGTTGATGACGAAGATCAAGTTGTCCAACCTAGCCCGAGCCGCCAGAGTGATAGCACCGAGGGTCTCGGGCTCATCGGTCTCCCCGTCGCCGAGAAACGCCCAGATTTTTCGGCCGGCGGTTTTCTTTATCCCTCGATCTTCCAGATACCGGTTGAATCGGGCTTGGTAAATAGCGGTGATGGGACCCAGGCCCATCGAAACCGTGGGGAACTGCCAAAAATGGGGCATCAACCAAGGGTGAGGGTAAGAAGAAAGGCCGCCGCCGGGTCGGAGCTCCCGGCGGAAGTTCTCCAACTGCTCGGCGCTTATTCGACCTTCCAAAAAGGCGCGCGCGTAAATGCCCGGCGCTGCATGGCCCTGGAAAAAAATGATGTCGCCGTCCTGCTCCTCATTTTGGCCGCGGAAAAAATGATTGAAGGCGACTTCATATAAAGTCGCCGCCGACGCATAGGTGGAGATGTGGCCGCCAATGCCTTCGAGCTCACGGTTGGCCCGCACCACCATGGCCATGGCATTCCAGCGCACCAGGCTCTTGACCCGTCTCTCGATGTCCCGACTCCCCGGATACACGGGTTGCTTGTCCCAAGGAATGGAGTTGATGTAAGGCGTGTTGGCGGTAAATGGAACTTTAACGCCGGACTGTTGAGCATAAGTACCCAACTGTTCCAGCAGTTGGACTACCCTCTTCGGTCCGCCGTGCTGGAGCACCCACTCCAGGGAGTACAACCACTCCCGAGTTTCGATAGATTCCAACTCGGATTGAGTCATGCCTTTGGTGGCCATCCTGATTTTCCTTTTTATGGCGATAGGTACATGTAAAAGCGAATGCCATCGAAGCATCCGCCGGCCTGCTGAGCCCCAAGCCAATGGAGCTTTCCATGCCGCCCCTATTCTACGTCAAGCGGTGAGCTATCTGCGGCCGAGGCCGCTTGTGTTCCCTAAAAGCCGCAAAACCGTCCACCGGCTAAATGGATTATATTTTTTTGCATTTTATTTAAAAAAATGGTACATTTACACTAGGAATATGGGCTGACTTCATTAATATGAGGCAGGTGGCACTGGTCGGGGGGCCGGCCAGCAACTTTGCCGAATACCGCGGCAAAGAGGCCCCCCGACAGGCTTTAATTTTTGATCTTCTCCTATCCCCGTCGCTTCGAATGAACGGGACTCACCACTAACGTTTTTCCAGCGCTTAGCTCTCCGGTGTTTTACGCACATTCGCCCGAAAACCTGGGATAAGATTCAGCACAAGAGGAAGACGGCGGCGATTTGTTTGTCCAGG
>SDBT01016237.1_pt1 | contig 11794 bp, 20 predicted proteins | sample 2277101 | NCBI WGS metagenome assembly SDBT01 (sample SAMN10404973, study PRJNA504765) | marine sediment metagenome | isolation source: marine sediment core GS10_PC15, 103 cmbsf | place: Arctic Ocean: Southern Knipovich Ridge | collected 2010
GACTTAAAATTAAGCTTGACTGTTACTATAAGAAAAACTCCAATAAGGAAGGCTCCAACCACACCAAGCTCCGCCAATGCTTGTAGAGGTTCATTGTGAGCAGCTCCTACGTAGGCTGGGAAGGCCTTGAGGATCGTCCCCAGTTCTGGAAACAACGTCAGGTGAAATTCCCTAAACCTATCATACTCATAGGAAAAGGAACCAAGACCATGACCGAAGAAAGAAGCATCTGCCCACATTGCAGCTGTGTTAGTCCAAAGTTCTATTCTTGGTAAGGCTGAGGATTCAATCCTTTGTAAGAGTCCTGGCCAAAGAAAGAGAAGGTTCAATGGTACCAGTATAGCAAAGAATGTTCCATATATCCAATGTCGCTTAAAGCAATAGACTAAAATGGCAGCCAAAGCGACGAGGAGCCAACTATCGTAGGTGATGTAAATTGTAACATAACCAATTGCTAAAGCAAGTAATATACAAATGAAAGTTCCAAGAAGGTTACTGGCATTCTTCCAAGCAAAGGCGATGACAAATGGAGATGCAATAAGTAGCCACTCTGCTGCCCAGTTTTGATTACCGAAGCCTCCATCAATTTCTGACCATAAAAATAATGATAACAAGGCACCAAAGAAGGCCAGAGTTACCACCAAGGTAATATGACTCCTCAAAAGTCCTCCTGCAAAGACACAGAAGACTAACCAGAGAGTCGCTACCTTTGCTAATTGCAGTGCTCCTTCTTGAGGATCAGAGGACCACAATAAGGAAAGAGCAAAGTAGCTTAATAAACCAAAGCCAATAGTGATTGGCTTTGTCAATTTGAACTCACAAAACAAAAGTGACGCAGCTAGTAATCCTATAGCAACCCAACGGAGTACATGAGGAGAGCCCAACTCGCTTTGCCAAGCAAGGAAGCTAGCTATAAGAAGAGCTGCCCAAATGTACTCCAAAGGCTTCATCGGTCAACAACTACTGTGCAAATTTCACGCACTGTATTAGTAGAATTTCCACTTGAACCAATGGAAATAGCTTGACCTGCAGTGATTGTATTGTTAGTCGCCACAGTTAAGTCTGAGTCTACATCACCTGCAGCAGAACCGGAGAATGCCACTGTTATTGTGCTACCAGTTGTTGGCTGAACGCCATTAACATTTAGTGTTAATGTATTGTTCGCCGTTGTAATCGCAGCCTCAAGAACACAATACCAATCCGTGATACTTCCAGCAAAGTGAGATACAACAAAGTGCGTAGCATTCGTTGACACATCAACGAGTACGATTTGAAGAGTTGTGTCATCAAGTTCTGCAGCACTTGAAGAGATCGTTGTACCAGCAAGCTTTAGAGCTCCACCAGACTCAATATCCAAGTCACCACCACTCAGTACATCGAGCGAACCGGCTACGGACCAGCGAGAGCCACCTTGTTCTCTACAGTTCAGAATGTTGCAAGCAGAATTCTGAGCCCAAGCAACGCCAACCAAGCCAAAGGCAAAGGCTGCAAGGGCTCCGAATAGAAGTGTCTTTCTCATTTGTATCTTTCCTTCTCTTTGGGGGAGGAAAAGAAGAGTTCCTCCCCCAAGTGAGCCTAAGTAGCCTGAGCAGTTGTTGGACGACGGTCGGAATCACCCATGATCGCAGTGGCTGCGATAAAGATGTTTCCTGAGTCGTTATCCGCTGGAGTAATCGTCATGCGAACATAACGCTTTTCACCAGTATAGCCGATTTTCCTAACCGAGTTGTCGTCGGCGAAGTCAAACGACACAATAGCCTCTGTCGGATCGAGATTGACATCTGCTACTGCGGTCTTGGTACCGAAGCCAGCAGCGTTGTCTTCCTCGATCAAGACGGTGAAGGTAGCATCGGCATCGGTGTTTACTCCAACTAGGATTGCAAACACCATAGACTTGAACCCGCGCATGTCAATGATCTCACTAACGTACGCAGTGTTATCTGTACCAGCAGCAACGGGACTGAGGGCACGACGGACTTCGATATTGTTATAAAGATCACGCATGATACCCTCCTATGTTGAGATCGTCTGAAGCTTGATTGCTTCAAAGTTGACCACATCACCGCCAACTCGACGAGTCGTGTAGAACACCACGTAAGGCTTCGCGGTGTAAGGATCGCGGAGGACACGGATGCCCTTGCGATCAACGATAGTGTACGCGGTCTTCATATCACCAAACACGATGGCCTCAAGACCAGCAGAAACAGCCGGCATGTCATCGGCCTGGTGAATTGGATAGCCAACGATTGATGCAGGCTGTCCAACCTTGAAGATCGGCTCCCAAAGATAGCGACCGTCGCCATCCTTCAACTTCCGAAGATCTCGAATCGTAAGACGAGCAGCCATGAATCGAGCATTGATCAGATATGGTGCCTTAAGTGAGTACACCAGATCAAAGATGCCATCGGCAGTCAAGGCACTCGTGGCACCAGATACAATCTGCTCGATCTGTCCGACAGAGGTTCCACTTGGGTAAGTAATAAACCCACGAGGCTGTCCAACACCAGTGCCGGCTACGAACGCTGTAGCTTCATCCCGAGCGAACTTCTCAGAAACCTTTCGACCAAGCCAGGCTTCAACATCGAAGCCGGCATCGTCTAGGAGTTTCTGAGTCGCCCGAGGCTTCGCATAGAGTTCGTGAGCATGAATCACACGCTTGCCAATATCGGGAGTATCGGTCTGCGCTCTCGACTCCTGTTCAGCAACCCAACCGGAACCAGCTTCGCTTTCATCAGCAAGGATTTCAAGCTGATCGCTACCGATGTTTTCCACCATAGCAAACTGGCGAATTGGAGAAGTCTCGAAGACTTTGGTGACGATCCGACTGGAGACTTCTGGGCGTACCCAGTATCCACCACCGGGGTCTCGATCCACAGAGAGAAGCTTCGTCTCCAACCTAGTAGCATCCATCTTATTCAGAAAGGCGCTAAAGTCTCGACGAAGGTACGTGTGGAAGTGCTTCGAGTAGAGCTTGAAGGCTTCCACGTCCGACGCATCAACGTCTTCCGGTAGAAGCTCAAGAGGACGACCAGCTTCGAAGTGGTCAACCGTAATCATTTCGCAAGCCTGAGAACGAATCTCGAGTTCTGCCTTCGGATCGTCAGAGCCAGGACCAGTTCGCTCCATCGCTGTTTCCAGCGCAGAGATTTGGTCCTGTGCAGACTTCAGTTCCGTAGCAGCAGTCTCAAGCAAGGCACCCTTCTTATCAAGAGTGTCTTCGATCTTCTCCAACTTCTCAGTCACGAGAGGATCGATTTCACCCTTTATAGCTTTCGTCTCAAGTGCCTCGTCGTATGTTTTCTTGAACTCGTCATTTGCCTTGTTCAAGTCCTCAATAGCTTGCTGCAACTGTTCAGCATCCATTGTTCAAGTTCCTGTTGCAGTTTTCAATTTTTCAGTGACGCGCCGAATGCTCGCCACCAGCTCGTCATTTCCACCCTCAACGTTACGCCGAGCTGGTGGACTCCATCCCGCACAAATGTATTTGGCGGTCGCTTCGGAGAATTCCGCGTTACGCAGAACTTTCTCCAAATCTAGTTTTGTAACAATTTCTTCTGGGGAAGCATCCTTCACGCTCGTTACAAGCGCCCCCGGTTGTGCCGGAATTGCTACGAGAGAAATTTCAAAAAGATCAACTTCGAGAAGGTTTCGGGCAAAGCGCCCTCTCTTGTCATCATCTTGAGAGGTCACAGTTGTGAAGCCAATCGACATGCTATCGAGGACACCCTCCTTGAGGAGAATAAAGGCTTCTTGGGCCTTCGGGAGTTCCAGCAAAAGATGACCCTTTACGAAGAGTCCCTTTGCGTCTTCCTTTACGGAGTCCCAAACGCCAATCATCGCCCTCATATCGTGGCCGAAGAGCATCTTCACTTTCTTAGCCGGCCTGCGGTGGAGGGACTTCTTGAAGGCCCCCGGTTTGATAGTATCATCGTGCCGGTCTGCCTTGTTGAAGATCGCAGCGTGACCCTCGAAGAAACCCTCTTCCTCTGATGCTTTGAACTCAAAGGGAGCAAAGAATTTCTTAGTCTCCATCTCACCAACATCTTTTGTTCTAAGCTGCTGCGTCATCTGACGTGTCCTTACCATTGGGTTTTGGCGCAGGCTTTGGTTCTTCTTTTGGTTCTGCACCAAGATCTTCATTCTTCGAGGGAGTCCGAATTACGTCGCCCTCCGGCACTGGTTCGTAGCCCACAGCCTCGCGCTTTTCATTAATCTTGAGAAAGTCAGAGGCGTTAACCTTATCCCACAACATATGGCGGCGTGAAATAAGGGCTGGAACTTCATCAAGATCAAAGACCAACTCAAGGTCTTCACCAAAGAGAGGAGTCAACCACCAGTTTAGCTCCTGAAGGAGGAAGTCGAGGAGAGGAATAATGGTCTGTTCCCACAACCAGAGGCGAGCCTCTTCCATGTTCCTATGAGTATTATCTCCAGGAATACCAAGCATCTGCGCTGGCATTCCAAAGACCATTGCGATGTCGCGAGCGGAAGTGTGCTTTCCTTGAAGCCAATCCATGTCGGTGGGGGAAAGGCTCATTTCTTTCCAGTCGAGTCCGCCCTCCAAGAGAAGTGGGTCGCCTGCGTAATTCGGACCACTCTGCTCGTGTATTTGTTCCTTGAGTCGCTGGAATTGATCGTCGTCCAATCCTGTACCAGACTTCGGATCAATTACAAGGGCACCACTTGGTCGGGCTGAGTTCTGTAAGAGCGCCATGTTCCAAGCACCAGCTTCGTTATGCTGATCTACAGAAAAGGCAGCTGCTTCAACAGGACTCATTCCGTACCAGTCGTTGAGGGGATGGAAGGCCTTGATTTGGAGAATCTTTGAGTGACCTGTGATTTGATTTGCAGGCCAAGAAATAGACTGTGAACCGTTTGTAAAGATGTAGGCACTTGGAATACCAGTTCGACCAGCTTTCACTTGCATTCGGTCAGGACGCTTTGTCCAAAGTTCTCTGGGCGGAGCAGTAAATCTAGGACCGACTCTTTCAAGATAGCTGTTGCCTGCGATAAGGAAGAAGCCGATTACTGCTTGGATAAAGGCGGAACGACCTTGCATTGGGTTTGGGCGATCTAAGAGCGTGAGAAGTGGACTTTCCAGAACTTCCTTCCGACGCTTACCAGTACCACTAAATAAGTTGAAGGGCACCGACCCAGCACACTTTGAAATCTCATTAATTGCCCGATAGGCAACAGCGTTCTTAGCGTAGGACTCTTCTGCGAGCTTGTCGTACTGTCTGGGCGTCCAAACAGGCTGGCCGAGGACGCCCAGAGAAATGAGCTTCCCAGCCTTAGAAGCTTTTGTCTCAAGAGTCTTTGTCCAAGGAAATTTCATTGGGAACGCCTTGAGGAACCAAGGGCGCGAATCCTCGGCCCTACTATGTTTGGCCCGTCCATGAGTTCGGTCAGGACGTAAACGAGGGCATCAGCTCGGTCGGGACTTTTCTTTCCTCGACTCTTCTGCTTGATCTCGCCTGGTAGGAAGAGGCACATTTCATCCTCAAGCGCTGCGAAGGTTCCAACGTGATGGATTTTGTGCTGCTCGTACATCGCGGAGATTGGTTCGGCGCGAGTGACTTTTCCCTTACTTGCGTGGACGAGACGGACGTTTACGGAAGAGTCTACGGCACGGATGGTGGACTCAACCATCTCGCCACCCTGGTTCTGCTCGGCAACGACGAAATCGGCGTTCAAGTCGTGGTAGAGGGCACAGACCTTCGTGCCCCAACCTTCTGGGCTTGCTCGGAGAGAATGCTCGCCAATTACGTAGCCTTGCTTGTTCTCGGCAACTCCGGCAGTGACGATTCCAGTGAGATCGGAATCTTCATTGGAAGTGATTGCTGGGTCAACACCGATACCGATTCTGGTAAGTATAGGATGTTCGTTAACGCGACACTCATCAAGCAGCTTGTATGACCAGAGCGATCCTTCGAATTCGTCGAGGAGTTCTCCATAGATTTCCTGCCTCTCCAAACGTGTTCCCTTGTAAACTGAAATGATCTCGTTGAGGTAACGAGAGGGCAGGTTGTCTGCATTGTCAAAGGTGGGACCAACGCTGAGGGCAACGTCTCCATTCGGGAGGTCTTCCGAGCGCTTCCTAGCGAGAAGATCACGGAGGATTTTCTTCGGCCTTGGCGTCGTCGTCACCAGACACTGTGGGGCGTTACCGTAGCGCAAGCAAAGCTGAAGCATCTCCCAAGTGTCTTCAAGGTAGCGCCAAGCAGCAAGCTCGTCGCACCATACCTTGTCCAGGTTTGGCCCCCGGAGTCGATCAGGGATTTCACTGGTGAAGAGACTCGTCGTTGCGCCGTCAGGCCAGACGAGTTTTGAAGTAGCTGGTTTGTACTCAGGACGGAAGTAATTTGGAGCAAGGGAAAGAATACCACTTGGTCCCTCTACGCAGAAGCGACGCAAGTCAGCGCTGGTCGCTGCGATTCTTCCTGAATTCTTCGCGCGCCCTGCAACGTGTCCGTTGACCAACCAATTAGCACCAGTCAAATTCTTTCCCCCCCCTCTACCCGCCATTACTAACCAAACGAACCAGTTCCATAGGGGCGGAATTTGCTCTCGCCTCGCGTGAAGGAACCAGTCAGAGGAAACGTCCTCGACCTCGTTGTCCGAGAGTGCCGCAATGATTCCTTCCCGAGCGGAGTCGTCAAGCGTCGTTAGCACCTTGTTCCAGGAGAGGTGCTCCGGTGGCAACATTGCCTCTGTGAAAGGCATGTTCACTCTGAGGACTCCACGACGACGGTCTCAATGTCGATAATCGCACCTGTGCCCTTTGGAAGAGCGTCCGCAGCCGCTTGAAGCATCGTCACCATGTGGAGACGAGTGGCGGCAAGAACTTGTGTCTTGTCAGAAGTATTCTGCCCTTCTTCCACTCCATCAATGAATTTACAAACCTTGGTCCAGCGATCTACGGACTTGAGGCGAGTGGCTATACCGGGACTTTCGAGGCCGTCTCGAATGGCGTTCGCCACGAGAGGGAACATGGAACGGAACTCTTCCTTGAAGGCTTCGTCGAATTCCCCAAGAAGAGACTTGGCTAAAGGATCGGAGAGAACCCGGTAGACGGTAATTGCTGCCACGTTATAGTGCTCAGCAATCTCAACGCCCTTCATCCCATTGATAAAGGCTGCGACGTATTGCTTGTGCTCGGGCTTTAGCTCCTTGAGTTTCGCAGCCCCATCTAGGCGCCGCTTCCCAATTACCTTCTCGTAGTGGTACTTTTCCTTGATGAGTTCTGCATTTACCGCGTAGCGAGCCTTCTCCCTCTCCGGGTCGTATCCGGCCCGAGTCATGGAAAGGGGAAGGCTCACGTTTAGTTCGGTCAAGAGAGGTTACTTTCCGCGGCTTGGTACAGTGGAGGCACGCCAGTCAGCATTCAAGCCATCCTGTTGATGTGCATCAACAACGGCGAGATTCTGTGACAAGCTTGTGGAGAAGATCAACTGTGACATTGCAACCTGGACCATCGCTTGCATATTATCGAACTGAGTTCGATCACGATCAGCAAAGCGAAGCATTTGAGTCAAAGCAAAGTTATCACGAGTCCGTGCGTTGTCAGAAGCAAGTGAAACACCAGCGGACTGACTTTCGTCACCACCAATGTCTTGCTTCGTAGCAATTGCACTTTGAGTTGATTGAGTTGAACGAGAGGCGCTGGTAATATTCTCCATCGCCGTTTTGAGATCAGTCTGCATGGAGTCAAGTCGAGCAATCATCATCTCGACCAATTTTGTTCCTGCACCAGCAGCAGAGTCACTGGCCGTTGCGCCAGTAGCTGCTTTTGCAGGATTACTCTTGGTAGTTTTCGCCATAGTTAGCTCCTTTGAGTTAGGTTATGAATCCGAACCAGGGTCTTGAACAAAGATCGCGAGGAAGGCAAAGACTCCAGCGGCGGCACTTGCCCAGATAGTGAACTCGTCCATGGAGATGCCGAAGGCAACAGCAGCTGCTGCGAGTCCTGCATAGGTCGAGGGCTCTTTGAGTCTCGTGATTAGATTATACATCTTTCTGAATCTCCTTAATGGTTACACCTTTTGGAGCGTTAATCAGATATTCTTTGTCTCCAAGTTTGATAATCATCTCACCGTAGACTGTGATGAATTTTTTGTGGAGTTTCATTTTTCTGATCCTCAGTTGAGAAAGTGCCAAGTGAAAACGCCGGGGCCTGGATTCTCCAAGACCTCTTGTGGGCTCTCGACTAGTTTCTTCGGAACATAATGAAGATTGTGACAGACCTGAATACAGAGGATTGGAAGCTCATAAACCTTCCGTAGGAGAGGCAAGTAGAGAGAAAGAAGTTGTGGAGTCGCAACATCTGTCTGTGTCAGTTTTGCTTCCAAGAGGAGAATTCTCTCTTCCATCAAAAGGTAGGCATCGGGCTGAGCCCAACCAACTCCGTACTGGTCGCAGAATAGAATCCACTGGCCGAGGAAGAGTTTTCCTGAAAGGCTTCCATCTTTGACCTGCCTCTTGAGTTCTCGTCCCACAGTTCTCTCATAGGAGTTCCCACGTTTGTAGGAAGACTTTCGAGTTCGAGACTTTCTGAAGGGGGACTCCTGACGCAGCTCTGCCCACTTGAGTCCTCGGATTCTCCGAACACCCAAACTACAGTGGGAGTCTTTAGCCACTTGCAGGTTCAATTGCCGCTCGCTCTTTGTGGGAGGCAACAAGGTCGCGAAAGGTCGGATCGTCCTCGAAAGCAAGAGGAGTCACTCCGCTCTCGGCAGCGCCCTTAGCAAGGGCCTGGTGGCTCTCTCGGAGCTGCTGGACCTTGGATAGAGTCTTAGTCTGGGCCATCGTGGATTCTGTACGCCTATTGTTCCCTACCATATATAGTAGGAGATACTCAGCGAATGTCAACGGAAATCGACGTATGGGCGTACACTTCAAGAAGAAATGTGCCAGCAAAGCGAGAAGAAGGGGGATTCGGGCCAGAAATGACCCATATAGTATCAGACTGATATAGTCTGGGCCAATCTTCTAGGAAAGAAGATCAGAGAGCGTGAGCTTTGCTCCAATGGTGGACTTGAACGCCTTCCGGCTGTTGGGTTTGCGGCCGAGGGAGATCCACCGTAGTTCTGTTGGTCCTTCGTGGGAGTGGTCCCAAACGAACCAGGCGTAGGCGGTGGTTCCACCAGAGGCGCGTTCTTCGCCCTTCGGATAGAAGGTGACTCGCTCGGAAAAGACCCAGACTCGGGCGGGGGGAGTTTTTTGGAAAATTTTCCGCTGGCGCTCTGCACCTTCAAGAAAGGCTAAGCGAAGTAGTAAAGCTACCTTCTTATTTGTCCGACTGTATGCTTTGTATAGAAATTCATTAGCAAGGGAATATGGTGGGTTTGTAATAATGTTATAGAAACATTTGTCACTTTTTAAAAAGTCCTCACCAGAAATTCCATAACCTCTATCATGTAAATCACTGGCATAGACTGCAAGTCCATTTTCCTTTAGAACTTCTGCCATTGCTCCATCACCGCAGGCTGGTTCCCAAGTTAGACCTTCAAAAACTTCGTGATCCACCAGCGCCTGCGTGGCCCAGCGAGGTGTTGGATAGAAGTCTGGGCCACCGGAGTCAACTCGACGCTTCGTCGTGGGCTGGGGGTAGGAGTTTGGGGAATAGTTGGAGTTAGTCATTCTACGTTCTTTAGAATCTTAGCGGCGCGCTTGACCACATCTAGGTCGTGTTTAAGGCTAGCTTCGCTTCGCCTGGATCGGCGTTCTTGTTCGGCCTCCATGATGATCAGGCAGGGCTCGACAAAGCCGGGCTCACCCCCACGGAACTGACAGATTGTTATTGCTCCGTGGTCAGATGGTTTATCTTCAGCGGACGCAGGGCTCGCGGCGATCAGCAGAATTGAAAGAAAAAGAAAATATCGCATCATGGTCTCCTTCCGCCCGATAAGGGCTCGTTATTGCGCGTCTCAGATTGCCACCGATTTTGCGTTTTCCAAATTCCTCACTGCCACATCCAATTCTTTGAGGCGCCCAACCGTGTTCTCAGGATCATCAAATCCGTAATCCTTAAACAGAGTGGCGATGGCGTGAAAGTTCAGATGCCGGCAGTGGGCCAAAATCTCAATTTCCGCGAGCCGATGTCGTTCGTTCATTGGTTCCTCGTCTGTTATAATCTGAGCTTCTCTTTCGGGTCTTTCCCGCTCGATCCTGTCAAGCAACTCCTGTCTTTGGTCTTCCATTTTTGTGTCTCCTGGACCTCCTATTTGCGCCACCAGTAGCCCCGGTCGTCGCCGGGCTCTACATCGTTCAGCAGCAACATCACCGCATCCAGGGCGTCTCTGTAGCCGCCTGCATAGCCCTCGGCGGCAAGACCCCTTGCGTACAGGCCGCCGTTTTCTTCGGCATTGCCCCTGATCTCCTTATTGACCCGGCCAATTGCCGTGACCACGCGGCGTTTAATACCCTTGGTTGCCATGGTTCACTCGGCCTCTAATTTGCACCAACAAGATCGGAGCGTCCGATCTCACGATGTTCACCACACTCATTGCAGCGCGCGTATACAGGCCATGAGTCGCCACTCTGTTCGGCTAAGACGATATGCCAGCAACCGCAGCAGTCATCTTTGCGCTCGGTGCCATCCGACTCGGTGGCGTGGTGGATGGCAGTTGGCAGTTCAAACCTCATCGGGCGATACTCCTGGTTTGTTGACTCTCAGTTCTCAATCAAGAATGGCGCACGCTCAACCCTGCGGACAGCTATCGGTACTCGCCTGTTCCAAGCCGCGACGGCCAATTTTCTGGTGTCTTGCAGAACGATCTGCAATGGGCAAATGTCACATTCCACCCCGTAGTCATCGTTGGTTTCTAAGGCGAACAGATGGGGCGATGGGTTGCCGCACATTGGGCATCGCTTTAATTCGCCTGGCTGCTCAAGATGTTCGTGCATTACTCGGCCTGGTTATTGGATTGTTTGACTCGGGTCGTCCGTGGCATGCGGGCGAAGAATTTCCAGGCGTGCCTCCGCAGCGCCGACTTCGCGTTCAGCTTCGAATAATGTAGTTATTATACGGTCGAGGGCGGCGCGCATTAGCCCGGTTTTCTTTCGTAACCGCTCTACCTCGGCCTCAAGCTCTTCGAACAACATCATTCAGATGGCCTGGTTTTAGAGCGCGGGCAGGGCACGGCTGATCTCAACCGCTGCCACGCTCGCGTCCCCTTGCTCTTGTTCCCAAAGATGCTCAATTTGCTCGTCGGTATCTGTTCTCAGGATTAGGCATCCACGATCCACGACGAGCCAATTCACGATAGCCGCTCGGCGGGTGTCGCTCACCGTCAGCACGTTGATTTTATCGTCCGAAACCACCGCATATGCCTTTTCTCTTTCGTCGTACATCTTGTAGCTCCTAGCCTGGTTTATGCGCGTGCTTCTTCCATCAACTTATCCAGATTGTCGTCTGCCCAATCTCGCGCCCACTCGTCGTGATCCCTTGAAGCTGGCACCCAGACGTTATTGCCAGCCGGCTCCATCCAGATGGCAGTGACTTCGATCTCTGGCGCCTCAGCGGGGTGGTCGTTCTCGTCATATCGGATGCGTGCGTTCCGGCCCCAATCTGTGACCTTAAAATCAATGGTCAGGTCGATTGACCCAACGATAGCGCCGTTGTGCTCGCTCTCACGGGTAATCTGATATTCAAAGGTCACGGATCACTCCTCACTCCGTTTTGCTACTGCTGTGCCCGCGCTACTAGCCTATCGAATTCGGCGCGCTCGGCGGGCATGTCGCATAGATCGTATTCCGGTTCCCAATCCGAGAACGCTGGCACGCCGTCACCGTC
>SDBT01016238.1_pt1 | contig 11794 bp, 12 predicted proteins | sample 2277101 | NCBI WGS metagenome assembly SDBT01 (sample SAMN10404973, study PRJNA504765) | marine sediment metagenome | isolation source: marine sediment core GS10_PC15, 103 cmbsf | place: Arctic Ocean: Southern Knipovich Ridge | collected 2010
ATCGCGCGTGACCTCGATCCCCGTAAGCACCATGTTCACGTAGTCACGCAGCGAGGTCGTGATCGTGAGTACTACGGCCTCGTCGAAAAAACGCTCGAACTCCTGCCAGGCATTTATGATCGGATCTTCGTCACCGTTGATCAGCCCTATCGCGCTGTTGATCAGCGACGCGCCTGGGAACTCGGTACTTAGCGGCGAGTTCGTCACCACGCCGTCGATCTGCAGCTGGCGCGGCAACACGCGATAGTTATCCACGATGTCGACACCGCTTTCGACAGGGTGCTCGCTGACTTCGCCCGAGACGCTGTGCACCTCGCGCACGCTGGCGTCGAGGTTGATCGGGTCGCCCCCAGTCTCGCCTATCGACGTGACCTTCGAGCCCCCTAGTATGCTGTCGAGAAATGCCACTACGTACCACTCGCCTGTTGGGTCAGGGCTGCCTGTGTGCGGCGCGTCGCGCGATCTCGCGACACCGAGCTCGCGTCCGCGATGCGCCCAGCGTCGCTTGCGGTGGCGTTGCCCTCGACCGTTACGTGCGTCGAGTTGTCGATCGACATGCTCTGCCCGGGCAGACTCTGCAACACGGCTGCCGCGGGGGCGGGCACGGTACCTTGCTGCGCGGCTTCGGTGCGGCGCCTCCGCCCTCGGAACTCGTTACCGCTTTCGCCTGCAGCCGTTGACACCCCGAGGTCGAAGCCGAAGCGCTTCGCCGTGTTGAATGCGCTCGATACCATATCGGCGAACTCGCCCAGCGCGTCTAGCGCCGGCTGGATCCACACCAGTAGGTCAGCAAAGAACGCTTTGAAATCGCGACCCATCGCGGCTACCGCGTCGAACCCCGCCGCGCCTAGTCGCTCCATGGCGGGGATCACGGTATCGGACCACAGGAAGGTGAGTCGATCCCACGCCTCGAACAGGTTATCGACGGCAGCCGACGCCGAACCCGGGCCGAAGATCGAATCGATGAAGCGACCGATCACGCTGTCGCCGCGATCCATGAACGTGAGGAAGTCGTCGAGCACGAGGGCGGCCACGACGACGATCGCAATGAACTTCAAGATCGGAATGATGACAGGCGCCCACGCGATGATCAGCCCCAGCGCCACCTTTGCGCCCACGGCCCCCAGCACGATCATTGCAGCCTGTAGGAACTTCGTGCCCTTCTGCCACTCGGTGAACCCACGCACCGCGTTGCGCGTAACGATCACCACCTTCTCGGCGAAGGGCAGGATCACAAGCCCTAGCCTCGTGCCCAGATCCTTCAACGACGACAACAACCCCTTGGTAGCGTTGGCCCAGCCCTCCGAAGTCTTCGCCGCGTCCCCCTGCGCTAGCGCCGTCTGGTCTAGAATGAAGTTGTAGCGCAGCGCCGTCTTCTCGGCGATCGTCATGTCTTTGACGTTCTTAGAGATCCCCGTCGACAACGCGAACGCTTCTAGCGTCGCCTCATTCATCACGACGCCGAACCGCTTTATAGATTCGGCCTCGCCCGTAATCGCCGAGCGCAGCGCGTTCAACGCTTGCTCATCGGATTGGTTGAAAAACGATCCGAGGTCGACAGCGAGCGCCGCGAACGTGGTCGACATCTCGGCCGCGATCTCCTGGTTTTTCTCCATGAGCGGATTCAGCACCGCACCGAGTTGCCCCGACATCTCGCGCATGCCGAACTCGCTGCGACCGGCAGCGGTCGCGAAGTCGGCCGACCAGTCTTGCACCGCCTGCGAGTTCGCACCGAAGGAGGCGTCGAGCAGGTTCAGGGTCTCGTTTGCGTCGCTCGCGAGTTCGACGATTTTGAAACCAGCGAGCCCGATCGCGGCCGCGCCGAAAAACTTCCCGACAGACGCCAGCGCAGCGTTAGCCGCTGCCGGCGTCTTCTCGAGCTGCTTTACGGTTTGCTTTACGCGCCTGTCCGCTTCGGCAAAGCCCCGCTTATCGAGGTCGATGCCTAGCCGGGCTACTATGTCTCGCAGGACTGGCACGCTCTATTTCCTTCTCGATTTCGCCTGCCGTACCGCGAGTGCTTCCGCGTGTGCTTTGGCGTCCAGTAGTAGGTTTGCTTTCAGGGCTTCCGACATCGACCAGTAGCGATAGATGTCTACGAGGCTGTCGCTATACTCGGGGCTGGTGGCGATTCGATGGACGAACCAGTCGACTCCCTTGGGGATGGTGACGCTGATACTGCCATCCCCCGCAACGACATCGCGGACATCCCCAGATTCCGCAGCGGTTCTAAAAAATCAGCGTACTGCACCCCCAGGCACCACGCGATTAGCTTCGTCTCGGTGAGCAACTTCGCACCAAACATCATTTCGCGTATGTCCGGTCCGAGGGCTACGAAGTTGCCGCCCTCGATCTTGTACTCGGTTTGCTTCGCTAGCTCGTCGGCGAGCTTCGCGTGGTAAGCAGGGTCGAGCCCGGCAACGACGCCGCGCAGCAGCCCCCCGGCCGACTTCGATACGTTGCCCAGCATCGCGCTGAACTCCATATCGCTGTTGATGTCGGCTTCGCTCAGCCCCTCGACCGCCGAAGCGATTGCGGGGCCGAAGCGTTGCGCGAGCCCATCAAACATGGCTCGGGATGGCTTGAGCATCATCGGTTGATACTTGAACACGATCCCGTCGATCTCTTTCTCCTCGGGTTCCAACATGGCGCCTTATCCTTTCCTTTGGGGCGTCAACCGCAGCTTGTAGCCGGTAACAGCGTTGTTACCGCCATCGATCCGAGCCATGTTCGCCGTTTCGATCTGCCACTCGCGCGACTGCGCGGTGCGATCGTAACTCACGTCGGGCTCCTTCATGACCCATGCATTCTGGGCCGTATGTATTGATGTACCGTTCTGATCCTTCGCCAGGAACGGCACGATCGCCCCCGCCGAGTTCGGCGACAGCTTGAACAGGTTGGCCAGCACGGACAGGCCCAGATTCGCCGCTGCCGTCTGCAGTAGCAGGATCGTGACCAGGGCCCTTCGGTCGTTCGTTCGCGATACGGCTACCTCGCCGTTGGTGCCGACGACGCTCTGCGCGATCTCGGTGTTCGACTCGATACGCAAGAACTCGCCATCGGCAAACCCTTCATTGACGAGCACCGGGCCCATCGCGATCGTGATCTCGTCGCTGTTGTACACCTTCGTTTGAAATGCCATGGGCTCGTTACCTTTCGGGGTTCAGATCTTGATCACGCCGTTGACTTGCACCGCGTGAATCGCGCCGGCGAGCGTGGCCTCAAAGAATACATCGGGGAGCAAGCGCGCGAGCTTGTCGGCGCTCGACACCTGCGACACGTCGGGAGTGGTGACGATGAACGCCTTGTCCTGCCCCTCGGGCACGTCGCCCGAGAGATAGCCCGCGGCGATCCCCTCTTCCATCTGGGCCGACACCTCGGACCCTACCTGATCGATCCCGGGGTTCGTGAACGGTACCTTAGCGGCGTTGATCAGGAGACTGAATATACGCTCCTGCAAACGCACCGTGAGCCAATCGCGACCGCGAATGACATCGATGAACTCGCCCGATGCCATTGTGCCCTCGAACGTGATCGCGGCGCCGGCGACGGTCGTGTAGGTGTTGCCCTTCTTGGTTTCGATGGCGGAGCTGAAAGACTCCTCGAGGTTGTCGACGATGACGCCGGGTAGTGGCTTGAACGCCCACGTAGCGGCGCCGGGGTCGATGGGGAATCGCCCACCCATCCACGTGGCTCCCGCGTACGCGCCCTGGTTGCCCGAGTAGATCGAGTAAGTGCGGAAGTACTGCGCTGCGTTCAGCAGGAACATTACGTCCGTCGTGCTCACAGCGTCGCCCACGGCGGTGTCGTGAGTAGTGGCCCCGAAGATCCGCTCCTGCGTCTCAATGAGCGCAGCGAGCAGCTGCACACGCGCCGAGCTGTTCGGGTCGGCGAGGATCAGCCCGTACCAGTCGCCATTCTGCGACGTGATGGTAGACAGCTCGGCGACGAGGTTCGAGTCGATCGTCGTATCTGCGAAGTCGAGGATCGTCTCCTCGATCCCGTTGACTCGAAACATCTCATTCGGGTTGTCGGCGCTGACCGCCATCACGCCTGCAGTAGGCGTGCTCGACAGATCAGTGATCGCGCCGATCTGCGCGTCGAGCGCTGCGGCGATGACGGTCTCGGTGTCGGCGGCGACTGCGGTGTAGGTGATCACCGTGTTCACGCCTGTGGGCCCGGTGATAGTGAACTCGTAGAGCTCCCCGCCGAGCGCAACGATCGTTTGCACCGTGATATCGAAGGTGTGATCGAAGTCGGTGAGCAGCTTGCCGACGATCACGCGCTCGGGCTTCGGGGTGTTGCGCGCGAGCGCAGACACCGCGAGGTAGGCGGGGTCGTTCGTGGTGAACCCGTCGACCACCATGTCGAGGGGCGCCGTGCCCATGTTGTATTCTTTGAACCGGGGCCCAAAGTTGTTGTGCTTGGCGATGACAAGTGGGACGCCGAAAGCCCTGCGGCTGATGCCCCGGCTGTTGCTCGTGATCGTAACGGTAACGATGGCGGATAGTGTTGACATGAGGGCCTATTCTCCTACGGCGTCGATGCGTCGATCAGTCGGTTGTTTAGCTGCAGGGTTGAGTCGAGGGGTGTCTCGCCGTCGGGCTGCAGTAGGTTGCTCGAGACCTCAACCTGTTCGATCCACGTCCCAACGGCTGCGGGGTCGTCTTCGGCGACGGTAGTGGCTAGCCGCATCTCGAGCACCGCCTCGCTCTGCCATCGGTCCATCACCACTTGGTTGGTGGGCGGCATAGCGAACACGTCGAACAGTTCGACGATCGCCATATTTGCGCTCGGGATGATCGGCGGCTGATCGTCTACGCGCGGCGTGCGGTTTAGGAACTCGTCGCGAAAGTAGGGGAGGCCCATGCGAGTGCGAGTGCGATCAGCAATGACCCACGCCACCACATCGTGATCCTGGTCGCGACCGAACACGCGCAGCTCGGCGCGGAACTCCCGCTGGCCTACGACCACTTCTTTGCGAGGGCTCTCGACGTCGGGCTGCCCTGTCGCGGGGTCGATGTTGTCGCACTGCAGGGTCTCGTCATTGCCTATCGAGAATACTCGCATCATGCGCAACTCGAACCACGGGTCATTCGACTCAGGCGCCTGGAAAGCGTCGTCTTGGAACTTCCACACGCCGCAGACGCCACTCGCCCACTCGAGCCCGCGCGTGAGCGTCTCGAGCTTCGATTTCCAGTCGGGTCCGAGAGTAGCCATTTAGCCCCTCACCCTGTGCTTGATCGACTTCAACAGCTCGCGAGTGTCGATCAGCGCTTTGTTGCTCGCCTTGCGTGCGATCGTCGCAGGCTTCAAATCGTCCCACGTCGAGGGCTGCTTATTAATCGTGCGTTGCATGTCCGACGCCATGCGCAGCCCCAGGATGTTCAACACCTGCTCGGTCGACAGCTCGAGCGCGTACAGGCTACCGCCCAGCTTTGTAAGCAAGCGCTCCCACGACTTTAGCTTCTCGTCGACCGTCAGGCGTATGACACTACGCTCAGGGATGTTGGCGATTCGACTTCCGAACTCGTGGATCGCCATCAAGCCCACGTTGTTGATCGCGCCCTCGGTGCGGCCCTTGTCTTCGCCGTGCACGCCCACGGTGACCTCGGGCCGACTCGCCCCGAAGATTACACGACGCAGCCGCTTCCACCCCTTATCGGTGTCGGTGACGCGAAACTTGACTCGGGTGCGTGTAGCCATGTGTTCAGATGTTCGGGTCGATGTTGAAGGCGCTGGCGGGGGCGGTGCCGGCGGTGCGCAGCCCGTAAGTGACGCTGCGCAGGATGGATCGGTACTCCACCCAATAGACGGTCTTGGCGGCGTTCTCGGGTTTGAGCTTTGCGTTTTGCCCGGCAGGGGCGAGGGCCACCATGTGGGCGGACAGGAACAACACGCCCGCGTCCGTCTTGGCGCCCCACACACTCTCAGTGATCCGCAGCTTAGCGATCGCGATCTTAGACTCGATCTCGCTATCTGCGGTTTTTCGGAACTCGGGAAAGGTGTTCCGAAACCTGGGGAGTGTGACAGCCACCTGCGGTTACTCCGCCGCGTCGTCGGGTGCGGGTGCTGGCGCGGGTGCCGGGGCCGGCGCGGGTGCGGGTGCGGGTGAAGGCGCCGGGGGCGTGGCCGTGGCGCGGTCCTGCTCGCCCTGGCCGAACGCCGGGGCGCCGTCGCCCGCAGCCTGCTTATCGGTCGTGCTGTCGCCGAAGGTGCCGCCGTCGTAGTCGGGCGTTCCTGCGCCCTGCACGGGGCGCCCACTCTGCTGCTCGATGATCACGCCCTTGCGTGCATCGATCACCGTGTGAAGCGCGGTGTTTTCTGTCTCTTCGCGCCACACGTCGAGAACGCCCATGTTCGTGCACGTGGCGATCGCATCCTTCGCCTGCGACACCGTGAGCGTGTCGAGCGTGGCCACCAGCGCCTGCGCCTTCCCTTCGCCCTTGTTCACGAGCGCGCCGATGGCGAGCAGCATCTTGACCGGCTTCCGCTCGCACAGCTGATCCCAGTAGGCCCCGTCCACGTCGCTTTGGCCTGGCGAAAGCTTCTGGCCGTCGCAGCCTTCTTTGATCACGTCGCCGGCGTCCATGAGCACGGCAGGCGTGATGATGCGCCCATCGGGGTCGAGCTTCGCGGGGGTCACGACTTCGGTCCCCTTCGCCAGCTTGGGCATGATGGGCGGGATCTCGATCAGGGCTCGAGTGGTGTTTACGATCACGATGTTGGGCATGGGGTATCTGTACCTTTCCGGGGTATAGCGCTTGCACCCGAAAAGCCCGCCACCAACGACGCGGTAGCGGGCTTGCGGGTAGCGCGGGGCGCTATCAGGTGCCGTCCATGTACGCTATCGCGAACGGGTAGTACACGATCACGTCACCGATGCGCGCGTGCACCGGAACCAGGAACGAGAGGTTCTTGGCCTGCGGTGGGAACTGCTCGAACTCTTGCGGGATTTCGAGGGTCAGAACTTCGGCGTCGCGCTTGTAGCAAACGATGCGCGGCCCCGTGTTGGCTGCGTCAGCGAGTGCGAGCTTATTCCACGTGCCCACGTTGGTGACCCACGGATTGGACCGCAGGAAGCCTTCGAGCGCTGTGGTGTTGGTATCGCCCGTCGAGCTCACACGCGTGGTAGCGAGCAGGTTGTAGCGACTCACGTCGAGCACGGTCGTGTCGGGCAGGAACGTTTCCTTATTCGACGTGACGATGCTCGAAGACAGGAACATGAGATCGGCGATCATCTCTTCGCCGGTTGCCGTCTCCCATGTGCCCGTGATCGGAACCACAAGCGATACGTTCGGGTGCTTGGCGAAGCCCGTAAGCCCTGCCTTCGCATTGCCGAGCGCGGCGATGTTTTCGATCTGCTGTTCGATGCTGCGGCGTGCGGCACGCGCTCGTCGCTGATCGAGGTTGGCCCCGGCCATGGCCGATCGGCGCAAGTCCTGGATCGACCACTCGTAAGCAGCTCCCAGGCCCTTGATCTTCTGCTGGAACTCTTCGACGAGCGCATCGATCAGCGGAAGGTCGTCAGCGTAGTTGGCGATGATCTGCGCCATGCCGATTTCGTCCCACTGACGATACGTGATGGTCTCCGCACCCGGGTCGACATCGTTGTTGACCGGGATGAGCTGACGGGCCTTCATCTCGGGGTAGACGATGTCGTAGGTACGGGTCTTGATGAACTCGAGCTGTTGCTCGAGCACGGCGGTGAACTTGGCGTCTTCGTGTGCGTCGGCGTGGAACCGAAGCCCGATGGCGCCCAGCACAAACTGTAGAGGTGTCATGATGGTTTGCTTTCTGCGTGTTGCGGTTGGGGCCAGCGGTTACGCGGGCAGGTTGACGGACAGGAGACCTAGAAAGATGCCGCCCTCGCCGAGTGCCGATCCGGCCCATGCCAGACCTTCGGGTGCGGGCTCGTGGTCGGCGGTGTTGACCGGCGTGAAGCTGCCGAGCGCCGCAACCGGGATGGTCCCGGCGTTGGCGACGCGAACGAACACGCCGTTGGAGAGGGCGGTGATCGCCACCTCCGTCTGAACCCAGATCTTGCCCATCCGCATGGCGGGCACCGATGACTCGTCGCCGAAGGCGCCGAACGGGGCGCTGTTGGCGATGTTCGGGGTTGCCGGATCACGCATGCGCTCGACCGACGGATCGGCGATGGCGATACCTCCCGCCTGCGCGGCGCGCAGCACGTCCGCGGCGGATGCCGGGAGAGCACACTGCTGCGGCCCGTCGACGGCGCCACCGACCTCGAGATCGGTGTCGGCCACCGTCACGAGCTTGCCGAAGTACACGATCCCGTTGGCGAGATACGAGGCGATCGAGCTGGGCAGCTGCCCACCCGAGTGAACCTTACCAGCGTACGCCTGGCCCGGCTCGTCATTCACGACTGTTTGAGACATTTGATTCTCTCCTGTTTCGAGTTCTTGGGGTTTGATTTCTGAGGCGCCGGGTTAGCGCTTCTGAGCCATTTCCTTCGTCATGCTGAGATCGGACATGGACCGATCCCGGTTGCGCGCGATCATGCGCTCGCGTGCCGCGTCGGCGTGCTCCGACGTGCACCCTGCCGCGCTCAGCGGGGTCTTGAGCTCGTCGGCCGTCTTCGCGGTCTTGGCGTCGGTGCGCATGGAGGGGCCGGGCACGGTGACGAGCTTCGGCGGGGTGGACGTGGGCGCGGCACGCAGGGCCCCGGCGAAACAACCCGACACGAAGCCGGCGTCGCACTTCTCGAACTCCTTCGCCTCGTAGCCGCTGGCGACGAGCGCTGCGATCTTGATCGCGTTGTCGTCGGCGCGCTCGTCGATGGTGAGGTCGGGCGCGATCCGCTTCGCATCCTGGATCACCTTCGTGCGGGCGGCGATGGCCCCGGCCACGGCGGTGGGGTCGGTCGCGGCGTCGAGCTTGACCTTGAGGTCCCCGGCGCTCTTCTCGGCGGCGAGCAGCTTGCCCTTCACTTCGGGCAGCTCGGCGGCGTCAGCGCGCAGCTTGTCGTGCTGCGCGGCGAAGGTGGAGGCGAGTGCGTCGGCGATCTCAACCTCGTACGAGATGCCGTCCATAACGATGATGATTTTTTTCATGGGTATCTGTCCTATCGTGATTTCCGGCGGTGTCGCCGCGTCTCGTTTGCGGCTTACGAAAGCCTCGCCTTTTTCACTCGCGGGGATCATCCCCTCGAGCTTCTCGACGGGCACGTCGATCAGCCCGCTTAGCTTTTCCAGCACCGACGCGGTCGGCGTAATGAACCCGTCGAGGATCATGCCAAACTCGATCAGCTCGACGCCGAGTGCTGCCGCGAGTTCGTTCTGCGTTCGATTGAGTAGGCTCAGGCGATCGCGAATGAAGCCGCCCATCCCCCCGCTGTGATCGCACCGTGCGAACGCCGCACCACTCTCGAGGCTATCCATGTGCAGTGCCACGGCACGCCCAGAGCGCCCCCAATCCTTCGGCCCTACGGCGAGGTGGTTGTAGTCGATCTGGCGCTGTCGCCCATCGTACTTCTGCTGCCCGAGTCCGAACGCGGAACCGTCCCACGTGCCGGGGCCGTCTTCGACGAAACAGCGATAGCCGGGTGACAGCTCGGTGAGCTCTTTCGCGAGTACGCCCTTGATCGTGTCGGCTCGCTGGATAGTCGCCGAGCCCGTGACGAAGGGCCCGTCGGTTCGCCCCTGCACGTCGGCGCCAACGATGCCCACCTGCAGCGCTTGTACGTTGTCGGGGTTCACCATGCCACCGTGCAGCTTAGTAACGGGCGACATGGCCAGCGACCCCAGCGAGGCGCCATCGAAGACGTCTTCGGGGTGGCGCAGCTCACGGTACACCTCACCGTCGGCGCGGTAGTAGTCGAGCACGCCCACGCGGGTCAGTCGGCCCGCCACAGTCAGGAACCCATGCGAGGTTTGTTTGACGCGGGCGGCGTCCAGGCGTGTGAAGTCGAAACGCTCTACTAGCCCCAGCATGTCCTGCGTTATGCGGGGTGTTTCTGGCCCTTGTCAAATAGGGGTAGGTGGGGTACCGGCGCCCGCCCTACTGCCGCCCTACCGTGTACTGAGGCTCGGGAATAGGCCCATATGCTGGCAGGCGTGCGCGGGTCGCAGTCAGCGCGCCGCAGTCGGCGCACGATTGCGGGCTGCCCGGCGCCTACGTTGTCGTGCCTGTATGTTGAGCGACTTGCGGCGCTCGGCTTTCGTCGTCTGCGAGAAATCCGATTCGCTGCGCGGCTCGGGCGCGAACTCTTCACCGAGGAACGATAGATCCGGCTCAGCGCTGCAACGGCACTGCACAGGCTGCCCCGGATGCCCGTCGGGTGGGGGATCATCCCAATCGAAATGGATGCCCTCACGTGCGACATGCGAGGGGCGCTCGCGGCCGTCGAGTGCGCCTCGCCACACGTAGCCTTGAATACCCGCTTCGGTTTGCTTCTGTCTCGATAGCTGTCCGTCGAGCTTGCCGATTTGGTCGCGTGCGATCAGGCGTGCGCGGTTGATGTTCTGGCCGCTGGGCCCGAGGATCGTAGCCACCTCGCCGACCACCTGCGCACTGCGCGAGCCGTCACGCAGAGACCTCAAAAACAACGTCTCGAGCTTACCTGTCTGCTCTACGTTCATGTTGCGCACTAGCTGCGTGTTCTCGGTCACCCATCCCGACAGGATCGACTGTTCGATGTTGGCCGACACGTCGCCGATGCCGATCAGGTGCATCAGCGGATCGTCATATTTGGCGTCATTGAACTGCGCCGTTTTGTTGCCGAAGTCCTGCACGCCGATGCGCAACACGCCATCGGTCTTCGTCGACAGGTTGCGTATCGATGTGCGCAGCGCGTTGAACGCCGTCACCACGTCATCGCTCAGGCCGTCGCTACGTAGCGCGTCAACGCGAGCGAGGTCGAGCGTCGAGTATAGCGACGGCAGCGCCTCGCGGATCAGTGCGTTGATCTGCTTTTGCAGGCTGACTAGAAACGCCTGGTAGCCGACCTCGATCCCCTTGGGCTCGCGCGTCGTTTTCTTTAGCGATGCCTGGATCGAGCGCTTGGATACGCCCGCCTGCTCGACGCGCATCTGCGTCGCTTCACGGCGGATCTTGACTGCGGGGTCAGTCGCCACTACTCGACGCCTTTCTTACGTTTGCGCTCGCGCTCCTTCCGCTTGCGTTCGCGCTCTTCGTCTTCGGCGGCGTTGTGCAGCGAATCCAGTACTGCGCGCATCACGGTGCTATCGATACGGAACCCCACCTTACCGCCTGCGATGGCGTTAGCCCGTGCGGCGAAGCCTGCCGCGTCGGCGTTCTCTTCGACCTCGGGATCGTCGCCTTCTTCAGGGCCGCCTTCGTCGGGATCGGGATCGCCCTCCTCGGACTCTTCGGCCCCTTCGGCCTCGCCACCGCCGACGAGTGCGGTAGCCATGGCAGCACGCTCGGCCACCTTGACCGGATCCGGCTCGCCTACGATGTCGAGCGCTTGCTCGAATGTAAGCCCGACCGTCGACGCTATGACAATCGCCGCAGCGCTCTCAGCCGTGATCTGCCCGCTCTGCACCTGCAAGGCGAGCTCCTGCATCGCGGTCATGCTGCGAGACGCTGCGATGTCCGACTGCAGATCGACAATGCCCGTAGGCGTTGCCTCGATATCGCCTTCGATGCTGCGTGCCTCGAGATTCGCACGGCGCTCGGCGAGATTGATCGTCAGCGTGCGCTCGAAACCGCCCTCGGTGAACCTGCTCGTGGCAATCTCGTCAGCGTTGGCCGCACCCATGGCGTTGTAGATGTTGTCGCTCTGGGCGTGCCTGAGCTCGATCTCGCT
>SDBT01016239.1_pt1 | contig 11794 bp, 10 predicted proteins | sample 2277101 | NCBI WGS metagenome assembly SDBT01 (sample SAMN10404973, study PRJNA504765) | marine sediment metagenome | isolation source: marine sediment core GS10_PC15, 103 cmbsf | place: Arctic Ocean: Southern Knipovich Ridge | collected 2010
TCTCACCCGAAGCGCGTAAGCGCTGAGAAACACAATCTTGAGCTGACCGCTGAGTGCTGATTGCTGACCGCTTGGCGCTTTAGCGACAACAAATTGTCGTTCAGGCGCCGCAAAGCGCCTAATAGACTCTGCCCCCCGACGATAGTCGGGGCACATTTTTAGTCTTCTCCTTGCAGTAAGTGCTCTTCGCAGGAGCGACCACTAAAAAAGATAGGCTTCCGCTCGATCCTCAACCTTCCAGACATAAGTGAAATGTGGCCAAAAGTTAATGTGGATCTGGTAGATTGCGGTAACGACCGTCCTGCTTTTTTCCGGGTCACGCCGAACGTAGAGATTGTCCGCCAGAATGGTAACCCCCAGCACCTCCGCTGTCTTGAGAAGATCGGCCTTGATTTGAGATTCCGTGTTGTCGATCGGAGCGTTGGCGCCGATTTCCATGGCGTTGAGGAAGTCGATGCGAAGCTTCACCGCCGGTGCAACCTGGAACACGGAATAGGCGATGACGAAGAGCAGCAAAACCTCGAACAGCGGGCGCAGACGTATTGCCCCCCGTTCTTGCACTGTCCCGCCCATATTCTTTCCGTCTTGGTGAGTTTTCGTGACATTATTTTACACGGAACCGGTGTCATAGGGAACTCCGTTTCCCCTCTTCTCGTTTATTAGCAGTGACGATCATGGATGAAGTTATCCAAACCGAGAACCTTACCGTCCGCTATGGGCTCAGGGAGGCGCTCACTTCCTTGACGGTTCGAATCAGAAAAGGCGCGGTGGGACTGTTGGGGCCCAACGGCGCCGGTAAATCCACCTTGATAAAAACCTTGCTGGGATGGCTTCCACCGGCGGTCGGAACGGCAGAGGTTCTCGGCAAGCAGGTGTTACGACAATCATTGGAGATCCGTCAGCGAGTTGGCTATCTGCCGGAGCGAAACGTCTTCGTCCCCGGCCTGACCGCGGTCGAGGCGGTGGCGCTGGCGGGCGAGCTCGGAGGCCTGCCCAGGCCGGTGGCTCTCGAACGGGCCCATGAGATGTTACGATTTGCGGGCCTGGGCGAAGCCCGCTACCGGCCGGTGGAGAGTTACTCCACCGGAATGCTGCAACGCACCAAACTAGCCACTGCCTTGGTTCACGATCCGGAGCTCGTTCTCCTTGATGAGCCCACCAACGGCCTGGATCCGGTCGGCCGACGCCAAATGCTCGACTTGATCCGGGATATCAACCATCGCCACGGAATTTCGGTGCTACTCTCCACCCACCTGCTACATGATGTGGAAGCGGTTTGCGACAGCGTGGTTCTGCTGAGGGCCGGCAAGCTCATCCTCTGCGGAGACCTGGAGGCGCTCAAAAGAAAACCCGGTGGGATGTACGAGCTGCGGGTCAAAGAGTTGACGCCTGGGCGCTTCGCCTCCGCATTGTCGGCACGCGGGGCAGTTGTGAGCGAAAGCCCAGACGGTTTGTTGCGGATCACTCTGGAGGATCCGGACACCCGGTTCTTGTTCGAGACGGCAAAAACGGTAGGCGCCGAGCTTCGGTATCTACGGCGCTTCGAGCCCAGCCTCGAGGAAGTGTTCCTGAACGCAGTGGAGAGCTAATCCATGCCGCTTCACGACGTTTCTTATGACAGGTTCCGAGGACCGAGACGCAACCGTGCGACTCGGAGTTGGGCACTGGCGCGTTCGAGCCTCAGCTTGCTCTTGAAGCAGCGTCGCTTCCTTTTTCTCCTTGCAGCATGCTGGCTACCGGCGGTGGTCCGAGGAGTTCAAATCTACCTGGCCCGCCAGTTTCCCGAGTCGGTGCCCTTCCTCGAAGTGAACTCGGGCTTGTGGAAAGACTTCCTTTCTCAACAAGTGAGGTTCCTGTTGGTGGTAGCGGTGGCTCTCTACGCCGGGTCGGGAAGCATCGCTTCCGACCTCCGATCCGGTGCCGCGGCGATTTATCTCTCGAAGCCCATTACCCGGATGGACTATCTGTGGGGAAAAGCGGTTCCGGTGTGGGTGGCTCTTTTGGCCATCACACTGGCTCCGGGGCTGGCCTTGCTCGCACTGCACCTCGGCTTGACCGACGATTTGAGTCTGCTCCGTGAAACCTGGTGGCTTCCCCTGTCCATCGTCGCCTACAGTGTTGGACTGGCCACTTATTTCACTCTCACGGTTCTGGCCGTCTCGAGCCTCTCGAGAAGCGGGAGGTTGGCCGCAGCCGGCTTCGTGCTCCTCGTTCTGGGCAGCGAATTCCTGCGCGGGATGATGTCCCAAATGAGTTACGCAGAGGCGCCGCCTTACATTTCTCTCGTGAGAGTGGCGGTGGAGGCCGGCGACTTGTTTTTCTTTGAACATCGAGGAGCTACACCGATGCTTTGCCTTTTCACCATGGCCATGTGGTCGGCGGCATCCATTTGGGTGATTGGCCGCCGTCTGCGCTCGACCGAGGTCGCAGCATGAGTTTGGTGGAGCTGCGCGGGGTCTCCCGATGGTATGGAAGCGTTCTGGGATTGAACCGGGTCGATTTGGCCTTCGGTCCCGGAGTCACCGCACTTCTGGGGCCAAACGGGGCGGGAAAATCCACTCTGATTCGTTTGATAACCGGCCAAATGCGTCCCAGCTTGGGTAGGCTCGCGGTCTTCGGCGAGGATCCTTTCGCCAACCCACGAGTGGCGGCACGGCTGGGAGTGGTACCCGAGCATGACGCTATCCCTCCCCGAGTGTCGGGCCAGGACTGGCTGCAGCTTTTGTTGAGACTGCACGGCTTGTCGGATGAAGACTCCGGTCGTCGTGCTCGAGAAACCCTCGCCGAGGTGGGTCTGGAAGCGGCCGCCCAACGAGCCATTTCCACTTACAGCAAAGGCATGAAGCAGCGACTCAAGCTGGCTCAAGCCATTGCCCACCGGCCGGAGTTGCTGGTGCTGGACGAGCCCCTTGCCGGGCTGGATCCGGTGGGCCGTCGGGAAACGATCGACTGGATCAAGAAATGGGGTCGGCAAGGCACGGTGGTCCTCGTCTCGAGCCACATCCTTCACGAAGTGGAGCTCATGACCCGCGAGGTCGTTCTCATGAGCCAGGGACGGGTGCTGGCAAGCGGCAATGTTCACGAGATACGCCGGCTCCTCGACGCCCATCCGCACCGCATTCACATTTCCACACCCGTTCCGAAAGCCCTTGCTGCAAGGCTCCTCGATATACCGGGCATCCATTCGATCTCTTTCTCTGAAGAACGCGAGCAAGTCGAGCTGGAGACCACCCAACCCGAGACCTTCTACGGGCTGCTGTCCGATCTGGTTCTAGAAGAAGGCCTCTCCGTCCGAGAGCTGACCTCCCCGGACGACAATTTGGAAGCGCTATTCGACTATCTGGTCGTGTCATGAAGAGACTCTTCGATTCGGGCGCCGCCATCATGGCGAGCTGGACCCTTGAACATCTCCTGTGGTCCCCTCGAACACTGGTCATGGCCGTGGTGGCGCTTTTCCCTGCGCTACTGGCTCTCGGCCTTCGTCTGCTCACCGCGGTGGGACTCGAAGCCCCGGTCACCGGATTCGCATTCTTTTCGATCGTAACGGCCACGGTGGGCTTTCAGTTTGTCGCCCCGATGTTGGCGCTCTTCTACTCGAGCGGCTTGGTCATCGACGATCTCGAGAATGGAACCTTGACTTATCTCATCACCCGGCCTCGTTCCCGCGCCGGTCTGCTGGCCGGGAAAATGATCGGGAGCTACTCGCTCCAGGCACTCCTTTTCCTCACCTCGCTGGTTCTGTGCTTCTACTTTGCAGTGGCTCCGGCGGGGTGGCAAGAGCTCGGTGCTCGATTTCCCACCCTGGCACGCTATGCGGCCGTGGCACTCCTGGGACTCGCCGCCTACAGCGGGCTGTTTGCACTGGCGGGGTGCGCCCTTCGCCGACCGGTGCTCTTCGGGCTCATCTTTGTTTTTGGATGGCAGTCTTTTGCCACTTACGTACCCGGCCTGGCCCGCCGGCTGACGGTGGCTCACTACCTTCAATCCCTGCTTCCGAGCCACAGCTTCCAAGGCGCGTTTTCGAGCTTGCTGGGATCGGGAAGCAGTTCCACGCCGAGCGCGGTGGCGATGCTCGTTTTGATCGCCCTCGCCAGCCATGCCCTGGCAGCCTTCATCTTTTCTCGCAGGCAATTCCCGGGCCGCACTTAGCCTCTAACCAGCCAGAACCTGGATTTTGTTCACGTTTTGGAGTAAGAAAATCTCACACCAGAGGCGCAGAGCACGCGGAGAAGAAAAGGTATCCCTAGTTCCTTTGCGTCCTCTGCGCCTCTGCGGTTCAAAAAGCTTTCAGGTTTACCGGGCTAGACTTAGATTGGGCGTTTGTTTCTGCTCTTGAACATTTGCCAACAAATTCTCGTTACAATAACCGAGAGGAGCTTCCAGTCATGAAAAAATCACGCTTGATGCTGGCTCTGGCGGCCGGATTGGTTCTGGCAGGCATGAGCACCGGGATGCTTGCTTATCTTTCGGCACCGGGGACCCATGCCCAGGCCAGTCGACTACCCGAAGCCGCCGCATGGATGCCGGCCTCGGCCAGCTTCATCGCCTACCTCGATGTGGACTCTTTGCTCGCCAGCCCGCTCCCAGACGAGTGGCTGGCTCGTCAAGAGACCCTCGAGGAAACAGAAAAATTTCGCCGGGCCACCGGAATGGATCCCTGGAACGACTTTCGAGCTTTGAGCATCTCGTCTCGCCAGGGTGAGAGCGGAAAGATTTGGGGCATCGCCCTTACCGGGGAGCTCGATCCGGAAAAACTCGTCTCCGTCATGGAAGAACACAGGAAGCTCGAGCGTAGCACCTACCGGGACACCACGTTGTACACGTTCTCTACCGAAACCAAGGAAGATGACGAATCTCACGCACTCGCCTTCCCCGGCCCCGCGACGGCGCTCTTCGGCTCTCCCGAGCAGGTCCGGACGATGCTGGACGTAGGAGCGGGCAGCGAGCCCGCGGCGGCGGATGGCCCACTGGGCCGCTGGCTGGCGGAGCTCCCCTTGGATGAAACGTCCTTCTGGTGCGTGGCCTCGGCGGATGCCGGCTTCGACCGTCTCATGCTTCCGGCGCAGTCGGACTCGCCATCACCAACTGTTCCCCCACTTCAGTCCTTCGCTATCTCGGCACAGCTGGCGGCGGACATCAACGTCCTGGCCCGCGGTGAAGCATCCGATCCGGAAGCGGCACTCAAGCTGGCGGACGTAGCCAGAGGCTTCATTGCTCTGGGAAGTTTGCAGCACCAGGCTCGACCCGAGGTCCGAGCGGTCCTGGACTCGATGAGAATCGAAGCATTCGAGAATCGCGTGGAAGTTTCGCTGTCGGTTCCCTACGAGACGATCAGGCGGCTAGCGGTGAAATCGAAAGAGCCGGAAGAAAAATAGCTAAACCGAAACTTGCCTCGGCGCCGACGTGTCGTCGAATAGGTCGATCGCGCTCAGGTCCACGAAGTCCGGCTGGGCCCTGGAAAACAGGAACCCCTGGCCGTACAGGATGCCGAGGTCGAGCAGGGTTTCAAGCTCTTCGGGGGTTTCGATGCCCTCGGCGATGACATGCGCTCCGACGTTATCGGCCAGACTCAAGATAGCTTTCAGCATTTCCCTCTTGACGAAGCTCGCGTTGATGTCCCGAACCATCAAAATATCGAACTTTAGGTATGCCGGCTTCAGATGAATGATTTTCTCCAGGCCGGAGTAGCCGGTCCCCATGTCATCGACCGCTACCGCGATTCCGATATCGGTGAAATAGTTCATCGCCTCGAGAAAAAGACTGTAGTTTTCAATGGCCAGTCGCTCTGTCACTTCGAAGACGATACGGGAGGGATCGAGCTTCATGCTTTCCAGGAACTTGATCATCCAATGCCCGCGGAACTCCGGATCACGGATGGTCATGGGAAGGGTGTTGACGAAGAGCTTGTACTCGGGCCCGAGATCTGCGGCGGCCTGCAGAGCCTTCCGCCGGCAGAGTCGATCCAATTCAAAGAGCAGATCGGATTCGGCGGCGATGTCGAACAGCGTATAGGGGCTTTCGAACTCGGTTCCCGCCGGGCCTCGAGTCAGGGCTTCGTAGCCGAGTATGGACGGCTCCTGCAGATTCATGATGGGCTGGAAGACGGTACGCAGGTCCTCTTTGAGGATGATCTCCTGGAGAAGCTCCTTGTTTTTAGCTTCGAGCCGGTAGGCCTGGATTTGAGCCATGCGCCGCGCGTCATCGATGAGCTTCAAGATGAGCCGCTCATCTTTGATGAGCGGATTGTGAAGTACCAGGCTGTATCCGATGGTGACCTTGGGGCGCCCGCAAAGGTAAGAGCAGGTCATCCGGTAGATGCGTTTGGCCAGATGGGCATGGACACGATCGGCGAGATTCTCCAAATCGCCTCGGCCGAAAGGTTTGTCCTGTCTCTTCTTGGACAGGAAAATCAAAAAGATGTCGCCGTGTTTTTCGTTGACGGTAACCAGATCGTCGTGGCGAGTTTGCAGCCCCCGCATGTCCACGATGATGTGGGTCAGGAGCTGCAGCACGTCTTCGTATATCTGGCTTCCGTAGTCATTCTCGATTTGGGATAACCGAGAGGCATCGATATAGAGCAAGGCCAGGGAACGGTTGTCGGCGAGCATTCGATTGATCTCGGAGAACTTCTCCCGATAGGTGGAAACCTCCTTGGTCGTTAAGGCCGGAAGAGGTCTCTCCTGCTCACTTTTTGATCTGGGCGGCTCCCCCCCATAGGGGCTGAAAATCGACCCAATGACGTTGGCTTCGACGTTGGCTTCCGGTTTCCGGTCGTCCTGTGAAGTGCCGGTGGGCTCCAGATCAACGCTCTCGCTTCTTTTAGCAGACGTCACCATTACGCTCCTGTTCCGATTCAACACGATATCGGTCAGCCGCACTCTGACCGCTTATTTCTCAGCAAGCGTCGTGCCGGGCTAATGCACCGGCTCAATCTGCCATTACCCTTTTAAAATCAGCAGATTGAGCCGGTCTCCCCATGGCAAGGCTTACGGCAAAGGTGAAAACTGGGGGGGTGACCCCACAGGAAGGTAGCCAAACTCCAACGTGTGTAAATTCCCCGGCGAAAGCCGGGGAATTGAGCCGGGCGCTATGAATACGACTCGATGCGCCCGTACTAATAGATCAGAACCTTCCGAAATACAAAGTGCTCTTAGCCCACGCGAAGCGGATGGGACGATATAATGACCCCCATCATGCTCTCCGTGATGGAAGTGATCATCGCCCTGAAGCAAATTCCATTGTTTGCCAGTGTTCACGGAGAAGGGCTGAAGCGACTTTCCGACGTGATCCGGGAGAAACAGATTACGGAAGGAGAGGTCGTTTTCGCCGAGAACGACCTGGGTGAGGAGATGTATCTGGTCTATTCCGGGAAAATCCTGGTTTACCACGATCTCGCCGGTCACGACGAACCCCTCGAAATCATCGAACCGACAGGTTATTTCGGCGAGATGGCCATCATCGACGAGCAACCGCGCTCGGCCTCCACTCGAGCCCAGCAAGACTCGACTCTGCTGGTGCTCCATCGTGACGACTTCCGTACCGCAGTGCTGGATTATCCGGATATTGCTTTTGCAGTTTTCCGGGGATTCAGCCAACGCATCCGTCGCGCCGACGAGCGAATCCGATCGCTGGCGGCGGAGATCCGCCGGATGCACAGCGAGATTGAATCGTGAACCTCGGCAAGGCCCTCAACATACTCGAAGCCGATTTCAAACCTCTGGGGTTGCTGGGCGGGCTCCATTTCGTGGTGGCAGCGGCGCACGCACTCTTCGATATTGGGGCCACTTCCCTTCTCGTTGCACACCTGGGGGCGGAGGTTCTGCCTCAGGTCTACGTGGGTAGTGCGCTTCTGCTCATCGTCACCGGAGGGTTCCTCATTCCCTTCATCGATCGGCTCGACCGGGCGAAGCTCTTCAGGGCCACGCTCGTCGTCTTTGCCACATTGCTCATCGCCTCCTATTACCTCGGAGGGCTGGCTCCCGAGCTCAGCTACCGCGGTCTCTACCTGCTGTGCTACTTGATGAAAAGCCTGCTGTTCCTCCAGTTCTGGTTGATTGCCGGTGAAGTTTGTGAGCTGCGACAAGCAAAGCGTCTCTTTCCCATTCTGCTCGGCTTCAGCTTGGCAGGTGGGCTTACCGCCTCGGTAGCCGCCTCGTTCCTTCCCCAATGGATCCCCACAGAAGATTTGCTCCTCATCGCAGGCATGCTCCTGATTCTGGGTCTCGTTCCCAGCCAGCGAATCTCGCGCCTTTACCGTTCCGAGCTACAACCTCTTCCCCTCCGCACCAAGGTTCGCTTGAGTGACACCTGGCGACAGCTTCGATCCGATCTGGCCACATCGCTCGGCTCTCCATTGCTTCGTAACTTGTCCCTTTGCTTCTTCTTGTTTGCCCTTCTGGCGCAGGTGCTCGACTTCTTGATGGGCAAGGCGGCCGGCCTCCGCTTCGTGGATCCATCGGGCGCCGTCAACCCGCAGTCTCTGACTTCCTTTTATGCCGCCCTCAACGCCGGGGTTATCGGCACCGGTGCTTTGGTCCAGTTTCTGATCGCCAACCGGGTGATCTCCTCGATCGGCGTCACCCGTGGCCAGATTGTCAGTCCTCTGGCAATGATCGCCGGCTTCGGATCCATCGGAGTGGCGCTCGCGATAACCGGCAACGGCCTCGGTTCCGCTTTTTTCTTCACCGTTCTCGCCTCGCGGGCGATTCAGAAAGTGCTTCGAATCTCCATCTACCGCTCTTCCACCGATTTGATTTTCAACCCGATTCCCAGCGAACGTCGCGGCCGTGCTAAGGCGTTCAAGGAAACGATCATCGAGCCTTCGGGCGTGCTCGCCGGTGGATTGCTGCTCATGGTAAGCGGTTTGTTCGACATCAAAGTACTGGTCATCGGTTCTTTCGTCGCATCAGGTGTGTTCCTCGTGATGTCGTTTCGTCTCAAGGCTCACTACCTCGAGAGCCTGGTTCATGTTCTCAGAGAGAAGAGCCGTTTCCGCTACGCTTTCCCAACCCGTCTCATGAGTCATGCCAAGCATGGCGCCGAAGGCACCGGCACGGTCTCGGATCTCGAACGGGCGTTGGACACCCAGGAGGTTTCGGTCCGCCTGCTCGCAGTGGAGGTTGCCGCCGAGCTTCGCGAGCCGGCGGCCGGCCCGGTTCTGGTTCGGCGTTTCCGTCAGGAAACCGATCCCAAGGTGCGAGCCACCATGATCGCGGCGCTGGGAAAATTGCTTCGACGCCGAGCCGAGTCGCTCACTGCGCTCGAGCCATCGCTGGAAGACGAAGACCCGCGCGTCCGCGCCAACGGAATCGAAGCCCTGGCGCAAATCGGCATCACCGAGTCTTCCGTCTTTCTGCCGCCATTTGCCGGGGATCCTGAGCCCCGCATCCGAGCAAACACCGCGGTGGCGTTCAGCAAGCTCGATCCCGACGCGGGAGGGCAAAAAGGGAGAGAGATACTTGTGGAGATGTCGGGCTCCGAAGAGCAGTCGGTTCAGCTTTCCGGACTTTTCGGGCTGGGTGAGATGGGCGACTACGAATCTATCGAGACGTTGGAAAAGGCGCTCGGCCACCACCAGACGTCGGTGCGGCGCAGGGCTCTGATGAGCCTGGCACGGTCCGGCCGCCGACGGGCCATCGACCGACTCATCCAGTTCCTAGAAGAAGGAAACGGTGCCACCCGCCACATGGCGACGCGGGCTATCGAATCTTGCGGGGAATCAGCGATCGATCCTTTGGTCCTTGCCCTGTGGAGCACCGATGTGGATGCCCGGCGCTTCATCGTCCGCGCCTTGGGCCACATTGGCTCGCCGAAAGCCATCCAGGCCCTCATCCACATTCTGTCACTCGAGGCGGAAGAGGCATACTATGACCTCGTGCGGCTGGAGCAAATAAGTGACCTGCCGCAAACTTCCGGCGTGCGGTTGCTGGCTGAATCCCTTTCGCAGCGTGTCGAGCAGGCAAAGGCGAATACACTCCGGGTGCTCTACTTTGTTTACGGTAACCGCCGTGGTATGCGCCTCATTCTGAGTAACCTCAACCATTCAGAACCCTACGTGCGGGCGAGTGCCATAGAAGCGCTGGAAGTAAGGGTGGACCCTTCTCTCATCGAAGGCGTTTTGCCTCTGTTCGAACACTCGAATTTGAAGATTGTTGCTGAGCACGGCAGCTCATATTTTCAGCTTCCTTCAAAAAAACCACTCGAAGTGCTCATCGAGATGGCGGGCGATCGCTCCCGATGGCTCCGGGCCTGCTCCCTATACGCCTTGGGCCAAGTCGGAGACGAAGCGGCGCTCCCTTTGCTCGAACGGCGGGTCAACGACCCTTATGAGCTGGCTCGCCTCAACGCCATCGAGGCGATCGGGAACCTTGCCGGGGCCGCCGGCCTTACCCTCTTGGAGCGGATCCGAAATGAAAGCGGAGGAAGGGTCCGCGAATACTCGGAAACCTCATTGAGACGTATCCGGGCCCGCATCGCCCAACCCACGGGGTGACGCGGTGATGGGATTTGCGTCGTGGGGGCAGGAGAGACTAACCTGGGAGTCTCGCCGCCTTCGGCCAAGGGGGATGCCGTGGTAAGAACAATTATCTTAACCCTACTGATGTTGGCAGGGACACAACTTGTCCCGGATCCGGTCACCGCTCAAATCGCGATCCCCGGTTTGCGCCCCGGCGACATCGTTGATGCCTGGGTGGAAGGCCCACATGTGATTTTAAGAACCCAGGACGGGCGACTCTTTTCCATGCCGGCGTCCGCTCCCGGCATCGACTTGGCGATGGTGGAGTTGAGCTCGGCTACCGAGCGTCCTGCCGATGCTTTGACGGTTCCGGACCTTATCGACATGCTGCGCGCCGGACTATCCGAAGCGACCATCAAAGCCCACATTCAGGCACGCGGCATGGAAAACGTTGGTTTGGGACTGACGAAGGATGATCTCATCGGGCTCAAGCAGGCGGGTGCGAGCGAAGCGTTTCTTCAATACCTCATTCGTTTGGGACCGGGCGGTCCCAAAATAACTTATATTCGTTGGAGCGGTCCGGCATGGCCCCCGAGGCCGGCCGAGCCCACCTCGACAGCTCCCGGACCCGTCGAGACAAACACTTACCAGGGAGGGATTCCTCTCTATCCTTACGTGTTCCCCGGCTATGGCTTCTCCTACTCCTATTACCCGAGCCGAACGGGCTTCCGGTATTTGCCGGGGCACAAGAAATACAGCAGACATCCTTATCCCGAGCCAAGAAGTATACGGCCCTTCTCGGCTTCGCTCCTAAAAACCTCGAAGGATCGACGCCACACCGGGAGCGGCACCAGACCCCCAAAACCCGAGCTCTATGGCCAGGGTAATCCAGGAGGCCTTTTGATTCGATGGAATGCCGCGCCGCGCCAGGGAGTCGGAGGTAAAACCGCAGCCCGGAGCGGGCCCGCCACATCCGCCCCTTCGCGCGGACGCGTGAGCCCGCCAATCCGAGGATCATACCCCACCGGTATTTCATCTCCAGGGCGCAGCACCGGATCCAACCGGGGGCGGGCGGGTCGCTCGGCTGTGGGTCGCACTACCTCCAGCCGGGGCCGGAGCCTGGTCCGAAAGAACTGACATGAACAATCTCCCGGCTTAAGCCGGGGGATTGCCGGGGATACCTCACTCCTCGCTCTTGCATGCGGCCTCGTCCTTGCCGGGTGCGACCTCACAAACGCCGCTGTAGTCCTATCAGGCATATTGCACTCATCAGGAGCAATATGCGGCTAGAACTCAACCCACTGCTTGTTCTGAACCACTGGCAAGCTTTGACATATT
>SDBT01016240.1_pt1 | contig 11794 bp, 9 predicted proteins | sample 2277101 | NCBI WGS metagenome assembly SDBT01 (sample SAMN10404973, study PRJNA504765) | marine sediment metagenome | isolation source: marine sediment core GS10_PC15, 103 cmbsf | place: Arctic Ocean: Southern Knipovich Ridge | collected 2010
CCATCCGCATCGCAACCGATCCACAGCCAAGTCACCCGCCCCCAACCCTACCAGCGTCCGCGACAGGTTATTTTGGAGTGGAGTGCGAAGTAGATTGACGTTGCTCAATCGGAGCAGTCTGGTGGGAAGATCGGCGGTCCTGCAAGCCGTCCGAGTCGGTCGACGGCGCAGTGGCATCGGCTGCTCGATGCTTCGAGACCGCCTCCTTCAGCAGGTACTCGATCTGTCCGTTGACACTGCGAAACTCGTGCTGAGCCCAGGCCTCGAGCTCCTTGTAAAGCACGGGATTGATCCGCAACAAGAATGATTTTCGAGACTTCATATTACCCAGCGAGGCGTATTTCCATGTTGGTGTAAGGCCGTAGCGTGAGTTCAGCACACTACGTATACAATGTGCCGGTGTTGATTACCGGATGGGCCTCGGTCTCGCCGCAGAGGACCACCAACAGATTGCTGACCATGGCGGCCTTGCGTTCCTCGTCGAGTTCCAATACGTTTCGCTCGGCTAGCTCGCGCAGGGCCATTTCCACCATGCTGACTGCCCCGTGGACAATCATCTGCCGGGCGTCGATAATCGCCTCGGCCTGCTGGCGGCGAAGCATTGCACCGGCGATCTCGGGCGCGTAGGCCAGGTGGCTCAGCCGCGCCTCCTCGACGACCACTCCGGCCTTGGCTGTTCGCTCCTGGAGTTGTTCCTGCAAGGCGGCTGAAACGTCATCCACACCGCTACGAAGTGTCGTCTCGCCCTCCTCGCCGTGGTCGTACGCGTATCGGCTGGCCAAGTGACGCACCGCCGACTCGCTCTGCACGGTGACGTATTCCTCATAGTCGTCCACGTCGAAACAGGCCTGGGCCGTATCTTGCACGCGCCACACCACGACGGCCGCAATCTCGACCGGGTTTCCACGTTTGTCGTTGACCTTCAGCTTCTGGCCGTTTAGGTTTCGCGAGCGCAGCGAGATCCGCTTCTTCGTGTTGAACGGGTTGGTCCAGTGAAAGCCGCTCTCTCGCACCGTTCCCTTGTATTCTCCAAAGAGAATCAACACCCGTCCTTCGTTCGGCTGGAGCGTGAAGTACCCAAATAGGTAGATGACCTCCCGCAGAAGCAACGGAACTCCTAAGACCAGGAGCAGGATGCCGCCAACGATCATCGCAATCGCAAGGGCACCGGAACTCCTTGACGACGAGCTTTCTGCCCCCAGCCCCAACAAGATGAGGCCTGCCACGATCAACACGACCGCGGTGAGTAACATTGCCAGATTCCGCGACAACATTCGCCAACCGCTACGCACGCTGATTTCTTTTTCCTGCGTCATCGAAGTACCTTTCAGATAGGTTGATGGGGCTGTGGTATATCGTAATGATATCATTGTGATATTTCCGAGTCAAGGGGTTATCGGCGGGATTAACGTACATCTGTCTTCGGCAGGCATGCCGACTACACCAAGAAGAACCGCCTTTGTCAACAAACGCCAAATGCCACCCAAATTCACGGCAAACACCGCATTAGTTTGGGTGGCATTAACTTGACTTAGGGCGATCGATCGGAAATGGGCCTCGACGTAACATGTGGAAGTGAAACGAGTTGGGGCTATCATTGCGCGCCGGCCGTCGTCGTAAGTAATTCAACACAGTTTGCGAAAAACAGGGGTGTTCACTGATGCGCATAACTCGTTGTCCCATAATGTGTTACGACAAAATTGCGACTTAGTATTGCTTTTGGGCCAATAGCCAGATCGATGATTTCAAGCTGATTCTAATCGACGTAACTCCTTATTTCAAGCCGGTTTAGTGAACCACTCGACCGATCGGCGACCGTGACTTCAAAGTGCAATAGTTGAGCAAAATTAGGTTTGACGCGAATTCGCGAACTACAGTCCCCCACGGAAGTATGGGGTTTCCGGCGATTTGACCAGTCTGGCAACAGCGAAGAGGAACCCGTACTTCCTAGGGTGGATTGTCAGGCTGGATTGATCCGCAACAGGAATGATTTTCGAGACCTCATATTACCCAGCGAGGCGTATTTCCGTGTTCGTATAGGGCCGAAGGGTGAGTTCAGCACATTATGTACCCTCCTACCGCCAAGGACTTTCCCCCGGGCTTTGATCTTCGTCGGTTTCGATCCAGTGGATTTGCTCTTCGTTGATGCTGATGACCTTTTCGATTTCCAGCAAGCGTCCCCAGCGGCCGAGGCCGGCGACCAGGCCGGTTAGCTCGCGACGTGACTTGGGTTGGCCGATGAAGAAACTTAGCGGCCAGCCGATTGCCAGTGTGGCTGCCAGTCCGAATGACATGGGCCAGAAGCAACCCAGCGGCTTGCCGTCGAAAGGCCAGAGCGGCGATGACCCGGCGACGTGACCGAACGTGCCCCATGCCGCAGTGACAATCCCGACCGCCAAGGCTGCGGTAGCGGCTGGGGACGTGGTACGACGGGTGAATAATCCTAACAGAAAGACCCCCAGCAGCGGCCCGGCGAAGAGGCTTAGCACGGCCAGCACGTATCCTAGCCCGCCGCCGAACTGGGCCACGACTACCGCGATCAGCACGACCGCCGCGCCCAACGTTCCCACGACCAATCGGGCCAGCTTCAACTCGTCGGTTTGATCCAGATCGTCCGGCAGCTTGTTGCACCGCCGGGCCAACCAGCGTTCGGCCCAACCAAAGCGTCGGTGGAAATCGACCATCACAAGCGTACTCGCGGCGCTGAGCATTGAGTCGAGCGCGGCCATGGCGGCCATCAGCAACGCCGCCAGCACCACGCCCGCCAGACCCGGACGCTGGCGGACGAAATGCCCGAAGATCTGATCGCCGCCGGAGCGGAGCAGACGTTCGCCTCCGATCCGTCGCGTGTTCGCCTTTCTGTGGAAAACCCGCTTTCTCTCCGGCCGGCGGACCGCTCGAGTAGCCAGCCGACCGATACTGACTTCACCCCGGGCGTTCAGCAATTCGTTGTGGTCGGTAAACGGTTCGCCGAGGTTCGGGTCGAGGATCGCACGGTCGGCAACCAGTTGCTCGATCGTCTCCTTGTCGACCGCGGTCTCTGGTCCGATGACCGGTTCGCCGGTCTGCGGGTCGGTTGCCGAGCGGACCACCCAGGCGGCAGGCATCTCGTCCTGCGCTTTGACGTGATAGACGGCCAGCAGTCCCATCCCGACGTACATCACGGCCAGCACCAACAGGCTGAATCCTGCGCAGCCGAGCAGGTACGAGAACGTCATGTCTTGCTGACTGCGGGCGGCCAACAGCCGTTGCAAGGTCGACTGATCGGCAACGAAAAAGAAGATCGACACGACGGCCAGAAACGGCACAAACGCCCAGATCGACCATCCGGCCGAAACAACCGACCACTCGGCGGTCGTTTCGGTCCACTCGGCCGAGTGGTCGAAGACCGGGGTGACGACGCTCGTTCGGTTCAAGCCGCCGGCCACCTCCCAAACGCACGAGAGCCCTCCCTCGTCGGCCAGAACGCCGCCGATGGCCGACAACAACATCAGGATCGCCAAGGCCATCAGCGCCAATTGCCCGACGTCGGTCCAGACGGTCGCCTTCATGCCGCCCAGCAGCGTGTAGAGCGTGGCGACCGTGCCGGTGACGACCAGCGTCAGCAGCACGGGCCCGTTGAGCCCGACTCCGAGATTCAACGCCCGGCAGGGCAACACGAGCATACCGCCAAGCAACAGCAGCATCCCGAGCAGGTAAACTCCGGCGGCCACCGCCCGGGTGGTCGGGTCGAAGCGGAGTTCGAGGTACTCGTAGACCGACTCGAGTTCGAGCGTTCCGTAGAGCGGCACGACGCACCAAAGGACGATCGGCAACGAAGCCCAGATCAGCGCGGGCACGAGGATGAACTTCAGCCCGACCCAATAGGCCTCGTTGGGCGTCGCACAGAAGTAAACGGTCGCCAGACCGGCCAACGACAAGCTCAGCCCCAGCGGACACCAGGACAACGAGCGGTCGGCCAGCAGAAATCCGTCGCTGGTCGACGTCCGTCGCCCCAGCCACGCGCCGGCGGCCAGCAGGGCGGTCAAGCAAACGGCCGGGACGAGTAGTTCGGTGATCGGGAATCCGGGGGTCATGCGTTGGTGTTAGGCACAAATGGATTGTTTGTAGTGACCGCATTCATGCGGTTCTTGCAATCCGAACCCGATGAATCGGGTCACTACGAACCTTTGTGGATAATCCACCGCTCAAGCGTAGCCGTTTGACGGGAGACGGTCAATCCATTGGGTGTCGCGATTGCGACACTCAAGTGTAGTCAACACGACTTCCGCAAGGCGATATGCACCGTGTTCGCCGGGCGTTGTGTGGTTCGTAAAACGCATCATATCAACAGGTTACGTTTGGTTGTGTCTTATTGGCACGCGACGTGCATCACACAGTCGAGAAACCTCCCTCCCATGTACTCGAAAGGAACACGTCATGCGAAAGATCACACTCATCCTGGCAGTGGCAGCCATTACTTGCGTCGCAGCCAATCAGGCGAACGCCGGCGGACCCAACTCCTACAAGAAGAAGCACCGTGCCGCGGCGGTGCCGGCCGTGTATCACGCCGGAAACCAAGCACCGGTCCAGACGGTCGCCCGGGGCCGCGGTCACCACGGAAACAACGCGAGATACTACGGAAACAACGCGAGATACTACGGACACAACGCGAGATACTACGGACACGGCCGTTACTATGGCCGTCCGCCGGTGGTCGTTCATCCGCCCGTCTACAGATATCCGCCGGTCTACCGTTATCCGCGGGTGGTGGTTCCGCACGCATACCCGTCCTACGTTCCGTATCGCGGATTCAGCTACCAAGGTCCAGGGATTTCGATCGGCGTCGGGTTCTAGTAGGCCGTTGAAAAACTCGTGGCCACAGGCGGCTCGCCTGTGTTACGGTGCAGGCGAGCCCACGGAACATTGGCTATCAGGGTTTCGCTTGCTCGTTGCTCGCAACTCGACCCCAGCCACCCATCTCCCGATACCTGTTGCCCGGCGAGGACGACGGGTATAGTGTGGCTGTGCGCGGGGGTGAACCCCGCGGCTCGCTTGTGGTTGGTGAAAGGAAGCGGCGGGGATGCGACACGACGAGGGTTATTTCGAGGGTCACGACGGGTTGAAACTCTATCGGCAGTGCTGGACGCCCGAGGAAGAGCCGGTTGGCGTGGTGATCGTGGTGCATGGGTTCACCGAGCACGGTGGGCGATACGCCGAGTTGGCCGAGGAGTTGGTCCGGCACGGCTACGCGGTCCATGCGGCCGATCTTCGCGGGCACGGCCATTCTGAAGGCGACCGGGTCTGGGTGGCCTCGTTCGACGAGTTCCCGGCCGACCTGGAGGTGTTGGTCGAGTCGGTTCGGCGCGACGAACCAACCCGCCCGCTGTTTCTGTTCGGCCACAGCATGGGGGCGGCGATCGTGGCGAGGTTCGTTCAGACGCGACGGTCGGAGGTCTGCGGCGTGGCGATGAGCGCCCCGCCCGTGGCGATGGGGAATTGCGTGTTTCCGATCCTGCGCCGCGTCGGGGTGATGCTGGGGCGGTGGTTTCCGCGGCTGCGCGTAGTTCGGCTCGGCTCGGGGTGGATCTCGCGTGATCCGCAGACGGTAGCCGACTTTCGTAGCGACCCGTTGGTCTTTCACGACCGGTTTCCCGCGCGGATCGGGGCTGAGATCCTTCGCACCGGACCGCGAATTCTGGCCGAGGCCGGCGCGATCCGTCCGCCGCTGTTGATCCTGCAAGGCACCGCCGACCGCCTCGTCGACCCGGCTGGCAGCCGGCAACTGCTCGAAGCAGCCGGCTCGCAGGACAAGACGCTGAAGCTCTACGAGGGCTTCTACCACGACTTACTGCACGAGTTGCAACGGCAGCAAGTAACGGCCGACTTAATCGAGTGGCTCGATGCGCAAGCGGAGCAAGATCGTGGCACGGGCGTCCCGCCGGAGGTGTAACGCAGGCGAGACGCCTACGCTACGGGAGCCGTTTCGGGGACCAGGCGGTCGAGGGTCTCGGTGAGAAGTTTGGCGTTGAACGGCTTGACGAGGAAGTCGGCTGCCCCCAGTTTGAAGGCCTCTTGGAAGACGCTCTTCTGGTCGAGCGCGCTGACGACCAGGACCCGGGCCTCCGGGTCGAGTTCCATAATACCGCGCAACCCGTGCAAGCCGTCGTACTCGGGCATTACCAGGTCGATGGTGCAGGCGTCCGGATTCAACTCGGCGTAGCGGTCGACGGCCTCCTGGCCGTTGCCGGCTTCGCCGACGACTTCCCATCCGGCTTGGGCGGCGGTGTCTTTGATGATTTCGCGGATGATCGGTGCGTCGTCGGTAACCAGTAGTGTTCTCGTCATGGCTTCGGGCCCTTAGCTTGGAGGGATGCTTCGACTACGATCGTCTCGCACTAGAGGATAACGGGCGGTTTTCCGGAAGTTTCGACACGGAATTCCCCGGTGCTGCAATCGAGCATGACGCGTCGCCCCGCGGTGCCGCCGAGTTCTTTTCCGGTCACGCGGATGTTGGCGGCTTTCAGCGCTTTGATGGTTGCTTCGATGTTGGCGTCTCCGATTTGCAGGGGCCCGCCGGTGCCGAACATATTGGCCCCGCCGGCGAGTCTCGCCACCAGTCCGGCAGTGTTGACACCCATTTCACGCAGCATCTCGATCGCAAAGGGGACGGCCGTGTCGGCGAACTTTCCAGGTGGTCCGGGCCGATCTCCCGACTCGGGCAGCACGACATGTCCCAGCAATCCCGCTTTGAGTCTGGGATGGTAGAGGGTCAGACCGACGCACGAACCGAGGATGGCCTTCAGGACGACCGGTTCTCGGGCGGCGAAGATCTTCCCCATGCCGACCGTTGCGTTCTCTTGGATCTCAATTGTCGTGCAAGTGGCCATGATCACTTTCCTACAAGTTTGCTGCTAGTTGGCATCTTTTCCCGTCTCAATGAGCCGAATGGATTCCTTCTTCCATAGCTTTTCGCATGGCTTCGGTGGGCACGAAAATGACTCGCCAGTCAAGTTCTTCACCTTCGCGATGGAAGCCCGTGCGGAAAACGAGTACCTTGTCGCAGGTCATTGCCTGGGCCATCAGCGCCTGTTCGAGCACGCTGGCTCCGTAGTCCTGGATGAAGTAGGGCGGCGAAGGGACCAGTTCGACGTTGATCAAACGGGTCAGGGCGTTCATGTAGGCACACCCGAGGATATTCCCCGTTTCAGTTAGCGCCGACTTTTCCAGTTCCGACCACTCGGAGCCTTCTCCGACGGGGCGTTTCAACAAGGAGGACGCCATTTGCCGTCCGCTGGCCTCGTCGAAAGTGAGGATCATCTCACCGCCGATTTCTCCTTCGAGGCTCAGCACGACCATCGTCAGCAACTCGTCGCCGATGTTCAGTTCGTCGCAAACGTCTTCCAGGGGCGTTTCGCGAACTTCATCCAGGGTCAACGTAATCAGGCCGTCGGTCCAGCGGCACATCACCGCCGAGGCGTCGTGCGTGGCCGAGGCAAAGAGCTGGTGCAGCACCTGCAATCTGCGATCCTGATCGCAAGTCACGTCGCTCATATCTCCTCCTCCTAGGTACTGGTTGCGGTGGATTTGTTCGATGCCATATCGATCAGCGTGCCGACGTCGATAATCAGCGAGACGCGCCCGTCGCCGAGGATACTGGCCCCGGCGATTCCGGTAACGTTGTGGTAGTTGTCGGCCATCGACTTGATCACGACGTCTTCTTCGCCGAGCACGCTGTCGACGCACAGCCCGATTTCTTGTCCGCTCTCGCCGACGATTACCAGCGTGGTATCGTCGCTCTGCGGCGCGGCGGCACTTCGCTTGGTTCGGCTCCAGGTGAAGACCTCGTTGAGCTTGACCATCGAGATCACGCGCCCGCGGACTCGGGCGGTCCACTGCCCGTAGACCGTGGTCAGATCCTGCCGCCCGAGGCTGACGATCTCCAACACGGACTCCATGGGAATCGCGAAGATATCCCTCTCGATATCGACCATCAGGCTGGGCAATACGGCCAAGGTCAAGGGCAGCTTGATCGTGATCGTGGTTCCCTGTCCCGGCGTGCTGTCCAAGTCGACGGTGCCGTTGAGGGCCTCGATCTTGGATCGGACAATGTCCATTCCCATCCCCCGCCCGGAAACTTCCGTAACCTTCTCGGCGGTGCTCAGGCCGGGCTCCCAGATCATCTGGTAGATCTGGTGAGGCGTCATGTTTTTGGCTTCGACCTCGTTGAGGATCCCTTTGTCGAGGCACTTTTGCAGGATGCGATCGGAGTCCAGGCCCTTGCCGTCGTCGGTAACCTGGATGATGATGCTGTTGCCGCGGTGGTAGGCGTCCAGCGTGACGGTTCCCTCGCGAGGTTTCCCCGCGGATTCACGATCCTCCGGCGATTCGACGCCGTGGTCGGCCGAGTTGCGGACCATGTGGATCAGCGGGTCGCCCAACTCGTCGATCATCCGCTTGTCCAGCTCGGTCTTCTCGCCACGGATCTCCAGCCGCATGCTCTTGCCGTTCGACCGGCTGATGTCGCGGATCACGCGTTTGAATCGGGTGAACAAGGGTCCGACGGGGACCATGCGGGTGTCCATCACGCTCTGCTGAATGTCGTCGCTGACCCGGTCGAGTTGGTGGATTGCCTCTTGCAGATTGCCGATTGACGCGTGCGACCGGGCAACCATCTGCATTTCGCGGCGGACCGTCTCCAGGTCGGCCTGAATCCGCCGGGCCTGGCTCTGCAACTCCTCCAACTCCATCTGCAGATGTTGCTTATCGGTGTCCGGCTGCTGTGGAGCCGTCATCTTGTTCAACGAGTCGAACACGCGGTCGAGCTTCTGCACGGATTGCTTGGCTCCCAACACGCTTTTGAGATTGTCGCCGATCTGCGAGAAACGGGCCTTGTTGATTACCAACTGGCCGGCAAGGTTCATCAACTGGTCGAGCCGATCGATGTCGACTCGTAGCGTCTCCGTCGGCCGGCTCCCCGTGTCGGCTGCCGGGCGGCCCTTTGCAGGCCGTTTTGCAGCGGGTGAGGCCGCCACCTGGGGCTGTGACGCCGAAACGTCGGACGCGGTCTCCGCAGTCGGCGGCCCCGGCTCCTCGACCGTCAACGACTCAACCGTCGCCTCTTGTACCCCGGAAATCCGCAACTGCTGGCCAATCGTTTCACCCGATCTATCGCTGGCCAAGCCGAATCGAACGCCGTCCAAGTGGTCGAGGTCTTCGAGCGTTTCCGGGGGCGGATCGAAATAGCAGATTTTGCCGAGATGGTCGAGCTTCTCGTAGATCAACTGGGCCTTCAGTCCGACCATCGGCAAGTTGGGACGGAATTTGACTTCGCCGACGTAGCCCAAGAGGCCGTCCGGCACGATGGCCGCGATCTGACTGCGTATCTCGGTCGAGAGCCCGGTGGGTGCCGTGGCGGCACGTTCGCCGGTAGGCTGCGCGGTGGTCCCGGGATCAGTTTCCGTGGCGGAGGCCTGTGGTTGCGGCGTGGTTTCGTCGGGGCAGGGCGCCCCCGACAGCGCCGTGAGCAATTCTCTGGCAAGATTGCTGAAGGCGTCGGAGTGGGCGCCGCCTGACTTCAGATCGTGCGTGTAGCGGCGCAAGGCGTCGATGCAGTTGAGCATTGCTTCGGTAACGTTGTGGGAGAGCGTGCCGCCAGAGTCGACCAGATCTTGCAGCAGGTCCTCCATCAGGTGGGACAGTTTGGCGGCGCGGTTCAATCCGACCGAGGCGGCCGAACCTTTGATCTGGTGCGAGGTGATCAGGAGCTTCTTTAGTTCCCCGGGACTGCCGCCGCCCTCCAGGGCAAGGAGTGTTTCGGTCAGCTTGTCCAGCGCGATCTCCGCCTCGTCGATGAAGATCGAAAGGTACTTGGACGGCACTTCCGTCTCGTCTTCGAGCCCGTCGAAGTGGTCGACGACATGTGCCACAGCGGGCGTGGGAGCCGGAGCGGGTTCCTTTTCGGCGGTGACCTCCGGAACCGGCGGCAGTTGTTCGGCTAATTCGTCGACGGCGTCAGCCAGTGCCCGTTCGGCATCGGCCTGAGAGGATTGGTTTCGTTCGACACCCGCCGATTGGAGCAGTTCGGCAATACCCTGAATGACCGATTCGCACTCGACCTCTTCCGCATCCGAGTCCTTGAGCACGCCGACCAGACCGACCAGCCGGTCGATGCCCTGGAACATCATCTCGACGACGTCGCCGCTGACGATGAGTTCCTCCTTTCGGGCGGCGTCAAAGACGTTTTCGATCTTGTGGGTGAGGTTGTTGATGTCACCCAATCCGAGCATCCCCGAGAGGCCCTTGAGGCTGTGGGCCGAACGGAACATTTCGTTGAGCAGGTCCTCGTCGCAGCGTTGCTGGTGGTCTTCGTCCAGCGCTTGGACCCATTCGTCGAGTTGCAGCAGGTTCTCGTTGAGTTGGTCGAGCAGTTGGCCGGATTCGTCCAGGAAATCCCCCAACAGGTCGTCGAACAGTTCGTCTCGAACCATGGCTTCCGAGTCGCTCATGCCTTGCTCCGTTTATCGTGGTGGCTTCTGGTAGAGCCACGGTTGAATCCGTTGAAAATCGTTGACCATTCCGGAGATGCCTTCGGAGGCCCCGGCCAGCAGCAGGCCGCCGGGGCGAATGGCGGATCGAACGTTGTCGACGACCTGTCGCTTGGAAGCCGCGTCAAAATAGATCAGCACATTTTTCAGTATCACGAGATCGAATGTCGGTTCGCGCAGGGGTTCCATCAGGTTGTGTTGCCGGAAGGCGGTCATGTCGGTCAGCACCGGTTTGGCCTGCCAGATCTGGGCGTCGGTGGCCTTCGTGAAGAAACGCTTGCGGTAGTCTTCCGGCACCAGTCGCATGGCACGCTCGCCGAATACGGCGCTTTGGGCCTGCTCCACCGCGCCGACTCCGATGTCGGTACCGACGATCTTGACTTTCCACAACTGGTGGTTGGGTAAACACCCGGCAATGCAGGAGGCGATGGTGAAGGCCTCGTCACCCGTGCTGCACGCAGCCGACCAGATTCGCAACGACCGTTTATCCCCGGCCGACCGCGCCGAGGCCGCACATTGCGGCAAGAATGTGTTGCGGAACCAGTCCCATTGGGTCTCGTCGCGGAAGAGATAGGTCTCGTGCGTGGTGATTTCCTGGAGGAAAGCGTCCCACTCGGAGTCTTTCGGTGAGAGTCGCTTTAGGTGGTTGTAATACTGTTCGAATCCTGCGATTCCCGTCTTTCGCAACCGACGCCGCAGCCGATTCGACAGCAGCGTCTTCTTCCGCGGCGACACGCGAATCCCGGTTCGCTCGTAAATCAACCGGGAATACCGCGCAACCTGATCGTCGGTCACCTGCTCCAGTGCAGTGGTGATAATCGTCGGTGGGACAACTTCCGGTAAGGCCATCGTGAAATAACTCCGAGTGGTATTTCCGCGGGCAAGGCCGCTTTCGTGGTGTAGGCGGGTCGCCTGCTCTTTTCGTGGTGTAGGCGGGTCGCCTGCACTGCACCACAGGCGGGCCGCCCGTGGCTACTACTTTTTCAATTAGCTCCCGGCGGTCGCGGCGGTCAACGATTCGACTTCTTCCCGACCCAAGAGTTGGTCGATGTCCAATAGGATCAACAACTGTTTCTCGAGCCGGACCAGCCCGGTAAGGTACTCCTGGCCGAGACCGGCAACCGTCGGAGGCGGCGGGGCAATCTGGTCATGCGAAACACGCAGCACTTCGCTCACCGCGTCGATGATGATCCCAATCGTCTTGTCGCCCACGTTGATCACCATGATCCGGCTCTCGTCGGTCAACTCGTCCTCGGGCAGCCCGAACC
>SDBT01016241.1_pt1 | contig 11793 bp, 12 predicted proteins | sample 2277101 | NCBI WGS metagenome assembly SDBT01 (sample SAMN10404973, study PRJNA504765) | marine sediment metagenome | isolation source: marine sediment core GS10_PC15, 103 cmbsf | place: Arctic Ocean: Southern Knipovich Ridge | collected 2010
CAACATAAGATATAATGCCGTCTGTACCATCTGTAAAAAACCCAGCAACCCTATTAATAATAGTGCCGTCAGGTTTGCGAAAATAAATTCTTTTGTCTGTAGAAGCAGACACATCAACAACGGAGCCGTCATCTTCAACGGTAATTTTAAATGTTGTTCCGTCATTTATATGTAAATCTGTAGCCATTTATATCGTTCCTGTTATATCATGTGACTGTTGTATAGTACCAACAGCTTCATGCGCTTGCTGTAAAATAACAGTTGCTTCAAAGATAATACCGGGAAGTACCGTTAAATTACCCATTAGGTTAGATCTACAATGAATTGCGGTGAAGCCTAAAAGTATTTCTGGCGATGGCTCTGTCAAGTTGCTAAATAGATGAGAGTTTACATTACAGCCGATTTTTGCTGATAAAATAACAGTCTCACCACTTAATAATACACCATTACTAGGTAATGAAGCATTATTTGATAAAATACAACTATTTTGAGCTGAAACCTGAGATGTACTATTAAAGCAACACGTTGGATTGTTAGTAATCAGTGATCCGACGGAGCTAAAAGAGGAGTTTGCATGAAATTTAGCAGTGGAGGTGAGGGTGTTAACAGACGTAGACGATAGTTGAGATTGTGAGTTAAGCCCCGTATTAGCAGAAAGATTCATCTTGCCAATACAAGATATATCACCGTTAGCATGACAACCGGTTGACGCAGATAAAATAAGGACGGGCTGATTAGATATTTGAGCGATACTACTCATACTAACTGATGCGCCTATCGCCATTGTGGATGTAGATGACACACTAGAAGATGAATTTAAACTGGCCGATCCCTCTATAATACTTGATGATGTAACTGATATGTCAGAAATGGACTGGAGACCAACTGATGGTCCCACAACAATGGCTGGGGTAGTAGACATGTCAGAAGAGGAATTGAGACCAGCTTCTCCAGTGAAAACTTCTCCAGCAAGATTGGCGGCAATCTGAGAAGAACCATTTAACGATGCAGTACCATCAACAATGACTGAATATACTCCCACGTTCATCTGTAAAACATTTAATGAATCTTTGTATCCATTAAGGGAGTCTGTATATATCTGTTGTATTTCTTCGGCGCTTAATTCCCTATTATGTATTCTGTAGTCATCCATCAATCCGTCTGCATATGACGCTTCGACAATCCGCCCAAACTCAAGATCAACGTCAGGTAAAGGTTCCATTGAGATATAACCGCCACCAGTAGTCTGACTAGCCGCCTGTTGAACACCGTTAACATAAACAAACAGGCCAGTTTCATTACCTACACCATTGTAAGTACCTACTATATGTACCCAGGTTCCTTCGAGCGCTGTCAGTGTTCCTGTTGTACTGGCAGATATGTTTTTCCCCGCACTGTCATCATAGCATATAAAGTGAAGGTTGTCAGTTGGGCTTGTGCCAAATGCCCACACAGAACTTGCTGTGTTTCTGGTCATTGCTCTAAATGCAGACGCATCGTTCATGAACGCCCAACACATAACGGTAAACGGTGAGTCGGCTGACCCATCTCCAAAAGAAAGCGAGCTTACTCCCGGTGTACTAGCATATTCTGAACTTCCATCATATTCTATACGTCCAAAGCCACCTTTACGTTCTATGTTTGGTCCGCTCCACTGACTACTATTCTGTAAAGTCATATGGTGTCTATTCATTAAGTCTCTAACGCTTAAACCTCCGGCCCACTGTCCTTGAGGTAAAGCTAACCACCAAGATACTAAGCCCCTATTTAAAGGAGAGCTTAACTTGACGGGTTCATAGGTGTTAACCGAAGGAGCTATTTTACCAAAAACCGCTCCAACTTCTATGATGGTACGGTCTAGTCTAGGTATTATTGTAGATGAGGCATGAAGAGATGCTGTGGATTTAGCAAAGATGTCATGTAGATCAGCCTTCATAGAAGATGATGAGTGGAGAGACGCTTTGGGTTTTGGTTTATAGGAGGAAAGGGTGACATCAAGAGCCGTGACTGATATATAACCATTATTTCCACGGCCATCAAGAAAAACTTTGATAACAGCGCCGTCCCAAGTTGCCTTATCGTCTGTTCCAGTAACAGACATTACTCTGATATCATTGCTCCAATCAACAGAGGTGTCAATGAAGGAGCTTTCAGCAGATAACGGCGTACTTTCGTCAGATGCAAAAATTTGAACTATAAAACTATCTATCTCATTACCGTGGTCTGAACTATTTTTCGCTCTAATCTCTACGCTAACAGTACCGTTAGATGCTTCAAAATTTTCTGGAGTAGAAGTTAACGACACAAAGAACGAATCATCATTCTCACCATCCGCAGAGTTAACGAACGTAGAAGTGTCAGCAGCCGCTATAGTTTCATCAATAGCTTCCCAGATGGTTCCCTCAGTAGAGGTCCACCCGACAATTGTACCATCTCCGTTAGGAAGTAAAGTGGCGTCTGCCATAAAAGCCCCTAAAAAAATACGTAGAAGGCGAGACCTTCTCCCTCTACGTAAAACAAACGGTTTAATAAATTAGATGTGGCGTTGAGAGTTTTTTATGTCTGATTTTGAACTTCGTGAGGAGTTGGAGTGAGACCTACGTGATGTACTCCAGTATCGGTTCTAAGATTATCCGCCGTGTTATTAAACACTACTAGATTAATATAACGTGCCGGAATCCATACTTGACCAGACTTGGTTATATTTGTGTCTGTACTGGTAGTATCTACAACCACGGCCCCCATATAATGCATGTTGGTTAAAGAGTTAGCCGAACCTAAAGCGCCATCTGCAATCCCTTCTTCGCCATCAACCCCTAAAGTGCCACTAGTCGAAATATACATCTGTATTTCTTCTCCAACAACTCCAGCAGTTGCCATTTGAAACCTAGCTCTCCATTCGTACAAAGCAGCCTTAGCTCCTTCACCACGGTCAATTTGGTCAGATATTCTACCTGCGCCTGCTGCTAATGCAGACAAAGTAATTGTCGCGTCTTGAGATTGAGCACTATCAGCAAAGACAATCTCTGTTTCTTGATTAATATAAACTTTATTTGGCATTACGCAAGCCTCACTCTCATACGTTGAATGTGCCCAAGTTTAGTCTGTAAAACTTTAATTTCTTCTGCACGGCTAATATTCTTGGTGGCCAACGTGGACAATGCGTTTGTGTCTCCAACTGTTAACACTGTCGCAATTACTAAAGCTGTAAATAAAGTGGTTATTACTCCTGCTGAAGCATCCAGGGTAGTATTCTCTCTATTTATCAGAGTTGTTAAAAATTGACAATATCCCTGATTAGTTCCACTCAATGTGGAAAAGTCTCCAGTAAGATTAGCACCATCAGTTAGTCTTTTTAATCTACCTTGTGCCCCTGACCACGCCAACAATATATTGGAATTTAACACAACGTTTTGTTCCCTATCAACAACAAAAAGTAAATCTAAAATCTCTTGATCGGTCTGGGTACTAAAGTTATAACCCAAACCTTCGGGGTCTGTGTCTAATTCTGTAAACAGTCTGTCTTCTATTGACATAGTTATAACCCTAAAATAGTAACTAAGAAACAATTATGCGAAGCTATCCGAAACAAGAGGGTCTCCCTACCCCCCCGTATCAAATTTGTCTTCTTAGACATCTATAATATCAACGATTTCAAAAGAGAAACCGGTTGGTGCCAATGGAGCAGTTAAGTCGCCAATAGCGAAATCTAAAACTACCGCATCAGAATTGTTAGTTCCATCATGAGCGTACAATTCCGCATGAACATTAGCCTCTTCGGTAACGTCCACCGTAAACTCATTAAGAAAGGCGGTTAGCTCATTAATATTATCTACACCGTCAACGTTAACATTAAGAACCTGTTTAATAACGTCGGGACTCACAGATGGAGTCCAAGTAAACTTTACTCTAGCTTTTCTCATATCAATACTCCTTGTTAAAATCTCATAAGAGAAATTGGTGGGAGACCAAGGAACAAATTTATCTCTGTCAAATCCCGGTCTTCCACGAACACGTTTATTGCTGGAAGAAATCCAGCCGAAAAAATCTCCAAAAAATGACATTCCTACATCCCCATAAGTTGGTTAATCTAACAGTACATCTAAGTCTCCTGCACTAAATCTAAACGTGTCTCCATTTGTCACATTTCTGAACGTGGCTAAGTTACCATAAAACAAAACATTACCAGAACCCATTTTTAATTCATCACAAATGCATACCCCACTAACTCCACCCCAATCTGCCGTGGCGGTTGCGAAATCGATATTGCTTACATTATCAATGAGACCAGAACCATTTAATTGAACAATTTCGTTCCATGTTGCATTAGCTGGTACTCCCAAAGTCTTTCTTTCATATCCTCCTCCTTGATCAAAAGGTAATTCATTAATTGTTTTACCTGTTTGTGTGTCAGTAGGAAAGTCTCGCGTTAAAGCTAAAGCTACAATAGCTGGAGCCGCGAAACTATTACTATTACCTCTGAGCAATAGGTTTAAAATACCTGACTCAGTATGATTAGACATTGCGCCCATGTATATAATCTCCTCATTTGTATTAATATGGTATTGTTGATTGATTAATTAAACCTGACAGTGGTGCATGTGGATGTCCCATAGATACTATACTTCCAGATGGTGGGAATCCTAGCCAGTCGTTTATTACTATATAGCATCTACTTAATTGTAAAAGTTCTGTATCATTACCAAATCCATCATCTACCTCAGCTATTGGAATATCGCAATCGAGTCGAAGGTCACGCCAACCAGCGAGATTATTCATTAATTCAAACGCGGTCTCATATACCGCAAACGGAGTAGGAATAGGAAAGGGGTAATCAGTAAAATCTAAATTCTCTTGTAATGCTACTACGCCAATACTTCCCTGAACTATTTGACCAAGGGGTGTATCTGTATTCAACCTAATACTAAAATAACTTGCTGTTTCTTGGTCAATACATCTAGTTCTAAATACAAGGTTTGCATCGGTGGCAGAAAAAAATAATCCATTACTGACGACAAAGGGATCTTCAAAACGACCCTCAGTTATTTTACTATAATCTTCTTCATTAGGCTCTCCAGGTTCTTCAGAATGATCTAAACTTTGCCACTGAAAATACACTAGGTCTGTTGAATCATGTGCCACATCTGATATCGGAGAAAACCAGGGTGCGAAAAAATCTGGGTCTGGCTTTCTTATACTTGTCAAGTCTAAATATAGTGGAAATCCACCTGATCCGTTTTGATCATCCACCGTTTCAACAAACGGTATCATTCCAAATAATCCAGAGGGCGACTCAAAAACACTATGATATGGTATATTATTAATAACACTTGGGTCATATATTGAGCTGCCCCAAGGGTGAAGAATATTTAATGTAACGACAGAACCGTCAGTACCAAAATCTATCTCATTAATTTTAGCGTATGGAAACCATTCCCACTTATTACTAAAGTCTTCAGCAAAAGCAGAGATACTTCCTCCACTAGCTAAATATACTGAGAAGTCACCAGACCTTGGAAATATTCGTGCATAATCAGTTGATTCCATACCATTGTTAACATGTGATATGTCTGTCGGCATATGAATCATATCATAATCAAAAAAGTCAACAGTCTCAATAGCAGGCCCGGTTACATGAGTAAGATTGTAACCCAAAGTAGTACAAATAGCACTCATATCAACACTCAAGGTTCCCATATCAGTGGCATTACCACCTAACATAAGAACTTTATCACCCGCCCCTCTTGTGCCTCTTACAAAAGATCCACTAATACACCAATAAAGATGGTTAATAATACATTCTTCACTATGGTCTTCTGAGTCGAATCCAGCAACAACGATTGCTCCACCCGAAATACCTAAAAAATTAGGGTCTGGGGGTTCGCCAGTAGCTTCTGGAATAGCTGCACTTGGATTGGGCAACTGAAATTGTTGTGAAGATAAGCCGGGAGCAAGTCTATAATGCTCACCATGCTTCCAACCGCTAAACTCTGAATGTCTTCTAAGTTTGTTTATATATGGCATAATATCCTACCACTGGTTTACGTTTCCCATTATTGTTACTGCGTCTGCCTCATCAGCAAAGGCTGTTAATTCTAGTCCGTCTCCCAAAACCATTCCGGGTAATATTGGAGTCAAAAATGTTCTACCTGGAATTGTAAGTATAACTTGGTCTGTTGTTGTAGTGTCTCCAAACTCCAAAGTAAGAATTCTATCCGGCACTCCGCTGTTAGAGGCGTACATCCATAACTCATCTTTGAAGAGAGTGCTTGCCGTATGTATTAAATCGCCAGGACTAACAACTCCGCTAATGGCCGTAACAGGCATGGAACTCATGGCACTAAATACGAAGGACTCAGCACCAACAATAGAGTTGGAATTGGTTCCACCCACCCCGTCAACCATATTATGTTATCCTATTTACAAAGCCTGTTATAGTAATTACGTTTCCGGTTCCGGCAAATGCCCTTACCACCAAACTGTTTGACAAAGCTATTCCAGGAATAATCAAAACCAAACCCTGTTTGGAAGGAATAGATTGTGTTATGTGATCTGTAGTAGTGGTTCCGCCCCACTCAACAGTTAGATTAACAGCCGAACTATGATCGTTATATGCGTATATCCACACTTCATCTTTAGCAGAAGCTCCAACAGTATGTATCGTTGTTCCGGCAGTAGAAGTGGTAGTAATCAATATGGGTCTACCACTAGTAGATGCACTAAGAAATTCTTTAGTAAAAACCGCCATTATAACTCCTTATGAAAATACTTGTACTTGCAAAATGTTCCCGGCAGGATTACCAATAACTGAACCGTTCCAATAAAGATTACTATCTTGGGCATATAGTTTATTAGTTACATCAGTTGGCGTAGAAATGTTTTCAATTCTTATGTTGCCACTAACTCCAGCGTTACGTTCGACCCACATATCTAGTACAGTAGCTCCACCGCTTGCATGAATTAAATTTGATGGGAATATATTATTAAAACCTACGTTGCCATCATTGTAATAAATATCATTACCAGTTCTTGTCCACCACCCAGGAGTAGCAGAAACTCCAGAGCCAATTACAATACCGTCCCAATATAAATCCCCAGCGATTGAATATAGTTTGTTGGTGGTAACAGACGGAGAGGTTACACTAGCAAATTCCACAACTCCACTAATACCTGCGTCTCCGCTTACTATAATTGAATCTACTTCGGCTCTACCTAAAACATGTAACTTACTCATAGAGTTGGGAGGACTGATTCCGATACCGACATTGCCTAATGTATATACCGCGTCACTTCCAACTTGACTCCATATACTTCCTCCACCGCCACCACCTCCAATTCCAGAGCCTATAATAACTCCGGCCCAGTATAAATCTCCATTTACTGCATAGAGTCTATTTCCACTCGTAGTAGGAGTAACGATATTAGCAAGATTAAGCTGCCCGCTAATACCAGCAATAAGACCGATAGCGATATCATCGGTGTCAATTGTTCCAACAACGTGTAAGTCACTGGTTGGATCAGTTGTTTTGATTCCAACATCACCAAGACTGTAGTGTATATCTTGGTTAGCATTTCTAGACCAAACACCTAAACCTCCTCCATCAACACCAGAACCGATAACCACCCCATCCCAATAAAGGTTCCCGGCATTAGCATATAATCTGTTGGTTGTAATGGATATTAACGGCGCATCCTCAATATTGAGATCTCCACTTACGCCAAAATTAGTTTCAAGATCTACCCTATTGAAGTTGGCACCCCCTCCCCAGGTTAACACATTATTAACATTATAGAGGATGTGTGTTGTATCGGCTAAGGATGAAGGTTGTGGTTCAAGATAAATGTCTCCATTAATATGTATTTTACCACTTGGAGTATTTGTAAAGAATCCTACTCTACAATTTGAGGCGTCTGACATAAAGACTTTTTGTCCACTTCCGTAGATTGTAAAGTCTCTGTCAAGTTGTCTGTAGTTGAAGATGGACTCGCCAGTAGTGTATACCCTATTAAAGTCACCACTTCCAGTGTATTTGATATCACCAACGATATCTGTAGTAAATACTGGCACAACAGTATTAACACCCAGTTTAGCAGTTGCATATAAATTTCCCTGAAACCTACCAACACCACTAACATCAAGTGTATAAATGGGATTAGATTCTGCGATACCAACTCTTTGAAGATTGAAGTCTCCTCGAATCAAAGTCTCACTGGATCGGTTAGCTATAAACAATCCATCGTTACCCTCATAACTAGCACCAGCAGCATATCCAATTGCAACATTGCCGCTGCCATCTGTGTTACATTCCAAAGATAAAGCTCCCAAGGCAACATTACCACTACCCGTGGTATTAGTCTTGAGAGCGTTATAACCCAAAGCAGTATTGTCTACGTTATCCATATGAGACTTCATGGCGTCTACGCCAACAGCCGTATTACGTAATCCCGTAGTTAACTGCGTTAGTGATTGAAAACCAAAGGCGGTATTGTCTTCTGCTGTACCGAGGGTGAAGTCGTCTAGTGCAGACCTACCACCTAAAGTATTTCTAAGATTAGGAGTGTCAAAATTGCTCGCACTTAATCTGCCTTGTACCAACCAATGTGGCACCCCGGCTCCATTTCCAGATGATAGCAGAGGTACAGAATCAATCACATCAATAAATGTGTTTCTAACATCTGCTTCAGAAATTTCGGCGGTGCTGTTATCTGGTAATACCGTTATTAGGTCAGATACGAGCAGTCCAGAACTCTTAATACTCACAGGGTCGCTCCGTTATTTGAATAATACGTCCAAGCTACCAGTGTTGAACTTGAAGTTATCACCAATCAAAATATCTCTAGGTGTAACTAATGGTGCGTGCATCAGCATGTTACCACTACCATATTCGGTGGCGTCTACTAAGCATACACCCGAAACAAATCCCCAGCCATAGAGGGCTGTATCAAAGGTAATCAAGAATGTATTGGCCGTGTTACCTGAACCTGCCACTGAAGGTGGAGCATCCCACGCTGTATCTCCAGATGTTGCAGGACTGTATAAATTATATCTTGCGTATCCACTCTGGTTAGTACCGTCGCCGCTAGCAATTTCATTGATTGTGCCACCAGTTTGACTATCAAGAGGAACGTCTGATGTCAGAGCAATTGATACGTTTGAGGGTTTGGCATAAGTGCTTCCTCTTAAAACATGATCTAGAAGTCCAGATTCTAGATAATCCGATAATGACGCCATGCTAAATCTCCCATAAATGCTTGTTATTTCTGCAATTCCTAATAGATTATACACCATGTAAAAAAATACCACCCCCAAATGAATCATGAGAGGGCGGTACTTCTATTAGTTAAGAAGGGTGATTAGAATGATGCGAGAATAATATTCCTATTATCGAGAGCACCAAATCCAACTTCGGCTGTGCCGTAATAACCCTGCTTTTGCTGACGATGCATGGTTTCGTCTTCAAAAATCTCAACTGGCAACTTGACGGGCATAATAAAACTGGAATGAGTACCAGAATTATCAAGACCAACCACAAGTTCAACATCGCTACCAAGTGAGCCACCTAGTTCAGCGGTGAAGAAGTTTTGATATTCTTGTGATTCACCAAGTTCATCAAGATCGTGAAGATTGATACCAAAGATTCTGGTCACTGCTGGACCATCATCAGAAGAGACAAAAATCTCTCTTCGTGTGGTTTCATCAACCTGATCAACACCCCAATTGCGAACGTCTTCAATAGCTTCAGGAGACGTGTAAGCATCTGTAAGTACAGATCGTTTAAGTGAGGTGGAATTACCTCCGCCGTTACGTCGCATGATGGTCTTCATTAAACTAATAAGCCGTTTAGTGAATTGACCCTGAGTAGAGTCACCATCAAAGACCAAGATGTTACGGTCAACACCCGCTGCAAGCAACGTATGCCATCCGTCATCATTGATCTTTTTAACGAAGCCAGCTTCAAGAACTTGCAACGCTCGACCAACAACGTCCCAACGAGCTTCCCGTGCATATCGAAGTAAGAAATCGATACTTGAAGCAAGCATGTAAGTTGGAATCATAACATAGTCACCTTCGACCTGACGTTCAGGAATACGACCATGACCAGGATTGGTGTAAGCAACATGTTCATCTTCCTCACCAGGAGCAAGAAGATCAAGCGGCCATTCCGGTGTAGTTCCAGGCTCCAATTGGATAACCTCGAAAATACCATTTAAAATATCACCAACAAGTATACCTTGACGTAAGGGTTCAGTAACTGCCTTGGCGATTTCTCGCTGAGCAGCTAAGGCTTCTAGCCTGTCAGTGCTACCAGATTTTCTGATTAGAGCAAGCTCAACATCAGATGGTCTAGTTAATTTACGCATAATTAACTCTCCTTTATTATAATGTTAAGCTGAGTAGTTTCCAAGTGAAGGCATTCCTACCTCAACCTTGGCATAACCATCTTCATCTTTGGTACTCATAAAACGACCAACGGTGAGAGGACCAATATTAGCAGTTGTAGGAACAACATTTGTCAAGTTACCGGCGGTGCCAGAACTAGCATATGCCACATCATTAACTGCAATAGTTACGCTATCAATATTACTGGTGACGCACCAGCCACGTCTCAAGAGAGTAACTTTGTTACCCTTTTGAACTTCGTCCTTATGCCAATTCATATGTTGTCTAGTTAAGTCTAAATTAGTAACATCGTTTAGCAAGATTCCAACCGCTACTTTTGTGTTGAGTAGAACAGAGTATTCAACTAAAGCAGCAGCTTGGTCCATAGCAGCACCAGAACCCACTCCACCATGAGTCACAACTCCACCGCGAGTCGCGGTGCCAGCGTTGTAGAAAAAACTCATGTCAGTTTGGAGTTCTTCTCTATCGGCTTTTAATGCCATTGTAATTCTCTCCATTAAGAATAGTGTATAACATAGAACTATACCTTGTCGGTATATTCCTTCAAATTCGCGGTGCTACGAAGAACGGCTTTACCCAACCACTGAGACATACTCTTACGAGGTCCGTCTGTGTCGTCAGAGTCATCGTCCACAAGCTTAGCGGTACTCTTGTCATCAGAATTAACGTCGTCTAATGCATCCTTAGAGTCAGCATCAGATTTGTCATCTTTCTTCTTGTCCATTTTCTTTTTGTCGTCTTTGTCATCCTTATTACTTTCAGACTTGTCGTCCGCTTTAGGTTTAGGAATCATGGCGACAATATTATCAAACATTTCGTCACTTGCATCTGCAAATTTCTCAATATGAGAAGCAACGTCGTCATCAGACAATCCCTTTTCTTTCAAAGAAAAGGTTCGCTTATCAAGCTTAGCTTGAGCAGCAAGAGTTTCTAGTTTATCACTAGATTCTTTTAGCTCTTTAGCTTTGGCTTTCAAGTCGGCATCAACAGCCTCTTTTTCTGAAACAAGCTCATCAAACTTTGATTGCAATTCAGCAGTCACAGTCTTTTGAGCTTCTAGTTTATCTTCTAACTTTTTGAGGTTAGCAGCGGCAGCTTCAGTATCAACAGCCTTTAGTTGATCAGAAATTTCCTGATTCAACTTCAAAGATGCAGACAAATCTGCTTTAAGCTGATTAACTTCTGAAGTTAATTTACTTAGGTCGTCAGCCATATCGGTTTTCTCCCTTTTGTCAGCGCTTTCAATTTTTACACTACCAAGTGTAGATTTGAATGATTTATCCCGTAATACAACACTCCTTGGGTTTGCTGGTTCAAGGACAATGCCATGACCACTAAAAACTATATTCCTTAATAGTCTTCCAATTTTTCTACCCTCAAAAGTGCCAGTA
>SDBT01016243.1_pt1 | contig 11792 bp, 17 predicted proteins | sample 2277101 | NCBI WGS metagenome assembly SDBT01 (sample SAMN10404973, study PRJNA504765) | marine sediment metagenome | isolation source: marine sediment core GS10_PC15, 103 cmbsf | place: Arctic Ocean: Southern Knipovich Ridge | collected 2010
CCGCACCCGCAGCAACAGCCGCGAGTCTCTTTAGGAAATTCCTCCGATTCATCACCCGATCTCCCTAATTTCATCTTCATAAAGCGGCTCAGGCGCGTCAAAGTAAAGGTCATTGGGTAGCTTATCTAAAGCAATTTTAATTATTTCAAGTAGCCGCTCGTTTGTAATCATCCAATCTCCTCAATGAATGTCTCTATCTGCGGCATCGTAGTAAACCACTGCCCCATCTTAAACTCCGCACCGAGCTTCACAATTCTGCAATCAGTGGTCCTGCACCCGCCCCTGACCCAGTTGTATATCGTCGGCTTTGATCGTGTAACGCCAGTGAGTGTGGCGAGGACAGCGGGTACTGCTGATAGCGGTATTAATTTATCATTGCTCATCTTCATTGACCCTTTCAACAGTGCCAATTTCTCTATGTTTCTCCGCTATCTCAGGTATGTCCCCACGATAAAGCGGGTGCTTGCTGTAGCAGTAGTCTTTCCAATCAATGTAATCGGTCAGGTAAGCATACGGATCACGATTCCATCCGATTGCGATAGCCACGTAGTACTCACGCTTTGCCTTTGTATTGACCAACACGATCCATCCAGGACGGTTGCTGTTGGGTACCGGCTTGAAGCCACCGAGTAACACAACCGGCAGACCTGAACGCAGCCCACGTTGGACAGCCCTGGTGGGTGCGTTCTGGTCAAGCCAGTTCAGTAGTTGATCGCGTGTTAGGAAACTTTTCACACCGTTCCTTTATTCGTCAGTGTAAGCAAAAAATCCACAGTCATCGAACACATCACTTAGGGCATCCTGGCAATAATCACGATCACCTTCATTTACGAAAGATGCGATTATATTTCCGCTCTCGTTCTTAATATGATATCTCATTTACAGTCTCCTCTATTATTACGATTTACTTTCATGGTTACAAATCGGATGTTACCTGGTTCATAATCGCCGTCGTTATCTATGCGATCAATGGTAAGCCCTCGTGGATCGGCTTGTAGCCCGTTAATAACATAGCTCAAAAATTCGTCGGATGTAAACCGGACCATAATTCCACGACCGCCGTAATACTTATAGCTTTTGTCAGCGGGGTTACTACAACGACGTACCATAGTATTAAAGATTACCCGTAGGTGGCCCTTAACCGTAGCATAATAATTTTTACAATCTCTACTATTATGCTGTTCATGGTACTGTTTTCGTTTCCGCTTTCCGCGATCAGATTTATCATACTCACTGGACTGTTTGTACAAGCATATTCTACATCGAGGTGTTAGCCCAGTCTTTCTGCCACGGTCAGTATAAAAGTACTCTGCCGTAGCAGGAAATTCTTGTCCACAGCCTGTACAAATCTTCATAATTTATTCTTAACCGCCTTGACGATGGCCTCGGTGGTTTTGGATTGTGCCGATCCTAACGCCGTCATTAGAGTCTCTTTCCCTTCCGGGCTGTCAACTAAAAAGTCTCTTGCTTCTTCAACGCCTTGCACAACTTCCCGCAAAGCCTTACCTTTAATCAACGTGCTGTAAATCATAAGACACACGGCACCGATCATAGCAATGGCAGCGATGATAGCAGAGTACTTAGTCATCCCGATGATGAGGCTGAGGACTACAAAGCATGACGCCATAACCTGAATCCCTTTGGAGCTACCGTTCAAGAACGCAAAGAATCCAGCACCGACTCCGATAATGGAAAGTGTGTACAACCAGTTAGCTTTCTTCAATGTCTGGAACATCGCCTCCGTCCCAGTGGTAGGCAAATCGGCGAGTGTGTTGCCGCTTCCTCTTGGCTGGAGAATAGCACAGCCGGAACATGCTATAAAGATTAGCAATGAAATAATTATTGCAAGTAGTACTACGTCTGTAAATTTCATTTCAATGGTTTCCTTAACAATTCATTAAATTTATGCATCTGATTTCCTTCAAATAACATACGTGCTTGCATCTTGAAGTCATCCGCACCTACCTTAAAAGCTGTATCGTATCCGTCGCACCAGCCTTCATTCCTGGCGGCCTCAATTTGTGTAGCTGTTACACCCGCTATTAATGCGGGATCATGTCTATGCTTAGCGGCTTCCAATAGACATTCTTGGACTCTTTCATCTAAGAGTAAGCAAAGGTTTTCAAAACTTCGATTCTTTATTTCTCCGCCAGCGACATAGAAAAACTGCCATGTAGGTGTATTTACTAAAGTAACCGCCACCGTAATTCTAATGACCCACCCTCCATTTTGATAAATAGGAGAGCCTATCTCCATTATGTAGTTATACCTTGCGGTTAGGATATTTACCGCATCAATCAATTTCTGATATAGGTGTGCTTTCATTTTAACTCCCAAGATAATTACTTACTGCTTCTTCAGTTAGTTTCATGTCCAGATAGACATGCCGTTGCGGTCCATTAACTCTACGTCGTGCCCTGATGATATCAGGATAGTTCGCTGCAAATCTACTATAAAATAGCGGCTTGATCCCAGCCGATCTTCCGTTTACTTTACACCAGTTACGCCACACTTCATATAGGTCATTCGCTACGGTATATAACTTTCCCAATTCAGCTTTAGTCACAACAAATTGACAACATTCGTTTGCGAACTCATGTATCGGATTAGTAATAGCCCTGAACTGATCGATTAAAATACCAGAACTTTCGGGCAACGTAAAGACCCCGTTCTCTCGAAGTCTCTTCAATCCACGCAACGCAAAGTTGATAACCTTACCAGCGTCAGCCTCTCTGTTCAACCGCGTCTTGAGGAAGCGATCCTCTCTGCCGACGTAAGAGTTCTCAAAATGCAACAGGTTTAAGCGAGGCTCTAACGCATTAGCGTGATCGGCAAATGCTGGTAGCTCGTTCATAGCCATAGTGAATCGGCACTTCAACTGAACTGTCGCCAACTGAGTTATACGTTTACGGTTAATGGTAACAGCATCGCCACCCACAATTTGTAACAATTTCTCTAATGCAGCATCGGACCCGCGAGCGTGGGGGGTTTTAGCATCGCCAATTAGTGCGGCGAGTGTGCCGACCATAGGCTCTAATCCAAAAGGCCCACATAAACTTTGAAAAGAAGTCTCACAGCATTGCTCACGGCCAAGCATGTGGCGTAAGGATTCCAGCACCGTTGACTTGCCCGATCTTGGACGCCCGGTAAAGATCATCATCTTTTCGTGTGACATATCTGGTACGCAATTGTAGCCCATCCATTCGGATAGCAGGTTAATCTTATCCTGGTCGTCATTGAATATATCAATGAGAAATTCATTCCACATCTTTGACTCCAGATTTTCATCGAAGTCATAGGGTATCACATTCATGTTAAAGAAAGCAGGAGTAGGATTAAGCAAAACTATGTTGCCATCCACGTACTCATCGAAGTTAAGTATCCCATTCTTGAACGGGATCAAGTTGACCGGATCGGTATGATCTTTGTTGTCTAACCATGAAGGAGGGTCTTGTGTAATAGGACACCACTGATTCAGGGCGTCAAATATATCGCTGACCTTAGCACGCGATGGCTTGTATGGTGCAAGAACTATTGAACCGTTGGCGTCAATTTTCTGGTACTGTTTACCATCAAGGAATCGGTACAAGCGACCACGGAGCAGTGCCTCAACTTCTTTCTGATAACGTCCGTCGATGTAGTGCAGCCATTGCCCTTTGTACAACCGTATATTGGGGAATCCATCGACCAAAAGTTCTTTCTCCATCCATGCTTTTGCTGCGGTATGTGCTACTTCATCCTCGAAGACTTCACTTGCAAGTACAGTCGGTGTGTTCTCAATGATGTCCAATAACAATGCCTGGGTCAATCCAGCTTGAACCCACAACCGTAAATCTTTTACCCCATCGATAGGCATTACTTGTACGGCTTTGGTAGTCAGCTTACTCACGGTGCGGTAAGCAGATTCCATTCCTACTTCACCAGCACCGGCGTCGTTCTCTCCGATTACAGCAACCGGACGATTGTTCAAAGGCATCTTCATTAACAACTTAACTGACTTGGCGGATGGTCTACCGATTGCCACAAAACCCAGGTCTGTTGCTGCCGCTACATCTGTCTGCCCTTCAACAATAAGAATCGGAAGATCAGTTACTGGTAGCACAGTCTCGCAATGAGAACTCTTAATGCCTTCCGGTCGGAGTATATGAAGATAAGTTCCTTCTCCGCATTCACATACCGAACCTTCTTCTGTACCACATATAATTGCCGGAGGGTTGTCGATATCCTCGGCGGACACCATGCACCATTTAGTTCTGCCACATAAAGGACACGGCATACCGGGTGAGACCTTTACCCAGTTGTGCCGCCCAGGTGTATAGCGATCTTTTTGTTTTCCAAAGTCGGGGTTGATTACGTAAGTCAGCCCACGCTTTGATCCTTCGACGGTACATTTTTTCCCATTAGAGAATCGGCGAACAAGGCCGACGATATTGCCAATGGCATCACGTTCTGGGAAGACCCACGACGGTCCTTCAAATTCGTAGCCGACGCCTATAAGGTCGAGAGACTTTGCGGATACGCCGAGGTCTGCGGCCAGGCATTCCAGCATAGTGGGGTAAACATTCTGCCGATATATCTCAAACAAATTTGCAAATTTAGTTTCCGGCATGTTACACCTTTCAGGTTACTCGTTGAAACCTTATGTCAAAGCGTGGTTGCCACATCCACTGTGATATACATGTTAGCATGTTGTCTCTTAAAGTATCTGGCCACACATCAATTTCGATTCCTCGTTCTCTAAACCTGCTGCCGCCATGTTTATTCAATGAACACATTCTTTTTGCGGCGACTATCTTGCTTACTCTTCTCCATTGATGAAAAGGTACAACTATGTCAATATCGTTAAGCTCTTTTCTAATAGCCGTTGGGCAAGCTGCTGACCCTACTATCCACCCTTCATACTCGCTACATATAATCGCTGCTGTAGTAGGTAAGTCTTTAAGATTCATACCACGCCTTTCAAAAAAATATGCAGGACAGGGCAGGATTGAATACCTGCACTAACTATCACGTTAATAGTTATCACGCTGGAAATCAACCAACGGCTCTACTAACTGTTGAGCTACCTGTCCGCATATTAACTCGGCTTATTTATTAAAAGACACCGCATTCCGACAGTACCGTATCGGTAATCTTTGTCCAGTCACCAGGCTCGATGTTTTCCTCAGATACATTAGGAGCTATGCGGAACATAGCTGCTGTGAAAGCAGCCGCCAGTGCTTCATCATCCACACCGGGGGCCTTACGTGCAACGCATTCGCCCCACGAACCTTCATACGTGGTGGTGTCGTTGGCTACAGCGGTAACAGGTGCTGCTGCGGGCATACCCTGTGCTTTCGGTGCAGCGGGAGGCTTCGGTGCTGTCTTGAACTCTTCGATTGCTTCAGCTACTGGAAGTTCTGCTACCGGCTCTGCGGCAGCAGCTTCGGCGGCTTCGGCTGAAGGTGCTGCGGGGGGCTTTGGGGCTGCGGCTTTGGTCGTCCGCTTGTTACCCTTCTTCGTCCCGGCTTTCGTTACAGTGGCTACGGCTTTCTTCGGAGCGGCAGGAGCTTTGGCCGATGCGACCTTCGGTGCCCCGCCGAGTTTGCTAAGTTGAGCAGCAAACTTGGCATTAAGTTGGCCGAGTTCACCGGCGTCGAGCTTCTTCAAAGCGTTACCAGGTTCTTCATTGTAGCCGCGGATGTTCGCCACCTGCTGTGTTATAGCATCTTTGTATTCGTGGTCTTGTACTTCAAACTGGACCTCGGCATCTACAAGATCAAGTCCGTTCAAAGCGACCAACGACTTGCCATCCCACTCGAACGTCTTCATAACGTCGCGGACGTGGAAGATCGGCTCGTTTTTCTTGTTGAACAGCACGAGGTAAGCGGTGATCTCAACGTCGGCCTGCTCTTGGATGTCGATCCAGGTTTTCTCGGCCTCGTCGTACTGCTCCAACGCCCGGAACTTTGCTACCAGTTGCGGTAGGCCGCTGCTTGATGCACCTACTGCATGTTCAACCACGATTCCACGATACGATGCTGCTGTTGTAATCTTGCTCATTTGTGTCTCCCAAAAACAATGTTTACCAACCGATAAATTCTCGACTACACAATTCACATTTCCATACACCTTTATGGTGCTGCCATTTACTCTTGTGAAATCCAAGATAGCACCAGAAAGATTTCTTCTTTATTTTAATCTTGTTTGTCAAATAGGAACCTCCAAATCGAATCATCTTTCGGATCATCAAACGCAACGACTGCCTTATCAGGTCCAAGAGTACGGGACTTCGCTCGGAAGTGGGGCTGTGGGTGGACAAAAACTGCCCGCTTGTTCTCACCGCCTGTTACTTTTTTATCACCAACTACTAAATACTCATAACTGATACGGAAAATGTGATCGGCCCACTCACAGTACAAAGCCTCAATCGATGGGGTACCGGAATATAGACGCGGACCCTCACGCAAGAAGTCTTCACCACCAGGATTAGCTACCCTATTTGGTGCTGCCTGTGCAATGATGATAACATTCTTACCACGATGAATGAGCGAATCAGCATCTTGTAGAATTAATTTCATGGTATCATACAGATGACGATACCCTTTATTGTATCCATACTTAACGATGTTCTCCACATAGACACCTTTGTCATTGGTGATTGTAGCAAGCATGTGCGTTACTGCCCACTCTTCAAGGTAAGTAGCCTGATCGAGTGTTACTGTTTCGTAGTCATCATAGATATCAGCAAGCATAGCGGCACGCACATCACCAAAGCATCTAACACCAGGAACGTGCTTCAACAGATTCCCTTCTTCATCATGCAGTAATTTACCGCCATCATCAATGCCGATGAACACAGGTTTAGGTGCGAGACTTGCGAGGGTTGTCTTACCCATACCTGATTCAGCGTAGAGCAAAATTCTTTTGCCGTCTGTCGCTGGGTTCCAAGATTCGATAGTGAATTTCTTCGCTGGAATCGTTGTCGTTTTTGCCCTCGGTGCAGCCGGTGGCCTGGCACTTGCTACCTTACCCGTTGCTGCTTTGGGCGGCTTCGGTGGTGGTTTTCGTTTCGTTACTGCCATCTTCTTGTCCTCTCACTTTTTTAATAAGGTTAGCCGGGAGTTCGCCGTCAGCGTCGATCCCATTATAGCACATGTCGATGTAGTCACAGTTGTATTTATTCTCGCACTCATCTTCACAATGATACCAACTATCCATATTGTACATAGATCGTATTGAAATGAATACGGCGAGTAACTCTTTGTGGAACCTGTCAAGTTCAGCGTCAGTCTTAGCAAGTTCCTTACGAGCAAAATAATACTCAGGACGTTCTACAATATCGGCGAGCAATCTGTGCCCGTACATGTCAGAGGTTTCTTTGATCTTGTACTGGCCTTCTTTTGCTGTAGCTTCAATAATACCAGGATCACCGTCTATAAATATGTGGATCGCCACGTCAACTTCCGTCACTGGTTCGGTCACGTTAAATTTCCCACCGCAATACTCACCATTTGCTACGAACTTCTTGCTGTCAGCAATGGACAAAAACTTCGGCTTGATCCCCGGCTTGTGGAACACGTCATAATAGAACCCGCTGATGTCACCTTCAAGTTCCAACTCTGCCCGATCACGTAGTAACCTGAGCGTGAAAGTGTAAAGCGTGGTCTGTGTGTCCATCGTCAACTTGCCCCAGTACTTAGAATCAGGAGCAACAGAGCTACTGGTTGTCTTATGCTCAACGACCATGTTACCCGCGTGCTTCACCACCTTGTCGATGACACCATCGATCAACAGGTTGGGAACCATCCTGCCAGTTCGTCCAGGTATCGGAGTGCGAAATTTAACCTCAGTGTGCGTGGCTTTAAGCGGCTCATTCTGATAGTACCAGTTGTAGCCCGCCGCAGCATACAACAGCTTCGCACGCTCTACAGCCCAATCTTCGGGGTCCACGGAATTAGGAACACGACAATAAGCATCATCGATGACCCGTGTTACTGCTGTCATAATGTCATCGGGCACTTTATTTGTACACTCACAAATCGGACAATAACGTGCCGGATCGTCAGCAGGCCCATCTAAATTGTTCAGACATGGGCATGGATTACCCGGCGTCAACGAGATAATCTCCATGATCTTGTGCCAATTGGTGCCGTACCTGAAGTGGTCCGGTTCCTCGGCACGCTTGATACCTTTGATGTACTTCAGATAATACTTGTACGGACACTGCTTAAAGCATGAGATAGCAGTTGCCGATAGACGCCATTGTTTTCTTTCAGCCATTGGTAATCTCCTCGTCACATTTATTCATAAATTCTTTAAGCAAACACATGTAGCATTTACTTCCTCTTGCCGATCTGTCATCACAAGGGCATTGGTGCTTCGTATGTGCCCCAGGTTGTAGCTCTCTATACAACGGCCCCATCATGGCGAATGCTTTCTTAACTCGATCACGTTCTCTCATTTCTTGTAAGTCTCCGATATCTTAGATTATCCATTGGAGAACATCAAATTAGCACATCGCTTTGGAAGTACTGAGTATATTGGTGTTGATGGCATATTGCTTCGGGCCATTGATACCATTTCAGCCTCTTTGAAACAGACACACTTATTGTTGCATCTTTCTGAGATCAAGGGGCAGAACTTGGTGAACTCCTTCTTTCGTAGTTTTGCAAGTTCTTCTTCAGCTTCTTTCTTACTTGGGTCAAATCTTAGCATAATAATTCCTTTTATTTCTTATACGTCTCCGAGATTTCACCTTCAGCAGCCAGTGGCAACCCAGCCGCCCAGTCAGGCCCAGTACTCATTATGTCATTCAGTACGTGCAAGTTCTGTGTCGCATACAAATCGGACGAGATCGCTATAATTTCATCATGGACATGCAACGCCACTGGCAAATTCACCTTCTCGCATTCCAGTATCCAATAGCCCAGCAAATCACGAGCGATTGCTTGCACGATGTTCTCGGTAAGAGTGCCGCCCCAAATCGGCCCATGCTGATACTTCAACTGGTTGTCGAAGTCGCCAGGATTTTTCTTCCGCTTTATAGAAGCGTGCGGGTAGTACAGTATGCGACCGGAAGGCAACTGGATATTAACGGTTCCCCCGTCGTTCCAGAATGTGAGTAAGTCCCCTGGACCTACCTTGCTGCCTTCCGGTGCATACCGCATAACCTGATGGGGATGTTTGACTACAATACGATAACATTTCTCGACTGTCTTCCAGAACTCAGGCACCTTTGAATAAGTGGTGCGGTATCCTTTTATCAGCCGCTTCACGAAGGCAAGATCATACTGCCCCCTGTCAAATAGCGGACGCAATGAAGGGTTCATTAAGCAGCGTTTGTAAAATGTATCTGGGCCAAGGCCGAAACCTGAACCAAGTACAGTGTCCTTAGAAAAACCACGCCGAATCGTAAGTAGTTTATATATAGGTGGAGGATCGGTCTTTCTGGGTTTTCTTAATCTGGCAGAGAATAATGTCGTACCAAACTCACTATAGATGTCCCGACCCTCCCTAAATGCCTCAAGCATGTTTTGTTGCCCAGCAATCCAGGCTAAAATGCGGGCTTCTATTTGGGCAGCATCAACTATTATTAGTTTAGACATGCAACAACTCCCGCATTTTTTTAATCAATTCATGTGTGCCCATACCAGCACGCCCGCTACCACCAAGATTTTGTAAGTTGATACCACCACCACCACTCCATCGCCCTGTGTGGCCACCATAATAATTAAGAGGGACAGGAAGCCAACCCCCACAAGCCGTAGCGAGTCGGGTCATCGCATCAATACGCTTAATGTGTAGGGGCCAGGACTTCACTGCCTGTCTTGCTTCCATCAGGCTGCGTACTTTGCTGTCAGAATGTGCTAACAGCATCTTGCACCCGTCATCTGTCTTTGCGAGTGCAGGTATAACCTTTTCTTCGCCAAGTAGAGCAGTCATTTTCTTACCGGGACGTTTACCAAATTTTGTCGGTATTGTTTCGCCATCAGGTAACGCCGCCATCAACGCCGCAGCAAATGGAACACCGCTACCTATATCTTTCTCTGTCATGTTCACCGATTCACAGGCTTCCGTAATATACTCTATCATTCCAGTCTTGAGTTCAGAGGCTAACTCAAAATCGAATCTTAATCTCGGTTGAAGATATAAGTTTACCGTATGTCGGGCGAGAGCAAGTTCAGTTTCAGCATCGGAAAGATATGGTAGCATGATCTCAAACAATTTATATTCTAACTCGCAGTCTCTGCCGCAGTATTCTTCCATCGCCTGTCGTTGCACATCATTGAAATCGGCAAGATGGAGGCCGAGAAAATTCATCGTGTCGCCCTTATCGGGTAGCCCTTCCCGCTTCGCCATATCTTTAAGCCAGTGTGATCGACGCGAATCAAAGTGAGCGTCAAGGTGTTTCAGATCGATCATAAACTTTGGCTTGATGTTATATTTTTCCTGGAGAACCAAAGCATCAAAAGAGACATTCTGTATCACGACTGTAATGTTCTCAAGGTCTTTGCCAAATAACTTTTGGAGCTGCGTAAGGTAATTTTTTACGTAATCGTTATCATCGAATACGAAATGATCTTCGCCGGTCGAGTATTTGAATCCACAGCCAAGTACCTCGAACCTGGGATCGGCAACATAAGGCCACGGTTTCAAGTCAATGATACTGTAGTCATCAGCGAAGTACGTTTCAAAGTCCAACACGACAAAATCTGTAGGATAGCCAGCCGATTGTAAGATTTCTTTGATAGTCATTTGTCAGCTTTCTTCGACTTAAAATACTGAAGTATTAGCCCTTCATTGCCGTCAAAAAACTCCATTAAATCATCAGGAGATATACTACTAAGCTTCCAACATTTCTCCATAGCTTTTCCAAACGAAGTTTCATGCCACTGATGACGTTCGGATTTTTTAGCTTCTGCTTCAGTCTTAAATAATTTTTTGTCGTGTGTTTCATACGCTGTTACTTGTTTCATTTCACCTCCAGTTTGAATCCAATTCTAATGCTTCCGGTTACTTCTTCTCGTTCCCATTCTTCGATCACGTAGTCAAGCTCAACCAGCAAGTTTTCAACGCGGTCAGGATGTTCTTCACTATGCCCATGCCACACCTGAATGAGGTTGACTATCATAACTATTAAACAGGCCATCTTGTCATCACGTCGGCTAATTGCATCATGCTTTTGAAGACTGCTACCGATTAGTCCTGGGTCTTCAACTTTTGGCGGGTCAATGCTGTCTTTCAACTGCATTATAATACCACAATCACTCGGTCCAATAGGCAACTCCCAAGCGGCGAATAAGGTGCGGTCTATCCAGCCCCGATAATACCTCTGAAGCTGGTATAGCTGAACATTGCCAAATGAAAATCCGCCTTTGCTCATTTTTCCTCCTCAAAACTTGGGCAAGTATGGTACGGGCCATGAATTCCAGTTATCACCAAACACATAATCTTATAGTCCGGTCCGACTGTAGCACCGTGTTTACATTGGGCGCATATTCCAGTAGAAGTTGGCATAAGCTTAACGCCATCCATTTCATCACAAAATTGTTGCATGGTGATCTTCCCAAGAGCCAGCTTCCACCGTAGCTGTTCTTCTTCACGACTCACTTGACATTTGCGGCGTGTGCTACCTTTTGACATGAGTATTTATTCTCCGATACTCTTCTTGAAATAATAAGATGGCATCTGGATCACTGGGAACTCCGTGTGTCATTTCGGAATTCAACAAGAAGATTAAGTGATGCGTTATCAGCATTCTATATTTATCAGCTTCATCTTCCATCGTGGTATTTTTCTCCCTTCCCGCA
>SDBT01016244.1_pt1 | contig 11792 bp, 21 predicted proteins | sample 2277101 | NCBI WGS metagenome assembly SDBT01 (sample SAMN10404973, study PRJNA504765) | marine sediment metagenome | isolation source: marine sediment core GS10_PC15, 103 cmbsf | place: Arctic Ocean: Southern Knipovich Ridge | collected 2010
CAGCAATATGTTTAGGTCTTTTGTCCTGAAAACGCACAGCGACGGCGTCCAGGTCAATACGATCCTGAACAATATCCAACTGAAAGCCGGCACGGAAGTTTTCAAGAATCGCCTGGCGGGTCTCTTGCAATGCGATAATCGGCTTGAGTGCGGGATAGCGGTGCCTGAAGTCGTGGCATCGGCCGCCGCGGTTGATCATTTTTTCCTTGAGCACATCCTGGACGGATACTACTTGCTGGAGTTCGTCAAAGATGGCCGCTTGACCGAGTGCCTGGATACGTCCAGGCTGTCGAGTCTTGAACTGCTGCTCGATGTAAACAACCCAGGGACCGTGGATATGATCGATGTCTATCCCGTGGAGCTGGTGCAGCCGGCGATTGAGCGATCCGCCTAAAATACAAAGCCGGAGAGGACACTTGTAAGGGGCCGCCCCCCCGCGAGCAGGCGCGGGGGCGGCCGAGGCGGCATCGATGCTCGATGAGTTGACAAAATTCGTCCGGGATAGATCGCCGGCGTTCGCCCGCTGGACCTTCGACCAGGTGAGATGGACCCTGGAAGCGTTTAGCCAAAACACTTTGGTTGCAACGGACGAAGCCGGCAGGATACGCGGACTTGCGATCTTTGTGGAGCGCGGCGGCCGGCTGCATTTTACAACCGTGATCACCGACGGCAAACGCCAAGCTAATTTCAGGACGTTTCGCCAGGTGATTCGGATGCTGAAAAAGGACATTGAGTTTTTAACAGACGACGGGACTTTGAGGATTCTGAAAAATGGGTGCAGCGGCAATGCCTTTAATATATGCGTCGATGGCGGGGGCGGCGGTTGCGGGGGGGATTCAGTATCTCGGCAGCAAAGAACAGTCGAAAACGGCAAAGGATATAGCGAAGAAACAGCAGGCCGGCATTGCGCAGCAGCGGGCGGACGAACAGCAGCGGCAACTGGAGGCCGGCGAACACTGGGAAGATCTGAACCGCGAGCAGATGGAGCTGCAAAGTCAGATGGGCCAGATTAAACTGTTAAGCGACGTAATAACGAGCAAGCGGCAAGGCGCACCGCGCATCCTGCAATTGCCGGCCGCTAAAACATATACGCCGGCCGAACGGATGAACGCGGCGATAGACGATTTTCTAAAAAGGCGTTAAGATGGCAGAGGACGAGACAACCGAGAACGAAGCCACTGAGACGGATATCTTTCAGCAGCAGAAGAAAACAATCGATCTTCTGTACGATGTTCTGCAGCGCCAGCAAGGCGAAACCACACAGCCGACCTACGTAACACCGATCCAGCAAACCAAGCCGGCGCCCAATTATATTCTATACATCGCAATCGGCGGGCTGGCGATTTGGCTTTTGAAGGGATAGGACCATGATCATTACCTCGACAGTTATGCCGGATACCTGGGATTCAGTTTATAACCTGTTCGGCGGCCAGGATCTTGCGGCAATGCAGCCGAGCGGTTTTTTCCCCGCACCGCAAAAACTCGAACCGATACGAAGTGAGATCGCACAGCCGGCGCTTTCCCTGGGGGTCCCCAGGCTAACCGCAACCGATGCACCGAGTATTGCCGAGTCCGCAGCATGGGCTTATCAGAATTGGTTCGGTTCGCCGTATGAGGCGGAATTGTCGATTCCTGCCAGACCGACAGCGCCGTCCAGAGCACCAACCCCAAGCTTTTTGACGGAGGTTAGCAAGCCGTGGGAAACAATGACCGGGTCGCTGTGGTCGGGCGTGGAGGAAACTTTTATCGAAGCCAACAAGCTGCTGCCGGCGCTTATGTTGGAAAAGTTAGGGCTCACGCCGGAACGTCAAGTTGTAAATACACAAGGCGACATCGAGTACCACGTCTATCAAAGGCCCCCGATGTCCCTGTCAACGATACCGGGTCTCATCCAGGAACAGCCGAAAGGTCTTTTTAACATCGGCTTGGATCCGGGAATTAAGACCCCGGTTGTGCCGATCGGCCAACCATCCACGGCGGGCATCGCGATTAGTCCGATCCTGATCCTGCTCGGATTGTATTTGTTTACGAGGTGAAATGAAAAATCCCCAGGACATGTCGTTTTCCGAGCAGATCGAATTGGTCCGCTCGACCGATATAGGCGTACCCCGCCGGCTCGACATAGATCTGTCAGTGGCGGCCGTCGATCACGAGTACTCGATAGCCGCAAACGTATTCTACATAATCGAAGCGCCGGACGGGTCGATGTATATCGACGTGCGATTCAACAAACTCAACCAGGCCCAGCATCGCATGTATCGTCAAATCGGTTTAATGACTCCGATGCACACGGTTTTTATCACGACGCCGGCGGGCCAGTCCGGGATCATGACGATTATTTACGGGACCGAAGCTCCTGCGCTTTTGCGGGTGATCGATAATCGATCCGCGACAAGTCTTGATATGGCACAGGTCCGGGCCGAACTCCAGGGGGATACAACGCCGGAAAACTGGGGAACGGAAGAAACCGTTGGCAACGGAGCGGCCGTCGAGATCATAAACGTAAACGCGGCCCGCAAGGCCTGTATCATTCAGGCCAAAAGCACGAATACCGGAATCGTTTACATCGGCTTTGATAATAGCGTAACCACAACAAAGTGGATCGCTGAACTTGAGGCCGGAATGTCTTTTGCCGTGGACGATTATCGCGGTGATCTGTGGGCCAGGGCATCGGCGGCCGGCCAGCTCGTCGGTTGGGGGGAATGGTGATGGGTGCATGTATATCGACCGTTGATCACGACACGCATCGGGCCGACGCCTGCGAAACGCTGACCGGAACCTATACCGGCAACGGCGTCGATAACCGTACTATCGATATCGGCGTCGATTTAGCTGCAAAATCAAACGTGACTGTGATTATAAAAGGGACGGATAACATCGCTGGAGTACATCGGATCGAATACGCACAGGGTGACTTGTGTGCTTATTTTCACCAGAGCGTTGATAACGCTGATATGATCCAGAGTTTTGTCGCAACGGGATTTCAGATCGGCACGCGCAACGAAGTGAACCTTGACACTTATCTGTTTAGGTACATTGTTTTTTGGACGGAGCCCTGATCGTGTTTGTAATCACCGACCAAAACGGCGTTATTGTTGATATGGCAAGCAGACGAGAAAATCTGTCAAGGGGTTATGGCTATCCTGATCAGACCGTTCTTGAGTTGGATCAAGTCGATATGATTATCGGTGACCATTACAAGGATGGAGAGCTTACACGCAACATCGAAAACCATGTGCGAATTATACAGCGGGCGTCCGACGAAGCGAAGATCACGGCCTGGATCGCTGACTGGCTCCGGACACTGGCGATGCAGGATCTTAAAAACAAAGGCGAATTGCCGGCGGATTATGAATAATGGCAAAGATTGAGATCACCAAAGATGCTGTCCTGCAGCCAGGCGATGTAGTCGAGATGCACTACAAGGTCATCGGTCCCGTCTGGCTCAAGGCCATCCAGATTGCCGCTATCGAGTCGAGACTCGAAAAGGATGCGCGGTTTTTTCACACCGGTACCTGGTTTGAGGGGGAAGATGATCGAACCCTGGTTGTGCGAATAATCATCACGCGGCCGCGGCCGGAAGAACAACCGGAGATCCAGGAAGCGGGCGTCCCTGTCGCGGCGATCATAATAGCGATTGCCGCCGCCGCCGGCGCTGTCTTTGTGTGGTTGTCGCTCAGTAAAGTTTACAAGATCGTGGAAACCCCAGGGGGCGCGGTGACGTTCGGCCTGGCCGGCGCTGCAGCGGCGGGGCTGTTGATTCTGTATTTGTTGAAGAGGCGCTGATAATGGATAGCTGGGAACAACGCATACACGATCAAGTCAATCGCGGCTGGAAAAATTACCGCAAGCACAGATTCGATCTTACCGCGGCCAGGGCCGATCTATTCTTTGCATTCCCCGGCGACTTCATGTACGTCGAAGCGGCAAGCAGCGCGTCAGCCGTGGCGTCGGTCAAACTCAATAGCAACACTAACGAAAGCCTGGACCTGCAGGCCGGCACGTCGATCAAGACCGTTTTCAAAGAGTTGTTCTTTAGTAACGACGCGCAACCCGGCGAATGGCTCGATGTGATTGTCGGCGTCAACTTCGAGAAGATGGATCAGTTCCCGGAACAAACCAGGCAAGCCCAGGCGGTTGTCGAAATCACCCACGCGAATCCGGATACCAACCAGGCCGGGGCGGATCAGATCGCCGAGCGCGTAGTGATCACCGCAAGCCCCTTGAATACCGATATCGCCTGGATCGATTTCGGACAGGCGGCCGTCCAGGATTCTTGTTATCCGTTAGAAGCGGGCGATTCGATCACGGTGCGGGTATCAAACATTGACCGTATTAATTGTAATTTTGAAGTCGGCGGAGAATCGGTTTGGATAATTCGCGAGATATAGCGACGCCACAGGCTAAAAAGTTTGTCCTGTCGCGGAGATTGCCGAAAACGGGCCAGGTCACAAGCTATGCAGCGGGTGACGATGGTGCGCTCGAGGCCGGATGGTGGAAAGGCCGATTGAACGCCGACAACAAGACGCGGCTTCTGGCACGCACCATCGGCGGCGACGATGTGGTATTCGACCGGGCAACGGGTTTGATGTGGGCGGCGGACGGAAACGATGTGGGATGCAATGCCGGCAATACAGACGATTGGCCAACAAGTTTAGCAGTTGCCGCCGCGCTTGATTTCGCAGGTTATACCGATTGGCGGCTACCGAATGTGCTGGAGCTGTGTTCGATTTTGGTACTTGATGCGGCGCTCCCTACGGGTGGTTTTTCTGTTGTTAATCAGGCGGCTTTTCCAAACACCGTACTGGGCCAATACTGGGCGTCGACTACGCACCCGTCAAATACGTTAAATGCAAAGAACATCAATTTCACACACGGCAACGTCACAGCAGCCGTCAAAACCAGCGACTATTGGATGCGTGCGGTCCGTGGGGGATTGTGATGAAAATAGAGTACAAAAACGGGAAAATGATCATCACCCACCCGACCGGGCACGTCGATATTTACGAGGAGACATACTTAAAACGAATCAAGGCGCTCGCGGAGCAAGATCGTGATGCTGCTGCGTATAGCGTAGCGACTATCGATAATCTTATAACACAAGTCAGGAGTAACTGAAAAATGGCAAGGCGACGGAAAAAGCGAAAAACATCAGGCCGTAAAACCTACAAGAAAAAGACATCGGCCAAAAACGCAGCCGGCGGCCGGTCGGTCTATAAGGTCAAAGGCGGCTGGAGGATCGGACGTCGAAGGCGCAGGTGACCGCCCATGACTGTCTGGACTAAAAAACGACGGCGGGCCTGTGTGCGCGATCGCAAGGGCCGCTTCAAGCTGTGGCGGGGGGGCCGCACCAAAGCGCAACTGAAAAAGAAAAAAAACACCTTCCAGGGCATCGCGGTTCACATCGGCAAGGAATATGTCCGACAGCACGGCCGGCCGGCCAGGGTCGGCGCGATCGTCCGCAAAAAGAAATCGGATGGATCGTTTCACCGCGGCGCGTTTTGGTATGTCAAAACGCCGAACGGCTGGCGCAAGGCAGGACAGCGAAAACCCAGCAGAGCAAAAATCAGAGCGCTTTGTCGGCGCTCGAGGAAAGGACGCTAATCGAAAGGGACGGAAATGTCGAAAATTTGGAAATGGATTGAGTATAACCGGTTTTTAGTGGTCGCGCCGATCTGCGCAGCCCTGATCTGGCTGATCGCGATCGGCTGCACGGCGACGGTAAGTTCCCCGACAACGCCAGGGATCCAGGTGAATGCGCCGCAGCTTGCTGTCGAGTTTGAGATCTGGCAAAAAGACCAAGAGACAATGATGATCAGATTCGAGGCGGCCGGTCAGGATCTCAAACGACAAGAGGAGACCCAGGCTAAGTTTTTGCAATTGGTGATGGGGCTTGCCTCCGGGGGCGTCGCGGATCTGCCAGGCTTGCTCCAGCTCCTGGTGGGCGGCGGCCTCCTGGGAGCCATCGGCGACAACATCCGCAAACGGGGACTCATCGCAGGGCTGAAGCGCAATGGACCAAACTGAACTTAATAGCCAGGTAGAGGTCAACACGGCAACGCTCGATCAGCACGAAAAACGCCTGGATAAAATCGATGTCGTGATCGACAAGATCCGAAACCGGCTGCCCTTGTGGGCGTCGGTTGTATTCGCCGGCCTGGTGGGGATCCTCGGATGGTTCGCTAAGGGCTGAGGATCCTGGGCCTGGATATAATAGACACAATACACCTGTTCAGGGATCGCTAAATGGACATAAGTTTGCTATTAAAGCCGATGCTGCTCATCAATGGGATTCACGATCTCCGGATCCGATTCGATCCAACGGAGCGCATGATCATCGTGACGGGGACTCAATACGGCCAGCCATTCGATTATCGGCAGTCATTCGAGGACCTGGAAGCCCTGATTAACGGGCCGGGGCCCACCACAGAGGCCAGAGAGGCGGGGGGGGTGCTACCAGACATCGGACCGGGGGGGGATCGTCCATCCTGAGCGATTCTCAGCGTTTTTTAGTTTTCAACATTTCTTTACGATAATTATGTTGACAACAGGGAAGGTTTTGGGTAAAATTATTGGGGCGGGGGGCGGGTCCTCGAAATTTTGGTAATTTCGTGGACCCGCAGGCCGGAACCGCCTTCGGCGGCCGCCGGCCCCCGCTGGCGCGGAAAGGAAACCGCTTCGCGGTTGCAATTTTACGGCCGGCTGCGCCGGCCAGATCCCGGGCCCAAGCCTGATCAAACGATCTGCCGTGATGACGATCAAGTGGTCGCTTCGCGACTTCGGTTCAATGAAAGGAAAAAATCATGCAAACCAAACTTTTCCTACTTCTTACACCTTTTTTGCTCACCACGGCTTGCTCACAAGAAACTATGAATCGATTAACTACGCCATGGGCTGAAGCAATCACGAACCATTATTTGCAAAAATTGGTCCCAACAAAAACAGTCACTCCCGAAAAACCTGCACCCGAACTCTCGGCACACATCGACAAAACCGCTGCTAAAATCTCTAGCGCTATAACCCCAAGGGATTCACAAGTGCGTCATTTTGCTGCAAAGTTAGCCCAGACTTTTCCGGGACCATACAATATCGGTCAAGTGTGTGCCATTTGGTATCCAATAAAAAATACATGGAAATACACAAACGATCCACGTGGTGCAGACTATTTTGCCACAGCCTCCGAAACGGCATGGACTGGCGGTGGCGATTGCGACGATTTTGCCATTTTTATCGCTTCTCTCATAGAAGCAATCGGCGGATCAACCCGGATCGTCCTGGCGACCAACGAAACCAGCGGGCACGCTTATTGTGAAGTGTTCCTGGCAAAAACCGAAACCGACGTCCGGGCGCTCTGTCAAGCCATTGTCCAGCTATCCGGTCCTGGCCGTCCTTATAGCTTTCACTACCACAAGGCAAAAGATGGATGCTGGCTCAACCTGGATTGGTCAGCTGAGTATCCCGGCGGGCCTTATTTCAAAGCCACACAGGAAGTCTTTATTTATCCTGACGGACATTGGCACCTGTAAAAATATTTCAAAAAAGCCAAAATAATACTTGACAAACATCCTGCTGGCCTGTAAATGCCTTATACAGGGTTTGCGAACGGAACGTCCCATAAGATATGTTCTGTTACATAACCTCTTATTTTACAAGCACTTACGGTGTGTGGTCGCTGTTTGTCCGCGAAATCTTTTTATCGGACGCGACAAGAAACAGGGGCGACTTATGCTCGAAAAGGGACTTGAAAGCACGGGCGGCAAAAGAAGCGGGGGGGTTGTTCTCAATCAAACCGAAATCAAAGACCTCCAGGCATCCGCCACATTTTCCAGCCGGTTACTCATCAGCACCCACACGTCGCGGCCGTTCTTTTATTTCCGTCAACACGGCGAATCCCTCGAAGGTTTCCTCGGTCCGCAACATAGCAACACAAACATCCGCCGTTCTGCCAGCCGGATCATGCAAACCGACTACGGGATGGAGGAATTTTTTGTAAACCAAAAACTCGCGAAGCTTTTTCAGACTTACGACCTCGAAGGCAAATACATCAGGATCACTTACATCGGTGAGGAGTCTATCGGCTTTGGCCATGCCCGCAAATGCTACCAGGTCGAAAAATTCGCCGTAACAGATCGCGAGCAAATGAGCCTGCAAAGCGGCGCTCCAAGGACTCGCAAAACCAGGAGGAACAAATGACAATCGACGCCAAGCAAAAAAAGCTGCTAATCGAAGATCTCAGAATCGGCCTGCCCGCGGCTGCGTGCACGCTCCGCTGCGAGCGGCGGAAGTTCTCCGCGCACGTTTTACGGGTCGCGTCTATGAGGCATGTCTATGAAACGCTAAACGAGGTTGCTGAAAGCCTCGACATTCTCGACGTTACTCTAATCGACCTGTTTTTAACGGAAGGAATTGACATGAACGAAAAAACAAAAGAGATGGAACAACAAATCGGCCGCCAGGCGGCCCACCCAGCGGCCGCACATGACGCCGAGGTCCCCGCCGCCGCGGAAACCGACCAAACAAGCGCAGAGGCGACGAGCAGCACGGCCCAGGAGGCGACAAAACGGATCGACGCGACCCGTGATACCCCCGAATCCGCAGCGGAATCGATTGCGGCCGCCAAGGCCAGTATCGCCGAGGAACAACAGAAGCAATTCGAGAGCCTGGCGGAACAGCTTGCCGCCGCGATCACAGAATCGTATGGCAACGCGGCGAGGGAAAATCGCCGCGTGCTGCTTGAGGCAATGCCGGCCGCGATCGGTATGCGCAATGTTGTCACGCAGTTGGATCGCATCGAGCAGAAATTCATCGGCATCGGCAAAGCCATTGACGTGATCGCCCAGGCTACGCAAAAGAACATGGCCGGCAACAACGGCGACCCCAATGATAACGAGCAGGGGGGTTGATCGTGGAGATTACGGCCTGCCCAAGTTGTGCCGGCAAGATTCAGCCAATTAAAGGCAGCAGGTTTTTCTGCGAGGCCTGCGATACTATTTTCCGGATCACCCGCGAAGGTCCGCGAGTCGAAACGGTCGGCCCGCTCGACGCCCTGGCCGGCCGCGTGGATCGCATCGAGCAACAAATCGGCGAGACGGGTACTGTCCAGGATCCAAAGCCGGCTGCCGATTCCTCTACGCAGCCGCCGGAGGATCCGGACGATGACGAGGTCCTCGATTCTGAGGACCTCGATTCCGACGACGACGTAAACGAGCTTTGGGGTGACTAATGAATGGTAAAATACATGCCGCAAAAACATTATTTTTCCGTGCTGCGGTCGGCAATGCCGACGATGGCGAAAGCGTCGGTTATGAAATGTCAATACTGGTCGGCGATAATTCTCCGATCATACTGTCTAAGCAGACGGGCAAATGGTTTACTTTAAGTTGGCAAGCAATTATTGAATTGGCGGTTGAAGCCGGGATTGACGAAAATGACAAGGACGAAGAAAAAGACAGCGAAAAAACCAACGCCGCCCAAGGCTAAAAAAAAGCCGGCAAAGAAAGTTCCACCGAAGCCTGCGAAGCCTGCACGGGGATTAAGTGAAGCGCCGACGGTCGGCGCTTCATCCCCGACGCCGCTTATAATGACACCCATGCCGACGGCGGGCCGCGTGATAACAGACTTCGAGAAGGCGCTCGATCAGACAATCGCCGAGCATCCCCAACCACAGCACGGCGGCGCGCGTCCAGGGGCGGGTCGCAAAGTAAAACCGAAAGCGCCGCCGCCTCCGGAGGTCCAGCCGGTCGAACCCGCCGAGATCTCCAGCGCGATCACGGAGCTGCTGCGCACACCTTTTGACTTATGGGCGGCAAAAGCGAAGCTGCCCGAGCTGGCACTTACAAACGAGGAGGCGGAGACAGTAACCAAGCCGGTCCAGGTATTACTCGATTTTTATGTCCCGAACATGCGCCCAATCGATTGGGCGTGGGCGTCCCTGGTGATCACCGGCATCGCGATCATGCGGCCGCGTGTGATGTTATTACAAAGGATGGGGCCCGGGTCCGGGACCGGGCCGGCAGAAAGCCAACGGGAAGCGCAAGCGACGCCGCCAGGGCCGGCGGCGTCCGCTTCTCCGGCCGGCCAGGGATCTCCAGCAGATCAGTATGAGCCACAGACGTTATGACTGAAAAAAAGATCACGCTCATTTTTGGCAAGCGCGGCAGCGGCAAAAGCTACCTTGCGGCGCGCCTCCTGGAGCGCACCGAACGGATCGTGATTTATGACACCCTGGGGGAACATCGCCAGGGGGCTGTCTTTGACAACGTCGGGGATCTAGCGCGGTTCTGGCATCGCAATCATGGAGTCCGATTTCGGTTGATCTATCGGCCCACGGATCCGGAAGGGGAGTTCGAGCAGATCGCAAACCTTGTCTGGCTCTGTGGCGACGTAACTTTTCTCGTAGAGGAGATCGATATATTTTCCAGTCCCCACAAGATCGGCGCGGCTTTCCAGAACGTAATCCAGCGCGGCCGTCATAAGAATATCTCACTCGTCGGGATCTCGCAGCGGCCGTTCGGCATACACCGGCTCTTGACCAGCCAGGCGAAAGAAATCTATATTTTCAGCACGAACGAACCGCGGGATCGCGAGTATCTCCGAAACCTCCTGGGGACCAATATCGAGGCGACACTGGACGAACTCGATAAGTTTCAGTATGCAAAATGGATGGACGGGTCCGACGAAATTGCCGTCGGAAAAGCCTAAAAACCGGCTCTTTCAAAAATTAATAATTTTTTGGTTGACAAAACCCGCACGGCGAGCGTATAGCACTTTTGTTAGTACTAAGGGTTTGCTGGAATAAATCAGCAAACCCTGTTTGTTTATTCCGGCAAGCCACGATTTTTCACTTTATCTCTGAAAGGGGTATGTCATGGCACAGGTCGGACTCAAACTGCCAACGGTCAATCAGTTAATCGCAACCGCGATCACTCTGGCGATACTCGCATTTGTGATCAAACTTCTCCCTCCCAACGTGCAGAATTTTTTCCGCATCTAAGGATCGCGGATGACGTTTGAGGAAAAAGCAAACAAAGACAAGAAAGGAAAGGTTTGATTATGAAAGTTCTTGAGAGAGAGATCGGGACGATCCAGTATGTCGCCGGCCAAACGAGGACCTTGCCGCTGCCGCGCAACTATGCTTATCGTAAATTGTACCTGAAACTCGGCGCATCAATCACGCTTGCCGCCGGATCGGCCGGTCAAGTCAAAGACAGCAATCCTGCGCAACTCATCCAATCGATCGAGATCAGAGCGAACGGTCGCGACGTGATCAAACGCATCGATCTGGAAACGCTGCACAGATTGTGTCAGTTGCGTTACGGCGTGCGTCCGTGGATTAACAGTATGCCCAGCGGATTCGGCGCGGTCTCTGATGAAGTCTGTGGCGTCCACGCGATCATCGACTTTGAGATGTGGCGGGCGGTTCGACCGATCGATACGCTGCTCGACAGCGCGGGCCTGGCGACCCTTGAACTGATCGTCACATTCGGGGCGGGCACGGATACCATGACCGACGCTTACGACGGCACGGCGGTCGCGACCGCGACATTGTACGTCTCAAGTCTCGAAGCTGTGGGCGTGCCGGCGGGCACGAAATTCATGCTCAACAAGGAATATCAGATTCGCAGCCAGGTCAACGCCGCAAGCACGAACCACCAGATTATGATCCCGGTCAGCAATATGTTTAGGTCTTTTGTCCTGAAAACGCACAGCGACGGCGTCCAGGTCAATACGATCCTGAACAATATCCAACTGAAAGCCGGCACGGAAGTTTTCAAGAATCGCCTGGCGGGTCT
>SDBT01016245.1_pt1 | contig 11789 bp, 19 predicted proteins | sample 2277101 | NCBI WGS metagenome assembly SDBT01 (sample SAMN10404973, study PRJNA504765) | marine sediment metagenome | isolation source: marine sediment core GS10_PC15, 103 cmbsf | place: Arctic Ocean: Southern Knipovich Ridge | collected 2010
GAAAAAAAGCAGATCAGGATTTGAAGGCACAAGAGTTAGCCCTTCAACAACAGCAAGTGGCCAAAAAGCCACAAACACAACAACCAGGTCCAGAAGGAACATATCAGGAATCCCAACCCATTATGCCTAACACCCAACCAGTAGAACCATTAACAGAAACAGAATCACAAATGGCTTTAAGAAATGCAGATATGTATTTAAGAAGACAGTCAGACAAACGGCCAGGAAGAACCGTAAAGTTAAAAAAGGAATAGATTCTAATGTCTGATATGCATGCATTTGATAATTTTTTCCTGGGTTGTTTAGGGAGTAAAGAAAAGCTAATTTATTATATTGAAAATGATGTTGATCTTTTAGATTATATTAAAAAAAATTATAGAGGCAGAGTAGCTTTAGCAAAAAATTTAATTTCTATAGATCCTAGAGAAAGAGCTTACATAAGATCCTTTGATTCTACAAAACTTCTAAATCTTCTGAAAGAAGAAAGACCAGAATTATTTGACACAATTGTTTCTCATTTAAATGGTATGCTGTGGTTGAGAAAACAGAAGTTTGAAGAAATTGCTGGGTTATAGTTTTCTTTTCTTCTCAAATAATTTTTTAACACTCTCAATTTGTTTTTTTAAATCTTTTTTCTTACATCTACCGCCAACTTCAATTAATTTTCCAGTCTCATCAAATATAAATTTACATTTAGTTTTTTTACTCATCTTTTTTGTAAATCACAGAAACTATATTAATTTTTTGATTTTTATTTTAGCAAATATTTAAATATATCTTTTACTTATAGAAATTTATGGTTGTAACATCACAAGAATATTTAAGTAGGATAACAAAACCAATTCCCATTCATAGATTTCTTTTAATTGATCCAGAGCAACAAGCCGTAGAAAGGTTGTGGTATAGATATGTTGGTTATGAAAATGTAGTAAGTTATATTCATAATTTTGATGGCTATACTCTAAAATTAATCTTAGATGAATTTAATAATGTAACAGCAATACATATGGCACTCGGGCCAGAAGGAGTTGACGAAATCCCTGATGAAGTTGCAAATGCTTCTTTAAAAATGTTGTATCCAACTATTTCTCCGATAACAATTGGTATAGTTGCTGGTGCTGGTGTTTTATTAGCCGCTAAATTATTGAAATAAAACTTCAGCAAAAATTTATATATTTCTTTTACTATACAATTTCTTATGGATGTAATGAACTATACAAATAATGAACTTGAAAAACAATTAAATCTTTTAGAAATTCATTTAAAACAAAGCCCCGATTATGAAGAAGCATTTTGTGAAGACTGCATAAGAAAACATTTGTCAACTATAGAAGGGCTTGCAGAAGAAGGCATTGTTTTTTCTGATGTCCCTGAACCTTATAGGGATGTTGCTATCTTCTCTCGTAAATTAAAAACCGCAGATTATGTTTCTGATGGAATAAAATTATCACAGGAAGTACGTTTGTTGAGGAAAAGACTAGCTTCAAATGACTGTGTAGAGTGTAGTGAATTATTCCAAAGCAAATCAAAGCAAAGTAAAAATCCAACAAAAGATTTAAATAACCCAGTGTCTTCTAATAAAACAGAAGAATTCTCACACACAAATTCTCAAAATCCAAATAAATCTGAAAGAGGTGAAAAAGATATGATTAGTACAAAAGAAATTGGTGCATTGGCTCTAGGTCAAGGTGTTGGTGAAGCAATAAGATATATGGGAGTAAACTACCCAAAAGCTGAACCAGGAAAATACATGAAGTATGGTGGTGTTCTCCTTGGAGCAGTAGCAACTGGTGCAAGCCTTTACCTTTTAAAGAAAAAACCTAAGTTACAAGCAGCAGGTATTGTTGCAGGAACTAATCTTTTGATGGGTGGAATATCTGCATATATTGCAGGTGCAATGACTCCAGATGCCCCAGCAGCAAGAATAGGTTTAGGTGTAAGCCGAGTATCTAGTAGATTACCAGCCTTGCCAACAAGAAGAGCAAGAGGTGCAATCTTAGCAAGTCCACAAGCAAGAGCTTACGAAGCTCCAATGCAAGCTGGACTTATAAGAGTTGACTAAACAAATTTTTATTTTTAATTTTTATTGAAAAAAGCTGATTAACAGGGCCTGGAAAACCAGGTATACCTGATTAGAGGAGGTGAAAAAAAGTATGACACAATATCACGAACTTAGGGGTGTTGCCCTTGATGCTATGAACAAAGGTGTTGAGGAGATGTTCCGAAGAGCGACAAAAGAACTTGGTTTAACCAGAGAAGAATTGATTCTTAGAGATTTATTGCCTCAAGATTTATGTCCAGGAAGCGACAAATTCTGGGATGAGGATGGGCAATGGAACTTTAAAATTTCAACAACTTCCTCATGGACTTCTTTAATTGATACTTGTACTATAGCAGACAACAGATATGTAATGATTTATGGTATGGGTACTGAAGAGTCATCTCCTAGTGTAGAAGCAATAAAGATTACAAGAGCAGGTAGTGTTGCAAGAATCTGGAATCTACAGAGAGTAGGAAACCAAGACGACAGCGAAATGTTCATGGATGATCCTATCATAGTTGATCAAAACACAATGATTGACGTTGACTATTGGGCTTCAACCTGGAGAACAGTAAGCACTTGTGAGAATTTAATTTTCATAGGACAAGTCGTTGAAAAGAGAGGATTAACTATTAATCCTTAAGGTTCAAACAAACCAATTTTTTCTTTTTTTTCTTTTTTTTCTTTTAACAATTAATAAAAACATTTAAATATATGAATGACTTATTAAATTCAAATCAAATGATATTTCAATACTTAAGAGGTGATTAAGATTCCTTCACAATACGATGTCGAGCTTGGGTTCGCAATTAATGATAAAATAGAAATGGCACTATCAGGTTCTCCTGAAGTAAAAAAATATTATCAAATAACTCAAAGAGATCAAATCTTCTTACCAGAAAATCAAGAAGCAATTGCAGCAGGAGCAACAGATACTTTTTCTGAAATCACAAATTTAAATCCGCCAACAAATCAACTTTATCAAATTTACAAAATTATGATTGATGGAAATGTTGAATTATATTTAAAACAACCAGCAGCAACAAATCGCTGGGGAACTCAAAGGACTCCGCAAGGAGGTTATTTAACAGACAGAACTTCTGGATTATTAGGTGGACAAAAATTAAATATTTATATTACAATGGATAATCCGCCATCAATTCAACTAGTAAATATAACAAGAGTTGAAGTCACTCCAAGATTATTTTACTTTGGCTGGAGATATTCAATTAAAGAAATATCAAAACCAGCAACTTACACTCCAATATTAGTCGGAGGTTTAGCTCAATAAAATGGTTAATGTAAACAAAGAAAGAGATTTAATGGAAGCCGAAATAACTATAATAGGTAATGGTAACTTAGCTACAGGTTACGCTAAGATTGGATTGCCAAATAAATATTTACAAGGCGGATCAGCAAGAAGAAGACTTACTGAAGTAAGAAATAAAATAAATAATTATTCAGCACCAAAAGAAGAACCAGCAGAATTAGATGAAATAATTACAGACAAAAAAACATATACAAAAGATGAATTAGAAGATAAAGATTTTAAGGAATTAAAAGAAATTGGAAATTCTATGGGTACCACAGGTCGAGGAAAAAACGAACTAATTAACGAAATTTTAGAAATTCAGGAGAATCAAGATGAGTGAAACTCAAAATTTAAGACATCAAAGAGTAGAAAAATATGATCCTTTGACTGGTAGATATAAAAGAGCTATTAAAGGTTCTGATATTATAATTTGTGGAGGTAAACAAAGACCAGCAGTTACTGATACAGCAACATGGTGGACCTTTGCTACTTTAACAACTGATGCTTATAGTGAGTTATTCCCATTCTTATTTACTGGACATTCAACACATACAAGAGCACAATTCATATTAATTAGAGGGGCTAACGAAACAGTTGGTAGCATTCAAATGAATGGTACAGAAAACCAAACTATCAATTCACCAGATTGTGAATGTCCATTGTTCAGAGTTGCTCCAAGCTCAACAGTAAGAATTTTAGTACCTCCAGATATATGTACATCAACAGTAGATACATATGCGGCATTCTTATATTTAAAGAAAGAGCCAACAGTAAATTACGCTGAGGCATAACTAATTATTTTATAAATTTTTTTACTTTTCTTATAATTTCTTTTTCACTATTGTTGTTTCTATTTCCCAACTAAACACAAACTTTTTATTCTTTTAATCCTTCTATTTAGATATGCCAAGATGTAAATTCTGCCATAATACCTTTAAGCCAAAAACTCGCAGAAAACAAATTTTTTGTTCAGACAAGTGTAGATATGGGTATCATAACAAAATCAAAGGAAAGTCGAGCCTACACGCGAAGGAAGAGCAATCAGATATACCCCTGGGGTATTATTAATTTCTAAACAACCCTAAATAACAAAAACATTTAAATATAAGTTAACCCATAATTAAAATATGCTTAAAACTACAACAAAATTTTATAGAAAAGAGGGTATGATTTATATTCCAAAGAATTTACTTGAAGATTCTCAATTTCCAATCACTGGTACTTTAGTTTCTATTGAGATAAAAGAAAAACAAATAATAATAACGGAGGCAGAAACAGAAGATGAAATGCAAACATGAATGGGTATTTGATTGTAATACAGGTATGAGATTATTTTATCACTGTAAATTTTGTTTGAGGAGATCAATATATGATTTTAAAGAAGCTAACCACTGGAGTTTTATTGATGGACCCTTTAAGGAGAATAAATGATTAAACTAGGATATGAAATAAAAACAGGAAAAGAAGTAGAAATTAAAGAATCACATCTAATAGTAACTGGACTAACTCAAGAAGCTGGAAAAACAACAACACTAGAAGCCTTAATAAAAAGAAGTAAAAAAAGAGCCATAGTTTTCAGAACAAAGATTGGTGAAAAATCATTTATTGAAGGAACTAAGATTCCACCTTATTTTAAAGATAGAAGTGATTGGCAATTTATCCAAGGCTTAGTAGAAGCAACAATCAAAGAAAGATTAAGAAGTTTTGAAAGAGCAAAAATTATTCAAATTTGTAAAAAAACTTCTGGAGATAGTATTTTAGAATTCAAGAAAGAAGTAGATAAAAGATTAGGAGAAAAGATAAATTCTTTTGAACTAGATATTTTAACTAATCTTCAAGCTTATTTAGAAATAGTAATACCAAAACTTCAATCAATAAACTTCTCAAATGAATTAGAATTAGTTGAAGGATTAAATATTATAGATCTAGAAAGATTTAGTAGAGATACTGAAGTTCAAAGCTTAATTATTAGAAGTGTAGCCGAAGAGGTTTTACATAATTTTAAAGATGTTATCTTAGTAATACCTGAAGCTTGGAAATTTCTTCCACAAAAAAGAGGAAATCCTTGTAAACAAATTGTTGAAGAATTCATAAGACAAGGTGCAGCAAATAGAAACTATATCTGGTTAGACTCACAAGATATGGCAGATGTAGATAAAGCTCCTTTGAAACAGATTGCTAACTGGATTTTAGGCTATCAATCAGAGCGTAACGAAGTAAAACATACTTTAGATCAAATACCATTACCAAAGGCAAAAAAACCTAAACCAGAAGATATTATGGGATTAGGAACAGGTATATTTTATCTAGCAACAAGAGAAAAAACACAAAAAGTCTATGTACAACCATCTTGGTTAGATAGTGGAAGAGCTAAGAGAATAGCTTTAGGTAAATTAAAGATTTCAGAATTAGATGCTCCAGAGAAAATAGCCCCATTTAAAATAGCAATTAAAAAAGAGAAGATTACAGAACAACCAACCATAGACTTTTCAGAAACAACAAAAAGATTTAATAAAGAATTAAATGAAATGAGAACAGATTTCTTTAATAAAATAGGGGATATTCAAGAACAAGTCACAAAAGTTTTTGCAGAAATTTATAATTTAAAGAATCAACCAAAGCAAGAATTAGATGAAGAAACCTTGATTAGTAAAGTTCTTCAAAAGATACCTACTCCTTCAATTACTTCACAAACTCCAGAAATAAATACAGAAGAAATAATTAAACAAGTTTTATCCATAGTTCCTAAATCTGCTGGATCACAAGTTTATGAAGTAACTCCTTTAGAGAAAATTAAAAAAGACTTTTTAGAAGAGGCTAAGAATAGGATACTAGGCGATATATCTACTCTTAATGATAAAGAAAAAAAGGCACTAAAACATCTTGAAGCTCAAGGAAAAGAAATCAAGGCTAATGAAATTATACTTAAGGTTTGGATGATTTGTGATGGGAGTAGTGCAAGAAGTCAAATTTCTCAAGTATTTGCTAAATTAAAAAGTATAGAAGTTTCAAGAAAAGGTAGTCATGGGGGATATATTGGAACAGTTAAAGAAAGATTAAAATCTATGTTGACTCTTCATGGAGCAACAGAACAAGAAATAGATCAAGTTTACAATCATATTTTGATGAATCTTTTAGGAGGAGCTGATTGAGGATGGGAAAAGAAGATGAATTAATCAAAGTCATAAATTACTATTTTACACAAGAAGATTTAAATGAAATAACAAAAAATATATCATTTAAAGATTTAGATAGAAAGACTTGTGCTATCATTATGGAATTAGTCTGGTTGAATTTAGGGAAAGAAAAAGCTACTAATAAAGAAATGGGAAAATCCATAAATGAAGTATGGACTTTAATGACCCTAGTATTTTTTGAGAAGGTGGGTCTTACCAAAAGAAATAAAAAAGGGTTATATGGTAGAACTAAACTAGGAAGAGAAGTAATAAAGAAACTTAATAATTTAAAAAATACATTATAAAACGGAGGATAAAAAATGAGATATTTATGGATGGGTGCAAGCCCACAAGTTACGACTGGATATGGTCGAGTTGGAAATCATGTTGTCAATGGATTAAGAAAAAAAGGAGTTGATATGTTTTATTTTGCTATGCAAAATATTGGGATTCAAGAGAAAGAATGGATTCTTCCTGTAAAGAGTAGATTGTGGGGAGAAGATATTTTAGATCAATATATCAAAGATTATAAAATAGATTGCATAATAACTTTGGTAGATGTATGGGTCCCAGAGTTTGCTGCAATACAAAGAATAATTACAAAAAATAAAATAAAATGGATTTGTCATGTTACTGCTAATTCAGTACCATTTGCAGAATCTATTGGAGCAAGAATAGCTAATGCAACATGCTGGGTAGCACCTTCTAAATTTGTAAGGGATTTGATGGTTGACGCAGGTTTCCCTGCTGATAGAGTAGTTCATATACCTCATGGTATAGACACAAAAATCTTTAAACCTTTTAGTAAAGAGGAAAAAGAAAAAGCAAAAGAAACCTTTGGTTATAAAGACAAGTTTGTTTTCCTGGATGTAGGGACAAACAAAGGCTTTCAAAAGAATTGGCCAGCAGTATTATATGCCTACAAACTTTTCTTAGATAAAAATAAGAAAGACAGAGATAAATTTGTTTTACATCTACAAACAACACCAACACCCGCAGATGGGGGTTACGACCTTAATAGTTTAGTGAGAAGGTTTGGAATAGGAGACAGAGTTTTCACAATTCAGAACATAAATAAAAATTCTGGGTTTACTGAAGAAGAGATGACAAAATTATACAATATGAGTGACGTTTTGTTATCTACAACTATTGGAGAAAGTTTTTCATTGCCTGTATTAGAAGCAGAAGCTTGTGGAATACCTTGCATAATGACTGACTTCTCAACCTGCGAGGAATTAATTAAAGAGCCTCAAGCAGGATTTGGTGCAAAAGTAGCAAAGATGTTTACAACACCTTTAGTTTCAGATCAGGCGTTTGTAGACGAAGAAGACATGGCTGACAAAATGCAGCTATTATATACAGACAAGAAATTAAGAGAGCGAATGTCTAAAAATGCAGCCAAGTTTGCAGTTAAACACGACTGGAAAAAAGATATAATTCCAAAATGGAACGCTTTACTGAAAAAAGTCGAAGAGATACGTCCAGTGTTGGATTATAATCAGGGTGAGTTAGGGATATAATTGAGGTGAAAAATGGAAAATAAACAAATATCCTATACAGCAGCAAGTGCAGTACCAATGAAGATAGTATTAGATAGAGGACTAATAGAATCAATGGTTAAAAGAAAGAAAATCTTTCCAAGGCATATTCAATTAAATCCAACAAATAAATGTACTCAGAACTGCTGGTGGTGTTCTTGCTCTAAACGAGATAAAACCTCAGAACTATCTTATACAAAAATTGTAGATGCAATGAAGAGATTTAAGAAGCTTGGATGCAAAGCAGTAACAATCACTGGCGGAGGAGAACCTCTTGTCCATAGAAGAATTAATGACATTATCGATGCACTTTGGGATATGGGAATAGAAATAGGTATGGTAACAAATGCAGATCTCTTTTACAAATTAAAAAGAGAAACTTTAAACAAACTTACTTGGCTAAGAATAAGTTTAGGAGATGGTAGAAAAGTTCACCAAGATTATTGGGACCTTCTTGCAGGAATGGTTACCAAAGGCAAGGAAGTAGGTTGGAGTTTTAGTTATGTTGTAACAGAACACCCAGACTTTAAGCTTATAGAAAAGATGACAAATTTTGCAAATAAATTTAATTTCACGCATGTGAGAATTGTGAATAATATTTTTAATGCAGACGAACTTTATAATGCAATGCCTTCAATTAAAAAATCCTTAAAGAGAAAAAAGATTGATGATTCAAAAGTAATCTATCAAGATAGAGGACATTGGACTAAAGGTGGAAAAGATTGTTATATTGCATATTTAAAACCTGTAATTACCGCAGAAGGTAGACTTGGTTTGTGTTGCGGTGAGCAATATATGTTAGATCCCCCAACAAGAGATTATGTTGCAGATTGGGGAACCATAGATGACATAGAAAAAATCTGGAAAGAGCAAAAGAAAATAACCTGCGAGAGATGTGTAAAATGTTATTATGATAATTACAATAAAATACTTGGTGCTTTAATGAAAGACATAAAACATAGGAGTTTTGTATAATGGGATGCATGCCAGATTTCATAAGGCAGATAAGAGCTATGGAAATACACGAGGAAAGAGAAATTAAATTATGTTACCCTGGTGGACATTTAATGTTTCAAATGACAAGAATACAATGCCAACATGATCAAGGACCAATTTTACTAGGCCCAGATTTTTGTTTTGAGTTAAGAAAATTAGATGTTAGTCAAAACCTTTGGAAAATAGGTCTTATGGGTAGAAGAAGAGATGGGGCATATTATAAAACACCATCTAAAAGCCTTTGGTTCATGGCTACGAGGATAGGATGACTTTAATATCAGAATCTGGGGACGAGTATTGTGAGATTTGTGGCTCAACTCAATTGGATTGCGATGATGAATACTGTTTTTGTTGGAACTGCGGACATAAAACAGAAAGAGCTAAAAAAGAAGGTGAAGAAGAATGAGAAAGGGTGAGGTTATTTTAGGTGGCATTATGATGTTTGTAGGACTTGTACATAGATCACCTATAATCTATATAACTGGGGTAATTCTTTTATTAGCTGAAAGTTGGTTTGATTTTAAAGGCTTGGAGGATTCGAAATGAAAAAAGAACATAAAATTTGGTTTAGGAATCAATTAGCAGAAATACAACAAAAACAAAAGCTTTTACTTAGATTAGGAATGCAATTAGGATGTGAAGATGATAGAATATCTACAGAAATTTTTGCCTTTGAAAAAGTTGTGAATGGTCAGAAACTGCCTAATGGAAAAATATCAAGTGCAGACGCAATCATAGATGAAAAAGACCTGCCCTTTGCAGACAAAACAGTAGACTTTATTTTTGCTCCAGACTTATTTAAAAGAATAAATAAAGATTATCAAAAGACAGCACTCAAACACTGGCTTAATAAATTAAAAGATGGCGGAGCAATAGTCATGATTATAGCACAAAAAGACGAAGATAAATTAAAAGAGATGATAACTGAATTAAATTTAAAATTAAAAACAAAATACGAAAATTTGGATAAAAAATTAGAGGGAGTAGTTATTCAGAAAAAATATCCAAAATGGTAGAGCACTTAGAAGAATTAAATAAAAAGATAAAAGAGAATAAAGTAAAATTATTAGTTATTTGTGCTACCAAACAAAGATCACATAGACTAAAAACTATGCTTGAAAGTTTTGATAAAACCAAAAGTGAAGGAACAGAAATTATAATTTCTATTTCTGAAAATGATCTTAGACTTGAAGAATACAAAAAGATAATTAAGGGCAGGAATTATATAATTGGAGAACTTGGGGATTTTAATGAAGTGTTAAATTATGTTTCTCATGAATTATACCCTGATATTAAATATTATGGAGAAATAAATGATGATCACATATACAGAACAAAAGGCTGGGATAAGAAGTTAATAGAAGTTATAGAAACAAAAGGTGGTGGTTGGGGTATTGCATGTGGTGATGACTTAACTCAAAAGGATTGGTATGCTGCACAACACCCCAGTGGGTGCATAATTTCTGGAAATATAATAAGAACTTTGGAATGCTTTATCCATTCATCAATAAAACATTATTGTGGGGATGATTATCTTAAGGATATTGGTTTGGGAATAAGTAGATTATTCTTTTTGCCAAAAGTAATTATTGAGCATATGCATTATAGAGCAAATAAATCACAAGAAGATGAAGTTTATAGAGAGGTCTGGGATAGTAGATTTGTTGGAGAGGACGTTTATTCTAATTGGGTAAATACATGTAGAGATGGTGATATACAAAAATTAAAAGAGGCTATGCATAATGTCTAAATACAAAATTGATAAAGAACATAGGATGGACGGATGTAAAATGCTCTGGCATATGGATCGAGTTCATAAATGGCTAAGAGATAAGAAAAGAATTCCACCACTTTATATAGATATGGGCTTAACTAAGTTTTGTAATATTAGTTGTGTTTATTGTTATGGGATGTATCAAAAAAAGACTAATGAACTAATCAAGCGTGATGCTTTAATAAATTTATTTAAAACGGCACATAAAATTGGAATTAAAGGAATTGGTTTGATTGGAGATGGCGAACCAACTTGTAATCCAGCAGTTTATGAGGCAATGGATACTGGAAAAGAAAATGGTTTGGATATAGCAATATCAACCAATGGGGTTTTACTTGATACAGATGAAAAAAGAGAAAACGTTTTGAGAAATTGTGTTTGGATGAGATTTAATATTTCTGCTGGAACCAAAGAAGGGTATAAGAAAATTCATAGTGTTGATGTATTTGATAAGGTTGTTGAAAATATTAAAAGAATGGTTAAGTTGAAAAAAGAAAAAGGATATAAATGTGAAATTGGGCTTCAAAGTGTTTTTGTACCAACTTTAATGGCAGAAGAAATGATTAAAGAGGCAGAGTTAGCAGTCAAATTAGAAGTAGATTACTTTCTTATTAAACAATGTTCTCTTCCAGACGAAGGTCAAAGTGGAATGGTAAATTTTAATTTAAGTGATTATGATAAGCCTGAAATTAAGAAAGCATTAAAAAAATGTGAAAGTTTATCAAATAATAAAACAAAAATAATTGTGAAGTGGGGATTGATGGCACACAAAAAAAGACCTTATAATGGTTGTTATGGAATTCCTTTTTTACTTCAGATTAGTGGAAATGGAAAAGTTTATCCATGTGGTAATTTATTTGGAAGATTTAATGATAAATATTTGATGGGAGATTTACATAAACAATCTATGAGTGAAATAATTGAGAGCGATAAATATTGGGAAATTATAGAA
>SDBT01016246.1_pt1 | contig 11788 bp, 6 predicted proteins | sample 2277101 | NCBI WGS metagenome assembly SDBT01 (sample SAMN10404973, study PRJNA504765) | marine sediment metagenome | isolation source: marine sediment core GS10_PC15, 103 cmbsf | place: Arctic Ocean: Southern Knipovich Ridge | collected 2010
AGGTGCGCCAAATTGCCGCTGCTACGACCGGTCGGCTGGAAAGTGTTCCAGTCCAATTGTTCCATGAAGTCAGAAAGAACGAGACGGTGGCTAAACTCGATGACACACTGTTACAAGCCCGATTAGCCACCGCAAAGGCAGAGACAGGACGTTTACGGGCCCAACTAAAAGCAACACGTGATCGCCTGCTTATCGAAACCGCCGAGAGGGAAACCCAACTGGTCAGAGAACAACGGCGGCTTTCACTTGATGTGGCGGATGCAAGGCTTCATGTACTGGAACTAAAGGCAGTTCTGGAACCGGACCTGATAATGCTGGATGATTTGCAGGTGGAAATCGACATCGCAAAAGATCTTCTGGATAAAGACATTGTCGGTTCGCAATATGACCTGTCTAAAGCGAAAATGAATTACCGAATACTGGCGAAAAAAAATGAGGAGAACAAACTTGTTCTCAAACAGGCCCAGGAGGACCTTGCTCAGGCTCAGAAACGACGTGATGAATTTACCAAAAACCAGACCGCTTTTGAGCCGCCTGACAGTGAGTTGGAAACTATACGAAAAACAATAACCGTCCAGGAAAAGATTATAGAAGAATTATCTGTGGAACGTATAGCACTGGTGTTAAAGTCACCCTTCGACGGAGTGGTGAGCCGGATAATGAGCCGACCCGGTGAGACGGTTTTGCCCGGCGTGCCGATACTTGCTATAGCAAGGGCAAAGGCCACTGAAGTCATCGCCTATGTTAACCAAGACCAGGTTCACCATATCTGGGAAGGTCTTGAGGTGGAAATTATCAAGAACAGCCAGCCTCCTCAAATTGCCTTTTCACAGGTGGCGTATGTCGGCCCGGCGATGGAACTAATGCCTGAAAGGCTGTGGCCAAATCCCAATTTTCCAAAATGGGGACGTCCTTTCCTGGTACCGGTTCCTCAGACATCTGATTTGAAACTTATCCCGGGTGAGATGGTGGGGATTCGCGGGCTGTAAATAAAGTTTCAGCCCATCGTGCAAACCTCAGGAGTGCAAGTCTAAAGGATTGGACAATATAAAATATTTGTAAAAGAGTATTAATTACAGGTTGTCATCAATGAAGTTGACATGTTCGATAACAATATTGTTCGCTGTTATATTAGTCTTCTCAGGCTGCAGTTCACAGCAGCATGATTATAAGACCGAATCTGATAAGGCAGTTAACAGAATTATCGACCAGAAATGGGATGATAGTTTCGGCAGCAGAGCGAATTACAAGATAAGCGACACAGAGCCTTTGCCCGATGATATTCAAATCGCAAACACCATCCCCCCCTCCGGAATATTAACCCTGCCACAAGCAGTAGCTATGGCGACGGCCCACAACCGGCAGTACCAGTCCGAAAGAGAAATCCTTTACAGTATGGCGCTGGACTTGAAGCTGGCCAGGCATGAATTTGAAACGAGCATATTCGGCTTAGGCAGGAGCAGATATGTCTATGATAACGGTGGCAGCGAAGCGGAGACCAAAGCCAATTTAGGATTTCAACGATTGCTCACCACCGGCGCCAGGATAAGCGCCAGAATTACATCAGCATGGTTAACTATGCTTACGGGAGATATACGGACAGGACTAAGTTCGATACTTCGTGCTGAAATAGTCCAACCTCTGCTTCGCGGAAGCGAACGCGAAATCATCATGGAAAACCTCACTCAGGCTGAACATGATACGCTGTATCAGGTACGGCTGTTTAACCGGTTTCGTAAGACATTTGTAGTATCGATTATCAGTCAGTACTATCGGATTCTGCAGAATTTCGATATGCTCGAAAATGCCAAAGACAACTACCTTAGTCTTTCAAGACTGCACGAGCGAATGGAAAAGCTTTCGAAGGTCGGCAGAATAGAACAATATGAACTGGAAGAGGCCTATCAGGACAGGCTTGGCGCGCTGGACGTATATCTGAAAGCAAAAAAAGAATACGAACAGGCAATCGACGAATTCAAAATCAACCTGGCTCTGCCGACCACAACGGAACTGCGGCTTGATGAGAATGAGCTTGCCTCATTGAATTTACCCCAGGAAAGCGAACTTGGTTTCTCTGAGGAAGAAGCGATTAAGGCGGGATTACAGTGCCGTCTGGACCTTGCCAACAGTGTCGATGCCATTATCGATGCAGAGCGAAAAATAAGGGTTGCCGCCGACAGTTTCAAACCGGGATTAGACTTTGTCGTCGATACAAAGGCATCCGTGTTAGGTGTCGGCAAAACAAGCCCATCACAAGAAAAAAGAATAAGGGGAGGGGTTGAGTTGGATTTGAATATTGACAAGGAAGTTGAAAAAAACACATATCGCAAAGCTCTTATAACCCTTAATCAGCAAAAGCGGCAGCTGCAGGAAGCCCGTGACTGGGTAACGCTTGAAGTTCGCCGGGCGTATCGAGATTTAACTGAAGCGGCTGAGCTTTATCAAGGACAGTCCAGGGCTCTCAAGTTAGCCCAAAAGCGAAGCGATAATACATTCGAACTTCTTCATTACCAGCGGGCAAGTACGCGGGATGTTCTTGATGCCCAAAAGGATTTGTTCAAAGTCAAGGATGCCGCTACAGCAGCGATGGTGGATTATACAATCGCGACTTTGAATTTTTATCGCGACGCCGGAGTTTTGCAGGTTCGTCCGGATGGCATGTGGCAGAGAGGTCAAGACATCGCTAAAGGACCGACACCCGGCGATTCGCCGATTACCCAAACCTCGATTATCTCTGAAAGTGAAGAAATACAAGTTGGTTCAGAAGAGTTTATCAAACAATGGATTAACAAGACAGAACCAGCAGATCAGGGGCAACCAAAACAGCCTGAGTCGGCCCAGAAACCCGTGCCCAAAATTATCGACGGAAATATTGAAACCGCCATACAACCAAGTAAGGATGAAGCAATTGATGCAGCAGAGTATATAAAGCAATGGATGAAGACATCAAAGGAGAAATAAATTAAGCATCAAGCTGATAGTTTATGAGTTATGATGGGTGAATAGAAGAGAAACAGTAATATGTTTGGAGTCAGAGAATTGATAGTAGTTAGTTTAATTCTGAGTTCATCAGCCGGTGTTTTCGGTGCTGATGTTATCCTCAATGAATATAATGCGGTGGCGGGAAGTGAATTTCTTAATGGGGGAAATTCATCCGTCGATATTGACGGCCACAGAGCGTCCGACAGCTATTTTGGTCGTGTTCAGGGCAACGGCGGTGACTGGTTCGAGCTTGTGGTAATTACCGACCATCTGGATATGCGAAACTGGAAGCTTGATATTTACGAAAGCGGCTCACTTAATGACACCCTCAATTTGACCGGCGACGACATTTGGGCTGATTTGCGCAGTGGAACAATTATTACCGTCTCTGAAGACCTGCCAAGTGATATAAGCTACAATCCTGCCGCAGGCGACTGGTGGATAAACGTCCAGGCCGGTGATACTGCCGATGGAATTTATATTGACCCCTGTAATTTTCCGGTAAACAGCAGTAACTGGCAGCTTAAAATAAGAAACTCCGGAGGCGCTACTATCTTCGGCCCCGCCGGCGAAGGCATCAGCCCTTTAAGCGGAGTAGGTCCAACGGAGATATTCAGACTTGAAGCTCACCCAAGCGCGTCAATTACCCCGGCATCACCCGATTACGATGATGGCGATGACTTCAGCACTTTTGGTAGTCTTAACCAATGGGGTTCACAGGATATTAATCAACTGCGCAGTGTTGTGCCTGCTGCTTCAAGTATAACACTTCTGTCTCCCAACGGCTCAGAAACGATTATGGGCGGTACTATTGAAGATATTACATGGAGCGGCACGGGAACCATAGATAATGTTCTCATCGAATTTTCCCTTGATAATGGTGATATCTGGTTACAAGTCCATCCCCCAAATTTCGGAAACACCGGCAGCTATAACTGGCTCGTACCGATACCGATAGTCGATTCGCAACAATGTCTTGTTCGTGTTGCAAACACAGGAAATTTAAGTGTTTATGATACGAGCGACGCGGTTTTTACGCTGTATGAATGTGTGCCGGGTGGTGATTTGACCGGTGATTGTATTATCAATACGGCTGATCTTGCAGTCATGGCATATTACTGGCTCGAATGCGGCAATCCTTATGACCCGGTTTGTGAAGATTAGCCCATAGTTACTACCACTTTGTTGATTGTGCCCTTTTTCTGCGGTGGGATAGGAGAAGTTACTTTTTTGCCATTGAGAGTAATGGCTTTTATTCCTTTTTGCATGCCTTTGGGATTTTTAACCGTAACTTGGTAAGTTGCTCCACACCATTTTCGGACGACTTTGAATTTCTTCCAGTCGCTGGGAATACAGGGGTCGATGATCAGGCCGTTGAAGGCAGGTCTTATTCCGAGTATCCACTGTGTCGCAGCAATATAAAACCATCCGGCAGAGCCGGTAAGCCATGGATGCCTTGCGCGGCCGTGTTGTGAGTGGTCTTGGCCCATAATGAACTGACAGTAGGAATAGGGTTCCCCCTGGCGTGTTTCGATTATATCGTTCTGGTTGTATGGCAGCATGGCGCTGTAAAACTTGAACGCACGGTCGCCGCGGCCAAGAATGCATTCAGCGATGACGGCCCAGGGGTTGGTATGACTGAAAATCGAGGCGTTTTCCTTTATGCCGGGATAAACGCGCGTAACAAACCCGATGTCATCGTCGGGCTTGGTATATGCCGGCCAAAGCAGATGCAGGCCGAATTCTGAATACAGGTGTTTGTTTACGGCGTCCATAGATTTTTTAGCCTGTTCTAAAGAAGCAGCCTTGGAGAGAACGGCCCATGACTGGGCGTTTAAGAAAAGTTTGCCCTGTCGGTCCTTAGCTGTTCCGAGCGGCCTGCCTTTAGCGGTAAAACCGCGGACAAACCACTTGCCGTCCCAGAGGTGTTTTTGGCAGGCCTCTTTTATTTTTTCAGCGATGGCAGTATATTTTTGCACGTCTCTTTTTCGACCGAGATGTTCGGCGGCTTCAACGAAGGCCTGCAAAGCCCAGTAAAACATAAATGATACCATTGACGACTGGCCTCCGCGAAGATTGATGCAGTCGTTCCAATCGGCTCTTAGGCCTTTGCAGATTCCGTTTCTGCCTACATGCTTTGCGGAAAAGTCCAATGCACGCTTTAGATGTTGATAGACTGATGCTTTGGGTTTGTCGGCAAAAGGTATTTGTTTGTTGAAGAATTCGAGGTTGCCGGTTTCTTTGACATACTGACAAACAGTAACGACCAGCCAGAGGACATCATCGGCGCAAACATCCTTTAAGGTCGGTATTTTGATTTCACTGGATTCATTGACAATAACTGTTGGTATAGTCCCATTGACTTGTTTATCCTGCTTTGGATTCAAAAGGTCAGGTTCAAAGAGGTGGAGGCCGAAGCCTTCGCTTGCCTGGCCGTTTAAGAGTTCACAAATACGCTGTTGTACTTTTTTCGGGTTGCTATGCACTACCGCCATGGCGTCCTGTGAGGTGTCGCGATATCCGAGGCCTGTTCGGCCGCCTACTTCGATGAATGAAGCGAATCGAGACCATGTAACGCAGGTCTCTGCCTGGTACAGGTTCCAGGTGTTAAGCATTGTTGTCATGCCGGCATCCGGAGTTTTACATTGTAAGATTGAAAGTTTTTCATCCCAATGGGAGCGTAACCGGGCAAAGGCTTTGTCAACTGTTTTTAGATTTGAATATTTTTGTTTTATTCTTTTGCCCTGTTTTTGGCGTGAGCCGACGCCGAGCATGAATATTTTTCGAATCTCCCGGCTTGGCTTAAGGGTAATGCGTTTGTGAAGTGAGCCGCAGTGGTTGCCGCCTAACTGCGAAGAGTTTGAACACTCGCCTTTTTCGACGGCGATGGGATTTGTCTCGGTGCGATAAGTTCCGATGAAACTATTGCGCAGGCAGTCGAAGCTGTCCGGTGTAAAACTCGAGGCAAAGAAATGGTTTACGCCGGGTGCATAGAAAAAGTCATAATCGATGATGCCGTCTTTATAGCTGGAGCCGCTTGCGTAGAGGCCCATCTGGAAATCCTGGTTGTCGAGAGTTACATCGTGCAGCGAAAACTCGATGTATGAAAAGATGCTCAGGTGTCGGGTGCGTTTTGTTTTGTTTTTGATCCTAACGTCCCAAAGCTCGACGTCATCATCGAGAGGGATAAAGAGAGTTTGCTGCGCGTCGATGCCGCGATACCTACATCTGAACTTTGAGTATGACAGGCCGTGACGACATTCGTATTTTGCTTTTTTAAAATCTTTGCCGACCGGCTGCCAGGAGAGTGACCAGTATTCATCTGTATCGTCATCTCGCAGATAAACGTAATGGCCGGGTCTATCGAGCGGTACGGCGTTGGGACGAAAGCGTGTAATGCGGTGATTTTGTGCGGATTTATAAAATGAGTAGCCGCCGGCGTTGTGACTTATCACGGTGCACATGTCCTTTAGGCCGAGGTAATTTGTCCATGAAACCGGCACATCGGGGCGGTCAATTACGTATTCTCGGTTTTTGTCATCAAAATGGCCGTATTGCATTAGGGTTTCCCGCTTGAATAATCAACCTGATTGCTTCAAAGTCTGTTTCTACGCCGAGATAGGTTTCGAGGCCGAAATGAATATACATTCCCACTTCCAAATCATGCCAGGCAAGCTGCTGGGGCGAGGGTTTTGCCAACATATTTTCTATTCCTTTTTAAATGATATTAAACAAAATACCCGGATTTTAGCCGGTATAATACCATTACTTCTCTCCGGTAACAAGACTATATTTACCGGTTTCATAAACTTTACAAAAAATTCATTGACCAGATTGGATTATGATATTATAAACACCTTTGGAACCGTTAATATTAATTCTTTAAAGGAGTTGAATTATGAAAAAGATTAGAACCTTTATTATCCTGTTGTTATGTATCGTAACAGTTTTAGCTGGTTGTAAAGAAATTAAGAAATCCCCAGCACCCCAGGAAACAGTAATCGCTCAAGATGGTATCAGTAAAGCGGTGATAGTTGTTGATGCCGATGCCCCCGGGCCGGTGCAATACGGAGCAAGCGAGTTAGCTGACTTTTTAAACCAGATAACCGGAGCGAAATTTGAGATTGCAAACGAAGCTCAGGAAGGAAAAACAAACCTTTTTGTCGGGCCAAAGGCTGCAAAATCTATTGATCCTGATTTTTCAACAGAAGGCCTGGAAGCAGATGGAATTATTATCAAAACTGTTGGCAGTGATTTGATTCTCGCAGGAGACCCTCCGCGAGGAACGCTCTATGCTGTTTATACTTTTCTCGAAGACGAATTAGGCTGCCGCTGGTGGTCGTCAAAAGCAAGTACAATTCCTAACATACCTACAATTGAACTTAGCAATCTGAATGTCAGATATGTACCGCCGCTTGAGTACCGCGAGCCATTCTGGACCGATGCGTTTGACGGCGACTGGGCCGCTCGCAATAAAAGCAATGGCAGCAGTGAGCGTCTGGAAGCCAAACACGGGGGCAAACACAATTATGCCGGCTTTGTGCACACGTTTTTTTCGTTGATTCCGCCGGACAAGTATTTTGACGAGCACCCGGAATGGTTCAGTGAACTCGACGGCAAGCGAAACAGAGGCAATACTCAATTATGTTTATCAAATGAACAGATGCTGGCCGAATTAGTTAAAAACCTGAGAGAACGTCTTCGTAATACACCCGAAGCAACGATAGCCTCTGTGTCACAAAATGACTGGGACGGCCATTGTCTGTGCTCGAAGTGTTCAGCTATTGAGGCCGAGGAAGAAAGTCCGGCGGGTTCTGTGATTCGCTTTGTCAACGCGGTAGCAGAAGATATCGAAGAAGAATTTCCTCACGTTGCTATCAGCACGCTGGCGTATCAATATACGCGCAAGCCGCCGAAACTTGTCAAACCCAGGCATAATGTTATAGTACGCCTCTGCAGCATTGAATGCTCATTCAGCGTCCCCTTGAGCCACGAGCGCAACCAGGCATTTCGCGATGACATCATCGGCTGGTCAAAGATTTGCAACAGGCTGTATATCTGGGACTACACCACCAACTTTAAGCACCATATTCTGCCCCACCCGAACTTACGCGTATTAGGACCGAATGTAAAGTTTCTCGTCGATCACGGGGCCAAAGGCATTTTCGAGCAGGGCGCTTACACAACTAACGGCGCCGAGATGGCAGAGCTTAGAGCATGGGTATTAGCCAAAGCACTGTGGAATCCGGAACTGGATGGTCAAAAGCTTATAGACGAGTTTCTGAATGGTTACTACGGCCCTGCTGGTAAGCACATAAAAGCTTATCTGGATTTAATGCATGATGAAGTTGATAAAACAGGCGATTGGCTCGGTTGTTTTGCCGGCATCGAAGCTTCCAACATCGATATTGGCTGGCAGGGAAAAACTTCGAAATTCATAACCTTTGAAACCTTAAGCCAGGGCTTAACTCATCTAAAAGCTGCAGAAGAAGCAGTCGCTGATAATCCCGAACTGCGTTTCCGCGTTCAATGCGCAAAATTACCTGTGATGTACGCATTTATGATGTGCTGGAAACCAATGTACGAACAGGCTCAGTCCGCTGAAATCCAATGGCCTTTGTCAGATTCAATTGACCAGGTCTATAACAACTTTGTTGAAATCGCCCGCAAAAAGAATATCACCCGTCTAAACGAATGGAACGAAGGTTACGGAAACCTCGAAAATGCCCTCAAAAAAGCAAAGGAATAAAACGCAGGAACTAAACCTGATTGCTATTAATTAGTCGTCCCTGAAAAAGATTATAAATTTGCGTAACATAGTTCAATCTTTCATTTTTTAACGGTTTTCGTCTTGCTTTTATAATGATCGATAAGTGTGTCGCGAATAGCTTGTAACAGGGAAGTAGCAGGGTCCATAGTATCCATGTCGGTACGGAACAGCCAAACGCCGGGATAACCGTTATCAATAGCAAGCTGTGTCTTAGCTATGGCCGTCGCCTGGTCATTGTTAGCGCTCCAGCCGTCCGCCATGCCGCACATTATCGTATCGTCCGATGCACCTTCGCCCTTCCAGTGACTTATCATATCCTCGAGATGGCCAGCACCATCGTAGGCCATAAGATTGAGGTGGTCAATGTAGTCAAGGCCGCCCGGGCTGGCCAGTTCGTGACGGTATTTGTACACGTCAGCACCAACGGTGAAATTGTAAGGTGCAAAGGCATTTGCGCAATCTATGATCAGTGCATCATAGTCGGCTCCGAAAGGCCCGTTTTCGTGATCAAAATCAGTTCCGTCGGCGCCGCTGTCAATTAATAACTGTACGAGATTGCTGACGAAATTTGTGCGTGAGCCGTCGGCATTGTCCATCATAGGCCCCCAGGAGTTCCCGACATCGAAACCGATAATCGCCTTGACGCCGTATCGATGGCAATAGTCAACTTTATCAATCCATCCAGATGCCGCACTCGATATATTACCGTCTGCGTCAAAGCTATTGTAACCTATGTGTAGATGACTTACTTTTTCCATGATAAACGGGTCGGTGCCCCAAAAACCATATACGACAAAATCGCCGAAATAACGATTAGAAGCATCTATGACCTCTACGTCAATATCAAAATCACTGTAATCAATGCTCGAATAAAACGGGTCGGCTGTTTTTGCAGATAAGGTAACAGCTATACTTTTAACGCCCTGGGCGATTACACTGTCATCGACAGCCGTAACTTTTACTATCTGGGGAGTATCCCAGTTACGCTTTTTAAAAACAATATTGACGGGGGAACCGGCAGAGGCGTTATTTAATTTGATGTCGGTGGTTGCCGGCTTAAGCGTAATTTTTACATTCGAAGTGGGCCTGGTATTGAGCACGATGGCAATCTGGTCGGAAGTTTCGCCGTTTTCGTTTACACTGGTAAAACCATCTGATTCGAGAATACTCAAGAGGTTGCCGCCGCTCAAATTTGTGTCGGCAAGGAAATTTTCTAAATCAGCCCGGCTGACTCTGGATGATTTCATACAACCTGCCATTAATATTAATAACATCATAAGTACTGCGATACTAAGTCTGTTAAACATAAATCCATCCCTTCATTTGTAACCAACTATTTATTTAGAGTTTTTTCGAGCTGTTTGAGGTTTTGCTCATAGGAATTGCCAAGTTTAATTGCTCCCTGTTTAGCAGCTTCGGCCTGTTCGACGAGCTTTCTCAATAAGGCTACTTCTTTGTTGATCGAATGTGCCTTGCCGTCCCAGAATTTTCTCAACAGACCGCGGTATATTTCGCTTATTCGTCTGCCTGCTTTTAGCCTTCCTAATGCCTTCTTAGCAAAATCCAGGCCCTGTTTAGCCGTGTCAAAGTCAACATCGGCTTTTTCGGCTAACTTGAGATTGTAATCGCACCTGCGAATCAGTGACAACGCATCGACGTATTTGCCAGCGGAAAATGCCTTGGCATATTTCTTCCGAAGTGCCGTTACTTCCTGGAGTTTGACATTTGACATCTTTGCCAGGTCATAATCTATATCAAAAATAGCGGCCTCATTTTCGCATCGGCCCTTAATAATGACTTCCGCATCGGCCTGGAAGTCGGCTTTTGACGCCACTGTGAATATGCGCCCCCCGCCTGGCTTTAGGGTAATCGGGACAGTTACTGCGCCGAGCGTTTTTCCTGTCGGCACCGGCTTTAGGGTTGTTAAGTCATATACTTTGCGGTTTCCGACGAAAGACTTGCTAAGGTTGACATCTGCGCGGGATCTGACCATTAAATCGTTATTGTAGGCGACGAGATAGTCAACGTCTCGATTTCTAACGCTAAGCTGTTTGACTTCTATGCGGTCGCCGGGGTCGGGCGTTGGGCGATAAGTAGCAATAACCGTAAACGGTTCAACAGTGTCAGCTTCGACAAGCAGCGGCCCTAAAGGTGTTATCTCGGCACCGATACGTTTTACTTCCTCCATCACAGGCGTATGTTCACCATGAAGTATGGCAATACCATTACCGTATTTATCCACCATGTAGTTATAAATGAAAAAGTTAATTCCCTTTGCGCCGCCGGCTATGGCCATATAGATTTGCAGACGAAGTTCGGCTATGGTCGCGTCGCGGTGGCGTGTCGGCCTCATACTATTACCGGCCTCAAAGCAGCCGAGCGTAATCCAATGCGGCATGTTTCCACACAAACTTCTGCACAAGTCCATCCACTCGACAATACCGCGATTGTCATACATATTGAACCGCTCCATCCCCTTGGTGAGTTTATACTCGCCCTCTTCGATTAGAAAGTGCGGCCCAAGCGATGTCCCGTCATGGCTGTAAGCCAGCGGATAACAATCCGTCAGCATCACAGGCTGATGCGGAGCAAATACTTCCATTGAGTCAGGCTGATAAAACAGGCAGACCGCCGGCTGGTTCGGAGCGATTTCGTCCAGCAGCTTCTGGCATTCGAGAAACTCAGGCAAAAATGCCGGAAATGGTTCATCACGGATATACCAGCCTAAGATATAAGGCTCGTCCTTCAACGCCTCGACGACGGGGCGAAGCTGCTCGGGAGATAACCGATACGCCCCACCCGAACCTGAGGGCAAAGAATATATGCCGTACTTTTTGCATAATGCTACATCACGTTTTAAGCGGGCAAGCCCAGAGGCGCCCTCGGTAACTTTGGGAGCGGCAACCAGGCAGTTCATGTAATGCCGCCGCATCGTTCGAACCATTCCCTCCAGTCCCAGTTCGTAGGGCACAGGGGCATAACCCCACAAGCCGTAGGTAAATATCTTCTGACACGTGTAGCTTTTGGACATTTTCT
>SDBT01016247.1_pt1 | contig 11788 bp, 12 predicted proteins | sample 2277101 | NCBI WGS metagenome assembly SDBT01 (sample SAMN10404973, study PRJNA504765) | marine sediment metagenome | isolation source: marine sediment core GS10_PC15, 103 cmbsf | place: Arctic Ocean: Southern Knipovich Ridge | collected 2010
ACATGGACTGGTCGACGCAGTGGGTCACCGACCCATCGGTCAAGGGCGATACGTATAAAGCCCGCGACATCATTCCCAATGTGCAGAGACTGCTGGGGCAGGAGCTTGCCCGAGGTTCCAGGATATTCTTCATCTGTGACAACCATGACCCCGATGACCTGGAGTTCAAGATGTTCCCGCCGCACTGCATTGTCGGTACACCGGAGGCGGAAGTTATTCCAGAGTTAGCCAGGTATCCCGGCCAGATAATCCCCAAAAAGCGTTACAGCGGTTTTTTCAATACCGATTTGGAAGTAAGGCTGAGGGAGATTAAGCCGGATAAATTGATTATCTGTGGCGTGCTGACCGATATCTGCGTGATGCATACGGCGGCCGATGCCCGCAATCGCGATTATCCGGTGGAGGTGCCCGTTGACTGTGTAGCCTCGCCGGACGAAAAAGCACACCGGTTTGCCCTGGAGCACATTGAGAAGGTGCTGGGGGCAAAGCTGACCAGCGTTGGAGGGTAGCCAGATGAAAAAACCCGATTTCGAACCCAGTGAAGCAGTGCTTTCCGGAGAGACGGCGGATATTTACTTCGCCCGCACCGTCGAGATACTGCGCCATGAAGGACTGAACCCGATGGCCACCATGGAGGTCTTTTCCAGTCGGGCGGGAATGCTCTGCGGTATAGAAGAGGCCAAGGCATTACTGGACCGGGTTTTGCCCAGGGATCGACGTGAGGTCTGGGCTCTTGACGAAGGCGAATCAATGGATGCCAAGGAAGTGGTGCTGCGCATCACGGCGCCATACCAGAGTTACGGACTTTATGAAACTTCCCTCTGCGGTATATTGTCTCACTGCAGTGGCTGGGCGACGGCGGCCAGGGAGGTAGTCGCTGCGGCCCGAGGCGTCCCCATCATCAGCTTCGGGGCGCGTCATGTTCACCCATCGGTGTCGGGCATTCTGGATTACTCGGCGATTGTAGGAGGTTGTGTTGGCTGCTCCAGCGTGGCTGGAGCGGAACTTGCCGGCGTTGAGCCAGCGGGCACCATGCCCCACGCCCTGATTATCGTTATAGGGGACACGGTCAAGGCGACCGTTGCCTTCGACAAATATATGCCGCCCGAGGTGCCTCGCATTTCACTGGTTGATACCTTCAAGGATGAAGCCGAGGAGAGCCTGCGCGTGGCTGAGGCACTTGGGGAAAAGCTTAATAGCGTACGATTGGATACTCCTGGAGAACGGGGACGGGTTACCGCGGACCTTGTGAAAGAAGTGAGGGTCAGGCTGGACCTGGCCGGGTACAGCAAGGTGAAGATATTTGTAAGCGGTGGACTGGACCCGGAGCGCATCACTTATTTTCTGGATAACGGGGCTCCGGTTGACGGCTTGGGCGTCGGCAGCTATATAAGCAGCGCACGGCCGATTGATTTTACCGCCGACCTGCATGAGATTGAGGGCAAGCCGATTGCCAAACGTGGGAGAATACCCGGCATTACGCCAAACCCGCGGCTGAAGCGGGTGATGTAAAAGGTAAAATAAATAATTACCTGAACACCTGTTAAGTAAAGATATGATAATATTTTCCCCAGAACTGGTATCAACGTCTTTCTATTGCTCTAATTTAATGTGGTCGGATTTGACAAATCATATAATTCAGTATATTCTGAATAATCAGAAGGGTAAGAAATAGCCAACTCTGCATTTTGAGGTGAAGACATGGCTGAGAAGAATGAATCGGCAGTGAAAAGTACGGAGGGTTGCCAGTGCCAGGTTGATGCGCTCATAACCATTGATGGGAGAGGGCAGATAGTTCTGCCCAAAGATGTGAGAGAGAAAGCCGATATAAACGCAGGGGATAAATTTGTCGTTATAAGCCATCAATCAGGCGGCAAGGGATGCTGTTTATTCCTGGTCAAGGCCGACTATTTCAGCGAGACGGTGAAGAGCACGCTTGGGCCATTGGTAAAAGATATACTGGCGTAATTGTAAGGAGAGAGTGAAATGAAAGAAGCGGAAATAAAACGTATGGTAAGGGAAGGCTATGCTCAAAGAGTCCAGAATAAGAGTTCCTGTTGTGCTCCGGCCAACTCATGCTGCGGGAGCGCCAACCCCGCTGAGTCGATGAGCAAAGCTATAGGCTATACAGAGGCGGAACTTGGGGCGGTACCCGATGGTGCCAATCTGGGCCTCGGCTGCGGAAATCCAACCGCTCTGGCGTCTCTGGAGGAAGGAGAAACGGTCCTGGACCTGGGCTCGGGCGCCGGTTTCGATTGTTTCCTGGCGGCGAACAAGGTCGGCAAGACCGGGAAAGTCATCGGTGTGGATATGACGCCGGAGATGCTCGATAAAGCCAGGGAGAATGCCCGGAAGGGCAATTATGAAAATGTGGAATTCCGGCTGGGGGAGATTGAAAACCTGCCCGCGGCGGATAATTCTATCGATATCATCATCTCAAATTGTGTCATAAACCTTTCTCCAGATAAAAAGAGTGTTTTCGATGAAGCGTTCCGGGTGCTCAAACCGGGTGGCCGGCTGATGGTATCTGACATTGTTCTGCTCAAAGAGCTGCCAGAATTCATCAGGAATTCCATCGCGGCATATGTGGGCTGCATTTCCGGCGCCCTGCTGAAAGCGAAGTACCTCGACACGATAACCGGAGCAGGCTTTCAACAGGTAGAGGTACTTGAAGAGGCCATTTTCCCGATTGATCACATGGCCAATGACCCGACGGCTCAAGCGATAATCAAGAAGTTGAACCTGCCAGAAGAAGAGATAAGAGACACCGCTAATTCGGTTGCCAGTATCAAGGTTCGGGGGATAAAGCCTGAATAAAAAGTGATTATTTTTCTACCTCACCCCCTGTTTCCCCCTCTCCTCCAGAGGAGAGGGGGAATAATATTTAAAAGAGGGGCGAAGCCCCTCTTAAACACCCCTAGAAATAACTATCTGGCTACTCTGAATTAATTAGCTTAAATTCTTTTGAATTCCAAACGCAGAACCTGTTTTGTGTCTGCGGTCACCTTGGCCCGTTCATCGATGCGCCAGCCGACCACCCAGATAATCTGCTCCGGAGAGCAGACAATAGGTATCCGCCGCCGCCAGGCCTGCGGTATTTTGCTGTCAATCATGAACGCGTTTAGTTTCTTGGGCTGGCTCATGCCGAGGGGCTGAAAACGGTCGCCAGTACGGCGCGGGCGTATGGTCAATTCATTTCCCGTACGGTCAAGGTCGAAGCAGGCGATGAAACTGTTGTCCTCTTCTGAAACTTGCCTCTGCTCCATAACATCAGCCATGACCTGCCAGCCGGGCAGGGCCGTTGTACCCGGTATCTGTAACTTGTATTCCTTTACTATCTCCGGGAATGGGGATAAAGCAGCGGGGTCGCTTCCCAGAAGATAGCGGTCATACTCGATGACGAAGAGTAAACCGTCCGGCAGGGTAATTATCCGGCCCGCTGGCTTGTCAAGCGAGTTCATTATTTCTTCAATATGCCGGCTCTCGATATCCATCAGGTTGCCGAGCAGCTTTTCAATAGATGTCCTCAGAAGGCGGTGTTGCAGGGCGGGTGGGAGCCTTACAAATCCCTCTTTATCCAGAATCACGGTATTTTCCTGTTCTTTAACGATTTTGCGGCCCAACTTCAAGGCTTCCTCTTCCAGAACCGCCAGGTCATCGGAGGCGATGCGGGCGGTGCGCAGCAGGGCGTCGGTTACCTGCGGGTTATAGCTCTCGAGCAAAGGAATAAGCTGCTGGCGTATTCTATTCCGCAGCGGTGACAGCGACAGATTTGAAGTATCAAGTCGGGGCCTCAGTCGGTATTGGCGGCAGTAAGCGGCCGTCTCTTCCCGGCTCACCGCCAGCAGGGGCCGAATCACGGTGAGTGTATCTCTGCCAAAATGCCACTGGTTGGATGGCTGCAGTCCTCTTAACCCCTGCGTGCCGCTTCCCCGAATCAAATGCATCAGGATGGTTTCAATGTGGTCGTCGAGGGTATGCCCCACCGCCACGGCATCGGCTCTTGTCGCTTCGACAACTTCGGCCAGGAAGTTATAGCGCACTTCACGCGCCGCCTCTTCCGGTGAGAGGCGTTTGCTTCTTTGATAGGCTTTCACGTCACGCCGTGCCACGGTAGCCGGCAAATCAAATCTTTGTGCCAGGTCGGCCACGTATCTGGCATCAGCATCGGATTCATCGCCGCGCAGCTGGTGGTTGAGGTGGGCAACATGCAGCGTGATACCCAGTTTGTCCCGCAGGCCGAACAGGGCGTGCAGCAGGCAAACCGAGTCCGGCCCGCCTGATACCGCCACCACCAGTTTACCCCCCTTCATTATCAGGCGGTGCTCACTGATGAAATTAATAATTCGCTCGGATAATGCGATTATATGCTTCTGTTTCACCGATGTTACCAGTAACCTAATTCGCCCTCAGGATGAGTTTTGTGCGGTGAATCGATTTCGGAGGTTCCGTAAATCCCAGCGCAGCAGTAACCTGCTCGGGCCTCCCCGAACCACCGCTGTCGCAGCGCAGCCTCATCCCGATGGTGCAGTGCTTGCTCTGGCAATCAATCAGCCAGATGTCATCGATTAATTCCCTTAAATCGTAATGTCTCGTGCCGGTATCCCGCTGGTGCTGCCAGGGAAGGTGTTCCAGTGAAAGGAGATGGGCAATGGCTGATGCTACCTCCTTCTGTCCTTTTTGCGTTTCCAGTTCCACGGTATACTCGGCAAAGCGAACCTGTGACTGCAGTGACGGCACAGACTCGGCGATTGGGACCACCTGAAGAATCTCAAAATCGGCAGGCAATTGCTGATTGACCGCAGCGGTGAAGAAATGCGGGGAGGCCTGCCTGGTCAGAGTGATATCCATGAGTTCGGCTTCACTGGTGACGCCGACGGCAAGGGGCGCGGCCAGAGAAATTTTGGGGTGGGGATGAAATCCCTCGGAATAGGCCAGCGCTATGCCGGCACGGCTGAGCGCCCTCTGCCAGAGGCGCATGATATCAAGGTGGGAAATGTACTTCACCTCTTCACCACGACGGTATTTTATGCGCAAGCGTTGCATTGTTTTTATATTTCCGGATATACTCGGCCCCTTTTCTATTCTGCCGGGCCGGACCGGTCATCCGTACCCGTTTTTTCCTTGGTGAGCAGGATTTTTTCAATTTTCCGGCCGCGCATTTCGGTGATTACCAGCTTCAGGCCTCTGTATCGCAACTGCTCATTCTGTTTCGGGATATGTCCCAGAAGATAGAGGACGAATCCCGCCACGGTCTCATAGTCGCCTTCAGGCAGGTCAAGTTCCATCTCTTCATTCACTTCCTCGATACGCATGCTGCCGTCGACCTGAAAGGTGTAATCGTTGATGACCTCGAACTCTTTCTCTACCTTGGCCAGCTCATCACCCACCGGGCCGACGATTTCCTCGACCAGCCTGGTCAGGCTAACGATGCCGGCGGTGCCGCCGTACTCATCGACGACGACGCACATGCGGAAGTTCTTGTCCCGCATTTCGGCGAAGAGCTCGTTGATGCGCTTGGTCTCCGGGGCGAAGTAGGCAGGGCGGGCCAGCTCATCAATGGTGCTATCTTTATCGAAGCCGTCTTTCGCCCGGGCCATGAGCACGTCCTTGACGGAGAGAATGCCGACCACGTTGTCCATGTTTTCCTGGTAGACAGGGAAGCGGGAGAGCGGTGACTCAGCATATAGAGCGAGGAAATCGGAAATTTTAGCACCCTGTTCGATGGCAATGACTTCGGGCCGGGGCACCATGACCTCGCGGACAGGTCGGTCGCCGAAGTCGAACACTTTGTGCAGCATCTCGGCCTCAGTTTCCTCCATGGTGCCCTCCTTTTCTCCCATTGCTATCATGGTGCGGATTTCCTCGGGATTAGCCAGCGATTTCGAGACCGGGGTACCGCCAACCAGTCTGGTAAAGCCGATAGCTATCCAGCTGAGAACGATGACGAAGGGAGTGAAGAGCCAGGAGAAAAATTGCAGTGGACGGACAAACAGCGTGGAGAGTCTCTCCGCGTGCTGGGTGGCCAGCATCTTGGGTGTCGTCTCTGCAAAAATAAGGAGGACAACCGTTACCCCAGCGGTGGCGATGAGGACGCCCTGCTCCGGGTTTTCGGGCCAGCGAGAAATAACAAACGCCGTGGCCAGCGCGGTGGCTGCGGTATTAACCAGGTTGGTGCCGAGGAGAACCGTGGACAGGAATTTTTCCGGTCGCTCAAGCATACGGGCAACCGGTCTCGCCCTTTTTACTTCGGTACTGACCATGTGCTCGAGCTTGATGCGCTGCACGGAAAAGAAGGCCGTCTCCGAACTGCAGAAGAAAGCAGAAAGGAGAACACAGACAAGAAACAGAACCAGATATAATATCTCAGTGCTATACATTCCTCATCACGCCTGGCCTTTTCGATTCCGGGTTACTTTATTTTTTGCCTCGGATTTCCTTGCGCGACCGGTTCTCAGTGTCTCAACGGCCTGGTCTTCCTTGGTGAGCAGGATTTTTTCAATTTTCCGACCGCGCATTTCCGTAATCACCAGCTTCAGGCCTTTGTATCGCAGCTGTTCATTGGCGGCCGGGATATGCCCCAGCAGGTGCAGGACAAAGCCGGCCACAGTCTCATAGTCGCCTTCCGGCAGGTCAAGTTCCATCTCTTCGTTCACTTCGTCGATGCGCATGCTGCCGTCAACCTGGAAGGTGTACTTGTTGATGACCTCAAAATCCTTTTCCACTTCCGCCAGCTCATCACCCACCGGGCCGACGATTTCCTCGACCAGACGGCTCAGGCTGACGATGCCGGCGGTGCCGCCGTACTCATCGACGACGACGCACATGCGGAAGTTCTTGTCTCGCATTTCGGCGAAGAGCTCGTTGATGCGCTTGGTCTCCGGGGCGAAGTAGGCAGGGCGGACCAGTTCATCAATGGTGCTGTCATTGGTGATGGTGTCCCTGGCTTCCGCCATGAGCACGTCTTTGACGGAGAGAATGCCCACCACGTTATCCATATTTTCCTGATAGACGGGAAAGCGGGAGAGCGGTGACTCGGCATAGAGAGCGAGGAAGTCGGAAATTTTAGCACCCTGCTCTATGGCAATGACCTCGGGTCGGGGCACCAAAACTTCGTGGACGGGTCGGTCCCCAAAGTCGAACACCTTGTGCAGCAGCTCGGCTTCGGCTTCCTCCACGGTGCCCTCCTTTTCACCGAGGGCGATCATGGTGCGGATTTCCTCTGGACGGGCTATCGATAATGAGGCGGTGGTGCCGCCGAACAGTCTGGTGAAGCCGATGGCTATCCAGCTTAGGACGATGACGAATGGGATGAAGAGCCAGGAGATAAAGGTCAGCGGACGGGCGAAAAGAATGGCCAATTTCTCTGTATGCTGGGCGGCAACCGTCTTGGGTGTTGTCTCGGTGAAGATTAAGAGAAAAGCGGTGATCCCAAGCGTAGCGTAGAGCACCCCCCGTTCGCCCCAGAAATTAATGGCCAATACTGTCGCTATAGCAGCTGCTGCGGTGTTGACCAGCGTGTTGCCGAAAAGGACGGTGGAGAGTAGTTTTTCCGGACGCGCAATCATATCGGCGACGCGTTTCGCGCCCCTGACGTTATTATCAACCAGATGCTGAACCCTTACTCTCTGCAGGGAAACAAAGGCCGTTTCCGAGCCGGAGAAGAAGGCGGAGAACAGCAAGCAAACGACGAGAATTACGAGGTAGAGGTCAATATTGGCCATCAAGACCGCCCCCTTGCATAATCATATCATCGACCCAAGGGGGTGTCAAAGGGGCAGAATGGGAGGGACGGTATGGTTATTTGTCTTCAGGAAGCCGCCATTTCCAGCAGCCGTTGCTTTGCCGCCGGGGAAAGGCCGTAGCCGTCTATCTCCTGTTTCAGGATTTCGATGTCTCTCTTGCCGCTGAGGTACCCGTTGACGCGGGCCACGGCCGTGGAATTAACGAAATCATTGACATCAGGATATATGGCCGTCATCTCTTTTTTGAGGTCGGCAACGTTTCGCAGATAGTACTTCTGATGGTAGCCCTCAGCGAGATAGAACCTGGAATAGGGTAATATCTCGGTGAAGATGGTCTCGTTCAGTTCTGCCTCGAGGCGCGCCTTCGACTCAAGTGCCAGCCGCTTCTGGTCCTCATCGTGATAGAAGATTGCCGACTTGTACTGCACGGAAAGGGCCGGTCTGGCCGGATTGTGGCTGTCCCAGAAAATATCGAGCAGTTCCTCATATGAGATTCTGGCGGGGTCGTAATCAATCTCAACTGTCTCGGTGTGGTCGCCGAGTTTGTAATATGTGGGATTTGCTTCGCTTCCGCCTGCATAGCCGACACGCGTTCGTATCACTCCAGGAAGACTCCCGAACCGGGAGTCAGGCCCCCAGAATCAGCCAAGCGAGAAGGTAGCTGTCTCCATCTGCTCTGGTGCTATAGCATCAATGGGTGGAATGCCATATTGTTGCAGGGCAACCGTTTCCTCTTCTGACGCATTCATCGGTTCAGTCTCCTTTACTGGTACGGGGCAGGCATCGTCCGCCTGGGCTACGACTACAGTTTCCGCAGCCGGCTGGCAGGAAGCCAGCAAGCCACCGAGGGCAAGTGAAATTAATATCGATAGCGAGAATAGAACAACGTATGGTCTGCTATGGAATAGCATCATTTAATCCTTTTCCACCTCCCCGACTCATCAATTACATCTTATAGCTAAAATGGAGATAATGTATGTGACTTTTATCGCAAGTTAGACGTACAGACTCCAAGATTGATAATGGCTTTGAAAATAGTTATCCCCTCCATGGTGGGAGGGGAGTTAATTAAAGCAGGTGTGACTTTTAAGCAAACCGTAATTATCTTATGGCCCAAATGAGAATACTATTCTATGAGCCTTTAGGTTACCCTCTGCCGTCGCTGGCCTGCCTGAGGTTATCCAGGACTGACTTGGTTATTTTCAGTTCCTGTCCCTCTTCAAGGCGGTTCAGATAGTCGTGGGGGACACTGGCCCTGCGGGCAAGCTCTTCGACTGAGAGCCCGCAGCGTTGGCGCAGTTCCCTGATGCCATCGCCGACGCGCCTGGCTTCCATTTCCTGAAGAACAATGACGTCTCTACTCATTAAATCTTCAGCCAAGGTTTTTACCTCCTACAATATTCAGGAAATATCAATGATACTACATACCTATATGGGTAAAAGCCAAAACCTTTTGATTCAATGCGACAGGGTCCTATATAATTTGGCAATTTCATACGTTCCTGAGAATAAACTGGGCTGTCAGACCTATATGCTTCAAAAACGTTGGAATTTTTACTCTTGATTTTTCGGGAGAAATGATACTTACCTCCCGGAGCCGATATTTTCATATTAAGTAACATTGGAAAATAAGCGTTGGCGGTTTTCTCTTCGTATCCAACTTCAATCAGGTTCTCTGTTGTCGAATAACCTGTAAAGCAAAGTTGCGGGTTAATACTACTTAATCTATTAGCGGTTGCTATTATGGAAGTATTAAAAAGACGAGCAAGGCGCTGTACGGAAAGAATGGAAAAATCATAATATGATGCATACTGCTTAAATATAACGTTAGGCATTAGTATTTCTGCTGCTCCAATATTGCACAGTCTTTCTTCCCATTTATTTGTATTTTCCATTTCAATTTCACTTGAAATATTGTCTTTTAATTCCTTACCGTCATAAGTAAAAAAGAATGTGTGTGCTATTTCGTGGGCACAGGAATAATTCTGTCTCTCTGGCGGATGTTTTACATTTATTTTAATCTCAAAACCTTCACGCAAAGGAGTTAGTAAACCATCTACATTTCCTAAATCTGCCTTAACTACTCTTATTCCGCGCAACTTTGCTAATCTTTCTGGTAAGAATGGTGGTTTATCTATTTGACTATCACGTATTAACATTCTTGCTTGATTTATCACATACTCAATCCCTCTGTTCCAGAGCATTTGGGTTTCTTGTGTGTTAGTCTGCATAATTGTCACCATATTTTTCATTGATTAAATAAAAGGCACTAATGGAGGATTAGCCGGCGTTATCGATAGTAGTATTTTTTTCAAATCTTCACCAGTACATTCTTTAGCTCGTAGGCGTATTCCTCCGGCTTTGAGGATGTTTTCAATGATTTCCGGGGATACTTTATCCTCGTGCCCTTCGATTAGAAAAATCAAGTATTCCAGGTTAATTGCTGCCCTCTTGGCAAAATCCTCTGGTGATAAACCGGTACGCTGCCGTAGCTCTTCGATATTATTACCTGCTCTCTTAGCTTCCGTACCCTTGAATTCAATCATTTCTTTTCCGCTCTCTATATTTTTTAAGTTTAAAAACATTTGGTATAGCCACAAGCAGGACAGATGTAGCAACCTTCCTGATATATGAGCATGTTACTGCACTCCGGGCACTGCCCAGCTATGTTCTTGGCCAGACCATAGTCTTCCGGTCTAGGCTTGTCTTCGTAGTGGGTATACCTTTCCAGCACGCTGGCGATGGCATCGGCGCAGGAGAGGATTGACTTACCCTCCGCCCATGCAATGGATGGGCAGCGGATGCCGCGAAGTTGTCTCACTATTGAAGCAACATCTACCTTGGCTCTCATCGCCAAAGAGATAAGACGGCAGGTGGCCTCAAGTTGGGCAGAGGCACAACCGCCAGTTTTACCGAGACTGGAAAATACTTCGCAAATACCATATTCGTCAGAATTGACAGTTACATAGAGAGAGCCACAGCCTGTCTTTACCTTTCTAGTACGTCCCTCTGTTTCCTCTGGTCTTCTTCTCGGCTTGAGTTTCTCAACTTCAGTTTTACCCTCGGTTTTGCCGGTGGTCAGAACCTGTGCCTCCCGGCTGCCATCGCGGTAGGTGGTTATCCCCTTTAGTCCATCCTCGTAGGCTAGCATGTAAACTTTGGCAACATCTTCCCTGGTAGCCTCACGGGGGAAATTGACCGTCTTGGACACGGCGTTGTTCGTGGACTTCTGGAAGGCGGCCTGCATCCTCACGTGCCACTCCGGGGCAATCTCGTGGGCGGTAACGAACACTGGTTTCACGCCGTCGGGAACGCCTTCAATATCAGCGAGGTGAGCACCATCAGCGAGTTTCTGCATCATTTCTTCGGAGTAAAAGCCCTTTTCCCGGGCGATTTCTTCAAAATACGGGTTCACCTCCACCAGTTTCGCCCCATCCAGGATATTCTTGGTAAAGCTCAGGGCAAAGAGAGGTTCTATGCCGCTGGAACAGCCGGCAATCATGCTCAGGGTGCCGGTGGGGGCGATGGTGGTTCTGGTAGCATTCCTTACTCTATAGCCACTAGGCTTATCGTAGACGCTTCCTTCAAAGGCAGGGAAAACACCGCGCTCCTCGCCCAGTTCCACCGAAGAATTGGTCGCTTCGTGAGATATGTGGGCCATCAATTCCTCCGCTATTGTCAAAGCCCTCTCTGAATTGTAGGGAATGCCAAGCTGTATCAGCATATCGGCGAAGCCCATGACGCCTAGGCCGATTTTCCGTGTCTTCTTGGTCATTTCTTCTATCTGAGGCAGGGGGAACTTGTTCACGTCGATAACGTTATCCAGAAACCGGACCGCGGTCTTGACGGTCTTCGCCAGCCTGGGGTAGTCGATTTCAACTGAGTCGTCTCCCTGTTGCAGCATCTCGGCCAGATTGATGGAGCCGAGGTTGCATGATTCGTAGGGAAGCAGGGGCTGCTCGCCGCAGGGGTTGGTGCTTTCGATCTTGCCCAGGTGCGGGGTTGGGTTATCCTGGTTTATACGGTCAATAAAGACAATGCCG
>SDBT01016248.1_pt1 | contig 11788 bp, 12 predicted proteins | sample 2277101 | NCBI WGS metagenome assembly SDBT01 (sample SAMN10404973, study PRJNA504765) | marine sediment metagenome | isolation source: marine sediment core GS10_PC15, 103 cmbsf | place: Arctic Ocean: Southern Knipovich Ridge | collected 2010
GAAAGGCCGTTTTCTTTCTCCCAATCTTCATTCACCAGTGGCGTGATCCGAATTGCGAGACGTTTCGCCAGCCGTTCCAGAAAATCACGGACCAGGTCGCTCTGCCAGCCGATGACAACGTAAAACTCATCCACACCGGCTTCCATGGCGGAGCGGATTACACGTTCGATAAGGGGAATGCCCAGAATGGGGATGAGGGGCTTGCTGTTACCATTCGACCGTAGTCGGCTGCCATTGCCCGCCGCAATAATCAGACACTTTATCCCCATCACCTCATTCGCCATTGATAAAATGCTCTATCATCTGTAATGCTTCATCGTCGGTGGACTGCTGAAGTGTTTGCGCGGTATATACGTCGTCAAAGCAGACCTTGGCTTTGTTCTCTGTTTCGTATGTCATAGGTATCCTCCTGTCATGTTCTTCGTATCCTCTTTATACACCCGTATCTCTCAACACTGCGTCAATCGGTCCGGTCTCAAGGATCGGTGTGGCGTCAACGTGTTGCATTTGCATAAGTTCGACAATGCACTCGAGAGACTCTAACCCATTTTCCAGCAGCTCGCCTATAGATTCTGCGAGAGTGTCCTGCAGGAGGAAGGGGCATTTCTGGCAAGAACTTTGCCCTGCTCGGCAAGCGATACCTAAACCAAGCGACGATCCTTTAAATCACAATACCACCCGGATGACCTGCCCCGCCTATAATACTACCATAAATTAGACATAGGCACAGTGAGCACAATGGGAAGCGAGTTCATGAGAATCGCAAGAAGGCATTTATTTCTTATAATTCCAACTTAAACAGAGCTTGACAAAAGGGGAGCAGTACAAAAATACCATCATACCACTTAGTTTTATTCCCTGATATGATAATCTTTATCCAAATATAACAAATATAATTTTGATTGTTATCCGCACTAATGCGGTATTAACTATTCAATGCATTTTAAGCTTTCTAAATCATCTGTTTTCGGCTTAATAGTAATAGGGGTATCAATCTTACCTACGTAATACACAAGAATTTTAGCCGGCCCTTTAAGTACTTTTCCTTTATGCCAGGTATCTATCACCTCTTCAAATGCATCGCCCTTTTTAAATATTATTTTTGGCCCTTCAAACACCTCAACCTCTATCTCACCCTCAAGCATATACGCAAGGTTCGGTACGGGATGACAGTGAAACCCTGTATCAACATCTTGCTGGAGTTCAATTATTATCCCCGTAATTTCAGGATCACCTTCGGGGTAAATAATCTTATCACCGTCCCATGAAGTAGTTGTTTTGAGAATTTCCTTACTACTAATTGGTGGTACGGGTTCAGTTTGTTTTGGAGCACATGAGATAATAAGACCGAGTAATACTAATATAAAAACATATATGCAACTGTTCATTTCTACATTCCTTTAAACAAAATTATATTTTATTAATTTCCGGTTATTTACTATATCAGTTTTTAAGCAACAAAATAAATTTCATATTTTAAGTATTTCAATTTAAAATATTTGATTATTCTAAACTGAGGAGCATAGATTCATATGAGTGTTAACAATTTAGAACTTGAGATATTCAATAATTTGCTGAGCACCGTTGCGGAAGAAATGGGCAATGTTCTGATAAGGTCAGCTTATTCTCCCAACATAAAGGAACGACGCGACCTGTCATGTGCGGTATTCAACAGTACAGGGGACATGATAGCCCAGGCAGCTCATATCCCTGTACACCTTGGTTCTATGTCCTTTTCTGTAGATGCCATTAAAGAAATGGAAATTAATGATGGAGATATTTTCGTATTAAATGATCCTTTTCAGGGTGGTACTCACCTGCCGGATATCACGTGTATAAAACCGGTATTCTTTAATAACAAGTTTGAATTTTTTGCCGTATCCAGAGCGCACCATGCAGATATTGGTGGCGAAACCCCGGGATCTATGCCACTTTCAACTTCAATTCACCAGGAAGGAATCATTATCCCTCCATCCTACCTTTATAAAAAAGGGGAATTAAATAAAAAACTGATTGATGAAATTCTCAGCACTACTAGAAACACTGAGGAAAGAGAAGGAGACTTTTCAGCACAGATCGCTTGTCTTGAAGTGGGTGCCAGGAGGTTAACAGAGATAGTTGAGAAATACGGTATTGAGAAAATTACTGAAGCTTCATTAAAACTTCTTGAATACAGTGAAAGGATTATGAGGGCCGTTATTCATGATATTCCAGACGGGACATATAGATTTACCGACTACCTGGATGATGACGGCCAGGGCAATGAAAATATTGAAATAAGTGTCTCTATCAGCATAAATGGAGAAGAAGTAGATGTAGATTTCAGGGAAAGTTCTCCGGCAATTACCGGATGCCTTAACACCCCATATAGCGTTACTACCTCCGCGGTTTTATATGTCTTTCAGTGCCTTGCAAAAGACATACCCCTAAATTCCGGCCCGTTAAATGTTATTAAGGTCATTACCGATAACAACTCTATCTTAAATGCTAAATACCCTTCTGCTGTTGTAGGAGGAAATGTTGAAACATCACAAAGAGTAGTAGATACAGTCTTCGGAGCATTGTCACACATAATTCCCGAAAAAATTCAGGCAGCTAGTGCCGGGACAATGAGTAATGTTACCTTTGGTGGAATTAACCCCAAAACAAATACAGAATTTGCATACTATGAAACAATTGCCGGTGGCATGGGTGGCAGGCTTGGCAAAAATGGTATCAATGCAATTCAAACACATATGACAAATACATTAAATACACCTATCGAAGCACTGGAACGGGAACTTCCCATTATAATAAATTCATATTCCATAAGAAAGAGTTCCGGTGGTACAGGAAGATATAAAGGCGGAAATGGAATAGTAAGAGAATTTAAGTTCCTAACTAATACCGAAGTCACCATAATAACTGAAAGGAGATTGAATGCTCCTTACGGTATAAATGGCGGTAATCCGGGTACAAAAGGGATTAATTTTCTTATCACAGAAAAAGGAAAGGAGCTGCTTCCTCCAAAGAAAACTTTTAAAGTTAAACCCGGTAATATATTAAGAATAGAAACGCCCGGAGGTGGTGGCTGGGGAAAAGCAAATGGGGAAAGAGTGTAATGGTATATCCAAAGTTAATCGCAGTCGATACATTTCCGGTAGAAGAAGATGGAAGAAAAATGTATTGTATAAAAGACCCTCAAAACAGTGATATTGCCCCACTAGTTGTATCTGAACTTGCCCTTTATATTATGACTTTCTTTGATGGAAACAACAGCATTGATTCCGTTATTGCCACATTAAAAGAAAAATATGGAAAAGTAATTGAAAAGGCTGATTTAGATTCACTTGTAAAAATGCTCGACACTTCACTGCTCCTGGAAAATGAAAATTATATAATCCATCAACAGTTGATCGAAAGCAATTTCTTCAACTCCGATACCAGGAAAGCCCATCTCTCTGGTCTGTCTTATCCTGAGAGCAAGGAAAAATTAAACAACCTGTTAGATGATTTCTTTGAAAAAGCCGGGGATATATTACCGCTAAAAAATGAAAATGAAATATTAAGGGGACTTGTATCTCCCCACATTGATTTTACCAGAGGCGGCACCTCTTACGCCGTGGCATACAGAGAGATTATAAATAAATCAAATGCCAACACCTATCTAATCTTTGGAACTACTCATTATGCGCAAAATGATAATCCTTTTATACTTACACGGAAACCTTTTTCTACACCGCTTGGAACAATTGATACCGATACTGAATTTTTGGACAGGATTGAAGATAAATGCAAATGGGATCTTTATGAGGGGGAAATATTTCACAGGACCGAACATTCCATAGAGTTTCAGGTTGTTTTTCTTCAGCATATACTAAAAGAAAAGAATTTTAAAATCATTCCGGTCTTATGTAATTCATTTCACCAGTTTATAGGTAATGGATCTTCTCCTTTTGAAGACAAAAAGATTTCAACATTTCTTACAGAATTAAAGAAAATCATAGATAGTTATGGAGACTCAGTTGTTGTAATTGCCGGTGTGGACCTTGCGCATGTTGGCCCGAAATTCGGTGATAAGGACCAGGTTGATGAAAAAACACTTTCATGGATTAGGAACAGGGACGCTATATCACTCGAATATACTGAAAAAATAGATGCCGAAGGATTTTACAGGTCAGTTGCAGAAGAAAAAGATAAAAGAAAAATTTGCGGACTATCCTCGATCTACAGCATGTTAAAAGTAACTGATGCTTCATATGGGACTATCCTCGATTACGACAACGCTCTTGAAGAAGACACCGGGTCGGTAGTGACATTTGCAAGCGCAGGATATTACAAAGGTGGTATTTAATAAATGGATGATCTGTTTATAGTTGATGCTCATGAAGACATTGCTTTTCACATTAACTACTTTGAAAGAGACTTCATAAACCCGGAGATCCCTTGCATGATTACCCTTCCCGGCCTTAATCAAGCAGGAATAAGGCTTGTATTTAACACAATATTTGTGCACCCCAAACACAGGCCGGATCAGACAGTAGAAAAGGCAAAAGCCCAGGTTCAGGTCTATGATGATATATTTGATAAAAATGGTAACAACGTTGCCAGGATACTAAACAACCATGACCTGGACCAGCTGATGAGCAATAAAAAGATTGGCTTTCTGACACTTATGGAAGGTGCTGACCCAATCGAAGAGATAAACGACCTGAAGTTCTATTTTGATAAGGGGATCAGGATACTTGGGCCGGCATGGAATAATAAAAACAAATATGCTTCAGGCCATGAAACAGATTCTGCACTTTCTGATGAAGGAAAGAAACTTATCCTGGAAATGAATAATCTTGGGATTACTCTTGACCTCTCACACCTAAACGAAAAATGCTTTTGGGATACAATTAAGATTACAAATCTTATTCCCATTGCTACACACTCGAATGCCAGAACACTAACTAATCATCCTAGAAATCTTTACGATGATCAGCTACTGGCTATTTCCGAAAGAGGTGGTGTAACGGGGATTGTGTTTTACAACACTTTTTTGAAAACAGGTAAAAACACACCTACACTAGAAGATATTTTTAAACATACAGATTATATAATTAATCTGTGTGGAGAAGACCATGTTGGGATCGGCACTGATCTTGATGGTGGAAAGATAGAAGAATTTCCGGAAGAAATACGGCAGATATCCAGCCTGCCTGTAGTTGCACAGTATTTTCTGGAAAAGGGATATACAGAGGAAAGAGTGAAAAAAATTATGGGGAGTAATTTTTTGAGAGTATTAAAATCTAATCTCGGTTAAATATAAAAATGATACCCAGCTTTGCACTTATTCTAATAATATTTTCCCATCTAATTTTTTCCTGCGGAAACGAAAATAAAACTAAAGACATATAGCTTAATACAGAGAAATGGATGCTTCAAAAAATTACAGCAGGGTAAGTCTCTGAAAATATTATTTATATCCTTTAAATAATTAATCCAAGATTTCAAGCCGTACTTTCATCGGGCCAGTGCTTCTTTCGAGCCTCCAGTCCGGGCCATAAGACAGTATGCTGTCCCTCTTTTCTTCAGCAGATTTTTTGTCTCCGGTATATATAATAACTCTACCTAGGAAATCCACTTCACATGCCATCTCATATGATAATTTTTTTGTATGGCCGCATACCTTCATGAGCATTTCAATTACATATTCATACGTATGGTCATTATCATCCAGTAGTATTACATTGAATCTTGGTTCTAATTTTTCGGACTCTTTAGTTAGCTCGGTGAGATCTAGGTCAAAGTCCGAATTATTTTTTTTCTCAGTATCAAAGTACATCAGTTTGTTATACTTTATACTTACCAGGGCCGGTAAGAATAAGAGCAATGTAAATTATCATAAGTTCAAGTGCATGTGATGCACCCAACCACCCGGCACCAGGACTTCCCTCAGGGATATTCAGATGCTTAAGCACGGCAATTACCATGACCATTACAAGTAACAAAGCTGCCGGCCTGAAAAAAATTCCAAGAATTAAGAATAATGAACCGAAGAACTCCGCAAATCCTGCAATAAAGCCCCAAAATACGGGCAAAAAATTTATACCCACTACAGACATGTCACTACCCAGTTCCGTCCATAACTCAGGCCCTCCCTTAATCTTTTGCAGCCCGTGAAAGAACATCAAGCTGAGACCAATCCCAAGCCTGATAACAAATAGCCCAAGGTCCCTATATGTAGAACGGTTAGTAAAAATAAATTTATACATCCATACTATCCTCGAGATAATTATAATCCTCTTGTGGGCATTTCGGATACATTTTTCATTTTCTCCGTAATATCAGATGATTTCCCCTCAAGTCTTTTTGCATATGCATTAACACCCTGGACAGAGGATATCCCGTGAAGGAACACACTAGTAAGAACCGTTATTACGGAAACATTAAAAATCAGCTCACCATGAGTAAGCATATCTTCTTTTAGTATAATCAATACATACAGTATCGATGCGGCGCCCCTGGGGCCAAACCAACCCATAAATATTTTTGTAGAAGTTAAGATCCCCTTCCCGGCCACGCTTAGTGTTACAGGGAGTATCCTTATTACGGTAAGACTTAGCAGCGAGTATGCAATGATTTGTAAATTTATCTGCTCTAGAGCCCTTGGGACCATTATTGCTCCGAATAAAATAAAGGTCAGCAGAATGAGTAAAGAACCTTCTGCTTCTCCAAAATCATGTACAGGCTTGGCAACCTTTTTTGCAAAATTGCCGAATATCAAACCGGCGAAAAATGCTGCCATAAAACCATTGCCTTCAAATGGTTCAGCAAGGTAAAAGGCTATAAGGGGAAGTGCAAGTCCTGAAAGTTTCTCAAAATCGCAGGACATCCACTCTTTTTCCACGGCAAGAGTAATCAGTCTGGCGCCAATATATCCCACAAGAATACCAACCACAGGGCCAAGTATAAGCTGCTTGGAAGTAAAACTTATCCAGTACGACGTACTCTGGCCCGCCTCAGATGATACCGCGAGAGAAATAAAGAGAAGTAATATTGGCAGGCAGATTCCGTCGTTAAGGCCGCTTTCAACATTTAGTGCCTGCCTTATACAAACCGGGACCTTATCAGAATTGATGACTGCCTGGACAAGTGCTGCATCTGTAGGGGCCAGTATTGTTGCAAGAATTGCAGCTTCCCATACCGGAAGGCCCGTAAATAATATTAGCGCTACACCAACTCCAAATATTATTGTAAGTGGTAGGCCAATTGAAAGTAGAACAAGGGGAAGGTCCCCCTCCTTTCTTAGAAGTTTAAGATCAATCCTTGAAGCATCTATAAATAAGACAAGTATTAGTGTCAGATTAGCAACAATTTCAATAAAGACATGGTCACCTGAAGATATCAGTCCGGTTACTTTGCCGGATAAAAAAATACCAAATAGAACGAAAATAATAGGGGCGGAAATAACAGTTTTTTCAAGCCGTTTAGAAACAAGGCCGTAACCTAAAACAAATATTGCTATTACTGCAAAAGTAACCGTTTCCATGTTAAGACTACTCTAACATAATTTCGTGTGTGGAAAAATAACCTACAGAAAGGATAGTGATGTATTAAAAATTGTATTTACATTTTGGGCCTTTATGCAAAGTACTTAATGCATTTTTTAAAGAAATGTGGATTGAATTCCTATTCTTTATTGAGAACCTTTACCAAATAAGTTGAAATGAGAATATATTCATATTTAATATTAACTTATTGTTATAACCAACCTAAACAAATTAAGATTTTTGTTTAACATGCAAAGTGAACCAATGGTGTAAAGCTATTAATGCCACACCAGTACCCATTAATAATATATGAACGGGTGTCACACTATCCGTAATTATACAGCCGGCAAGCGTAGCTGAAACCAAAGGTGGCCCGAGTCTTCCCATTAGGTCTACATAAAAGTTTGTATGATTATGTTCAATAATTTTTCTCCTTACTTTTTACTCTCGTTATATTTGTTAATATCTTAAGATGCTTATTAGAATCATTGAATTCCTGGCTTATACGGGATCAATTGCTGCTATGCTTGCAACAGCACTTGCTATTTATACATTTATATTCCTTAACACCGGTATTAACTATATGCTACTGGTTCTAATTTTCTGCGGGACCCTGGTTATTTACAATATCGACCATTTAAGGGACGTTAACTTTGACCAGGTTACAAATCCGCAAAGGGTGAATTTTATAATACATAATAAATCTTTAATTTACCTTCTTACCGGATTATCCATTCTCGTATCAATTTTAACAATTTATTATCTTGGATTTAATATTTTACCAATACTTGTAATACCTTTCATTTTTGGACTGCTTCACAGGAGAATAAAAAGTAACACCCTTATCTCGGCAACATATATTACTTTATCATGGTTAATCGTTACAGTATGGCTTCCTGCATATGTGGCCGGAAAACTAAATGATGTAGTCCTTTTAGCAATAGTAATAGGTATTTTCTTGTTTTGTAATGCATATACTTCATCATTAAGAAAAAAGTCCTCTGCTGTTAAACACGTCAGGTACCTGATATACATATCTTTATTGGATCTTTTAATTATTTTAGTTCTTAGGGGGAATTACACAGGGATAATACCAGCCTCTCTCTTTACGACTTTGGCATTGACAAATTACATGGATGATGAGAATTATGAGTTAATATTTTTTGACGGTTTACAACTGTCCGGCACAATCATATCAATATTATTTCTAATACTAATTAACATTTAAGTCTTATAAGGAAATTTCAATGGAGGGTTTTGATCTGGCTCTTCCGGTATTAGGGTTTCTTCATTATCCGTTAATTCATTTGAGATGGATTTCTTATTTTTTATACCAAGTTTTCTAAGATCTTCAGCTTTCTTAACAACATTACCTTTTCCTGTGGAGAGTGTCTTCATAGCAGACTCATAGGAAATTGATGCCTGGGACAACCTATTGCCAATATTTTCCAGGTGTACCGTAAAATCAACCAGCCTGTCATACATCTTACCGGCCTCATCAGCAATTTTTTGGGCATTCTTATTCTGATGTTCAAACTGCCAGATACTCTGAATTGTCTTCAGGGTCGATAGAAGCGTCGATGGGCAGACGATAATAATATTTTTATCGAATGCTTTTCTTAGCAGGTCCTTATCAGCTTCTATTGCTACAAGGTAAGCAGCTTCAATCGGTAGAAACATTAGTACATAATTCAGGGTGTTGATCTGTTTTAATTCTTCATATTTTTTTGAACCGAGTTCTTTAATATGGTTCTGAAGAGATTGAACATGAGAATTCAAGGCTTGCATTTTCTCTTCTGCATCTTCACTTGAGCTATACCTCTCGTATGCTGTTAATGATACTTTTGAATCAATGACAACATCTTTTCCATCGGGAAGGTGGACAATAACATCAGGCCTAAACATATTGCCCTCTTCATCCCGGAAAGTTTCCTGGGTTTCAAATTCCCTGCCTTTTTCAAGGCCCGAAATCTCAAGGACTTTTTCTAGCACAAACTCACCCCAAATACCCTGTGTCTTAGTTTCTGCTTTTAGGGCATTGGCTAAATTAACCGCATCCTGGCTTATTTTTTCATTTAGGTTCCTAAGCTGTTCGATCTGGTTTACAAGAGAAACTCTTTCCCTTGTTTCTTTTTCATATGTATCAGAGATCTTTTTGTCGAAATCCTTAATCTGTTCCTTTAGGGGGTTAAGAACACTTTCAAGATTTTCTTTATTCTGAATTGTGAATTTTTTACTTTTTTCTTCAAAAATTTTATTTCCCAGGTTCTGAAACTCCAGGGAAAGTTTTTCCTTGGCATCTTCAAGTATTGCAAGTTTCTGGAGATTGGTTTCCCTGTCTTTTTCTATAGTTGTTTCTAGCTCGCTTATAAATTTTTCCTTGTTTAAATTATTGGACTGTAGTTCATAGTTTTCAGACTTAAACTCACTTATTTGTGACTCAAAAGAATTCAGTGATTTATCTTTTTCATGTATCAATGTTTCGAGGCCTTTCTTATCTGCAGTTAGCTCTAACACACTTTCTCTGTTTATATTAAGCTGACTGCCGAGGGTTTCTACTTTCTCTTCAAGTTCCTTGAATATATGTTCGTTATTCAGAAGGTCAGAATTTAGCATTTTTACAAGGTTGCTTTTCCTGATCGAATAGATTGCAAGAATAACAACTCCTACAATTGCCAATAAAAGCAGTATGGGAAAAAGATATGGATTACTCTGCTGAAGGTATATTATGCTTTGCAAAACATTATTATTATAATTGATTTATTAAAAGATATTAAATTTTTCTAATCCAAATAGAAACTGCCCGAAAGTATTACAGTACCGCTATATTCAATTTCCGTGGTACCATTTGCTTTTACAGAAGAAACGGTTTCCGGATTGAGTATTTACTTTTTCATATACTCTACCCTCAGATACCTGAAAGTCACCTGTTATTGTCCCATTAATAAGCAATGCCACTGTAGACCAATCTGGGAGATTATTTCGGCTAAATTGTAGATTTAACTCGGCACTCCCATCCGCATAAAGTTCCCTTTCCACTTCCCCTTTTCTTGACTGTGCAAATTCATTTAACTTAATTGGGTTGAGATCAGCTTCAAAATCCTCAACAATATGCCTGAAATTTGCCTTGGATTTTAATAATCCGAAAATTATCAATCATAAGAGAGCTTTGTATGCCAGTCTGTTCCCCTACCTGCTGGTGTTAGGTCAAGGAAATTCCAGATCGGCCACATTAGGTCCATATGCCTCGGATGGCCTTCCGCAGGGGCGTATAAAAGCTCGGAGCCCCAAAAGTGGTAAATTCCGTCTTCTTTTTTTACGAAAACATCACACATTGGCATCTGGGAACCTTCCTCGGTTTCGGCAAAGTAATCTGAATTAAAGCTGTTTTTCTCAGATGAAAGAAGTTGAAGGCCGTTCCAGTTTCTTGAATCGGCAAAATCAGTTATTCGCTTGATCGGTGATTTAGCCACAACTGCAAAATTGACACGTTGCTCCAGGTGATGAACAAACCCGTTAAATCCGTCAATTATTGCTGTACAGGCCGGGCATGGATTTTCCATTTTGGGACCATACATAAAACTGTATATTATTAGCGTATCTTTATCAGCTTCAAATAATTGGGAAAGTTTTATTTCTTTTATTTCGCCGTTAATAATTTCTTCAAAAACATAGTTTTCCTTTGTTATTCCTCCCAGCGGGAGCTGTCGCCTGAGCCTTGCAACATTCTCAATATTTTCTCTAAGTTCAATTTCGGCCTGGAGTAATTTATTCCGTGCTCTCCTGTATTCATCACTTTCACCCGGAAAGCGCTTATCGTGAATAGAATTAGACATATTTTATTTCTCCATAATTTATTTTAATTATCCCATTGCTGCCATAATATCCTTGAAGTCACTGTGGCATTTTGTATAAAATTCCTGTTGTTTCATTTTTTGAAACCAGTTCTGAAGATTTTGATATATAGAAAAATCTATCCCCGATACCTCTCCGGGGTCAAGGATTGAAAGCAAGTTAATATCGGCCAGCGTTAATTCACTGCCGGTAAGATATTCGGACTGTCCGAGCTGGGCATCTAAAACCGGGAAATACTTATCAAGCATTTCAAGTCCGAAATTAAGGGAGTTCTGGTCAATCTCTGCACCAATCATAGGAGCTATTAGCCTGTTGAATGAGACCCTGTTAAAAGCTGTCTGTACATGAATATCACAAAAATCTATCCACTGGTCTACAACAGCCCTTTGTTGTAATTCCTGCGGATAGAGGGAAGA
>SDBT01016249.1_pt1 | contig 11788 bp, 25 predicted proteins | sample 2277101 | NCBI WGS metagenome assembly SDBT01 (sample SAMN10404973, study PRJNA504765) | marine sediment metagenome | isolation source: marine sediment core GS10_PC15, 103 cmbsf | place: Arctic Ocean: Southern Knipovich Ridge | collected 2010
TTAACTTGATATCAGCGCGGGGATGAATGCGGTTAAACATCCAAAATGGAGAACGTCGTATATTGTTACCCCTACTAAGAATAATATGGTTGGATTTAATAACAAAATTAAAAAGGTGAAATCTAAGGATGGGAAAAAATATTGTTTTACCGTTCCATCAGGTTATTTAGTAGCAAGAAGAAATGGAAAGATTTTTGTAACAGGAAATTGCGGAGTTGTAGCTTATCCCATTGGTAAAACTAATTGGGACTTACAAGACTTAGATTGTTATATTCGGAGGAAGATTCCCTTAGCTTTTGGTCGGAGAGACATCGGTAAGGACGCAGACCCCTTATACAAAGAAGTAGAGAACTCGAAGTTAGTTTTAGATATTAATAAGGTTGCCGAGAATGTTTCTGATTATAAGAATGTATCAGACCAAATAGGGACTCTCGGTGGAGGAAATCACTTCATAGAGATTGGAGAGAATGAAAAGGGTGAAAGATACCTTTTGATTCATTCAGGCTCTAGGAATATAGGAAAGCAGATTGCAGATTATTATCAAAAGAAAGCTATAGCTATTTGTAAAGCTATGAAAGTCGGAGTCCCAAGAGAACTTGAATATCTCCCTATGGAATTTGGAGGGGATGATTATATGAGGGATATGAAACTTGCACAAGAGTTTGCCTCACTTAACCGAAAGGTTATGCTAAAGATAATCTTAAGGCACTTCCAAATCAAGTTTAACGAAGATGACTTCATAGAATCTATCCACAACTTCATTGGGGAAGATAACATCATCAGGAAAGGGGCGATTTCTGCCTACAAGGGAGAGAAAGTTATTATCCCTTTCAACATGGCGGAAGGAAGCATTATCGGAGTTGGTAAATCCAATAAAGATTATAATTTCTCAGCACCTCACGGAGCAGGGAGAATCTTCGGAAGAAAGGTCATGAAGGAGAAGCTAAGGAGTGGAGAGCTAACAATGGATGACTTCAAAGACTCGATGAAAGGAATCTTTTCAACTTCAATCAAGGAAGGCACAATCGACGAGAGTAAGTTCGCTTACAAATCCTATGATGACGTTAAAGAACATTTAAATGAGACTGTAGATATTGTTATGAGGCTTAAGCCTATCTACAACTTGAAGAGTGATTAGGTATGGCAAAAAAAGGCAGAGGCAGAAAATATTTTGATGGAAAGAGAGCCCTCAAGAAATTTAAGAAAGGTCATGGAGGATTTATGACTGAGAGAGAACATCACATATTTCGTGCGGCGTTCGGAATGGCTTGGAAGAAATGTAAGAAGCGACAACAAGAGCTTACCAATAAGGAAGCCAAAGAAGAAATATGTCCTTCATGTAGATTTCCTAAAAGGATTTCGGGTCATGTTTTTATTACGGATGCAATCGAATACAAATGGTCAGAGAAACAAAGGTGTGAGTTATGTAAACACTTGCCCGATTATAAAATACTTAAAATTAATCCAAATGTGGCAGAGATTATTTATAGAAATTTCAATGGTTCAAGAGAATATTTTGAAGGGGTTACAAATAATCTTAAGGAAAAAGGCTTTGAAGTTGTAAATGAATTGGAGAATAAAAAATGATAAAAGAACTATTAGAAAAAGTAACAAAGATGATGTACCCACATCCCGTATACTTAGTTGGCGGAGCTGAGAGAGATTACATCAGAGGAGTTGAGCCGAAGGACTATGACTTCTGCACTCCTGCCGAACCAATGGCGATTGAAGGAGCTATTAAATTATCTGGAAAAAGAGCATACTTAATAGGTAAGAAATTTGGAACTATCGGCTGTAAGGTTGATGGACAAATGGTAGAAATTACAACTTTCAGAACAGAGAAATACACAACTGGAAGTCGAAAGCCTGAGGTTGAATATGTTACTCATATCCACGCAGACCTATCAAGGAGAGACTTTACAATCAATGCTATGGCTATCAGACTAACTAAAGGACACTTAAGAATCCTAGACCCTTTCGGGGGAGCAGAGGACTTAGAAGACCTTAAGCTTAGGGCTGTAGGACATCCTAAGCAACGATTTAAGGAAGACCCCTTAAGGATACTTCGAGCAGTAAGATTCGCCTGTGGCGTTGGGTTGGAGCTAGAAGACGCAACGGAGAAGAAGGCAAAGAAGATGGCTATTCATATACTAGAGATTTCAAAAGAAAGATGGATGCAGGAGATGGATAAGATTCTAATGTCTGACCGAGTAGAATATGGACTAGAACTTATGTGGGAACTTGGACTTTTCAGATACATGATTCCTGAACTTCAGCAACAATATAAGTATAATCAGAATAGTGATTATCATAAATACTTATTGCATACTCACACAGAAAAGGTTGTGAGTGCTTGTCCAAAAGACTTAGACTTGAGGTGGGCGGCGTTACTTCATGATATTGCTAAACCTTTTGTTAGGACTGATAAAATAATTGGAATGGATATGTATAGTGATATAACCAAATCAAACTATGTTGGACATGAGAAGCTTGGGGCTGACCTTGTGCTTAAACTTGCACTTCACTTCAAATGGAGTAAGGAAAGAAGAGAGAGAGTTGTGGACTTAGTGAAGAATCATTTAGACGATGATTGTGAGCTACGGGAATATGATAACTTAGGTAAGCAATAAAAGTTGTATTTGCTATAAGGAGGTTAAAAATTAATATGGAAAATTTTAGAAAAGGAGATAAGGTTAGAAGAATTAACGAAGACTATAACCATTTAAAAGTTGGAGATGTAAAAATAGTCTTAAGTGCTGGGGATGATGGAGTATATTTCGAGGGAGATACTTGCGGATATTCTAAAGGTTGTTTTGAATTAGTCTCAAGAGATTATAAACCGGATGAATTTGAAAAATATATGGTTTACGGGACTGGTTGTGATAATAAGTCTAAGATGTATTCTTCAGAGAAAGAGATGTCTGCTGAAGCTCGAAAGGTTGTAAGGGATAAATCTTGGTCTGGAGATATCATAGGATATAAGTTAGTGCCTATCTTTAGAGTAGAGAAGAAGACTGTCTTAAAGAAGTTTAAGACTTCTCCAAAGAAACCTAAGGCTAAGAAATAAGCCTAAACACAATTTTTATTTTTATTTTTTAGTATTGGAGAGTAGTAACGAAAGGTTTAAAAAGATATAGTTTATTGTAGAATAGGTATTATATGGTATCTATTAAAAGAATAAACCAAGAACAAAGAGATTATAATATAGAACATTATAAAGAAGGTGCAGAATTTTTATTTTGGGGCGGGGAGGTGAATAAATGTGAAGATTGTGGCAGTTTATGCAAGGATGACGAGTTTAAAAATAATTGTTGTTTGTTGTGTAGCTATAGAAGATATAGGGCAAATAGCAATCAAAAAAAATATCATCAAAAACCTGGAAAAAAGGAGAGGGCAAAAGAATATAGAAATAAACCCGAAAATGTAAGGAGACATAAATTGCTTCTTAATACTCCTCAACAGAAGTTAAGGATAAAAAAATATCATCAAAAACCAGAGGTTAATATAAAGAGAAGATTAAGATGTAGGTTCTGGACAGCATTCAATCAATATACAAATGAGGGAAAAATAAAACCTTCTGATGAATATGGAATTAACTATGAAGCAATCTTAGAACATCTAAAACCTTTCCCTGAAGACAGACACTTATATCACATCGACCACATAAGACCCTTATGTAGCTTTGAATTTATAAACGAGGATGGAAGCCAGAACATAGAAGAAATACAAAAAGCATTTGCTCCAGAAAATCATCAATGGTTACTAGCTGAGGAGAACTTAAGCAAAAGTGGAAATTGGGATTGTGACCTTAAAGAAGAGTGAGAGATAAGATAAAAATCTATAGCAAATGATTTTTTTCGTCATTTTAAGAACTTTGATAATTTATGCCTCCTCGAGAGGATTAATTAAAATATAAAAGTAATTCTTAATTTGATGATTATAAGAACCTATTAACTACTCGATATAGATTTATCTATGTCGTTTAGTTTGCTATATAGTGTAGGGTAACGAAGTTATTAGCGGATGAAATACGCGGAGAACATAAAAAATGAATGGACAAACACAACAAAAGATTTTTAATGGACTGGGGATAGCCTTCGCCGTATTAGTAGTCTTCCTCCTAGTGAGGGTGTTTGTAATCATCGAACCAAGTTTATCTGATGAAGATACATGCGTATTTGAATTTGGAGAGAACTGGACTTACGAGGAAACCTCCTATTTTGGAGAAGCTTGTATAAAATTAGATTATGAAAACTTAGAGGTTGTAGATAGGGTAAAGGTGAATTGGGATGAAAGAGAAATGGAGAAGAAGTATTGTAAGATTCCAAAATTTTGGGATGTAACTAAATGGTGGGCTGAATGTGAAAAGCTCGAATAAATAAAATGGATAAAACAAAATGAAGATTAAGAATTTTATGGTAGCAGAGATATCGTTGAAGGATATGCTAGAAGAGATTAGGTATGCAGGTGGTGGTCTAAATGATTCAGATAAGTTAAAGGAGAAGGAGAGAGTTATAACTAAATACTTACATAAATTAATATGAAATTACCACTACACGCAGAAGGAAGGAATAGGAAAGCTGCCTGTTCGGAATGTATAAAGGCATACAACTTGCCAGAGTTCGTTCGAGGAGGAGTCTTGGAGGATTGTAATTGGTGCCTATCTAAGATAATGGTGAATTATATGGATTACTATATGTGTAAATATGGGGGCTGGAGAAAAAATGAATAAAATAACCTTAGAAACATCAAAAGTAGAAGGTAAGATTTATTACAAGATACTTGTTGACGGAAACATCCATGCAGGAACTTATGTTTTTGAAACTGCACTTTCAAATTGGATTGAATTAAAAGGGAAACTAGAGTTTCCAAACCTTTGAGGTAATAATTATAATGGGAGATAGATATTGGATAAGCGGAGCTCAATTAGGGATGTTAAAGTCTCAGAATTTATATGATGTAAATATTGCGGGGCTCTTAGACGGGATAGAAGAAGAGCAGTTCATAGGAAGAATCGAAGAGGAAGATAAAAATAAAATGGAAGTTGAAATAATAGAGAGAGAGATAACAAGGGGGAATAAGATTTATGGATAGTGATTGGTTATTGATAATCCTAGCGATAGTATTAGTCGTAGCTGTTGTGGTTGGCGGAGCAATATGGATGATTAATATGGCTGAAGCAGAGGAAGTTCTGGCAGATAAGGAATGTCAAGAACTTGGATTTGAAAAGTATTATGAATTTGGTTTTAGGAAGTATTGTGTAAAAGATGGGAGGAAGACTAAAATCGAAGGTTCATGTAGTAGCCGTAGATGTGTCTTTGTATTCAGATGAAGAAATCACCAGTATTAATTATTTTAGTGGTTGTGACTGTTGTAATTATGTTCATTTCACTTTTGACTTGGGCAATTACAGAAGATAACAAGGAGAGGGCTGTGAGAAGATACCAAATGCCTAATGGAGTTTTATGTAAGAGTTGGATTAGTAATTTTGGGAAGATGAAGTTCAATGGTTGTTCAGATGGAAATATCTATTTGAATCCTGAAACATATAAAGAGGTGAGGTTAAAATAAAAATGGAAGATGAAATAAGAGATATATTAAAATTAGGAGATGTGAGTATTGCAGATATGCTAATCAAAGTATATGATACTAACACAGGAAAGGAAGGGTGGCTAGATGTTGAGCAGATACTTAACAACATAGCCTCCGCCGTAGAGGAAACTGATAGTCAGCAGATTAAAGAGATGATGGATAGCGTTTCACCTAGTCCTTCATTGGAGTCCCGAAGCACGGCAGAGGAAGATAATAACGTGAAACAGATGACTGCTAGTGTGGATAATCAGTCTGCTGACACCCTTAGGGGTTGTGGCAATGCAGTGAAAATGGGTGGTGAAGATAATTGGTTATGTGGATATGAAGGATATTTATGTCCAGAGTGTAGGGATAAGATTCAAAGTCAGCAGATACAACCTTTCGGAAGGTCGGAGGCAAGAGATGAATCGGAAGACAAAACTGCTGACGTTTATAATCAGGAAAAGCTCGGCGATGGTTTCGCGGACTGTCAAAGAGGTGCCGATGTGAACTCATCCATTCCTGATACTGGCGAGGAGGGCTGCTCTGTGAACTCTAGTACCGATGCAAAGGAAACGACCGTAGCAGATATTGGTAGTCTAAATACTCCGCCCTCCCCAGTAGCCTTAGATGGAGAATCAGAAGATATTTGTCCAATCCATAACTGCGAGATGAAGTTATCCTTCCCTTGGTGTGGTACTAGATATTGTCCTTCATGTGAAGAGGAACTTAACATTAAGCAAGACATAGAAGAAGATAAATGTTTCATGTCTGTAGATGGCAAATGTACTTCAGATTATTCACCATTGAAATGTAATGGTAGTGATATCCCTAAGGATTGCACCTATACATTACAACTTAAAGAGACGGCAGAGATACTTGCAGATAAAGATTGCATGGAAAGTATTAGGAAGTCACTTCAGCAGTTCATGGAAGGTAAAGGTATTCCTTTATCTGAGTTATATAAAGATGATAAGCTAGGGACTTTTAATCCTTGTAAGTGCGAGGTTGGAGCTGATTGTTCCTATTGTGTTGGAGGTGTTGAATCTAATGCTCGACATCCTATGATTGATGATGTCAATCCTATGGCTGATACTTTTAATAAAGGAACTACGAACAAGGTAAAGAGATGTCCTAAATGTAATGAAAAGACAGATTGGTTAAGTGGCAGATGTTTTCAATGTGAAGGTAATACTCCTAATGCTGAAAAGAAGTCGGAGGATAAAGAATAATGGTAAAAGTTAAAGTTACAATAGAACAAGTTCCTATAGAAAATTTTACAAAAGAAGAACTAGATTTCTTTTTTGAGAATGAATTAGCTAGAAGTTTATGTGGAAAGATACATTCCTATACTGAAAAGAAGTCGGAGGATAAAGAATAATGGCAAAGTTTACAAAGAAACAAATAAAATATATCAAAGAACTAGTAATTAATGAAGCGGATAAAGCACTTCATCGAGGATGGTATAAAGGACAAATCGCATTACTAGAAGACCAGAGAAAGATGTGTTTAGATTCTATAGATGCAGGATATGAATCTTTCTCACATACTGGCATAATAGAAAATTGTAATATAGGAATTAAACAAAGAACTGAACTTTTGAATACACCACTTAAACAAAATGCGATTGGGAGTAAAGAATGAAATTAGACTTTGAAAGACCTTCTGTGCCAAACTTTATTAAAACAAAGCAAGGCGGGTTTGATATAAAAGACTTAGATAAAGAAGAATTAGAGAATCTAAAAGTGGAGTTTGGATATGCCTTAGAAGATAATTGGAGACGAAGAAAAAATGCGGCAGGAGAATCAATAATATGATAGACAGAATAGATATAGCAGCTAATTGCATTATGGCTAAAGTAATTTTAGAATCAAAACCATTATTAACACAGAGTGAAGCAAGAACCCTCACAAAGGTAAATAATTACTGGGAAACTTTCGTGGCTCGGGAGAAAGTAGAATGATACAAGGAATTATAATTTGTTTAGTGGGTCTAGCGATTACAGAATTAGTATATTTTCAGATTATGCTTAGATATAATCTATTAGACCTTCCCTCGGAGGATGTTAAGATAAATGGGAAGATTAAAAAAGCTTATAGATTTTGGGAGGCTTTTTGGTATAAAATATTCTCTTTAATCATAGGGGTAGGTTTCTCGGCAGGAGTCTTGGAAATAATAAGAGAATTTGATTTTGAAGGACTTATAACATTAGTTATAGTATTACTATTAATTTCAGTAGTGATTTCATTAATATGTTTATTCTTTTGGGTAAACTGGATATTCACTAAAAGAAGACAAGGAAACCAAATCCCTGCAAGGGGAATACCTCAATTTTAAGATGGAAAATAAAAGATACGCAACCGCAGACCCTCATGGAAACTATGAGGCACTTAAGCAGGTGCTAGGTGAATCGAAGTTTGATTATGATAAAGATGAGCTAATTGTAGTCGGTGATGTTGTAGATGGATATAGTGGCTCATATGAAATTGTAGAAGAGTTATTGAAGATTAAGAACCTTACTTACATTATAGGGAATCACGATGTATGGTTTATGAAACACATGGAGAATGGTTGGATTGGAGAGGAGTGGTTAACCCAAGGGGGAGAAGCAACTATTCAGTCTTATAAATCCAAAGGCTATTCTTATAGGTCATTCCCTCAAAGCCATAAAGACTTTTTTAACAATGGAGTTTATTGGCATGAGACGGAGGACTTAAAGATGTTGTTTGTTCACGGAGGATTCAATTATCCGAAGATGCCTTGGGATACTACTCCTTATGATTTAACATGGGATAGAAAGCTTTTACATAGGGCTAAGAATGGTTTAAAGATTAAGGAATGGGATAAAGTGTTCTTAGGACATACTCAAGTAGAATCAGAAGACCCAAAACCTATCATCATGGACGAACATCCTACTGAAGGTGCGAAGGTTATTCAATTAGATTGCGGAGCTGGATGGAAAGGTAGGCTTTGCCTATACAACATCGACACAGATGAATACTTCCTAAGTGACTTAGCTAAGGGGCATAGGATATGAGTTCTAAACTAGAGTTTATGTTATTGTTATTAATTGGTTTTATAGCAATCATAATTGTCCTTTTCTTTGAGAACTCGCTGTTATTAACTATTACAGTTTTAATGGGGATGTTCACATTGGAGTTAATGGTGTTATATAATAAAGAGTTATTCGGAAGGAAAAAGGAAAAATAAAATGGAATTTGAAAAATATAATAAAATAAAGATTGTAGGTCATGAGGACAACGAAGGTATCTTCAGCGACCCCTTAGATGAAATCGTCATCGAGGAGAAGCTAGATGGAGCTAACTTTAGATTCATGATTAAGGACGGACACCTTATCTTTGGTTCAAAGAATCAACAACTTACAAGTGATGAAGGAATAGATACTAATGTTCAGAAGAGCTTCCTTAGGGCAGTAAACTTTGTTCGAGAAAGAGCTTTGGAGGAAAAAGATGTTAAGGGATTTGAGGAATATGAAAAATACATCTTCTACGGGGAATGTATGACTAGACATACGATGAGTTATGACTGGGAGAAGATTCCACCCTATTTAGGATTTGATATTTATGATACTGAGAAGGGAGAATATCTCGGGATAAATGATGCAAGGCTTTTGTTTGATGTTTTAAATTTACCTTTTGTTCCCATAGTTAAGATAACTACTGCTGGAGCATTAAAGATTCTAAGCGAAGAAATGGTTCCACTAAGTAAGTATTCTCCTCATCAAGCTGAAGGGATAGTCTTTAAGAATTATAAGAAGCAGATATTCGCTAAGCTAGTTAGAGAAGAGTTCAAGGAAAAGAATCACAAGGTATTCGGTGGAGGAAAGAAGTACGCAGATAATGATGAGGAATACATCACCGCAGTCTATTGCACTAATGCTAGAATTGATAAGATGATATTTAAGCTTATCGACGAAGGTGAGAAGCTAGAGATGTCAATGATGAAGAAGTTACCTACGAGTGTTTACAAGGACATCTGGGAAGAAAACTGGCAAGAGATTACAAACATGCGGGGGAAGACAATAAACTTCCAAACCTTTAAGAAGAAGGTTACAGGAAGATGTTTGGCTGTGCTTAAGCAAGTGATAGAGAACAACGCCTTGGATAAGATGGAGGATAAGAAGTGATGGTAATAGTAACTAAAGAATATTATAGATTATTAAAACAATGTGCTAGGGAAAGGGCGAGTATGAAAATACCTATCCCTTCAGAAGAACATGTTATAGAAGTAATACTCTTTATGATAAAACATACTAAAGGGGTGATAAAGATATTTGTAAAAAACTTTGATGAATCTGTTTTTACACATAAGAGGGTCTTGAATGATTTATACTCCCGACCTTTTAAGGTTTATGAGGGGGAGTTGATAGATATAGTCCCAGGATATTTTGCAATCTTTGGAGAGCATTCATATATTTACCAAAAGAGTGAAGAGAATGGATTCAAGGGAACTTCAAACTTTAATAATTTAGACATTGTTGATGGGATGAATGTGGCTTGGGATATTTTAACTAGTAAGGGTGAGAAAGAATGCAAGTAGCAATACATACAAAAACAAAAGAAGAATTTGATAAGGTTTTAAAAATGATTAGAAGAGAGGTATCTCCAAGTTATATAAAGTTCAATAGCTCATGGGATAGATTAGGGGAAGGTACTTGTATAGCTTGGGAAAAAGGAAAGAAGTATGTTTATTGTAGCCCTCATTCTTTTTGTAGTAGATATCCTAAGACCTTTTTCACTATTGATACTTTTAGATTATACTTAATGAAGGACATCGGAAGAGGATTATATTATGATGGAGAGGTTATTAAAAAATGAAAAAAGAGTATGTTACATGGAAAGTATGTGTAGATGTTATCCCTATGTTCAATTATCCAATTTATGATTACTATTATGGATATATTAAAGAAAATACAAAAAGAGGAACTAGTATTGTGGAAGTAGAGTTTGTAGCTGAAACCATCAATTTAATCAAACAAGTAAAATGTGGTTTATTTAATCTGTTGAATAAAAGGGAAATAGTTTGCAATACTATTTATTTCTCTAATAAAGAAACAAAAACTAAAGAAGTTGAGAGTAAGGTGCTTAGAAGATATGAAAGAAATAAAGTCTTAGATGAGGGAAAGGAATGTCTAGGAAGGTTTCTAAAAAGATTAGATGAGGGATGTGTCCCTGAGAAGAGATGGGTAAGAGAATGGTGTTTACCTTATATAAACGAAGAGAAAAAGAAGAAGATGCAGGAGCTAAGAAAATTAATGAAGAACTAGAAGGTTGGGTTGAGAAAAGAATGTTTTATGAGAAATATGGTAGTGAAACTTTTGAATTCGCTAAAAAGCTATGGCTAAAAAGGAAAGGAAAGGGTAACTTTTTAAAGAGATGGTGGTGGAGAGTTTGTATAAATAATGATGGAAGTTTGATAATGTCTGAACTTAAACCTATACAAGAAAAATTAATCTGTGAATTGATAATTAAGGAGAAGAAAGGATGAGTAAGATATGTGTAATATGTAAGAAGCCTTATGAAGGTGAAGGTAACGATGCCCGACCTATCAGGACTGGGTTATGTTGTGATTATTGTTTTATGACTGTTCGAAAGCTGAGGTTACAAGCCCAAACAGCGAGGAGAAATAAAGAGAGACGTGAGGAGAATAAAAATGGAAAATAAATGTAAAGATTGTAGTGAAAGAGAAGGGATAATTGATTTCTGCGAGGGTGGAGCTGTAGGTTATGTCCATGGATTTAAACGGAAGATTTGCCGAAGGTGTTATATCGTCAGGATAGAAGTAGAGTTAGAAAAGATTAAAGAGAATCTGGCTAAACAAAAGAAGCTGTTAGCTGAAGAAGAAAAAGACAGGGAGAAGACAGAATGTTAACAGAATGTTTTTTTAATTTAGAGTCAGATAATTCAGATGTAGGAATTGTCCTCCTCCTCTTTATTACTATGCTTATGTTTATAGGGGCTGGAGTATATTATTCATATCTTGCATTTGGATGGATATATTGTTCAATAGCCTTGATTTTATTAACAGAGATAATCTATCATATAGAACCTAGAGATGAGATTGATAAGAAATATGGGAGAGGCTATGGTCTTGTAGCACTTAAGAAAATAGATTCCCTAATTGACGCTGCGATACGTCTATCCTTAAGATTAGGATTCTATAAGTTGTCAAATATTTTTAACTTAGCTTCATTGAG
>SDBT01016250.1_pt1 | contig 11788 bp, 11 predicted proteins | sample 2277101 | NCBI WGS metagenome assembly SDBT01 (sample SAMN10404973, study PRJNA504765) | marine sediment metagenome | isolation source: marine sediment core GS10_PC15, 103 cmbsf | place: Arctic Ocean: Southern Knipovich Ridge | collected 2010
CTTTCCCTGACTAATTTCCGTGCTTTCAAGCGCTTGGAATTAGATTTCCCTTCTAATCTAAATTTAATCGTGGGAGAAAATGCACAGGGAAAGACAAGTGTGCTGGAAGCTGTACATCTGCTCTCATTGCTAACATCGCCTATTGCTGGGCATGACCGACAGATGATACGTTTTCTGGCACTGGAAAATGAAATTCCGGTCGGGCGGTTGGTAGCAGTGGTTGAGAAAGCAAACAAGGTACACCGGATTGAAGTCCGATTGATTATCGGTGGTAGCGGAAACGGCACAAAACGACTGCGCAAGGAAGTAATCATAGATGGCAGCAAGCGCAAATTGCTGAATGCGGTCGGTTATTTCAATTCGGTTATTTTTCTCCCACAAATGACGCGCATTATCGAGGATGGTCCAGACGAACGCCGAAAATACCTGAATCGGACTCTTTCCCAGGCTTTTCCAGAATATGTGCGTTCCCTAAGTGCCTACAAACAGGGTATCATCCGCCGCAATGCGCTTCTTAAGCAGATCTTTGAGCAGAGCAGCAGCCGGGATCAATTGATATATTGGGATGAATTGATTGCGGGACACGGTGCTGTGATCATTCACACCCGAGCAAATGCGATTAGGGCGCTGAGTGAACATATGCATATGCAGCACGAGAAACTGACCCATGGCAAAGAACAGATCATGCTTTCTTACCTACCATCTGTTGCATTTTCTGAGGGGAGCAGAGAACAACCAGGTTTGGGCTTAAAAGATGGGATCACTGAAATTATTTCAGTAGATGTGATCAAGAAAAAATTCCTAAGGAAGTTGAAAGACGAACAGAATGAAGAAGTACGAAGGGGTGTTACTACAATAGGTCCGCACCGCGATGAATTGCGTTTTATTTCTAACAATCTTGACCTGGGCATCTATGGATCACGAGGACAAATTCGCACTGCTGTAATTGCACTTAAATTGGCGGAAGTGTACTGGCTGCAGGCACAAACTGGAGAAACCCCCGTTCTGCTTTTAGATGAGATGTTAGCAGAATTGGATCAACAACGACGGCAGGATCTACTGGGGGTGCTGGAAGAGAATTCACAATCGATTCTGACGACAACCGACTTGCACCTATTTGAACCTGACTTCATAGAAAAATGCAGGGTGTGGGTTATCCACGATGGGAATATTAGAGAAAAGAGCTAATTAAGGGGGTTCTTTTTGGGCGCACCCGGACGGCGGGGGTATTTATCTGGTGTTGGCGAGATTTTTCGGATGCTGATCAATGTACGTTTACCCATGCTATTTGGTAGTGTGATCGGGATTACCGAATCCAGTTTTCCTCCCAGGGTTCTTATCGCGTTTATTGACTGGTCGATTTCGATATCCGTGTCACTCCCTTTTTGTGCCAGCATACTACCACCGATACGAACAAGTGGTAGTAAGTATTCCACTAATACCGGTAGTGGTGCAACCGCGCGTGCAACTGCCCAATCAAAGCGTTCACGGAATTTCTTGTCCTGACCGATCGTTTCCGCGCGGCTTGTGATCACCTGTACATTGGTCAGTCGCAGCTCCTCAACTGCGATCCGGCAGAAGTTGGCTTTTTTGCCTACCGATTCAGACAATGTAAGTTTGATGGATGGATTAATGATCTTAAGGGGGATACCCGGAAAACCGGCGCCAGTGCCGATATCAATGAGTGAAAATTCTCCCTGCGTGGGGATAAGCCTCAAGCAAGTAAGTGAATCGAAGAAATGTTTAACGAGGATCGTATCATGCTTAGTAATTGCTGTGAGATTAAATTTTATATTCCATTTTAATAATATTGCTTCATACGTAGAGAACATATTCACTTGGGTTGGAGTGAGTACAATGCCAAGAGTATCATCGACTTGCTGGAGAAAATTTTCCATATCTCGAAATTATACATTCTTCCAAACTTTCGTCGCGTGATCATTAAAGCAATCTAAAAGTTGAATATCTAATGAAAATTCCAAAATATCGGTGATAAATGATTGAATCCTCTTTGGAAGACATGGAACGCACGATTATTAAATACCAAAGATTGATCTTATTGCTATAATTCTTAAGGTTTTAAAGGGCATTTGATGAGTAAAAAAATTTATGCAGTGATTTTTGATATGGGTGGTGTGTTATTGCGGACCACAAATTCAGTACCGCGGGAAGCGATCGCGGAGCGTTTCGGGGTAACACGCGCGGAGTTGGAAGCATTCATCTTCATGAGCGAAACCTCGCTTCGTTCGGAAGTGGGAGAATTATCGGACAAAGAGCACTGGGAAACTGTCTTGCGCTATTTCAACCAGCCAGTGGATGACTACCCAAGGGTATATGATGAATTTTTTTCCGGGGATGCTGTTGACCAGGAATTACTGGGATTCGCAGTCTCACTTAAAAAGGACTATCAATTAGGACTTCTGAGCAACGCATGGGTGAACGCGCGATTGCTACTGGGTAAGCATTTCGATTTTATAGATGTGTTTGATGTGTCTGTCTTTTCATATGAGGTTGGAATGCGCAAACCTGAACCAGCTATCTTCAAGGTGATGCTGGAAAAAATGGACGTAAATGCGGAGAATGCGGTTTTTATCGATGATATGCCCACTAATGTAGAAGGTGCGAAATCAGCTGGCTTGCACGCGATCCGATTTAAGGATACACAAACAACCATTGCGGCAGTAAAAGCAATACTCAACATATGAGGATTTACCCCAAGGTATACAGTTATGCGCGCTGTTTTGCTTGACATGTAATAAACGGACGGGTAGAATTTGCCTACCCTATAAAATGGGCCTGTAGCGCAGCTGGGAGCGCGCGTCAATCGCACTGACGAGGTCGAGGGTTCGAGTCCCTCCAGGTCCACTGGGTACAAAACGATGGGCCCATGGCGCAGCTGGGAGCGCGCCTCAATGGCATTGAGGAGGCCGAGGGTTCGAGTCCCTCTGGGTCCACTAAAAGCGAAGGCAGAAGTAGTATGCTATCCGCCAGAGAGCCAGGATATTTTGCTGAAATCCAGGTAACTGTGCCTGCGGAGCACATCAGGCAGAACTCGCCTGCTGGATCGTCATGGTCACGCTGAAAGAGTGAAAAAAAGTAGCTCTTTCCGGGAAAACCCGTTACAGCGCACTGAGGCGGCTCATATATGAGCAACCAGGGTGGTACCGCGGAGAAACCTTCGTCCCTGATGACGGAGGAATTTTTTTATAAAAAAGAGGATACATGCCAGAAAAAATCGAAAAATACATACCATCAAATATAGAAAAAAAATGGCAGGAGAAGTGGGAACGTGATGGACTTTATCACGCGGATATTGATCTTGAAAAGAAGAAATATTATGTATTAACTATGCTTCCATACCCCTCTGGAAACCTGCACATCGGCCATTGGTATGCAATGACACCATCAGATGCGCGGGCACGATACCTGCGCATGCAGGGTTATAACGTCATGTTCCCGATGGGGTTTGATGCGTTTGGCCTGCCTGCGGAGAACGCAGCTATCGAACGCAATATTCACCCGAAAAAATGGACGTATGCGAATATTGAGCATATGCGTGGGCAGCTGCGCAGTATGGGAACCATGTTCGATTGGCGTCGGGAGGCGGTTTCATCTGACCCTGAATATTATCGCTGGACACAGTGGTTCTTTGCGCAGCTATTAAAAAATGATATGACTTATCGAAAGATGTCCCCGGTTGACTGGTGCCCACAATGCAACACGACACTGGCGCGCGAGCAGGTTTGGGGAGAAGATCGCCACTGTGAGCGATGCGGAACGCCGGTCATCAAAAAGGACCTGGAGCAGTGGTTCTTTCGAATAACAAATTATGCTGATGAACTGCTTGATTTCAGCCAGATCGATTGGCCGGACAATGTACGCCTGTTGCAGACAAACTGGATTGGCAAATCAAAAGGTGCGTCTGTTGTATTTAAGACTGAAGATGGTGATCCAATAGAAGTATTCACAACTCGTCCAGATACTTTGTGGGGGGCAACATTCATGGTCCTGGCGCCTGAACACCCGCTGGTGGATAAATTGACCACAGCTGATAGAAAAGCAGAGGTCAATGCGTATATAAGGGAAGCCGTACGCCAGACAGAGATTCAAAGGGAATCGACGGATAAAGAAAAAACAGGTGTTTTTACTGGCGGTTACGCAATAAATCCGGTTAATAGCGAAAAGATCCAGGTATGGGTTGCGGATTATGTACTGATGACCTATGGTACTGGCGCCATCATGGGTGTACCAGCTCATGACCAGCGAGATTTTGATTTTGCACGCAAGTTAGGCATTGAGGTTCGCATCGTTATCCAACCAGATAATATGCCTGATCTTGACGGGGCGACAATTTTGGAAGCAGTGCCCGCAAACGGTGTGATGGTTAATTCCGGGCCTCTGAACGGAACACCATCAGGAAAAACGATAGAACGTGCGATTGTGTATATCGAGGAAAAAGGTGTGGGGAAAGCTGCGGTTATCTACCGCATCCGAGATTGGCTGATCTCACGCCAGCGCTACTGGGGAGCACCAATCCCGGTTATTTATTGTGACAACTGCGGTGCTGTTCCCGTTCCGGATGAACAGTTGCCCATACTTCTTCCAGATGATGTGGAATGGAAACCAACGGGTGAAAGCCCTCTAAAACTACACCCTACCTGGCGATTTACTACCTGTCCAGTGTGCGGTGGTAAGGCGGAACGCGAAACTGATACGATGGATACTTTCATGTGTTCCTCATGGTATCACCTGCGTTATCTCAGCCCGCAGTGTGATACATGGCCGTTTGATCAGAAGGAATATGATTATTGGATGCCGGTGGATACTTATACCGGTGGGACAGAACATGCCACTATGCACCTGATCTACACACGCTTTTTTCAGAAAGCGTTTCGCGATATCGGTGTGCTCAGAGGTGATGAACCGATGCTGCAGTTCCGTAGTCAAGGTCAAATACTCGGTCCTGACGGGCAGCGTATGAGTAAGTCACGCGGAAATGTTGTTGATCCGGATAAACAGGTAAATAGTTACGGAGCGGACACTGTTCGTGCATTCCTTTGCTTCGGCTACCGCTGGCAGATTGGTGGGCCGTGGGATGATGGTAATATCCAGGGATCTTACCGTTGGTTGGGACGTGTCTGGACTGCTTTATTAGAAACCGGTAAAAAAGGAAACCGCACAGAGGAAATAGAAAAAAACCTCCGACGTAAACTGCACCAGACTTTGCGAAATATAACCCGTGATTTTGAGCAGTTCGAGTTTAATACGATCATTTCCGCGTTGATGGAATTGATTAATGAGATGATAGTGTTCAAAGAGGCGGGCGGATGGGATACTGATACCTGGCATGAGGCCGTGGATATGTACATGCGGATGATGGCACCGATTACTCCCCACATTGCCGAAGAGCTGTGGACTCAGTTGGGTAAACCGTACTCTATCCACCAGCAAGATTGGCCACAGGTGGATGAGGATGCAACTGTTGAGGAGATATTTACACTGGTTGTACAGGTTAATGGTAAATTGCGTGATAAGGTGAAAGTACCGGTGGGAATCAGCGAAAAAAAAGCAAAAGAGACTGCACTTGCCACAGAAAATGTGCAGAAATACCTGGCAGATAAAGAGCCCCGTAAGGTGATTTATGTACCCGGACGGTTGGTGAATATCGTTATTTAGATCAGATAATTCTTTTTAAATTGAAAAACCGCGGCTAACTCCCGCGGTTTTTTTTACACCTTTTTACATTCTCATAATGAACAAATCATGTCTATCTAATATTCTATAAGCATGAATCAACCTAAAAAGGAGAAATAATATTTATTGTTACAAAGGATGAATGGAAAATGTGGGTAAGCGTTTTATTAATAGGTGGATTGTTATTCGGTGGAATGATTGCTCCAGTTTATGCGGATGTTGAAGATGATCCAGTTGCTACCTATCAACAAGCGATCGCTGGAGACGGTATGAAGCACTTCTTTGCAGGAATCCTGATGCGCATCTTTCGCTACCAGAAGAGCATGCCTGCATTTTTTGGTATATCCTAGGAAAACGCAAGCAATTCAGTGTCACAGACAGAAGCGCGCATTGATGAGGGAGTTGAAAAAGAAAAGGACGTAATTGAATTGGGAGAAGCTAATGCCGCGTTAAAAGAGCTTGTTCAGGAAAAAGAAATTGCGTATTGCTCTGTACGGACTCTGGTGGATCTGCATAGCGGATTTGATGACAAAGGTAGAGTAGCAGACTTGGCAGAAGCACGGGAGACGATCAATGCGATCAAACCCAATCTGATAATGGCTAGGAAGAATATCATTGAAGCGGTTCGAGTGGTGTATGAAGCTATCAAGATATACCAGATAACTTACGAAATATAAGTGCGAATAAGAGAGAGGTATTTGTCATCTCTCTTTGTTTTTATGTGATAAAACAGCCTTTTACGGGACAACCAAGTGTAAAAATCTGAGCAGAAATGGAGGTTTTCTGATATGCTGATCGCATGGCATCACCAACCGCTTGAGCCAGTTTTTGTGTTGTGAAAGCGATCACACTCGGCCCCGCTCCGGATAAACTTGTGCCATAGGCTCCCACGTTAAGCGCTGCTTGCATAGCATGTTCCGCACCTGGCAGGAGTGGCAGTCGGTAAATCTGATGGAGCTTATCGCGCATGGTTTCTTTTAAAGATTCAAAATTACCTTCTTGTAAAACTTGTACTAGCTCAACGGTGTGGCTGATATTATAGATCGCGTCTTCTATGCGTACTTTTTTCGGAATCGCTTCACGGGCTGCTTTTGTGGAAAGTGAATATTCTGGAATTGCTATCACAGCGATTATGGACTGTATTTCTAGGTGAGTGATATGCAAAGCATCATTGTCTGATCCAACTAAGACAAGACCACCAAGAAGACAGGCGGCTACGTTATCAGCATGCCCTTCGATCTGTGCTGCGGTTTGTAGGAGTTCATGATCGCCAATATCGATATTTAATATTTTTTTTGCTCCGACTAATCCACTAATTACCGCACTCGCACTGGAACCGAGCCCTGACGCTACCGGGATATTATTTTGGCAATAAATGTGCAGGTTCTCAGGAAGTGATTTACCATGTACATTTGCTAATTGGTTGGCCGATTGAAAGACGAGATTTGTTTCATCTTCGGGAAGGATACCTTTACCTTCCCCTTCGATAGCGATGAGAAATGAGTTATCAGTCTGGGAAAATGTGACCGTGTTCCAAAGATCTAGCGCCAATCCCAGGCAGTCAAACGCAGGTCCGAGATTTGCAGTTGTTGCCGGAATATGCACCGTAAAAGTGGTTTCAATCATGCAGAATCTCTTTTTCAAGAGCCATTAGGTCAGCGGGAAGGATCTTGGGTTGTTTGAATTTTGCCGCTATGATATCAGGGTCTTTGAGTCCATGGCCGGTGCAAACCGCAACCACCTGTTTACCTTCAAAATCAATGGTGCCCTCGTTAATCTTCTTTTTTAACCCCGCTATACCTGCAGCAGAAGCCGGTTCTACCCAAATACCGGATGCAGCCAGGAGGTTCTGAGCGGCAAGTATCTCCTCATCCGTTACGCTGATGATCATTCCGTTTGAAGCTTGGGCTGCTGAAAGGGCTTCTTCTCCACGCGCCGGTTTGCCGATGCGGATGGCAGTAGCGACTGTTTCTGGATTTTCGATGGGATGACCGAGAACGAGGGGGGCGGATCCGGCAGCTTGTACCCCCAGTACTTGAGGCAGGCGGGTGTTTTTAAGTTTGTTGTACTGCGTGAATCCCATCCAATAGGCAGTAATATTTCCCGCGTTACCTACCGGCAGTGCAAGCCAATCTGGGGCATCACCAAGCACATCACAAATTTCGAAAGCAGCGGTTTTTTGCCCCTGCAAGCGAAATGGGTTAAGGGAATTTACCAACGCAATCGGATATTTTTCAGATATTTTGATGACCAATGTGAGGGCATCATCAAAAGAACCATCAATCTGGATTACATCCGCTCCGTAAGCGATTGCGCCTGCTAGTTTTCCGGCCGCTACCTTACCAGCTGGCATGATAACAATAGCACGCATACCTCCCCGGGCTGCGTATGCTGCTGCTGAAGCGGCAGTATTTCCAGTAGATGCACAAATCACGGTCTTCGCACCGCGATGTGCAGCTTCACTAACAGCTGTTGTCATACCGCGGTCTTTAAAAGATCCCGTGGGGTTTAATCCTTCAAATTTAATGAAAAGATTGAACTTTACCCCTGTTGATTCAGCGACCGCGGGCGCTGGAATAAGTGGTGTATTTCCTTCGTAAAGAGATATCGTTTTGATATTCATCGGAATATCAAGCAGGTCTTTGTAACGGTGGATGATTCCTTGATATACCATAGTATTTTTACTCCAAATATTGATTATTAATTAATTATTTTCTAATATCTTACGAATCTCTGGTTCTGGAATGCCACCTTCACGAAGTACTTTGACAGGTGAAAATGTGCAGTCAATGACTGTTGACGGGATACCACCTGTGCAAGTCCCTCCATCGATTAGGAGGTCAACTCTACCACCAAGCTCCTTAAGTACTTTCTGTGAGTTAGGTAAACTGGGCTGGCCGGATATATTCGCGGAAGTGACCGCCAGAGGACCGCAGGATTGCATAAGCGAGCGCAGCCAATCGTGATCTGGCATACGGACACCAACTGTAGGGTAGCTTGTTAGCTCACAAGGAAGATCAGTGTGTTTGTTCGTGACAAGGGTGAGGGCCCCAGGCCAAAAATGTCGAGAAAGCGCATATGCGGCCGACGGGAAATTATCAGTAATACTAGATATTTGTTCCAGCGCTCCGATAAGCACAGGGATAGCTTTTATTAGTTCGCGTTCTTTAATTGCATATAATCGCTTGATGCTATCCCGCTTGTTAACAAGGCAGGCGATACCATATACGGTGTCGGTTGGTATCGCGATTACGCCGCCAGTCTGGAGAACTTCCTGGGCAATTTCAGCTGATTGCGGATTTGATAGTTCAATTACATTTGTTTCCATTAACCTTTATCCATCTATTCTAATGACAGCGACGCGTGGGAATCCTGCCAAATCATTTATTATTGTACAGGAAGCAGATGGTAATAATTGCTTGTAGATATTTATAATACTCGATTCCTGAGTATGTTCTATCTCAACGATAACTACTCCCTCCTCATGTAATTTTCTCTGAACAACTTGAAAAAGTTGCCTAATGAAGACCAATCCACCTTTTCCTCCATCCAAGGCCAGACGTGGTTCATAATTGAGAACTGATAATTTACTTAGCTTTTCGGTCGGAATATAGGGCAAGTTCGCGCAAATAATGTGAAACTTTGTGTGAATACCGTTCAATAAACTTGTTTGAATTAGGTGGATATGGTTTCCTACTTGATGGTGTTTGATATTTTCTTTTGCAATCCACAGAGCATTAAGAGATATGTCGGTTGCAATGATCCGTGCACTAGATAGAGATTTTACCAAGGTAATCGAAATGCATCCGGAACCGGTACCCACATCAGCGATCGTAAGCGGGTGTTGAAAATGATTTGCTGCCAGAATTACTTGCTCAACCAGGAGCTCAGTTTCCGGTCTGGGAATGAGGACATGTGGAGTTACATTAAACTCAAGACCAAAGAAAGATTGTATGCCTGTAATATACGCGAGAGGTTCCCTGCTCATAAGTCGAGATAGACATGCGTTCAGAGCATCTTCCTCTTTTTTATCAAGCTGATAATCGGGATGAGAGTACACCCAGGAAACGGGTTGTTTCAGAATGAAATTGGTTAATGCATAGAGTGAGGATGAATGTTCTTCCTTAAAAGCAGAGATTGCTTTATGCCCATTATTGAGCCAAGCGCCCAGGCTGCCCGTGTCAATCCTCCGTTTCTATCGCACTTAAGTGTTCAGCTTCCTCACGAATAGTTAATTCATCTATGAAGAAATCTAACTCACCCTCCATGACCGACTGCAAATTATGGGAGGAAATGTTAATCCGGTGATCTGTAACTCGTGATTGGGGGTAATTATATGTGCGGATTTTCTCGGAGCGTCCTCCTGTACCAACCTGCGCGCGTCGAGCAGCGATTTCTTCAGCTTGCCGTTTCTGCTCTTCAATTTCGTACAATTTAGCTCGCATTATGCTCATGGCACGCAGTTTGTTCTGCAGTTGTGACCTTTCATCTTGGCAGGCAACCACAATACCTGTGGGGAGATGAGTGATACGAATAGCGGTTGAATTCTTTTGTACATTCTGTCCGCCAGCACCCGCTGATTTATACACATCGATCTTAAGGTCAGAACCCGGGATCTGTATATCTACCGCTTCCGCTTCAGCCAGCACAGCAACAGTCACTGTTGACGTATGGATGCGTCCGGATGATTCTGTAGAAGGGACGCGCTGAACACGGTGGACGCCGGATTCAAATTTGAAACGTGAATATGCGCCACGCCCTTTAACCATAAAAATAATCTCTTTGAATCCTCCAATTCCAGTATCATTCTGAGAGATTATTTGAAATGACCATCTGTTTTTATCGGCATAGCGGGAATACATACGGAATAGATTTGCGGCAAACAGACCGGCTTCGTCGCCGCCAGTTCCAGCGCGGATCTCTATAATGACATTCTTTTTATCGCGCGGGTCTTTTGGGACAAGAAGGGCTTTCAATTTCTTTTCTAATTCTTCAGATAAGGGCAGAAGATGGTCCAGGTCATCCTTAGCTAATTCAGAAAGTTCATCATCAGAAGCGGAAATTATCTCCCGTGCCTCTTTAATATGCTTCATCGTTTGACGGTATTCACGGGATTTGGCAACGATCTCCTCAAGGTCGGATTTCTCTTTCGAAAGCTCAGCAATCCGTTTGTAATTGTTTATATTTTTTTCAATCAGTTTTATTATTTCCTGATATCGTGCTTCAACTGCGCTAAGACTGTCTAATAACATATAAAAGAATCCTTATTATTGTGGATTATTGATTTTCATATGAAATTATACCAGTCTGATTTTTACGCAATTTTTACACGTTTTTTTAGATGTTTGTAATACAGCATTTATAATATTCATAAACGGAGGTAATGATGGCAGATAAAACAAAGAAGGAAGTATTGACAAGCTCAAATGCTCCTAAAGCAGTAGGACCTTATTCATTGGGGATTCGCTCTGGTGGTTTTCTATTTCTTTCCGGGCAATTGGGGTTAGATCCTGATAGTGGTGAATTTGTGGAAGGTGGTGTGGAAGCGCAAACCAGGCAGGCGCTCTTAAATATCAAGAGTGTGCTTCAAGACGCAGGAAGTGATCTTTCCAATGTGGTCAAGACAAGTGTTTTCTTAAGTGATATTGCAGATTTTCCGAAGATGAATGCTATTTATGCAGAATTCTTTGAAAATGATCCTCCAGCCCGGTCAACAATACAGGTAGGCGCATTGCCCAAATTGGGTTTGGTGGAGATCGAAGTGATCGCGAAGGTTTAGATACAATCTGCAATTTCCATTTATCTGATGGTGATCGCATTGTTCAAATTATTAACAACCTTTTAGGCATTGTAATTATATTCACATGAATTGGTGGTTGGATTGATATCGCCACAGAAATCGAGAATGGGTTCATTATCGTCTCTATAGCAGATTCTGGAGTTGGGATACATGAGTAAGACCTTAAGAAGGTACTTGATCGCTTCTACCAGGAGGATAAATCTAGGCATGGAAGAAATGATAAGGGTGTTGGATTGGGTTTACCTGTAGTGCAACAAATCGTATTTGCGCACGGGGGTGAGATCACTATAATAA
>SDBT01016251.1_pt1 | contig 11787 bp, 9 predicted proteins | sample 2277101 | NCBI WGS metagenome assembly SDBT01 (sample SAMN10404973, study PRJNA504765) | marine sediment metagenome | isolation source: marine sediment core GS10_PC15, 103 cmbsf | place: Arctic Ocean: Southern Knipovich Ridge | collected 2010
TAGGTATATAGATAGTTAATGAAGTATGCCATCTTGTCGTCCAATCTATTTTGGTCAACTGTAGATGGGATATATAGAATATTTGTTTGATCTTTCATATCTGAATCCTTTCTCTTTCTGAAACAAAATAAGCCTTGCGGAAAGGGTTCAGGTTAAAACGCAAGGCTTGTCTTGGTGTTACTAAACTTTGATTTGTATTTTGAACCCTATACTATAAATATGAGTTAATTGAATATTTAATAATTTTTCAGGGGCAATAAATCAGGGTTGATGGTTCAGAGTTGAAGTTTAAAAGTTAATGTTTGATGTTTAAATGTTCAGGGTTCAGAGTTTATACTTGTTATACTATTCACAAGGAGATTTTGTTCCCGGAAAGTTACAACAAAACTATTATTTACATCAAAAGATTAAAGATTTATAATCAGACTCTATATTTCATGCATTTTAAACAAGTGGGGCGTGAGTAACAGGACTACAACACTAAGTGTGGGATTACTTAGCGTTTTTTAATATTTGTTTTTGTAGTCGCATACTAATGCGATTATCATGAAGTAGCATACAAAATCTCCTTAAAATTGTTTGTCTTACAATAAATAGTTTTGAAATTTTTTTTTACATGATTTCATGGTAATAACCACTTAATAATGATTAAATTCTCTGTAGAGTAAATCAATACCGATGATAAACTATTATTTAGTAATTAATTATCCTTTTCTAAAAAAACAATGGATTTAGTATGGCCAAAAAAGTCTTTATATGTCATAATTCAAATGACCATGATTTTGTGCTAGTGCTAGCACAAAAACTTCGTGATGATCAGATTGAAGTCTGGATTGACGATTGGGACTTAGAAATAGGTGACTCAATTATTCAGAAGATTAACGAGGGACTAAGTTCTAGTGATTTCCTAATTGCAGTAATTTCAAATAATTCGATTGAAAGCGACTGGGTTCAGAAAGAATTAAATTCAACTTTTATGAGGCAGTTGGGGCAAAAAGATATTTTTATTCTTCCAGTCCTACTCGAATTTGATCTATCAAATTTACCACCATTACTGGGAGATTTATATTGTGCACGTTTCTCAAGACAGAGTTTTGATGCACTTGAATATGAAAAATTGATTAGCCCAATTAAGAAGAAGCGTGAAGCGGAATCAATCAGGAAATTTCAGGACTCATATTTCGATAATATAGAGCAACTCGATTTAATACTAGGCAAAAGAAAACCAACACAACAACAAGTTGAATTCACATTGTCAATTATAAAAGACAAAGCGTATTATAGATATTTTTTCAAAAAAGTAGATAAAATTATATGGTTTGATATACTGAAAGATAATGAATTCTTTGTTCCTCAAAATAATCCTAAACCTAAGGAATCAGAGGATAGAGGATATTTTAGCATTCCTTATTGGGATGTATTAACCTACCTTGAAAAAATTCCGGATTTTTTTACAGAAGACATAGCCGAAAAATATACTGATGCTTTACTTAGAATAATTATTGATACATCAAATTATAGAGATTCGTCGGGAAATAAAGTAGATAATTATCATAGTTGGCATAGTTTCACTGAAATCTTGCTAAAGTTACCAAATAATAAAATTCCCTTGGATGTAATTGAACTAATATCAATTTGGTTGGATTCAGATTTCAAAACAAGTTTAATATCTTTTGCTATTCCGTCAAAATTATTATCAAAATTTTTATCAAATACACCTTCAAAAAATGACATTAAAAAAGCAGAAAAAATTATAGAGTTGATTACAGCGATTAAATGGGTAAAACAGAGACAACTTCCTACAGAGCTTGCTGATATTTTACCCGAGAGAAAAGAGGAACCTGAATCATATATCGAAACTTACTGGTTAAGGAAAGGATTTAAATTAAATAATAACAAAATTGCAGCAAATTGTTCAAATAAACCGATTGAAATTTTCCATCAAAGACTATCAGAAATATTTAACAGAAAAGGCGGAGATTACAGCTATATATGGTTTAAATCTCTTCATCATGATCCGGAGTTCCCTTCACATAGCACAGAAGAGTTATACACATTAGTATTAAGAGATTTAATAAAAGAAACCGTTGAGAATCATATTGCTAAATCTAAAGAAATAATAGAAAAATTTATCATTGAGAATTATCCACTATTTCAAAGGTTGTGTATTTACGCAATAAGTTTTAATTGGAAAGAGCTAAGTAACTATTTTTGGGAGCTCGTTAATCTGTATAAGGATAAAAATATACTAAGAAAATATGAATACGAATCTGAGATATATATTCTTCTTGAAAGAAATGTAAATAATTTTAGCGAGTCGGATAAACAAAAAATTCACAATTTAATTAATGGTGGTGGCGATCAATTAAAAGAAGAAAAATATGAAAAACGAAAAATAGATTATTTCAAACAGAAATGGTTTTCAGCGTTAGTTTCAGAACAACTATTTAAGAAAGAGTATGAAAATCATAAAGCCCTTACTGGCGTTGAAGAAGAGATTGGTTTTAAGTCAATCGAGACTAGAGTCGGCCCGGGCCCATCTCCTTTATCAATAGAACAAATTCTTGCAATGTCTAATGAACAATTAGGCGATTTTATTGACAATTTTAAATCCAAAAATTTATGGGATGGCCCCACTGACGAAGGATTAGCCACTTCTATTAAAAAAGTCGCATCCGAAAATCCATCTAAGTTTGTGCAAAACCTTGATCCATTTTCTAGTCTCGGTTACCTCTATGTTTCGGAAATGTTAAGAGGATTCGATGAAGCTTGGATTAAAAATCTTCCAATTGATTGGGATCGAATATTTACTTTTATCGACAAATACATTAGTCAAAATAAATTCTGGAATGATGGATTATATATAGAACAAGAAGAACGGGCAAATCATCAGTGGGTGGTTAGCAGTATTAGTGAATTAATTCAGTCTGTATCAAAAAAAGATGATCATGCTTTCTCTGATAAACTTATTCCTTCTGCCCTTAAAATTACTTATAAAATTATAGACAATTTCGCTTGTAAAGATGAACAAATAGCTGATCCCTTAACACATACATTGAACTCTCCCATTGGGAAAACAATTAATGCATTATTTGATCTTACGCTAAGTATTGCGAGGTTAAATAAGGAAAAAACTGAGAAAGAACAAATTAATTGGTCGGAAGAAATCAAGTATAAATTTGAGTATACTTTAAACAAGAAAATCCCTGAAACTTATACGATTATCGGGCAGTTTTTACCGAATTTTTTCTTCTTAGATAGAATGTGGATAGAAAATAAATTAATTGAATTTATAGATTTAGAATCAGATAAACTCTGGTATTGCTTCATGGTAGGTTATCTTTACACGCATCGAGTTTATAAAGATATATACCATCTAATGAGAAGTCATTATATAAAAGCAATAGATTTTCCTTTCACGGATAGGTATTCACCTGAAGGATTGGTACACCATATATGTATAGGCTATTTAAATAACTTTGAGAAGTATGATGATAGTTTATTTAAAGAATTAATCGACCTCTGGAATCATATTCAAATATTAGAAGTAATTCGTTTTCTGATGCATGATAAAGACTCTTTTAATATACGTGAAGAGGTCAAGGACAAATCAGAAGAGATAAACCAACAAAATGAAAACTTGAGAAAAAAAATATTATTCCTATGGAAAATTATATTTGAGAAATTTAGAAACCAAGAAAATGTGTTACTTGAAGATAAAAGAATTATTTCTAGCCTTTGTCACCTGATGTATATTTTTCAAGAATTTAATGAGGAAATATTTCAGTGGTTAATGTTAACGGCAAGGTTCATTAGTACTGATTATAATACCCCACCATTTATTGAAAATCTGAATAATTTAAAATCAGCCGGTGACTCTAAAATAACAGGTAATTATTTAGGAAGAGTATTTTTAGAAATGTTAAATACTGTAATACCAGACTATGATAAGAAATATATTCTGGAGATAGTAGAGTTCATTTATGATTCTGGTAGCGCCGAAAATTTTGAATTAGCAAACAAGATATGTGATACCTATGGAAAAAATGGATATGATTTTTTAAGAGAGCTTTATTTTAAATATAATTAAATCCATATGCAGGATAAAATTTTTTACTATTGCATCACAAATGCACTGACCTACTAAAGGATGTACTAAAATGTTATAGGTTTAAATGTTATTTTTATTTCATACCATATATTAATATAAGACAGTAATTAACTATGAAATCAGTGAGAATTCTTGATATAGATTTAGACACGTTTGTCACTCCGGTTGCTCGATTTAAAAAAGAAGATGATCCACGTCTTCCAGATGAAGAATATTCAATACCCAATATAGAAATCATAGAAAAGCTTTGTGACAAGTGGAAGATTTCGAATTCAACACCTATTTATCCTTTCGAACATCATGATCAAGTCATTTCTGTTGTTGAAAACCTGATTTATCAAAAATTACTTAGACCACCATTAAATTGGATTCGCATTGATGCTCATGATGACTTCTGGGGTCACTATTCAGACCTAATAAATTTTGGTAACTATATGTATGAGGTAGTAAGAAAAGGATGGTGCGAAAAAATAGTCTGGGTTTATCCTGATAACGAGTTAGATTTCCCAGATTGTATTTATGACTATGAAAAAGAAGAGGTAAATTTCGATAAATACCGAGTGCCAATTAATTTTGTGACTTTTAACGAATTCAGAGCAACAGAAGAACCCGCTTTTGTTTTCCTATGCCGGTCACCTTCTTATACTCCAAAAAAAGCTGATGAAATTTTTGAATTTATTAAGAACTTTGGAGAAGTAAGGAATCTAAAGCAATTACTCTAATGAAAAAAATCGAGATTATAGCTATTGGGAATAATAAGATATATTCAGTGGGATATATTAAGATTTACAAAAGAGGTGACATATATCATATTCATAAAATTGTTGGTTCAGATATTCATACTTCTATACATGAAGATGGTACTTGTCACTGGAAATTTAGAACAATTGACTTTTATCATAAGCTCGGGAAAAGAGTAACAATAAAAGATTTTAAAGGACTAGAATTTCTGGGAGTTAACGCATTTGGAATAAAGTCATTACCTCAAATTTTTTCAGAATATAAAATAAAAAAATGTAATGGAATTTTTGCCATTGATATGAGAGAATATAATGATGACACTTTTAATTTAGCACTATTTATTGTGACCAAAGAAGGATTGTCGGCCTTGTACGATTCATATATAGATCAGAAGAAACGTCAGCTATATCTATTCACAGATAATGAGCCAATGATAGCCTTAATTGCATTCGAATTCACAAGATAATTTATGATGTAAATCGGCGGAATCCGTCGGAAAATGCCTGAAGGCAGAGTGACTTTTTTAATAGACTGCGAATTATGCTTGGATCAACAATCCGAAATAAATAAATTAAAACTTGACTGAGTGATAGTTTTAAATATGTATTGGAAATTGTGGAATTGGGTTTGATATATGTATCCATTCCACTCACTCAAATGTTAGAAAGCGCATATAGCACTTTACAAGGAGATTGCAAATGATAGAATATATTAGCCCACTAGTTTCACTCTATAAAACGCTTACAGAAGGAATTCGCTCCATAAACGTAAAAGCTAGATCTAAAGAAAAATACAAAATTCAGCGGAAAATCATATCTATTCAAATTATTCTAGAGAATATCATTGAAACTGCTGAACAAATATTTGCAATCCTAGATGTACCGATAAAAGAAAACTCCAAACTTGATAAAATTAAAAAAGATGAATTAATAAGTTTAACTAATTCACAAGGGAAGAATTTAAATGAGTTATTAATGACTCTCAGAGCAGATACATCAGATTATATTTTAAAGCTCTTTGCACCTCAATTACGGAGAAATATTGAAAAACATATCTATATGAAACAAGGTAGAATTGTAAGATTGAGCTGGGCCCTCAGACAATTTGATTCGAGAAAATTAAAGAAGATTTACAACAAAGAGTATTATAAAGAGGGTATTGAACAGGTTAAGCAATTAAAGGATTGTTCGAGAGATCTATCCGATTTTATTAAAGAACATATAAATCTTGAAGTAGCTATATTAATCCACTAAGCGCTTTCTAACAAGCGCAGCGCTGTTATTGATTTCTAATTATTTTTCAATACCAAGAAAATTATTATATTTAATTGCATTCCGTGTGGTTTTGTATAAGAAATAAAGATGATAAAAAATTGGTGGGTATAATACTAATATGACAAAACTTAATCTTGATCTTAGATTCGTTGAGTTCAATTCTGAATTGTATGCTCTTGATAATTACATCTCTTTTGTTGAAGATAAAATTAAGAGTTTGTTAAAACAACGAGAATCCGAAATTAAAGCTGAGATTAAGAAGAATAATCTCACTCCAGATGACGCATTGTATGCATTATATAAACTTGAAATAAATTCATTGAATAATCGATTTCTTCCAAAATATTTTCGGAATCCCATCATAGTAACATTATGGGCTATAGTAGAAACTTGTCTTAAATCAATTGCTGAATATATCGGGGAACAAGAAAACAAGAAACTCAGATTCAAGGACATTAGAGCAGAGAATTTTCTACTTTGTATTAAAAAATATTTTGAATATGTACTAAATTTTCCAATTTTATCTGATCAAAAAATATATAATAAATTTTATGAAGTAATGAAGCTGCGCCACTTGATTGTACACAATAATGGTAAAATTTCAAATCCAAAAGATGCAGGTAACATAAAATTTATAAAAGACCTAATGAATAAATATAAAACAATATCCCTAGATTTTGATGAAATAATTATATCAAAGAAATATATCAATGTCTCTTTTTCGATCATTCGAATTGAACTTGAAAATATTATAAATGAAACAAAGAGAATTTATTAGAAAGATATTCTGACCATCTCTCAATGCGATACTTTAAAAAGTAAGTTTTTTCAAGCCTAACGAAGCAATATAGTGGAACTAATTGTCTGGCTGTTAACAGCTAAATTTTAAGGGGATAAAATGAGTTGTTATGAAATAATCATCATAGTAGTTCAGGCTTTAGTAGCAATTGGGACTATTGCCGTAGCAATTTCTGCAATTTGGGGAAATTTTATCCGTAATAAGTTTTATGGCCCGGAATTGAGTATAAAACTACTCGATAATCTTGGTGATTTAACAAAAACTCGTGATGGTGTAGCTGGCCGTTATTTCAAATTTAAGGTCGAGAATAATAGAAAATGGGCTCCTGCGAAAAATGTGAGAGTACTACTTTTAAGATTGTATAAACCAGCTGCAGATGGAAAATATGCTGAAAGTGCTTTCAGTGGGCCTATTCAAATTACTTGGCAGTGGTCTTCTTTTCAATATCAAAACATAGGGCCTGAAAGTATTTGTACATTTGGGTATCTCATAAAAGGGAGTAATTTTGAATTATCAACTTATGTAAAGCCAAATAATTTGGAACGTTTAATAAGAGCAAACGAGAAAATGATAATTGTTGTAAAAGCTGTATCTGATAATGCTGAATCAAATACATTAAAAGTTGAAATTTCTTGGAATGGTAAATGGAGTGATGGTGAAACTGAAATGAGCAAGAATTTAGTCATAAAGGAAGTAAATCAATAATTATGGTTCGCAAACTCATAGTGAAATGGAGGACGAAATGGAAATATTAGCATTACTAGGACAATTCTTTGTTGGAATAGGTCTTTTGCTCTTAGGGAGTGCAGCGATTTGGTTTGTGTCGGTTTATAACGACAAGGAAAAGTAGTATCATAAGCTGGCTGCGTGATCTCACCTATTCTCAATTTTTATGCGGAATAGCTCTGTGAAATTTTGTTTAGTTAGTCCAAATATTAAAGATGGTCAAGTAATTTAAAATTTCCATTCCACTCACTTATATTTTAGGCATTTGAAAAAAATTATTTGAGGTGTAAAGTGAATGTTGATGATATTATTAAAAAATATGTAGACACACAACAAGTCACATATCAAACGTTTGCTACAAAAGTAAACGAGCTTTTAACACATATTCTTTCATCTAAGAATATAGCTCCACATTCAATTACTTCACGTGAAAAAAATCCTAATAAATTAAAAGAAAAAATCTTACGTGAAGGTAAAAATTATCAAAATCCACTTGAAGATATTACAGATTTGGCTGCTGTTAGAGTAATAACTTACTTTCCAAGTGATGTAGATAAGATTATACCAATAATAGAAAAAGAATTTATTATTGATCCTAATAAATCTATTGATGAAAGAAAAAAAGTCGATCCATCAACTTTTGGCTACACATCAGTTCATTTAATCATTGGTCTTTCTGATCAAAGAATAAAATTACCAGAGTATTCTATTTTCAAAAATCTAAAATGTGAAATACAAGTTAGGACTATTTTGCAGCACGCTTGGGCAGAAATAGAACACGATATAGTGTATAAATCAAATGAGGATATACCATTTGAACTTAGAAGAAAATTTGCTTCGCTTGCTGGTTTATTAGAAATAGCAGACCGAGAATTTGAATCACTTCGCCTAGATGAAATAAAAGTAAGGGAACAAATCCATAGTAGTATAAAAAGAGACATAATTAATATCCCGATTGACCTCGAATCACTAAGATTTTATTTAGAAAAATATCATAATGAAAAAAAGTTAGAGCCTAGTAAAATTAGTAACTTGATTAAATTTTTGAAAAATCATAAAATTGAAATGCTCATCCAACTCGATGAAATACTTACAAAAGAGAGGCTTATTAAAGCTGATACAGAATGCGAAAAATTAAATAAACAATGTCATGAAATTGATAGATGCCTAATTCGTTACTTTTTAGTTGTTGGATGGTATTTAAAATTGCAAAATGATGATATTGGGAAACTTGCACATTGTCCAGCCATTTATGATAGAAATTTTGGTTTACGAACACCAATGAGAAAGAAATTGCAAAAATTTCCTAGAAAGAAAACAAAAAAATAAATGCCTAACGAAATAAGGCATAGCTAACTGCAAACGGCTACGCTCTCATTCAGTTTATATATTTGTAATTGTAAAGTATATATAGGTAAAAAACCATTACTTTATTCACACTCTTGTCTTTACTATCCCTAAAAATACCCATATCCGCTCACCAGATGGCCCCCAAGGCGACCGGGCTATTAAACTCATAAAAGATTACGGCTAAACAGAAAACGGATCGCAGAAACAATATTGCGACTATCCCATCAATTTCATCATTTGTTTTTATTATCCCTTTTGCTATATTTCCTTACACTCTAAATACTTATTTATTTTATAGTAGGGTTTCATTCTTGAATTATAGAATGGATGTCTATTACTAAAATTTGGGATACTAAATTGTCTGACAAAATTACCCTTCAACAACTCAAATCATACCTTTGGGAATCCGCTAATATCCTACGTGGGAGTATTGATAGTGGCGACTTTAAAAATTACATATTGGGAATGTTATTCTTCAAAAGATTGAATGATGTCTATGAAGAAGAATATGAGAAACTAAAAGAAACAGTCGGCGAAGAATTGGCGAAAAATCCTGATATGCATACAAGGTTCTTTCGACCTAATGGATGTTCTTGGCATGAAATATTAAGTACATCCACAAATATTGGCGAAAAAATAAATGACGTTTTCGCCAAAGTTACTCGAGCTAATTCTCCGAAGTTGGAAGGCATTCTTGAACGCATCGACTTCAACGACAAAGATAGTTTACCTGACGCATCACTATCACAGTTAGTTCAACACTTCAATACATTAAAATTGGGTAATGAGAATATTAGTGGTGATATGTTGGGTCAGGCTTATGAATATTTGATTGAACAATTTGCCGACGACGCTGGAAAGAAAGGTGGAGAATTTTATACTCCCCCAATGGTCGTAAAACTACTTATAATGATGTTAAAACCACATGAGCTTGAGAGTATTTATGATCCCTGTTGTGGTTCAGGTGGTATGTTAATACAGGCAGCTCATTATTTAGTCGATAAAGGTGGTGATCCTGTCAAACTGTTCATGTTTGGTCAAGAGAAGAATCGAAATACCTATGTAATCTCCAAGATGAATATGATACTGCATGGATATGACAATGCACATATCTTTCATGGCGACACTTTTGATACTCCGAAACATATAGATGACGGACAGTTAAAGAAATTTGATATTGTACTCGCCAATCCACCATGGAATCAAAACAACTGGCACTATGATAAATGGAAGAATGGCGATCCCTATAATCGGTTTGTTTTTGGATTACCGTCGAAAAGTAGTGGTGATTGGGCATGGTTGCAATTGATGTATGCCAGTTTGAAACCCAAAGGACGAATGGGTATCGTCATGGATAACGGGGTTCTTTTTAGGGGCAGTTCGGAAGGAAAGATACGGAAAGAGTTTATCGAAAAGGATTTGATTGAAGCAGCTATCGGATTACCATCTAACCTGTTTTACAATACAGGATCGCCGGGTTGTCTGTTATTATTTAATGACAACAAACCTGAAAATCGTAAAGGAAAGATTCTTTTTATTGACGCAAGTAAAGATTATCAGGATGGCAAGAATCAGAATCATTTGCGGGAAAAAGACATCAAAAAGACGGCGATGGTCTTTGATGAATTTGAAACTGTTGACCGCTATTGCACTGTCGCCGATTTGGATGAAGTTAAAGAGAATGATTACAACTTAAACATTAGTCGGTATGTTGATACGACTGAGCCTGAAGACATAGTTGATATTGAAAATTGTATTAATAGCCTTAAAGTGCTTGAAGACAATAGAACAAAGATAAACGATAAAATAAGTGGTTTTCTAAAGGAATTAGGGTATTAATATTTCTAATCAACTACTGGAGACTAATTTGATTCCCAAAGGATGGAAAAATATTATCGTAAAAGACATGATTGAATTATTAACTGATTTTGAAGCAAATGGTAGTTTTGAAAAACTTCGGAATAATGTTAGGATTTATGATAAAAAAGAATATGCATGGTATGTAAGAGCAACTGACTTGGAAAATAATACAGCCCTTGATCGGGTGAAATATGTAGACAAAGATACTTATGGTTTTCTGTTCAAAACAAAATTAATAGGGGGAGAAGTTTTAATTACAAAAAGGGGAGAAATTGGTAAAGTATATCAAATGCCATTTGTAAATATACCCGCTTCTTTAGCACCTAATTTATATCTTCTAAGATTGAATGATAATGTTTCTAAAGATTTTATTTATTATTATTTTAAAAGTCATATAGGATTTAAATCTTTAATTAAAATTAATTCTTCATCAACTATTGGTGCGATTTATAAAGATGATTTAAAAAATACTAAATTAACCTTACCACCAGAATCTGAACAACGAAAAATCGCCGAAATTCTCTCCACCGTCGATGATGCCATTGACAAGACCAATGCCATTATTAAAAAAACTCAGCAACTTAAAAAAGGATTGATGCAGAAGTTGTTTACCGAAGGGATTGGGCATACACGGTTTAAGGAAACGAAGATTGGTAAGATACCTGAAGAATGGGAACTAACCAAACTTGAAAAGGTAGCAAAAATTCAAGGTGGATTTGCATTTAAAAGTGGTGATTTTTTACAGAGCGGTAAATACCAAGTTCTCCGTATCGGAAATTTATATCAAGGGAAATTAGATTTAAATGGAAAATTCCGGGCATTTCGGACACCCATTCCGGGCGATTCCGGACACGAATTCCGGCTCAATTCGGACAGTGATTCCGGTTTGATTCCGGACAGTTTTACCCTCTAAACCGGAATTATTT
>SDBT01016252.1_pt1 | contig 11786 bp, 10 predicted proteins | sample 2277101 | NCBI WGS metagenome assembly SDBT01 (sample SAMN10404973, study PRJNA504765) | marine sediment metagenome | isolation source: marine sediment core GS10_PC15, 103 cmbsf | place: Arctic Ocean: Southern Knipovich Ridge | collected 2010
CTCACCCCCCCCCCCCCCCCGTCGACTGTTCACGGAACCGCCTCCCTCCCCTTCCCTGTCCAGTGCTCTGGGGGGGGGGTGGTGATTGGTGATTTTAGGAAGAAGCATACCCGCGCCCTCCCGCCCCCCCCCCTCCCCCCCCCTTCCTTCTTCTTCTGCGGTGGTGGTCTCCTGGATCTAGGATGCGCCTTCGGATGCGCCACCGAGCGTGAGCACTTGACCGGATCGGTGGACAACTTGCTTCGGATTGGGAGGGTTCACGCGAATGAAGTTTTGGAGATTGGAGAGGAAAGGATCGTCGCGGTGGGTGGGCATGTACTCCGCCACAAAAGCGTTGCCTGTGAAGAGGTCGCGGGAGCCGTACTCCTTGCTGAGGGGTCCAAGTGCGGCGGAGATTTCGCTGGGAGCCCACTCGCGCTTGAACTTGGGTGCCCACTGCGCTGTCAGCTTGCGCTGTGCATCACGGTCAGAAACCTGGCCTCTCTGGGCGTCTTCGCTGTTGATACCGACACGCTCGTTGGTGCGCTGGCGTTTTCCGGGAGGGGACGCGGAGAAGGGAACGGGTGTGCCTGCGCACTGGGCAAGGTACTGGTCCATGAAGCCTCGTGATCCGGCGAGCAGGGAAGAGCCCACGACGCTTGTCTGTTGGCGCGTCACAGAGGTCTGCCTGCCAACCGACGACCTCGCAGCGACGGAGGCGTTCTGGTGCTGGAACCGCTCCTCGGCGGCGCGGTGGCCCATTCGGCCAAGACCAGCCATGGCGGAGATGGTTTGAACGGCCGCGGCGGCCTCGGGGTTGGTGGTGTTGTTGGCGACGTTGAGAATGTTGGCCATTTGCTCCTCGGATACGCCGCTCTCTCGCAGCTGAGCGGCGAGCGCCTCGGTCATGGCCTTCTTCTGCTCCAGCGCCTGCTTCTTTGCCTTGTCGAGGAGACTCTGGATGTAGTCCTTGGTAACCTCGGGATCGTCGTGCGTGGCCACGCCCTGCAGGGCGGCCACCTCAGCCGCCTGCGCGTTGAGTTGTGCCCAGCTGTGTTTCAGATCGTCGTGTGTCGTGTCATAGCGATCGCCCCCCTCGGCCTCACGCGAGCGCTTGGGCGTTTTCTTCTCTTGCTCCTCCTTCTCGGATTGGAGACGTTCAATAGTTGCCTCGAGTTCCTTCTGCTTGGCCAGAAGCTCAGCGGGAGTGGGATCAATATCCATGTCGTCTTTTGGAGGGGGGACGGCGGTGTCTTGCGATGCCATGGGTGACGTGTTGCTATCGCTAGGAAAGAGTGCTTTGGGTGGTGGTGGCTTTGCAGGGACCACCTTAGAGGCAGGTGCGTTAAATTCTCCGCTGTTTGTGTTGTTTGACACTGCCGGTGACGCAGCGGGTGGGTCCACATCCATGGGGTCCGCCACGGGAGGAGGAGCAGTCCCCTTGGCACGTTCCTTCTCCTTCTCCTCGTCTTCCTTGCCGGTGTTGCTTGGGTCACTCTCGCTAGGGCTGGTGTCCTTCTTTTCAGGTACCTCTGGGTCTTTCACAGCCTCCTTTTCCTCGTCTGTCTTCTTGTCGCCCGCCTCCTCCTCTTCCTCTTCCACCGGATCGACCACGGCACTCTTCTTCTTCTCATCCTCTTCCGCGGTCTTGTCCCCGTCGCTCTTCTTCTCGGTCTCTTTCGTGGTTTCGGTAACGTCGCTCTTCTTTTCGGTCTCTTTCGTGGTTTCGGTAACGTTGCTCTTCTTCTCGGTCTCTTCAGGGCTGGCTGGGGCCGTGGCGTCCTTCCAGAGACCAAGCATGTGCCGTTTGAGACGCTTCTTGATGAATGCGGGCTCGGCGGTGGACTTGGCCTCTGGACCGTAGAAATCTCCCAGCGCCGTCTTGAGAAGAGCGTCCTCCGAGGATGCAAAGTGGGACACAAAGACGCTGTGGTCGGGCAGGTCCACGGTGGATATCCGACGCAGATACTTGTTGGTGACCACGCGGATGCCATTTTTGCCCTCCTTGTGCATGAACTCTGCCTCGAGCGACAAGCCCACGCGTTTGCCGGAATTTAGCTTGGCGATGCGACGCTTGCCGCCTACCGTGGCGGGGTTCAGCCGCATGTGGACTATGAGTTGGTCCTTGTTGTCCACCCACATGTTGAGCACCTCCCCAATGGTGGCGAGGGAGCCAGCGTGTTCGTCGTCAACGTTCATGTGGGTGCTGCGGTTGTAGAAGCGCTTGACGACGGTGGTCATATCAGCGGGCGTGAACATGGTGCCATTATAATTGGGCTGCTTGGCCCGACCACTGCACACAAAGATGGGACCGGCGACGTGCATGGGTGACACTGGCAATTTTTGATCCCCGCTCACCGATGCAGAAAAGTAAGACTGTGTGTCTTGCCGAAGGAAGTCCTCCAGCTAAACGACCAGCGATATAAAAAATGCTGCCATGACGCCTTTGACGACACTCGCGCCCCTTGGTCCTCTCCTGATTCTTCTCACCCTCACTACCCTCCTCTTTGCATCGACGACCGCCGAAGAAGCCCTCGAATGGTCCACGCTGTCCGCATCCGATCTGCACGCCCTATGTTTGCAGTCGCCGCTCTGTCGCAACGCCTACCAGCAGGAGCACGGCGAACTATCCCTGCAACACTTTCAGCATCTCGCACATGGCGCCCTTCAGCAACGACCAAATCAGGCCGACCTGCTAACGGCCTACCTGACACTGCACCACGTGGTCTTTAGCGAGTCGCGCTGCCCCCCAAACACCTACTGGCGCTGGAACAAGCAGACCCACGCTGGCGTGTGCACCTGCTATCTGGATCGCGACTGTCGCATCGCCGCCATGCCCCTCTGCTACGACAGTATCCATCCCATCCTGCTCCTCTGCTTTGTACTCGTTGCCGTGCTGGTGCTTGGGTTTATTATTACCACGAACTGCTGCCAGCCCGAACATGACACCAGCGATCACGGGCGTCGCTAGATACGTAGATAAACACGTCGTTCTAGAAGAAGGAGGAGGCGGAGGAGGTATCCTCCGTGAGACAGCGTCCGTCACTGGAGACGGGGGGGTGAGGGGAGGGGGGGGGTGGAGGAGGACGCTCAGTCTCAATCGTTGGCTGCCACGGCCCTTCGTTTGGGAGCAACGTGGTAGGGGTTGATGCACAGGGTACAGTGGCAAATTCGGGTTTGGGCGGTACCCCGTGTCGCGAGCGGGGAATCGGCACAGAGGGCGCGAGCTACGGCGCGCGCCGTGTAGCGGTGACCCTTGACGAAGAAGACGGGAACACCCGGATCACCGCGGGGATGGTTCCGTCGGCGCAGGTACGTGCCATGCCAAAACACGCAATGCGTTGTGTCTTCTTTGGCACGCAGAGGCAAGGTGGGACAGCACCGGAGGAAGCGCATGCGTTCGCGGCCATGCAGCACGGGACACCGTTTGGACATGAACGAGGGACGAAGAAGTGGACTGGAATTTCGGGTCACGTTTTGACTGACAAGCTCGTTAGGGGCAGATCAGCTAAAATCCGTGTCAAATGCTACTTTGCTTGCCCCCCCCCTCTTATCCAGACAGATAATCGCCCCCCCCCACACACACACACGCCACCCTCTCCACACTCTTTCGCACCACGCACACAAACACCCTCTGCCGGGGGGAGACGACTACACCGAGACATGGAGCAAAGGCCCATCTCACTACGTCCGACCGACACCCCTTTGCTCACCGTCATTGCGAACGATCTGCTCATACAGGCGTTCAGCTCTAGTACACTCTTAGGGGAACTGGCTTTGAAGTCCGCGTCATCATCCTCGAGGAGCTGGGAGTTCTGCCGCTGGCGCTGCTCAAGGTGGTCGTTATTCCTACCATGGCGCTCGCAAACACCGTGACCATTGGCATCAGTTCAAAGCCAACCACGGAGGATTCGCCCATGAATCGCATGATGGAGGCCAAGTACAAGAACTCGGGAGAGTATGTCTACACGACGCGCGTCTTTTCCACCATGTGCAACAACTGTCGTCTACGGGGCAAGCTCGAGTGTCGCCACAAGATTGAGATGCCGTGGTCGAGTGCCGCGCAATCGGCCAAGATTGCCGCCCTCATGGCGGATCATCAGGCGGACTACCGTCGCGAGATCCTGAACGAGGACGTCGAGTCGAACATCTCGCACGCGTTCCCACGCAACATTATCAACGACCTCGACAACACCAGCTACGTCCTCACGGCTACACACCGCATCAAGCACGTATTTATTGGAATCGATCCCGCCGCGGGAGGCAGCAAGTCGCGCTTTGCCATTGTATCGCTGGCAATCATCGAGCGCGACCTTGGGTCCACCGCCGCCTCCGAACATGCCTACGACGTCGTGGTACCCCCCCCCCTCCCCTACCCGTCCAAACACAACCAGAGTAATCGGTGAGCCGTTGTGACCGTGTCGGCGGTGTACGCGCTCTTTGCGGCGTCTAGCAATGGTCCGGCAGAGGATGACGCGATATGCGTTGGTGGCGGGAGTCCACCCGTGGCATAGACGCCCCAGAGCGCCCTGCGTAATTCGGCGTGGTTCAGTGTGCCGCTCGCGTAGTCCGCGAGCAGGCGACGCAGATGGGTGCGAATCGCCATGATTTTGACCTGGGGCGGCGATCCCAGACCAATATCGTCCAAGAGATGGCCGGCCTTGAAGCACACCCGCTGCGCACGCGTATCCGCGTCGATGCTCAACCAGAAAATCAACTCTACGAGGTGATCGACACGGGTTGTCGGTACCTGTGCCATGGTACGCAGATACGTGTGCTCAATGTGTATCTCGGGACGGGTTGCGCTTGCGCTGCTCGGCATGTCGCTGTCCGCGAGGCGGTCCGTGTACTCACGCTCGGCAATGTGAAAGGTCTCGCAACCGAGGAGAAGCTCGGTGAGGCCATCGATGCTCCACTCTTGGCCTTCCCAGACAAACCCCACCGAACAGTGCTCCGTGATGGCGCCCAGGGGTCGACGAGGGTCGGGATTGGCTTCGTAGTCGTCAGAGCGGCGACAGCAGGCAACCAGCCCCATGAGCACACGATACACGTGTGCACGCTCTTCGCGGCTGTCCTGCCACTGCCCCAGAAAGAGGAGCAGGACATCCAGGGCACGTTTCTCCGACATGACACGCGTGACTGAACACCCAACACCTACACCCTTGCCCCTCCTGTTATTTTCCCCCCCCCAAATCTCTCCCAGGTGGTGGCCGCCGACGACTGCGAGGCACGTCATCCCGACACCCAGCGCAGCTTGCTTGTGGACCACATGCGCATGCTGCGTTCGCACCCGAGGATGCGCAATGCGCGTTTGGTGGTCATACCGGAGAGCAACCTGGCGTTCGAGGCGGTTCACCTTGACTCGGAGCTGCGTCGCAACTTTGACGACGATGAGTACGTGTGCCTGAGGGAGGACCGCTTTCAGTCGGGCGTGCGCATGAACAACCTTCTGAAGCGCGGCATGGCCGAGTCTCTGAACCGCGAACTGCGTCTGGGCGCGTTGCACTTTTGGAGCGATTTTATGAGCGCAGAGGCACAACGCGAGACGCGCGACAACTTTCGCAATCTGCACGCCGAGTCGATGCGTGACGACGTCATGATGGAGTTGCGTGATTTCATGCGCATTGTGCGGCCGGCCAAGGATCCCACGCGCGACCCGGTCGTCCAGTACTCGGGAAAACTCTACGGCGGAAGCGACGACAAGGTCATGGCGCTGCTACTGGCCAACACGGGCATGAAAATCTTTTATAACTCCGAAACCTACGACCGATACCGCAGCTAGACACCTCCCTACACCTAATTTTTTGTTGCTAATGTCACTCCCCTACCCTATCCTACCCTAATATCTTCGCTGAGGTGGATGAGGGTGTGTGCGACCTCGCGTTCGTCGCGCATTGTGTGAAGACGTTCGCTGTGGTGTCTGGCTGACCGCCACATTTTCCAGAGCGCCGAATGCGCTGTCTGAGGCTGCTGGGGTGGCACGTAAACCTCGGGAGCACTGGTAGGACGACCGTTGCTCTGCATGCTTGGGCGCAGGAAATAGTGACATTGAACAAGAAGGGGGGTGGGAAGGGGGGAGGAAAGGACAAAAATAGGGGGGGGTCCCATAATCCTACTCTGGTGCACGTCGCCGATCACTGTGCGGGCTTGCGTGTGTGGGGTGGGAGTTGTCATCGTTCAGGTCGAGGAATCATTTAGGGGGCCCGCCGACATTATTGTTTATCATGACGGCACTAGCGCGACGGCGCGCGGCGGATGGCGGGCATAGCTTTTCGTCTCAGGGTCAGCGTTTGTTACCCTCTCCTACACTACCCCAAGCAACCCCCCCCCTCCCATCTAACATGCCAAAGACCTCAAAGGCCAAACGATTGGCCCGGACCCCTTGGTGGGCCTGGCTCGCGCTTGCGCTCCTTGTTGTTATCGGCGTCTTTGCCGGTATTGCCGCCTTTGGCAACCTCCACTCCAACCCGAACGGAGGCGGCACCGGCAACGGTGGCACCCATCCTGTGATTGACGAAGATGGCATGTGCGATATCTCTTCGACGATGTTTGGCTGCGAAGTCGAAACCTGCGGCAACCTCGACGCCTCTAACGCTCAACTCTACGTGAATGGTGACGGTGACAGTGCGGCCATTGAAGGCGCCTCCCGTGCCTTCCCCCCTCTTGGCGGCAAGCGTCGCTGGAACAGACCCTCTGGTGAGATCATCTCTGCTACGATGCGCTCCGGTGCCGAGGTTGTCAAGGACCGCGGCGACTCTGGCATTAGCCTTACCCGCAGCGGAGAGGGCTCTGACGTGGCCTACTCCGTTGAGGACTGCGACGGCAAGGTCGAACTCGCCAACCGCGGTGCCGTTGTTGATCACGGTGTGCGCGGAAGCGGCAAGCTCGCTGACCGCACCTGGCTCAAGGACCCCAACGACGGTGTGCGCAAGTACCTGCAGTACCCCGACTTTGTCAGCCACAACCAGCCCGGTGACGCAGTCTACGCACCCAGCTCCACCTACGCCAACCAGGCCTTTGACATGGTGACCACGAGCTTTGGCTTTGTGGGTCTCGGTGAGACTTACCCCGAGAACTTTTACCGCGCCGGCCGCTTCCTCGCCCGCGGAAAGGCCATCTTCAACGACGACGGTGACGTGGTCGTCGGCAACACCTCGGCCATCCTTGGTGTCACCCCTGGCTTCCCTCCCATTGGAGGCATCCGCGAGTATGCTCGCACCACGATCGCCGGCTTCACGATGCGCTCTGGCATGAGCTGCATGGTGGATCGTCAGGGTCTCAATCTCCAGGACGCCCCCGGTCTCGGTACCGACATTTCCTATGAGTGGCGTGACGACGAGACGGGCATCCACGAGGTCGCCAACGCTGGTGTCGTGCGCCCCGCCGGCTACAGCAACGACGTTGGACGTATGACCTTCCGTACCTGGAACAATGGCAAGTACACGCAGCTCATTGACGGCAAGAAGAAGTACGCGCCCAGCTCCACCTCGGTGACCCAGCTCTTCCAGATGGTCATTGACGGCGCCGAGGGTCGCGTCGGCATCAACGAGGACAACCCAGGAGGTCACTACCGCAGGGGATTCCTCACCGTCAGCGGCCGTCCCGTCGGCATGATGGGCGGCGAAGACGACTTTGTGCCCGCTGGCTCCGGTGTCACCGGATACGGTCCCGGCTTTGCACCCATTAGCGGTATCCGCGAGTGGAACAGGACGGGTGTCCCCAAGAACACGCTCCGCTCCGGCATTCTCGCCGAGGTGGATGTGGGCACCGGCACCCTCGAGGACGGCATTGGCCCCGATATCGCCATGCTCATCCACAATGACGCCACCGGCGAGCACGAGATTGCCAACTTTGGTGCCATCCGCTCCGGACACAACAAGAGCGGCCGCATTGTTGCGCGTACCTGGCGTCAGGGCCTCTACACGCAGCGCAACCCCGAAACCGGCATGCGCGAGTACCAGACCTCGACCACGTGGCCCGACCAGGAGTTCCAGCTCGTCATCAACGAGGACGGACAGGTCGGCATCAACACGGACGAGCCCGAGGATTCTTCCAAGTTTGGACGCACCGGTCGTCTCGTCGTTGACGGTACCCGCACCGGCGTTGCCGGCGGTAGCCCCGTGGCTGTCCCCGACATGGCTGCCATCCTCGGCAGCAGCCCCGGCTTCCCCCCTACCGGCGGTATCCGCGACCGCATGAACGCCTTTGGCTTCACCAACGACCAGAAGAACCGTCGCCGCATCAACTCTGCCTTTGGCGCCATGAACTTCCTCGACATGGAGAACGGCATTGGCCCCAACTGGGGCGCCGGTCCCGACATCTCCTTTGAGAACCGCGACCAGGATGGCACCCACGAGATTGCCAACGTTGGCGCCACCAACTGGTTCAACAGCGTGAACGACGCCGAGTCTGGTGTGAACCTCGACTCTGGCCGTATCGTCTTCCGTAACTGGGTCGACGGCAAGTACTACCAGCACAGCGAGACCGAGGCCGGGCCCTTCAAGACCCTTGCCTCCTCCACGACCTTCCGCTTCCAGAACTTCTCCGCGGTCATCACCGGTGATGAGGGTGGACGTCTTGGTGTTAACCAGGATTTCCCCGAGTGTACCGTCCACGCTGGCCGTCACAACATTGACACTGACAACAGTGGCGATGGTGATGGCTTTGTTGGAGGTGACGTCTGTGCTGACGGCAGAATCCGCATTGACGACAAGTACCTTTCGAACGACGGCGGTATCCTCATGTGGGGCAACCAGTGCGTGGACACCAGTGCATGTGCCAAGAAGCGCTCCATCACCGAGGCCGCGGAGGTTGAGGGACTCAACGCCCGCGTTGTCGTCCTCGAGAAGCAGGTCGCCGAACAGGCTGCCATGCTTGAGAAGATTATGGCTCACATTGAGATGGCGCCTTGATTTTCTGACCTTCTCCCTTCCTTTCTCTTTCACCCCCCCCTCCCTCCCCCATCCCACCCTGTGACTGAATACAGACTGTCCTCTCCCCCCCCCCTCCTTCCAGGTACCAGAGAGAGAAGCCTCAAACCGGGTGTATTCACTAGATTTATTCGCATGACTTGGATAGAAAGGGCTACCCATGGAAGAAGGCGAGGGTCATAGTGCCGTGAACCCATTCATGAGTATGGACCAATTCTACAGCACACTCCTAATGTCTGCTCACGTGCCTGATGTTCCCGCCCCACCCCTGACACCGTATGTGTCCTATGTCCCCTTGGAGATGTTTGAGATCCACGACCAGGATGGCACCCACGAGATCGCCAACGTTGGCGCCACCACCTGGTTCGACAGCGTGAACGATGCCGAGTCTGGTGTGAATCTTGACTCTGAATGGGTCGACAACAAGTGCCGCCAGATGGCCGACATGTGAATCCCCAGACCCAGAGGAGGGCACGGCACTGGATGGGTAGTATGTATTACAAACGGGAAAACTAAAACTCAATACATTCCAGGGACCCCTGTCTGGGCATAACCCATGGGAACATTGGCCTTTTTCAGAGAGAGGAGAACAGGTTAACCAAGACATAGATACGCTCAACGAGATCCTGGCGTTTTATATGCACTAGAAACCCGCGCGGTTTCCTCAAATTAGAAACGTAATGGACTGAAGCAACGCTATCTATGGCAGCGGTGATATCTTCCCAGAGGGCGTTTCGGAGGGCGTACCCGGTCTCTCCCCGGTATGTTTCACCGAGTACGCCCTCCATGTGGAGGATGATATGCTTAAGCGCGTCTTCAGCGACATAGTAGTTTTCGAGAACTGAAGATGCGACGAACGTGGTAGGTTGATCGCCCATGGTTGATCGTGTCTGCTCCTGACGACTAGCGACGAAAGAATGAATGATTCGGTCGGGCGGCGCCAGAAAGCCCATGGTTCGCCGTTTCCGTCGGACGATCGAAATCCCGGGGGTTTGGGACGGAATTCCCGCTCTCCCGGGAATTCGCTCATTCGGTGAAATGGCGGGAAGGGTTTAGCCCCAAACCCCCGGGATTCCGATCGTCCGGCGGAAATGGCGAACCATGTGCTTTCTGGCGCCGCTCGACCGAATCATTCATTCTTTCGCCGCCGCGTCCCTACCATGTCCGGCACGTTTGAAAAGACCACTCAGGATCGCGCCGATGTTATTCGCAAGAATTTGATGGAAAGGTTGCATATAGTGGAGGAAGGCGAGGATTCCAGTGCCGTGGAACCATTCATGGGTATGGGCCAATTCTACAGCACACTCATGTTCTCCGCTCACGTGCCAGACTTTCCTCCCCCACCTCCAACACCCCCAACGTCCCCTCTCCCCAAGGAGATGTCCTCCCAACCTGCCGTCAGTCCATTTATCGATGTGGCTGCCGCCGACGCGGACGACTCGGATCCCTCGGACAATGAAGCGTTCGACGCCCGCAGCTCCGACGACGAGGTCATCGACCACGCGGCCGTGTCGCGTCGCGGCCCCGAGCACATGATGGCACACCGTGCCGAGGACGAGGCAAGGGAGCGTCGTCTGGAGGATGCGCTCATGGGCGTCGTGGGTGGCGACCGACGCACCTTGGATATGCCCGATTCGTTCGACGACATGGACGTCGACGCAGCGTCGAACGACGAAGATCGCGCAGTTGCCGCCGCCAATCTCTTGCGCGAAAAGGCGAATGTGCGCGGCGACTACGTGTCCTCCGACAACGACGACGACGACGAGTCGAGCGATGACGACAACGACGACGACTATCACGGTGACAGCGACAGTTCGGACATTGATGGCGGAGTCGACGCAGGCGAGACCTACGCCGAGGTGAGCGACATTGACCGCGGCAACAAGATCACCGCCACCGCGGTGGCAGCCCTCACCCAGATCAACGCAACGGCGGCAGTCAATCCCTGTACGACTGCACCCTGTGCCAGCGACATTCTGGCCTTTGTCACCGCCTACTACTTGGATGGCGTTGGGAGCTGTGCCAAGAAGGGCGAGAGCACCCTCCCACGCGAGCTTCTCACGGACATTGACCGGATGCTCGGCGACAACATGCTCCGTTTCCGCCCCACCACAGACCTCAACACCGACCTGCTGCGTGAAGATCCAGGTCTTCGCGACAAACGTCTTTTGCGTCGGTTGATTGTGACGCACGCGCCCTCCCAGTACCCACTACGCCTCACCGGGAACCTGACCTCCGCGGTTCACTGCAAGTGTACCGTAACTGGCCAAGACATTGTGCCCGGCGAGCCAATCGTGATGTGCACCCTCTACGTCAAAGGGTGCAACGTCGCGTACTACCTTCCCATCAAGCTCCGGGCGATCCTCGGGCCCGTTGGCCCACGTGACCCGGTTCCGCCTCCACCTCCGACTCCGCCCCCAACCCCAACCCCCGCCCCCGTTGACGACGATCCCATGGACGTGGAATCATCGCCCCCAGTGCTACCGGAGGAGGAGGAGGAGGAGGGAGAGGGAGACAAAGAAGGGATAGAGGAAGAGGGAGACAAAGAAGGGATAGAGGAGGAGGAGGAAGAGCTCGAGGAGGAAGAGGAGGAGGAGGAAGAGCTCGAGGAGGAAGCAGAGGTGGAGGAACGCGTTCTCGTGGTAGCAATCCGCGACACCGATGCACTGGCGTGGTGGTTGCACCAACTCGATGAGAGTAACACCCTGGGTTCACGCTCTCCGACCGTGCGTGGCAAGGCACGTCCCTATTTTGATCATGACGGACAACTCGACTCGGACAATCACCCCTGGGCCGCTGCCACCTTTCAGCACCTGGTGCATGATCTCTTCGAGACGACCACCGAGGCCCGTGCCATTGACTCTGCCTCCGAGAAGC
>SDBT01016253.1_pt1 | contig 11784 bp, 10 predicted proteins | sample 2277101 | NCBI WGS metagenome assembly SDBT01 (sample SAMN10404973, study PRJNA504765) | marine sediment metagenome | isolation source: marine sediment core GS10_PC15, 103 cmbsf | place: Arctic Ocean: Southern Knipovich Ridge | collected 2010
CTAAGTGATTTTGATACAGGAACAGTAAGAGAAAACCGTAGCGAAGGTATCATACCTAGCGATTATGGGATCGACGAAGACGAAGATTCCGACACCGAGGAAGGTGAAGATGAATAACTGGATAGTAACCAACCTGCAAGCCCTACTCATGGGCGCTGCAGTCATGATAGGGATCGGAGTCGCAGTTAGCGGAATCTACCGCTACGACGGCGACGACGGTGAACGTAGCACAGGCTACCATCCTGCTAGAGGCAGGCGTGGAGCCATCGTGCTAGGCGTAGGGCTCCTGTTAGCAGGAAGCATAGCCTACGTACCTGCGGGTAACAGGGGTGTAGTCATGGACGGTGGTGTAGGTGTGATACAGGAAGAGAAGCAGGAGGGTCTAACTCTCGTGTGGCCTTTCTGGCAACGTGTGCACAACGTGAACGTACGTACCCAAGTGTACGAGTACGAGTCGTTCGTGCAAACCAAGGACCTGCAGGAGGTCACGCTTCCTATCGCAGTTAACTTCTCAGTGTCGCCTGACGATGCTGCGGAACTATTTCAGGAAGTAGGACACGATTATGTCGATACTATTATCGCCCCAGCCGCTTTCCAAGCGAGCACAGAGGCGGCTGGTAAGATCATTGCGTCAAGCATTGCGCAATCCCGTGCAGAACTGGCCCAAGATATTGCGAGTATACTCAGACCTCAACTTCTTAGTCACGGAATTAGAGTCGAGTTCATTAGCGTCAAGGACGCAGTATTCGACGGAGAGTTCCTTGCAGCGGTTAAAGCGAAGGTTATCGCAGATCAGCGTGCTGAGGAATCTGCCCGTCTGGTTGTTGTCAGCCAAAACGAAGCGCGGCAGGCTATTGCTGAAGCGGAGGGTACTGCAGAAGCGGTTATAATCAACGCTGCAGCAAAGCAAGAGGAACAGTCTCTCCTAGGCATGACAGCGACAGAGTACGTATGGTTCAAGACTTGGAACGGCGCTCTCCCAACCACTTGGTTGGGCGGCGACGATGAAGTCATAATTCAGCTACCCTAGGAGGTACTAATGACAAGACTTGATGGAGACTGGGAGGCGACTCCCGAAGCAATAGCAGCTACAATGGCTGCAGAAACCAAAGAGTACACACATATACTATACCGCAGGTTCATTATACTGGGTGGATTCCTTGTAGCTTTTGGAGGAATGATTCTGAATACCATTTTCTAGTACAGCTACCATAAGAAAGGAAATGACCACCCTAGGCAGGGTACAACTTACACTGTAGTTCTAACGAGACGGAACGACAGCGCCAAACATGTGAGGTAGCTTAGTTGGTAAAGCAGCAGATTGTTAATCTGAAGATCGCAAGTTCGAGTCTTGCCCTCACAGCAACCTTAGGAGGTGAATATGGTAAAGATATGGCAGAGAAGAAAAACAGCAGACTTTGTAGCAGCTGAGTGGTGTCCTACATGCGGCTTCATCGACAACAACATATCATTCTTTGCATTTGGAATGTGCATGGGTGGTAAGGATGGCATGGGAAACCAACACAAACCTGCCGCCATGATAAGGATACGTCAACAAAAGGGTCATCGTCCCCCACCTAAACTCAATATCTTCAGATAGACAAAGCCCCCACGAAGGGGGCTTTCTCTTATGGCGTACCAGCGGATGGTACTAATTCGATTACTGTCCTAGCCAATCGGCACCCTGACCAACGAGACTATCCCTGCGCAAGAAGCGCATATGGAAAGCATCGATATCAAGGAACACTTCTGCTGTACCTGTCGACACTGAAGTCGAAAGTCCAGGTCGCAGAGCAACTACTGGCATCGTCGGGTTAACAGCTTCAAACGTTTCGGTCACGTCCTCCGTGGTTACACGGAATGACGCGCTTGTGTCTGAAACACCAACCTCAGCGAGAACCCAGTCCTCGTTGACTGGAGACACTGTAGACGCAATGTTCACGTCAGTGTTAGCACCGTTGACCTGTCCTGTGACAACGTCATCGGTGAAGTCAGTCGGCTCTGAGCCGATACCTACCATGTCAAGCTGACCAGCGTTGAACGGCTCGGGAGCCTGGCCTTCAAGGCCAAGATACCAGTCACCGATCAGAACGTTGGGCTGCTTTATGATCGCAGCCAAGTAGAGACCATTGTTGTCGAGGATCAGGGTTTCCTGAACGCTCTCAATGGCTTGACCTAGCTGAAAGTCAATACCGTCACCCGCTGCGGGTGTGGTTGTACCAGACTCCAAACGTGCGACTCCTGGATGATCGACCGCGCTAGTACCAACCAGTACGGCGGCGCCAGCATCGTTGCCACCGATCTCTCCTGAGAACCAAGTAAGGTCTGAGAAGACGGCAGCACCAGTCTGCGTGACATCAGCGACAGCCAAAAGCTGTATGAAGTCATCATGCAGGTAGAAGCCCGCAACCCCGTCGATCTGATCGAAGGGAAGCGAGGAAAAGACGTTGGGGTTACCAACTCTTGTTAGATGTGTCATATATTTACCTCCTTTACTATTGCTCCGAGCATCACGGGTTGCTTAAGGCAGGGATTGCTCCCTATATATAGCTATAAGTGTATTAAAGTAGGTCGACTACTGCTTTGATGACTACCTGGTCGGCCGAAATGCTTGCGGCAGTACCAGTACCAATTAGGGTTTGAATGGCTTCAATATCTGTCGCAATGTCTGCGCCAGTTGCCGCCAATGCTAGGTTGACTGCCACTAGCTTGGCTAGTATTTGTTCAAGAACTGCTGGGTTAGCCATTTAAGGTAGCGCATCACAGACAGTATCTAGTGCTACTAGGTCAGCAGTGAAGTCGGCCAGTGTAGGCACACCAACGTTATCGCTTAGAGTAACCAGCAAGGCCGCTAGCGTTGTGGCTGATGTTCTAGGTACGTTACTAAGCAACGTGTCTAGCTCGGTGATGATTTCCTCAATGAGTTGTGATTCTGTTTTAGCTGTCATATGTACTCCTCCTTTTTAGATTACCCTTGAGAAGCCCAGGGCCAGGGCTGAAATGACACTGATCACAGTGTACACTTCCTTACGAGAAGGTTTCTCCTTGTTGTCGATTCGCAATTCTAAGACGAGTTCCCGCAGCGTCATGCCCCGAGTAGCTTCGCTCTCGGGACCATTTCCTTCTGTCAGCTGCCGATGAATCTCACCTTGTTTGTCCAAGTCACTCGCCTACGCTTCCTCGTTGACCGAAGTAGAAACCTAGGACTAGGGTGGCAATTTCGATGGGGGCTCCGCCCGCAACGAATGCACCCACAATGCCTAGGGCAAGTATGGAACGGATGCTACCTTCTGGTAGCCATAGTGGTTGATCGTTTAACAACATATTGTCCTCCTATATATAGGTGTAAGTGTATTACGCATCGGCTTGAGGTAGCTTACCCTGCAAGCGTAGCTCCTTGATGAGCTTCTGTATTTCGTCTGCTGATCTAAATGCAGCAGATCGTGCGTCAGCAGGTGTCGTGAACTTGAATCCAACACCACCTGCTAACTGTCCACCAAGACTCTTCAGAGTACTGGCGATAAATCCGTCATCCTCTTTGATACCCAGGCGCTGCTGCCTGTTCGGGTCAGTAGGCCCACCAGTCAGCGGGTCAGTGATCTCACGTGAGAAGGGAATACCTGTTTCGAGCAGCGTTCGTGAAAGGTAAGGCAAGCGCACGTCGCCTGCGGTCGTCTTGTTATACAACCCGAAGGCCGCGAGCGAGGCCAGCACAGCATTGTAGGGAGCTGGTGCGTTCACGTCGCCCAGGTCTCTCTGCGCGTTCACGTCAGACAAGAACCCTATGTGCGGGCCTAGCAATCCGTCAGCGAATTCGATTAGTTGCTTGGGGTCGGTAGGAGTGGGTAGCTCAAGCAGGTCACTGATGGGTAAATCAGGGTCAATCATGAGACGTGCCCAGAACGGTGTGTCAGGGTTCACCTTATAGTTGGTGCCTGCTGCCCATGCTGTGAAGTGGTCAGCCTCCTGCAGGTTCTCGGGATCGTCGCCTCCCAGGTTAGAGTCCATGCTCTGCATCATGGCGCGGTACCTCTGTACATAGCGAGGGTTCTCCACTGCCATTTGAATCTGTAAGGGCACGTTACGTCGAGCCCACACGAAGAAGGGGATGATGCTCTTCATCTTAGTTTCCATTGGTGTCAGGTTAGAGTAGTTGAAGTGAATGGCGTTGACTAGTTCGGCTGCGAACAGCCCACTACCTTCTACGGTCTCGTCAAAGTACTGCATGAACAGGGACATGCGCATAAAGTCCTCGACACTCTCCATGACCCGTCCACCCGCACGAGTAAGGACGAAGTTGTCCACGTCCATAGCGTTTAGGAAGTCCCATCGCTTAGCCATACCCTTGGCTGCGACAGCTCCCGAGAACTCAGTCGTTGCAAACCCTGCCATGACGTTACGTGCCATTCCTTCACGGAAAGCCTCACGTACCTTACCAGCAGGCAATGTATCGAAGATCGCCTCCAGCTTAGTACCTGGGGGAGCGTTACGTATCGCGGCACGGAATGCCATGGTGTGTCGTGAGACTATAGCCATTGTCTTAGGTGACACTCCCACTGCAGCGTTCATCCATGAACCACCAACCAGGTTACGGATATGGAAAGCGGGCCGTGGCAGAGTAGCCATGGCACGCCATACCTTCAGCGTATGGTTGGCTGCTGTCTTAGCAGCTGCAATACCTTCGGGCGTGTAAATGCTTCCCATATTACGGGCAGTGAGTGATAGCCATTCAGCCACGTTAGTCTGCATGCTCAAGTCACCGAGAGCAGGACCTGCTAGGTTGAAGTCAGCGGGGTTAATCATCTTGTCGATCTTCTGGACTCCCGTGAAGCTATCCACCTCACTCATGATCTTGTGTAGGTCCTCGTAGCCTTTATCGACCAAGCTGTCCGCTGATCTCTGTAAGGCACGCAGTCTATTCACTGTCTCGGCGGTACCGAACAGTTCCATAGACTCATGGCTTGATATGAGAGAGCCCCCCACACGCACACCAGCAACATCTCCAAGCCATTCATTGATACCTCGTTTCGTGTCGTTGTAGAGAAGTCGAGCATCGAAGATCTCAGCAGGTTCTTTCGAGATGAACTCTTTTGCTTCCCTGCTCATCTTGCCCAAGTGCTGTCTAGCATACTCGTGCAGCAGCTCGCTGGTCTCCTCATTCATTCCACTCTTGATGAGGTTCCTGATTCCTTTAGCAGAGAACATACCTTCAAGCTGGCCTCCTTTATCGAAGGCACGGCCTAGGAACTCAACAACAGCACGCCGTTGCGTCCTGCGTTCGAGAACACTTCCACCCTTAATGCTTATCTGTATGCCACCTTCGAGGTCGGCTGCCTTACCACCACGTACAATGCGTACAGCTGCCTTCGCAGTCTTTTTCAGGCCTTGCTTCCCAGGCACACCTACAGCTTCAGAGAACACATGCACGGTCTCGGGACCAGTCTTACGAGAACGCCAGTCGTGTGCGCCAGGATTCGAAGCCAGAAGATCATCATCTACTGCGTGGAGAGGGCTCGATCCGAACCCGCCTGCGGGTGCTTCTGTCGCCCAGCCGCTAGGCTCTATGCTTGCTACATCATTGGCTAATTCACGTGCGTCAGCTACGTCTTCTAGGTTGTTGATGCGGAACCCTGCCCTGGTGAGGTCTTTGTGGACTTCTCGTGGCACGCCAGGTATGGGTCCCTGTGCAGCGCCACCATACAAGAGGTTCTTTTCTAATGCTTCTGGACCCCACGGCAGCTCTTCTAGAGCCTGGTAGGCGTCCCATGTTGGGTCACCTTCAACGAAGATGAAGTTACCCTGATCGAACTCAGCACCACGAACCGCAGCAGCTCCACCTTGCGTCTCGCGTGCTTCCTCAAACCAACCAGGCTTCATGTTCATCTCACCCTTAGTTCCATTCTTCGGAGAAGGTAGCGAGGGACCCGCAGCCACGAACTGAACAGGTATTTCAGGGGTGTTACCTGCAAGCTCAGCAGCAGCAACACGGTTATGTCCTTCTGCTAGACGGTAGGAACCGTCCTCCCATACCTCTATCACGACAGGCTTCTGTACCCCACGCGTTCTAATAGACTCGACTAGGGCTTGCTTCTTGTTTAGTTCAGGTGACTTCGCCAGCCCCCTTACGTTCTTGAGTGCTTGCTCACGATCTTTTGTCTGACCAATACGAGCCAAGAAGCTGAGAGGAGCCTTATCGGTCTCTCCTTCAATGGGGCGACCGAAGTGGCCCGTGGGTATAGTGGCAGCGTCACGCATGGCGTTGTTCATCACGTTGTTAGCCACGTCCTGAACGTTTAGCTCAGCGCTGTGAGTGAATGCCAGGCCGCTCGCCTTTAGAGAGTCCATTAGGTTGAACGAGTTGATGGCGTCAGTCATGTTGTCCAGATAGTCTAGCATGACTTCGATAGGGTTATCGTTAAAGATCGCCCCATCCCAGTCTTTGGGTAGTGCGATACCGAGTCGGTTAGACTCACGTTCCAGAATGGGCTTGAATATATCGTTGAGTTCAGGCACGGTTAGCCCAACCTGTTCCAGAGTGTTTACGACCTTACCGTCAGCTCCTAGAGGCAGATTGATCCTTCTCTCTAGAGCCATGACATTTAGTGCAGTATCGTCAAGCATGAGAAGACGGTCAGAGTAGAGTTGAAAAGCTTGGAACCGACCAACAGCACGGCCAATATGTCCTGACCCACCTATGTTCGGGTCAGATGCTGAAGCTATACCTACTGCATTGAGTAGGTGCGCCCACATGTCCTCAGGAGTAGATCCCTTACCTGACTTACCAGACGACTCTTTAGCGAAAGCCTTTAGGACAGGCCGCATGTTCTGGTTGACACTCTGAGGGGTGTAACCCTTGATGAACCTATCTGCGAAGTCAGGGTCTAGCTGTGAGAGAGCATCACGATACCCTTCCATGGTTTCCTGCAGGAAGACTACTAGAGTAGTCATTTCATCGTCGAGAGCTTTGTTACCTGTCAAGATAGGAATTGCTGCTCCAACGTCCGCATCTTCAATACCCCCAAGAAGAGCTTCCTTTGCTGCACGGACTTGTGGTACGAGTACGTCATCTAGGTCGCTTGCATCGAGTCTCGACATGACTTCACGGCCAATTTGATGGATGTCAAACCCTTGATCTGAACCCAATACAGTAATAGATTCCCACATACCTTTCACCTCTTGGCTGATATGATGCTTAGTAGCGTTGTTGTTCATGCTGTCAATAGCGGCAGCAGCTATATGGTACTGCCAACCTTGAATGTCACCACTAGCTAGACCTTTCAAGATAGGTGCCATCTGATCCATCTTACTTGTGCCCTTGCCAACAGCAGTGGCAAAGTTGTCCCATGTCTTACCAACAAAGCCCATCTTCTTGAGATTAGTGCTTAGTATACGAATAGGGTCACCAACAAGCTTACGTCCTAGGCCTTGTGTCCCAGGAATGAGTAGTCCAGCTTGCAGAGTACCCAGGTTACGACCTGGAGTAGTTAGGTTCCCCCCAATAAAGGGCACGCTTATGCGCGCGCCGCCAGATACAAAGGCGGGCAGCTCTTTGCGAGCTAGGGCGTTCATTCGTCTAAGGCCTTCACGGCCTGCGATCTTCGTGTTAGCTTTTCCGAACGAACGGGCCAAGCCTGGTCGGATGATATCCTTGAACATCTCGTTAGCCAGTGCCAGCTCTGCGAGGACTACAGGGTCAAGTATAGCTTCTTTACCACTAGTACCCAAGTAATTGGTCAAAGCCCTCTGCATGTCGGGAGGCAGGTCGTCGCCAATCTTTGCGCCAAACTCAGCTAGCTCATCAGTGAAGGTTTTGACGTGGTCCTTAAGGCCTCCAGCAAGGTGGTGCTGGTACTTGCTCAACTGTTTAGAATTAGTTGCCACAGCCTCTTCGAGAGCGTTCGCGTACAGCTTAGAATTCGAGGCTTGCTTAGTAAAGAGAGGCATGAGTGTCTTAATAGTTTTGGTTTGGAACTCACGCCCTGCGGCTAGCATAACCTTTTTGCCAAGTCCAGACAGTCCAAAGGTTAGGTAGGTTAAGGGGTCAGAGAGCATTTGTAGTCCAAAGTCGACAACGCCTCTACCAATTTTTCCTTTTAGTCCTTCAGCTTCATCGTAACCAAACATATCCAGAGTGAAAGACCCGCTAATAGGGTCGAGGCCTGTGGACAGTTTGAACTCCTCAGGGTTGTCGATACCGCTCCACCAAGCATTCCAGTAATCGCCAAAGTTGGGGTTCTCGAAGTCCTGTTTGGCGTTGCCACCCGCCAGGTCTTGGATGAGCAGGTTCATGGCTTGTCGTGGGCCGTCTATCCAGCCCACAGCTTCTGCGATGAAACTACTTTGTTCCTCTTTGATGCCTGTGTTGGCAGCCTGACGGAGGGGATCGAACTCTTCTCCAGTAGTATCGTAACCAAATTCCTCAGCGTTAGCTAGTACCTGTGCTGCTGAACGTGAGTTCTGCTGCTGCTTCTTCTGAGCAGCCGCCGCAGGGACTTGTCCCTGAGAGTCGGCACTTGGTGTGAAGTTAGGATCACCTAGTTCGGTAATGGTCGAAGATTCTGTCCTGCTAGGACGGAAGTTGGAGCGATTTCTGCTTGTTGATTTTGCGTCGAATCTACCCATCTTCGAACGACTCCGTTCCGCCCCACTCACCAGAGTCATGATAGAACTGTACAGCCTTAAGTGCGTCGCCTTGGAAAAACTCGTCAATGTATCTGAGAAGAGCGGTTAGTTCATATGCCAGACCAGAAGTAGGTGTCCAAGGCTTAGGCATGAGTCCCTCATACATTTCTAATGTGAGGCCACCTACGCCAGCAATAGTACCTGACTTCTGAGTGCCACTAATACCACCAGATTTGACATCGATAAGTGCGTGTAAGTCTGCGCTCTTAGCTGCCATTTCTAGTTGATCGGGATCAAAGCCCATCTCTTCACCTGCCTGGTGGATTGCCGCCACCATGCCTCCTGAATTAGGAACGGCTGACGTAGCATCAAGAGCGTCATCCCAAGCGTCCTTATTAGTCATTGCAGTATCACGAGCTACCTGGAAGACCTGTACAAGAGAGCTTTCATCTATGTCCCACATTTGAGACAAGACAGCAATACGTTCTTGTACATCAGAGTGATCTACACCGAACTCCATTGTGAGCAGTACGGTTTCAAGATAAATATCTTCAGACTCATGTCCAGGCGGGATAGTGTCTGGCACGATTGAGTCTAGGGAGAGGTCAGCTGTGTTTAGCATGTCGGCAAAGAACCGTTCTGCATCAGTTGCACCAGTCACATTAAAGTTGACCTGATCAGGATTAAGGAAATTTGCTGCATCTCCCAGCAGCTCAGCGTCAGGACGATTCTGTAGTGTCTCCAGGTCGACCTTGGTGTCGACCATGTCGTTTACCTTATTGATGAGTTCTTCTGAGAAGCTTTGTCGAGCAAGCACAATGTCAATTGCTTCGTCACGTTCTGACACGGTAAGCGCAGCGTTGTTCGCGAGATCAGTAATGGCCTGATATGTTTGGTGACCCAAGCCTCCTTCGTTTTTGAGAGCCTGCTCTAGTGGGGCCAAATCGAGGACATCAGATAAGCCAGCATTCTCTGCCTGGACGTCAAAAATGACATTCTGTACACCTAGCTTATCGTATAGCTCTAGTAAGTCTACTTCGAGTCGGGCGAGCTCAACCGCTATCTCTTCACGCATCTCTTGCGCCGCGAAGGCTTGTGCAGGATCGCTCTCCCGCTCAGAGAGGAAAGAATCTACTCGCTGCAGTTCCTCTTTCTGTTTCGTCATGGCTTGAATCTTGTTAGCGGCGACCTGTCGACCCTCTTCAGGCGAAAAGTCAGCACTTAGTTCTGACGGTTCGCCATCTTCTGTACTAGCGAAAACTACGCTATCTATTAGCTTTGTAGAATCAATAGCTTCAGCAAAACGACCCAGCCGTTCTGTTCCAGGTATCTTTGTATCAAAAAACTCACGCTCTGTATCAGCGGTACGACCTGTTATGATGTCAGCCCCTTCGCTGAGAGCCTCTCCTAAGAATCCAAAAATCGCTTTGGCTTCCTCAGCAGGCTCACCTAAAAAGCCTTTACGTTCTGGAGTTGTGCGGCCTTTTTGTCGCAATATGTCAAATGGGGATCGTGGGTCACGGCCTAAGAAGAACTCTTCTTTTGGAGCAGTCTCCTTTTTCTCTTGGCGTTTCTGCTCCTTTGCCTTTTCGCGTTTTGTACCAATACGCTCGCGCTGGCTAACAGGGCTCCTATTAGACTGTCTGAGTACGTCTAGTGCCTTCTCGTTCTTGAAATGTGACATTATTGTGGTCCCGATCTCGGTATTTGAACGACACCATTGTTGGGCTGTGTAGGCTGAGCGGAGCCGTCAAGGGCTCGCTTGCCGAAGTGTTCTAGATCGTCTTGATTTAGGTTCTTGACTCTTTCTCTTTGGAACTTAGCTTCCTCTGTGGCATTAAAGTCAGCCTCAGCAATCGTTAGTGGCGGTTCGCCACCGCCGCCTCCTCCAGAACCGAACCTTTGTGCTGCAACACCTTCACGGCGGGCGGCGAGGTCGTCTAAAGCAAACTGAATGTCTGTTTTCAAGTCACTCTTAGCCTCGTCAGCTTCACGATTTACTTCACTTGCGTTCTCTATACGGATACCTGAGTTGAAGATTCCACGTTGAAGCGCATTGTTGATAGCACCCCTAAGCCCTTTAGTACGAGCCTGACTAATGTCACGTAAACCTGTCTTTTGCTGAAACTCCAGTTTCTTACGCTGAATTGACAACTGTTTGAGCACTGCAGAACGAGAAGCACGCGCGTTACGTGCGCCTTCACCAGCACTTGAGTCAGAACCAGCACCAAGGCCAGCTATTAACCCCTGATCGACCCATGATTGGAACAGCTCATCTGCTGATGGTGCAGTACGAGGAGTTGGCATTGCGAATACTGGGGCTGACTGTTGAAAATCATCTATGTTTGCCATTGTAACCTCCTAAGTATAGCTGGAATTGTATCATTATTAGCTCAGATCAGACTCTGTGACCCTAAAGTATTCATAAGTTCCGAAAGAAGGGTCCCCTGCTCCCCAGTTGAGACAAGCGATTCCAAAGTGTGTAGGGGTCATCGTCTTGGACACGTCTCCTAGTCCCCAGTCGTCATAAGAGACCCCATCAGGAGATACAAGGATGGTGAATGTGTTGGCAGACTTCCAGACTACTCGGAAGTAGATGTGATTCGAAATATTATTTCCACCTCGTGTGCCCATCACGGTAGCGGCGCTATCGACAGACGTAAGCGTTCCGTGCATACTTCCGACAGCCCCATTAGTTGACCACGTTCTTGCAAACATCAGGTTGGAGGCGGCAAGGACACCGTCAGTAAACCCAATTCCCATCATTGTGGTTCCACCAGAGGTAGTTCCGTACAAGCGAAAACACGCTTCAATAGTCAGAGGAGAGGTAAGTGAGTCGAGAGGCTTGAGAAGTCCCTGAAAGTCGGCGTTGTTACCACCTTCTACCAACATGGATAGAATATCCGCTTCCACTGTGTTGGTCTGAGGACCAGAAGTAATGTTCACTTCAACCCAATCGCCAGAAAGACTAGTGCCAGTAAACTCGTCGTCGTAATTGTGAGCAGAAGTGGGTCGAGTTACCAGTCTTGTCAGCCATCCAGGAACAGCTGACCCGCCAGGAAGGTTGCCTAGCGTAATGCTCTTCTTTGCATTAGATGCTGCACTATCTTCAATGATCAGAAAGTCACCACTGACAGGTGTGGCCTTGTCGGTAATAGCTGA
>SDBT01016254.1_pt1 | contig 11784 bp, 7 predicted proteins | sample 2277101 | NCBI WGS metagenome assembly SDBT01 (sample SAMN10404973, study PRJNA504765) | marine sediment metagenome | isolation source: marine sediment core GS10_PC15, 103 cmbsf | place: Arctic Ocean: Southern Knipovich Ridge | collected 2010
TGAAGCTCGTGGTGAACGAGCACGGCGTGGAAAAAAGCCTCCCGGAATACTTGGACCAATTCCCGAAAGGATCGGTGTTGAAGATCGGGGAGAAGGAATTCCCGAAGCTGAAGTAAAGCCCGCCGAAGAACCGGCGGAGATGGCCGGAACTCCCGAAAGCATCCAAAGAGGATACGACCAAGTAAAAGAAGCTCTTGATCTTTTCGGGAAAAAGAAGCCCGGCCAGGCGGCTCTTTTCGCTACACCCGAAGAGCCAAAGCAAAAGCGCGAGCGAGCGAAAAAGAAGGTAAAACGCCCACCAAGAGAGGCACAGCTTGACATATTCACAGGAAAAGCATCAAACGCCATCCAGCCCGGACTTTTCAAAGATTTCGTTAAAAAGTCTGCTAAGGCTGATGAGGAAGCGCCCGGAAAGCTTCCCGGTAAAAAGGGTGCAATACAAGGTGCCGGACGGTGGGTTGAGATTGCCAACACGGGAAGAGTCTTTGAGTCACCAAAAGCCGTGGCAAAAAATGCCGACGAAGTAGCAACCATCCTGAAGTCCATCGGAAAACAATCCAAAGAAGTCCTTTACACCGTTACGGTTGATAAAATCGGAAACATTCTTAGCCTTAAAGACATAGGGCCAGCAAGAAAGGCCCAAACAGCCAATTATGACCGCCTGGGCCTCTCTTTTAAGGTTGTTTCAGTTTTCGAATATGGGCCAACTCTTTTACATTATTTCCTTGGTGACAGCATTTTACCTTGGCTTTAGCGAAGCCAGATACTTGCCATTATTGTTCCTCATTTATGTATTATTGATCAGATATGCTAAGTCAGCATTAACCAATTCAAAAGCCTCTAGTATGTTCTTTCTTTCTTCCTCAATTCTTGGATCATTTAGAAAATCATCATAATATTCTTGCTTTTTAATCTCTTCAACAATTCCTTTGCTTATATCATCGATAGAGGCTTCTGCTATAGAGACCCCTGCTATCTGTGACATTTCATCTGGCAACTTTAAGTGAACAAGTTCATGTATGATTGTTTCCATATTTGAGACGGCCTCAGCATCAAATCCTATAATTCCGCCTTCCTCAGATTCACTGGCGCCCCCTGTTTGGCGCCCTTTGAGTTTCATTATCTTTTTTTTATTTAAATTTACAGCATAGATATGTTCAGGGCCAATAAAATACTCGGCGGTTTTAATTAAATCAGGCGATTTTTCATCATATACCCCAATCACTGAAATTTTTTCTTTGTCCACTTTTTCAATTTTAAAAGTTCTACTGATTTCATTTAAAATATCTCTAAGTTTTGGCGCCTCCTTGTTGACAGTTTGAGTCAATGCGATAAATTCAATCCAATTTCCATCTTGATCTTGCGAGCCACTCCTGACTGGCCCATGTACGCCCCCCAATCCTCTATTTTTTAATATTTCTTCAATCTCTTTTGTTTTGCTGATAACAAGATTGGTTTCAGCATCAGAAATATCAGGGAAATCCCACCCAAGTTGCTCTGTCAGCTCTTGAGCCTTCAACTTGCTAATCATTGTACAAATCAATTTGATATTTTGAAAAGTTGACATATCACCTCCCTTCTCCCTGTGTTTATCCACGAGCAGGGCGGCCAGGGACACCGCCTTTTCAGCCGTACGTGCTTAGCCCGTTGGGTATGTTTTTATTTGTTTTCTTTATGTCGAAATGCTGTCATGCTGCCAAGAAAAACCAATTCAAACTTTTGATTAGCCTGCATTAATTCAATAATTTTTTGCCTGAGTTTTTTTGATCTTCTTGCGACGGTATTTTCACTTATGGTATCTGTTAGTTTTGATAATTTTCTTGGGTTGATGACATATATTTCCCCAAATTTCTTGCTATTTGTTATTATAATTACAGGATGTTCTCTATTGTTTACTAAAGCATTGACAATATCCTTTGCGTCGGAATCCGGCTTGTAAGGTTTTGCCCTTTTAAAATCTGGTTTTTCACCAGCCATTTCAATAAAATAATTCCAAACTTCCTCTTTGTTATCCTTTTTTAAAACAACAACCTTTATTTTGTGCGGGCAAGGGCCATGTGATCCGGAATGAGCAATTTCGCCATTAATGTCAGTACACCAGACATAGGCATAAATGAAGGGCTGAGGGGAAATTGCTTTAACCCCACCACTTATTATGTCCCAATGTGGATTTTCGAGATTTGATAATTCCGTCTCAGCAATTCGATAGTCATTAAACTGTCGCTTAATTCTAACCTTTTTGTTCTTACAGTATTCAGAAATGTTGATAATTTTACTCATAAAGTCCTCACATTCCCTCTGGTTAGTCCAGGAAACCTGCCAGGGGCACCGGTGTTTGCTTTGTCAAGCTATCCTGGGCGTGTGGTTAGGTATGGCTTAATCTGAAATCGTTTAAATTTCGGCCTCACACTCTAATACAATATTGTTTGGGAAAAGTGATGTATAAGCTCTTGCTGCTTGCATTCCACCCTTATCAATCCCACCAGCGCCAACGATAGTCATTGATTCAGAAGTGTATAGCTCGGAATAGGTGTTATCAGAAAAAACTAAAAAAATTTGTGACTGTGGACCTTTTTTACCCTCTGTAACAATCACCCCCTTAACAGTTTTATCAATAACTTTTTAATTGAATTTTTCACGATGCCTTCCTTTGTATCCATGGCATTACTTGCAGCCTTACTCTATCTTCTGTACCATACGTTATAAGAAACCCCACTACTCACGAGGGACGGGGTTTTTTTCTGCTCGAATAATTAATATTAAAATCCAGCTTATATTACGCGTAAAAAACAGTTGTTTTCTGCGCTGTTTTTTTGTATGACGAAAATGCAGTAACCATAGGGACTTTATAAACCAAAATTCAAAGGGGTTTTTTGCTCAACCAACGATAAGCCGGAACAGGACAGCCTTATCCCTGTCTATCTTCCATTTTAGCGTTACCTCTAAAACTGTAAAGACGCTGGACGGCTTGCGCTCCGCTACCCGCCCACATCTTGACAGCCCCGAGGTCTCCAACGCTGTATGGGCGATAGGACAGGGAGTAAGGCGGACTTCCGGTCCAGATTAACAATTCCGCCGCAATTAAAAATATGAAAGTAGACATGTGGAAAAATTTTGAAGTCAAAGGCATCTGCCGAGAGGATTTAAGAGAGTATCTATCAGAGGAGGAAATCAAAAAAATCAGCGACAGCCGAATGAACTACCTGGCCGGAAAGCTGGGGGACGCTCTGGCAGACCCCTGCTGGATCAGCTTAGGGGTACTTATCGACGACCATAAAAAATTCCTCTTAAGCGATTAAGACTTGACCCTGCCCACCGGGCGGGGCTAATTCTTAATTACAACCATACTCATCATAAGGAGGCTACACCATGAACCCACCCAACACCAACGACACCCTAAAACGCCTGCTTGACCCCCAGGCTCGGGCTCTGGCCACACCCAGATTATCGGCCCTGTAGGCGCAGGCAAAAGCCAGCTACTGGCCCAAATGATAAAGCACGACATCCAAAACAATAACGGCCTCTGCCTGATAGACCCGCACGGACATCTTTATGAAGATATAGTCAAATGGTGCGAAACCAGGCATTTATTGGACGAGCCAGGCCCTAAAAAAATATTGCTCTTTGACCCCCAGGACGACAGCCGGACTTTGGGCTTTAATCCCCTCCAGGTTGATAATCCGGCAGACATTTTCGATCACGCTGAAGCCATGTCCCGGGTCTGCGCCCGGATTTGGAGCGAAGAAACGGACACCTACCCAATTCTAAAAAAAATTCTACGCCTCATTTTTTATACCCTGGCCGCAAACAGCTTACCTTTGACGGAAGCTATAGACATCACTGCTCCAGAAAATATAACAGGGCGAGACCGACTGATCCAGGAAATAACCGACCCCATAGTCAAACAGGAGTGGGAGTTTTATAATGCCTTAAAGCCCGAAAAGTTTTACAATGAGTTTTTCTTAATCAGTATTTATTTAGTGGCGTTTTTACGCTCTCCGGCTATCCGTGCTGTTTTCAGCCAAACAGCCAATACCGTAAATTTCACGCAAATTTTAGCTGAAAGCAGCACACTCCTGGCCAGCCTGGCAGTTGGCGGCCAGCTCACAAATGATAACGTTCGCCTGTTAGGCTCCTTAATTTTGAATGACTTATTTTTAAAAGCCAGTGTCAGAGTGCCTGACAGCCGGCCCTTCTACCTTTATATTGATGAATGCAGCCTTTTCGCAAAATCCCTATTTCCAATCCTGGAACAAGGCCGCAAATACAACCTCTGTCTGATACTCACTCTCCAGTCCTTAGACCAGCTTAGAAAGGCCAGCGAGGACGCGTATAACTCTATTATGGCCGACACTAAGACTAAAATAGCTATAGGCAGACTATCGCCAGAGGACACCCAAATTTTATCTCAATTTACTTAAATGAATAAAACCAATCAAAATAAACCCCGCCCCACTTGTCCGCCATATCCCGAGCACGGGAGACGGCGGAGGCAACGACCAGGGGTAGCCATCTACGCCCGAGTCTCCACCGACCGCCAGCAAACCGACATGCAGCTCCACGAGCTCCGGCAATACGTTAAACGCTCCAGCTGGAAAATATACAACGAATACATAGACCACGGATATACCGGCGCCAACACCAAACGCCCCGCGTTTACCTCTATGATGTCAGACGCCAAAAAAAAGAAGTTTAGCGTCTTGCTTGTCTGGAAACTTGACCGCCTCGGCCGGTCCTTGCGTGACCTGATCACCACCTTAGACGAGCTGGGACACCTCGGTATTGACTTCATCTCATACGACAATCAGTTAGACACAGGAACGCCGACTGGCAAGCTCACCTTTCAAATTATCGGCGCCGTAGCCGAATTTGAAAAAGACATCATCCGCGAGCGAGTGAGAGCTGGCCTGGCCAATGCCAAACGCAAAGGCAAGCGCCTGGGCAGGCCCCCAAAGCCGCCCATGGCCCCGCGAGGAGGCTCAAGCCCTCCGCAAGCAGGGCTTGTCATATAGAAAAATAGGTCGTAAACTCGGCATTGCCGAGTCTACAGCCAGGAATTGGCTAAAACAGCCAAAATCGGCCTCCTGAAAGGCCGAATTTTAGACGATCTCAAAGGAGGAATACACCAATATAGCCCTTTTTATTCGCATGAGCGCCATTCGCAAACGGCGCTGGCCATAAGGCCACAACACCAACTTTACAGAACCACCCAAAAAAGGTACTATAAATATATAAACAATAATTTAAAGGATTCAAAAATATGCAAAATCTAATGAATGATTTAACAAAATTATTCCAGAAAGACGACCGGGTTTTTGCCGCCGGCACCCTGCTTAAAAACAAGCTCACCGAGTTAGCCCTTAAATCTGACCAGGGTCTCATAGAACTCCTTCTCTCGGACAAAAAGGCAAAGGCGCATTTCTTTATTGAAAAAGCTGTTAAGAAAGAAAAGATTCTCATTTTTAACAAAGACAAATTCATCTCCTTTGTTAACAACAAGGAGTTTTTGCCGGACTCTTTTACCAGTTTTAAAAACAAAATCGGTCTAATGGATAACGGCGACTATCTCAAGGAAAAAAGCGACGTCGTTCTTGCCTGGGCCTACAAAGACTGCGTCCTTGAAGGCGGCCAGGATAAAGAAAAGCAGAAGCGGAATGAAATATTCTATAACGAAACCCTTGCTCCGGACGAGATTGACCGCTTATTTGAGCCGAAAGTTTTAACCAATTTTAAAAGATATGACGACAAAGGCGAACACAAAGTAACCGAATTCAATCTTAATGATAATCTGATAATCAAAGGAAATAATCTATTAGCCCTACACTCCCTAAAACAAAAATATCGTGGCAGAGTAAAACTTATCTATATCGATCCGCCATTTAACACCGGAAATGATGAATTTAGATATAATGATCGTTTTAATCACTCTACCTGGCTTACTTTTATGAAAAACAGGCTGGAAATAGCCAAACAGTTGCTTAGTGAAGAAGGTTCGATCTACGTTCATTTAGATTTTAATGAAGCCCATTATTGCAAGGTTTTAATGGATGGAATATTTGGAAGAGCGAATTTTCAAAGAGAAATAATTTGGAGAATGGGATGGGTTTCAGGCTACAAAACCATCGCTAATAACTGGATACGGAATCACGACAATATCCTATTTTATGTAAATAACCCAAACAAATTTACTTTTAACAAAACCTATATTCCCTATCCTCCAGATTACGAAAGATGGGGAGGTAGAAAAAAGGGGAAGGGGTTAGCTATAGAGGATGTTTGGGGGGTGCACGCCGGTGAGGGTATTAATTCTTTGGCTGTAATCAGTTTCGCAAAAGAATATACTGGCTTTAGAACCCAAAAGCCAGAATCACTATTAAAACGAATGCTTGAAGTTTCAACCAATCCAGGAGATTTAGTATTAGATTTTTGTTTGGGCACAGGAACTACAGCTGTGGTAGCCCATAAAATGGGGAGGCAATATATCGGTATTGAACAACTTGATTATGGTAAGTTTAGTAGCGAGACTCGCCTCAAAAAAGTCATAGATGGCGATAAACATGGTATTTCTAAAGATGTCAATTGGAAAGGCGGCGGCTCATTCGTCTATATGGAACTGAAAAAATGGAACGAAGAATATATGTCAGCCATTCAGGAAGCCGATACAACCCAAAAACTTTTAAACATCTATAAAAAAATGCAAAAAGAGGCTTTCTTCCGCTACGACATCGATCTATCCAAATTTGACGAAAAAGAATTTAAAAAACTTTCACTCGAAGAACAACAACAGATACTATGCGAGTGTCTCGACAAGAACCACCTTTACGTAAATTTAAGTGAAATGGACGACGCTACCTATAATATCAATGTGGAAAACATAAAACTAAACAAACAATTTTATAAGCCGGTTTTCTAAATATGCCAAACAGTCAAACATTAGTCGAAGAATTAAACGTTGCCTCAAAGCTAAAGGTTCTTGAGCCCTACAAGAAATTACCTGACTATATCTCAAAGAACCTTAGTCAGCGGTTTTTAATTAGGGAATACCAACGGGAAGCCATTGCCCGCTTTATCTATTATCTGGCAGACTATCCGGACAAGTCTCTTCCTGTTCATCTGCTTTTCAATATGGCGACCGGAAGTGGAAAAACCCTCCTGATGGCCGCCAACATTCTCTATCTGTACCAGCAGTGTTATCGCAATTTTATCTTTTTTGTTCACAGTAAAACTATTATTAAAAAGACAAAAGCGAATTTTCTGGACAAATCGTCGCCTAAATACCTTTTTGCCGAGAATATCATTTTTAACGACCAGGAAATATATATCCAGGAAGTGGATAATTTTGAAGCTACCAATCAGGACAATATTAATATCCTGTTTACGACCATTCAGGGGCTTCACTCCCGGGTATGGAATCCGCAGGAAAATTCAATTACCTTCGAAGATTTTAAAAACAAAAAAATAGTCTTTTTGTCGGATGAGGCCCACCATATAAATGCCTTAACCAAAAGTTTCGACAAGATGACCAAAGACGAGCAGAAGGAAAGCACCAGCTGGGAAAACACTGTTAATAAAATTCTTCAAGGCGACAACAACCACATTATGCTTGAATATACCGCCACGGTTGACCTTTCACATAAAGCTATTAGGGAAAAATACGAAGATAAAATTGTTTATCAATACACATTAAAGGAATTTCGCGAGGATAAATTCTCCAAAGACGTCCAGATATTGCAATCCGACCTGGATATTATGGACCGGGCGCTGCAGGCGGTTATATTAAGCCAGTACCGGAGAAAGGTTGCCGAAAAATACAAAATACCGCTCAAGCCCGTTATACTAATTAAAGCCCAAAGAACGATCGCCCAGTCCAAAAAAGCCGAGCTAAAATTCAAAGAAATGATAAAAAATCTCAAGGTCAGCGATATAAAAAAAGTTGAAGCCAGCAGTACCAACGGGATTATCAAAACAGCCTTTGACTTCTTCAAAGCTAATAAAATAACTTACGTGAATCTATCTCGTGAAATTAAAGTCGATTTTTCCGAGGAGAAATGTATTGCAGTTAATTCAGAGGCCGACAGCGAAGAAAAGCAGATTAAAGTAAATACTCTTGAAGATGAGCACAATGAAACAAGATTGATTTTCACCGTAAACATGCTCAACGAAGGCTGGGATGTCTTAAATTTATTCGACATTGTCCGGTTATACGAAACACGAGATACAAAATATGGTAAACCTGGGACAACTACCATTTCAGAAGCCCAGCTAATAGGGAGGGGTGCGAGATATTATCCGTTCGCCCTTGAAAAAGGGCATGACCGGTTCAAGCGCAAATACGATGAAGATATTAATGACGAACTGCGGATACTGGAGGAGCTTCACTATCATAGCCTAAATGACAATCGGTATATTGCAGAAATAAGGGCCGAGCTGGTAAAGACCGGCATCGCCCCGCCGGATGACAGACGGCAGCAGATAACCGTTTCAATAAAAGACAAAATCAAAAAAACGCCATTCTGGAAGAACGGCCTATTATTCCTAAACGAGCAAAAGAAAACCGACCGCCAAAACGTAAAAAGAATGCACGACCTTGTTTCTGAAACCATTTTCCCGCATAAATTGAGAATCGGTAAAACAACAGAAATAGGAGTTTTCAACGGAACAAATAATGGTAACCACGAGCCAGAGTTAAAACAAAAAAATATTAAATTTAATAGCATAGAAAAACACATAAACCGGAAAGCCCTGGATAAGGTTGACTTTTACCGCTTTTCAAACCTGAAAGAATTCTTCCCACAGCTTAGCTCCATTGATGAGTTTTTAACATCAGACAAATATCTCGGCGAAGTTGATATTGAAATTTACGGCGCAAAAGACCGCCTGAACAATCTCAACAATCATGATACGTTTGAAATTGCTTTAGATGTTTTTAAGGAATTGGCAAACAAGATACAGGATAGCACCACCGAATATTTCGGAACAAAAGAATTTAAAGGACATAGCCTTCCTGGAACGGTTCCGACGTCAAAAACGAGTGATATCCTGATAGGCGGCGACGATAAAGAATACGGTATTGGTATGAGCGAAACAAATAATCCTGATCTTCACATAAACTTACAAAACCATGACTGGTATATGTATGATGAAAATTTTGGCACTTCAGAAGAAAAATATTTTATCCAGTTCATCCGCCACGCCATGGATCATTTAAAGAAAAAGTATAAGGACATTTACCTCCTGCGCAACGAAAGAATATTCAAGATATACCGCTTCTCTGACGGCCGGGCCATCGAGCCGGACTTCGTCCTATTCCTCACCGAAAAAAAGACAAAGCGCTCTCTGTCTCTCCAGCTATTCGTCGAGCCTAAGGGCCGGCATTTAATCAAAACCGACCAATGGAAAGAAGATTTTCTAAAAGAAATCAAAGACCATTTTAAAATATCCGGCCTATTCGAAACCAATAAATACCGCCTGCTTGGCCTGCCGTTTTATAACGAGGCCATGAAAAAGCAGGAGTTTCGAAAAGAATTTAATGATATATTGAATATACGACCATAGGCAGCCAACCGCCCATATCTTGCGATCTGGCCGGAGCCAAAATTCATAATGCCTGCCTTGAGCCTATCAAAAACCAAGCCCCAAAATATTTGCGATTGCCTTACGTTATCTTCAATGATATTGATTCGATAGTGCCTGTTGGTACAGGCAAGTAATCTGCAATCATAAGTGTATAATATCGATTAAAGAAAAACTCTGCCGCAGACACGACATTTGGAGACAACTTGAATATGATAAGAGGTAGTTCCAGACTAACACAATATTACTGTCAGCGGGTGGGCCTTGATGAGGTGTTTATAGTGAAAGCGACAATTGTACGTTCGCTGTGGAGATGTTGATGTACACGATAATGCACATTTCCGATCTGCATCGCTCGGAGGCCGCCTACATTTCAAATGACGAGTTGCTTTCCTGCCTATCTGCTGACTATCAGAGGTTTCAGGAAGAATCCCCCTCCATCTCGATTCCGAATGCAATCGTTGTCACTGGCGATCTTATTCAAGGTCTCCCGTTAGGGTCCTCTGACTACCCTGCCGAACTGGCACGTCAATATGATGTAGCCCTGGAGTTAATGATAGGTTTTGCCGAAAACTTCCTTGATGGTGATCGATCCAAACTCATCATTGGTCTTGGGAATCACGATGTGGACTGGAACATGGCATTCCAGTCGATGCGACGGGTTGAACATGATGGAGGGCAAATCCCGAAGTTGTTGTCCATACCTGATAGCTGCTATCGGTGGTCCTGGGATACCCTGGAGTTACTGCAAATTACGAACCAGACTATGTACAAAGAACGGTTTAAGTACTTCTGTGAATTCTATAAGCAGTTTTACGATGGAGTTTCACTCGCTTTTCTGGTGGACCCAACCCGCACTTGGAATCTCTTTGAACTTGATGATGGTAGAATAGCTGTGTGCACATTCAACTCCTGCGTAAATAACGATTGTTTCAGTACTATTGGAGAAATCCCTGCAGATGCTATTGCCCAAAGCCACATGGAATTGCTTGCGATTCGACGCCGCTATTCGCTAAAGATGGCTATATGGCATCACGATGTACAAGGCCCACCACGACGTTCTGATTATTTGGATACTGATAGTATAAAACTAATGATAGACAAAGGATATCGGATCGGGATGCACGGACATCGGCACAGAGCAGATGCCTCCCCTTATTCAGTACATGCTTCAGAACGGCACAGCATGGCTGTAGTGGGCGCTGGGTCACTTTGCGCTGGGCCGCGCGAGCTACCAACAGGTGTCAATCGACAATATAACATTATTGAGATATCCGACAGTTACACCAAGGGTCGCTTGCATGTTCGAGAAATGTTCACAACCGGCATTTTAACACGCGGAAGACTGACTGCCCTTGGCGGCGCTAGTCACGTTGACTTGGAGTGGTCCATAACTCCACCCGACTCGATGGTGAATACTGGGCGTTCTGGCGGGCATGTTCTAGCAAAGGTCGAGCGAATTGAGACTCTAATTCAGGCAAAGGATTGCCCGGCGGCGGTGCTGCTCATAGAGCGAGATACCGATATACCTTCCGATTATCGAAGAAAACTTATGAGCGAGGCATTGTTTGAAGGCCAGATGTGGGAGAAGCTATCAGAGCATTTAAGCAAACCTCTAAACTCCCAGGAACTCACTTACAGCCTCCGGGCTAGAGCAGAGATCAAGGATTGGCCAGTGGGTGAGGCAATCCTGAGAGAGGCAAAAGCCGCAGGACTAATCCCTATAATTACGATCAGCGAGCTAGAGGGTTGGTTTAGGGCTGAGAAAGGAATATCAGGATGAACAAATCCGAACGTATCCCGTTTCACGTCGAAATGAACCAAATTATTGAGCTACTTGCCAGACAGATATACCAGTCTCCTTTGGCACTTTTGCGAGAGAACTGCCAGAACGCTTACGACGCCATTCTGCAACGAAAGCACCTGGGCCAGTCTTTTGAACCCGATATCTCGATATCAATATCAGGCAGAGAAGTAAGCATAACCGATAACGGTATCGGAATGACACGAGAGGATCTAGTCAATCATTATTGGCGGGCCGGGTCAAGCGGAAAGAACAACCCCGAAGCCCGAGCCGCTGGCGTAGTTGGAACCTTCGGTATCGGAGCCATGGCAAATTTTGGCATTGCGAGCACACTGACCGTGGTAACCGAATCGGCTAGGGATGGCCAGCGCACGAGATGTTATGCTGAGAGAGAAACACTTTCTGCG
>SDBT01016255.1_pt1 | contig 11783 bp, 28 predicted proteins | sample 2277101 | NCBI WGS metagenome assembly SDBT01 (sample SAMN10404973, study PRJNA504765) | marine sediment metagenome | isolation source: marine sediment core GS10_PC15, 103 cmbsf | place: Arctic Ocean: Southern Knipovich Ridge | collected 2010
GAAAAAAGATACAGATGATGTTTGACGAATTGAGGAATTTGGATAGAAGAATGCAGGAGGCGTTAGATAATGAAGAATAGAAAACAAGTACATATGTGCAGACATGGGTATAGACGTAATACAATGACGCTACTAAAAAACAGTGCTTATTGGGGGTTTTGTGAGGCAGTAGACAATGCTCATTATTTTCATCCAGTAAGAATAAAAATCATAGGGGTCGAATTATAGTGAAGGATCATAGTATAGAGGGCAAAAAGAGAGATGTTGTCAAACAGTTCTTTAAATTAGAAATGATAAATCTACGTAAGGTAGGTTATTTGTGTCCATTATCCTCTTGTACAAAAAACTTTTTTATGAAATTTGATCTGTATGATCATTTCTATGATGAACATCTTAGTAAAATGGATTTGATACACTATGAGCATTAATGACTATCTGATCACAAAAATATGGTATTGCACTTTCTGTACTCATCATTTAGATGAACACAAAGGATTTATTGAGATCAGAGTGAATAAAGCTGGTGAGGAACGAGAACATTTCAGAGAGACATGGTGTAGCACTTGTGGGGATAACTGTAAAGAATTCTATGTAGAAGCCATGACTGAGGATAATTATCTAATCAGAAGCAAAACGCTTAATAAATGGTATTTCTTCTACAAACATGGTTATATCGTGAGATACCATCACAAGCCCACAAATACTTGGGAAAGCGACTTTCATAGATACTCAGATGAACTGATCAAATATAACAATTTTAATAATAGAAAATAGATAAATATTATTTTGATAGTTGGAATTTAGGTTGGTGTTTTTCTTAAGTATTTCATCACTTGCTCTTGGAAGTCTTTGCCTCCGTAACCGAAGGCTATAGCCATAAGATATCCCAATAACAATGAAGATCCTGTAGGAACTTCCCAATCAATTAATACTTGTGCCATTAATAGTGATTGCCAAATTGTACTTACAACAGCGTGATATGCGTATTTAGGGTCGAAGGAAGTTATTTTACCTTCGGCGATTTTTCTTAGATATGGTACAAGGACTGATAGAGCATTACCAATCAATATACCTACGATCATGAATATTTGGAAGTGATCCATATTATGTTCTTAATTTTTATTAGGTATTTAGTCTTTTCTATACATAATTAAAGAAACAAATAATAAGAAATCGCAATATCTTTTTAAATCAAAACAAGATTGAGTACTTGCAGGATGAGTTACATTCTTAGTCACAGATCGTTTTTTCATTGTCTTATCCTGCACTTCTTATGACAGAAAAATTACATCATATTCGAGATCGTGGTTGTAGAGACTGTGGACACCTTCAAGCAAGACATGAGGCAATGTGTGGTTGTAGAGAATGTGTGTGTCACAATACCTTTGATAGAAACAATAAAAAGGAATACAAATGGAATGATAGATATGGACGAAGAAAACAAAATAATAATAATCAGCAAGTATGGCGAGGTGGACGAAGAGGAATTAACTATCGATATAATGAATAAAGAACAAGCAATCGGAGAGTTCACTGGAAAAAATCATGAAGACTGTGAAGATCATGATAATTGCATGTTCAGTAGTAGAGATAGTATTATAGAACAAGATCTGATCGGACTTAATGATAACTGGCAACAAATCATTTCAGATAGTATTATTAACAAAAAGCTACTGTTTAACGATAAAATGATAATTATTGAGGGAAGGATCGTAACGAGAGAGGAATGGTTGGATAGAAACAAAAATGGCTGAAGAAAACAAAGTACGTGTTGAACTCGGATTTAAAGAAGGCGATTGGCTTTTGTTTTTCTTTACACTATGGTTAATCAAGAAGTGGTTCTTTTGACTGATCAAGAATACAAAGACCTCAAATGTCTTGTAAGAGGTGATGAACATGATTTGGAGTTCTATACAGAATTAAAAGCAAATCGCACCAAATCCAAATATAGTACTTGGCATACCAAATATTATGTATTTGAATGTAATATCTGTGGATATATCACCGAACCTCGTTATGCGAATAAAGTAGGAACCTTTAGTACTCCAACAAGAGAAGGTGATCTATTAAAGAAGTATTTTCCCAAGAAATCTAAATAGTTTTAAATAACATATTACGAATTCATAAATCCTAATGGCAACAACACCAAAAGAGGAATTTCAACTACACAATAAGAGAATCAAGATATTGTTAGATAATTTTCAGAAAGAACAGCAAGATATGATCTATACTTCAATGTCTCTAGGCAAACAATTAGAGTCAGTGGCTAATATACTCAATGTTCACATCCCTAATCATATGAATCAAAATGAATATTATACTAGAGATCAAAGAATGCCTCATTTTAGGGATGTATATAGTTTCAGCATTTCCAAAAAATATGAAAGTATGCATGAAATCATTGCAGACCTACGGGCGGAAGTAAAAGCGATGAGAAAACTGTTTTTTGACGCAATTGGAGAACATGATGAACTAAAAGCCATAATGCGAGATGAAACACCAGTTCAAGATGAGGATGATGAATTCGATGAGGATGACTGAAGCCTTCAAAGAAGCTTGGAATGAAATAAATATGATAGCATTCGCATTAATGCTAGGAACAGCCTTTCAATTAGGTGCATGGTATTTTCCAAATCCTATTATTATCAGTATGTTCATATGGGGTGTTATTTTAGGAACGTTTATTCACAAAGGAGATAAAACATGATAACTGAAGAATTACCCAAACTTGATTATTGCATTGAATTAAAGGAAATGTGGGAGCAACACAATAATATAATCAAATGGACAAGCCCTGCTTATCAAGTAGGTTATGTTAGATTAGGAGATGTCAACCTAGCTAGAATATCATTTTGGGAAGAAAATTATTATAATATAAAAGAAGGATCAAAAAAACACTCATATAGACGAGACGGGGGTGATCTTTACACCGCAAAAGAGATTGCAGACGATTTACTAAAGAAAACCTATTATTATGGGATTAGTATCAAAATTCTTAATATCGCAACAGGAGAACAAATTTGGAATACTTATACAATAGATTTTGGTGATGACACTTATCTTCACAAAAAAGATTGGACTTGGAAGGATGATTACGAGGTTGATGTCAAAGAATTGATAAAAAAAGCTGGTAGGGCTATGATGTGGATAGAGGTGTGGTGTAAATGAAACTACAACCACGAACACTAGAATACTATGAGTTCTTCGAAATGACAAAATTAGATAATGATATATTAGGGTTCAAAACAAGAGATTGTGGAAAACACTTCCACCCAAATAAGGAAAATCCCCCATATATGGACTTTTGGCATTGGCAAGTGGATAACTGTTTTGGTAATAATGTACAAAATGATAGCCATAATCGATTATATATTGGTTTGGATCAAAATGAGTGGAGTTTCAGTACAGAAACCCTACAATGGCAATTAATAATACAAAAGGCTTGGATGGACTTATTCTATAGCATAAGCGAAAATGGATGGATCAACGTTTATATGAGTTGGTAATAATTCCCAAGAAATCACAATATCTTTATAAATGACAAATCAATTGATATATTGCACTTACGAGTGCTGTTCCTTGAGGGAGCAGAGTAAATTTGAGGATGGTTGTTACGTTATCTTTAGCTAAATCCTCTATTTCTCACTATTGGGAAGACCGATATGGTGTTATGAAGAAGAACTAGCTCTATGACTTTATAACTTCAATACAATAGCCTAAGAGCAGGTGTTAACAGGATCGCCGAAGTTTAAATACTTCTCTTCCCACAACTTAGACCCCATCGTACAAAGCTTAGCAATAAGTGTGGGAATACGCCCTTTGGGAACTTAGGGTAATCTTGGTTCGAATCCAAGTGGGGTCATTAACGATATTGAAGCAACTGAGACAAAATTGCTCAGATTGGGTTGATTTGAGACAGGTCGTGAACTGATTAAGTTCAGTACTAATAATAGTTAGACTCTCATTATACCAATCTATATCGTTTATAGTTACTTCATTGATTGGAAGAAAGAGAAGTAACAACACATCTTAGTCGATGTCTGCCTTCCAATCATATTATAGTTACTTCGCTAGGTAGAAGAAAGAGAAGTAACACCGATTATTAAACCATGTTTTAATGATCTCTGCCTTCTACCTATAATTCATTGACTCGGCTCGTTTTGCGATCATCGGTGTTTCGAGCTATCGATAGATAGTGTATGGGGTCATTCTCCATAATAGAGAAAGTTCAAATCTTCTCCGAGTCTATTACTCTTATTTTCTTGGCAAGGGAAAATGAGTGGTGGATCGTCCATAGACCCTGCGGGTAAATGGCTCGCCCAACGAGTGGGTTTCTTCGGAAGCTCACTCACATTTATTTAACAAATGCGAATATAGTGTTAATGGTAGCATACGTGCTTGCCAAGTACGTGGCTTGGGTTCAAATCCCAATATTCGCACCACAAAAAGAAAAAACTCGATGGTATAACTGGTGACTGCACTATGACCCCCTAGAGGGCAAGCTTGAGTATAAATTCAAGTAAGTGGATGGGATTCGATTTCCCACATCGAGATAAAGAAATCTCAATATCTTTATAAACAATACTTCTACTGATATACTGTGAAGACAAAAGCCTACAAATGCAGAGGTTGTTTTTTAATATTTCCTATTCTCAGAGGTCGTAAAAAGGACGCATTACATAATCTATGGCGACACGAAAGAACACATGATATATACAAACCACATAATGTAAAATGGGTTGTTATCACAGGAGTAGAGCTATAATAGAATATCAACGGATTAAACAAAAACGTGACAAGAAGTTTCCTATCTTCAAAGAACTCAAGGATTTGTTGGCAAACTTTTTACAAGAAAATCCACATACCTCATTCAGCTACTATGAGCTTCGAAAATACATTGTAATAGAATATCGTGAGATTGCTAATTCCAGTATCATAAGAAGAGTCAAAGAACTACATGCGGAAGGAAAAGTTAGTATTTCTGATTGCACATACAAAAAATCAAGGTATGAGATACGGTGGATTACTAAATGAGGTACGATGTAGTAAATACTAGAGATCCCAAAGAAATTCATAATATATTTATACAACATCTAGGACATGACATATTTATTAGTCAAAGCCATAATCACACATATTTATGGTGTAACAACCCCGAATGTATGAAATTTATGAAAACTGTTCTAAAAGGATTTTTGATACTCAAAACCTATGATGATGGTGTACAAAACCCGATTGGTTGGTTGAAGAGGGAACCTTATGTAGTCATAGACGGTGTTGAAGAATAATAGACTCAGATCATTGTCTAAGATGTGGACATCATCAATCATGGCATATAAAACAGAAATTTAAATTTTATGTGTGTATACAATGTCTAAGTATGGGGTTGTATTGCAGATTACCCTATCCTCCTGTCTTGGTCATAGAAGGAGTGGAATTATGAGTGATTTACTGGCTAAATTAACTGAATATAGAAAAGCCATGTGTAAAATATGTGAACACCCTATATACATGCATGGTTCGTTTTTTCCGAAGCTTTATAAGTGCAGATACTGTTGGTGTCGATTTTTCGAGAATTGGACATATCGAGTGGTGATATTAGGAGTAGAATTATGATAAAACGGTGCAAATATCTACGGTATGATTAATTAATCAATTGATCTTTTTAACTTTGTCTCCGATATTCGTACAGAAACGAATTCATTTTTGGTTTTAGCAGTTGTAGACACAAAATTCTCAGTTTCCCTTTATTATTATCCCTGTCCTCTTCCCACAGACAAAAAAAGGAAAAGTACGAAAGTATAGTAAAAAAGGGGAAAAAAGGGAAAATGGATGGATTAATGATTAGTTATTGTTGTATATGTAATATATATATATATATATATTATATAATATATAGGAGGGGGATAATAATAATTCTTTTATTTATTTCTTATATCTGTCTCTTCTTCTTCTTATTTCTCTTCATAAAATCTATGTTTTTTATAGCGAAGCGATTGGCATGAAAAGGAGACGATTATCAGACCTACTACATCAATTTTGTATAAACCTCTAAAAACACACTTTTATAGACAAAAAAGTATAGTAATTTATGTATGAAAAAGTCACTCTAAACAATAAAGCAAAGCTAAAAATAAAAGAAATTTTTGATCATTTTAACGATCATCACAAAAACCCTCGTAAAGTCACCTATGCTATGATTTTTGATGTTCTTTTAACAGATGAAACGATTGAGCGTGTGTATGAGAATATTGAAGATTTAATAGAAGAAATGAGAATAGAAAAAGAAGAAAAAATAGAAAGAGCTAAAAAAAGAAAACAAGGATATTCTGCATTTCATTAGATCAGTTCATGCACCAACATAATATGACGATAAGCACCTTTTACGGTTTTGAAGCGTTTAGCACAGTTTAATGTTCTCCCATCCACCCCAATTTTTCTCTCACCACACACATATGGCTTGGTTTTGTGTATTCGGTATGTATTCTTGAATATCAATATATACTGAAGAAACCTCGATACTATTAAATACCAATGTTATAATATCTATATAATGCGAAAGTTCGGAAAACTGAAGGGTTATCAAGGTGATATCAAAGGTAAGGCACTCATTGATTACATCAGTTGGCTCATGCCTATGATGGAAGAGAAGATAGAAGGTTGGTCGGGTAATTTTTGGTCACATGACGCAGGAATGATTACACAGTATCTTTCAGATGATGTGAAAAAACGTGTAGATGACGCAGAAAAAGCATTTGATCCATTTTGGCAAGCCTATTTAAAACTCAAACATGCATTAGTTTCGGATCTAAAGTTGACTGACAGAGAGAATAGCTTGTTTTGGTTAATAATGGAATACAAGGAGATAGACGATGAAGGTAACTATACATGGGATAAATATGTAGCAAATTTTAAGAAGTATCATGAGATACTAAAGGAATTAACCGATGAGGACAACGAATTTATCAAATTTTGGGTTGGTGGTTATTAAAAATGTTTAAATGCGTAGATTGTGGACAACCCGAATGTCCAAAGTGCTTGAATTGTCATACTTTACATTGTGATAGCTCTGTTATATGCAAAACTAGGAAATATATCAAGGGATACAAAGTTTTAATGGTAGACAAGAAAGTTGTGGATGTGGATATTGGAGATGTTGAGATGGTAAAAATCGATGATGAGGAATTTGAAGAATACCAAAAACGATGGACTACATGGAAAAAGGATTTGAGAGATTAATGTCATTACCGCACTTCCCTAATTTTGAACATAAACACACCGATCTCGCAAAATTTGCCGAGTTTGTACAGAAGCAGGCAGGCTTTCTCGATCTACGTAATGATCTTGCAGGTTATGCGGGTGCAGGTTTGGGAGACACAATGTCCACCTTCTATGCTGATTTGATCAAAGCATGTTATGATAATTTTATGAAAGAAAATGTTCAGATACAGTGGCGAAAGCGTTGGAGAATAGCAAATAATAAAAAAATAGAAAAAGCCATAAAAATAGAAGGTGTTGAATTATGAGTGATGACGAAAAAGAAAGAAAAGCATTAAAAGACCTTGAAAGAGCACTTAGTGTTAATAATCACCCATATCCCTACAACCTAGACCCATTTGAATATGAACGAATGCGAAGATCACAACGTGGGTATCCCTCTTCTGATATTCAACACAAACTGTTGGAAATGGTAGTTATGTTAAATGAAGAGGTGCAAGAAATTAAGCGTATGCTTAAAGAATTAATTGAAGGTAAAACGTTGGTGATTACTGGTGTTGAGAAGTGATTGTGAGTCTTGAACACGCACTTAATGTATTAAACGAGACAGTGAAATCACAAACGATGATTTTAGAGGAAATGGCAAAAGTTATAGTTGATTTGCACAAAAGAATTGAAAGAATAGAAAAATCACTTGTAGGTGCTGTGATATACATTGAAGGGGTAGAAGTATGAAAATAACTCAAAAGAAAAAATGGATATTTATCAAATCTGCATGGTTAGACACTCCACAACAAACATATTCTTTTTTTAGTGAAATACCAAAACCCCCGAAACATGTAAAAATCGTTGGTGTAGAATTATGATAGAAGATTTAACACATATTTGTATAGTACAAAATCGGGCTAACAATTGTACTAAAAAGATTGTTATGTTTATTGCACCCTATAAAAATAGACATTGGGGCGTGTGTTCATTTCATGCTAAAAGAAATGCAACATTCTATAATAAAGATGATGATGTGATAAAATATGTAAAAATCACAGGTGTAGAATTATGAGAGTTACTATGAAATTGTTATGTTTGCCTAAAAATACTAGTTTTGCCTTCAAATGGGTGGAAGAGGGATATCATGGAACTATATTTTGGGGTGGTTTGGCAGGAAAAGATGGGGATAGCTTTCGAATCAATGTATTCGTGAATAGACCAAGAGGTTTTGAATTAGAGATTGATAATCCCGAATGTGAGATATTTAGGAGTTCGGGCGTGGTAAGTAAGAATAGTGTATATTTAAATTATTGGCTTAAGGATTATGCACGTACTATGATCAATCATTCGATACCCTGTCCGATTTTGATAAAAAAAGATCCTTCTCATGATACTGCAAATCCAACACCAAACAGATATGGTCAGTATTGGCGAGTTGATAAATATCATCAATGGGTAAATGGTAGATGGTCAATTAATTCAAGTATAGAAATGAGAGTGGTTGGCATTGAGTTATAAAGTACCCTCAGAAAGATGGAATTATGTAAATAACACAATTGGTATTTTTTGTACTTTGTGTAAAAAGGGTGCTCCCGATTATTTTGCATGTAGATTTTGTAATATTATTGTTTGTGTACATTGTGCATATAATATAGAAAATGTGAAAAAAAGCATACTGTATTATCATTATCATTTGCAGATTATGGGTGTTGAGGTATGAGAATAGATTATATAAAAAAAGCTGAAACCTGTATGGGGGGAATATGTAAAAGTACCGAAATATACGCAATTACTCGTTTAGATAGTTTTTTGTGTAAACGTCATGGGAAAGTAATTTTTGATTATTTGAGTATACACGAATTCAAAAGATTTTTGGTGATAGAGGGTGTAGAGCTATGAGTGATATGATTAGAGGTCAACTATATAGATGGAAACCACTTCTTAATAGAATTAGGGGGAACTGGATATCTTTACGATGTGTTAATTGTTATGGTAATGCAATAAATTACTGTACACAATGTGAGATCACTGTTTGTAGTAGATGTATGTGGAAATATTTCGAGCATAAGGATGTTGTAGTAATTGGTGTAGAACTATGAAGTGGACACACAAGTTCGCTTGTCGTTATTATTGTTTGGATTATACAGGAAAGATAATTATTTGTCAATGTCGATGTCATAATTATCATGTAGAAATTATAGGAGTACAATTATGAGCAAAGAAAAATGGGATACGTGGAGAAAACTACGTCCCTGTAAAGAATGGCGATATATAGACAAAAGTACTACTAAAGTAGAATATAGGAAAACAATCACCTATTTTGCTGGTTGTGAGTGCCAATCATGCGAATTTGAGAATAAATGAAGTTAGTATCCCGAAAAAGATGTTTTGCTTATAAATGCAAGCTTCCAGCGTATATTGTTACAAAAAATGCTGCATTATGTTCTCTTCATACGAAATATTTTGATTCGGATGATTTTAGAAAACACGTTCATATAGTTGGTGTTGAATTATAGAAATCGCAATATCTTTATAACACACAAAACGTTTCTATAGATAAGATGACAAAACACTGTGAAAATCCACATAGAGAATGGAAATACAGATTATGGCATGGATTGCCCGAAGATAAAAGAATGAAGAAAGATGATTATGGAAAAGATGAAGAACGGATACTTGTTTATCAATTTATATATATTCTTGTAATGGCTATTTTTATGGTTGTCGCCAGTATTACTATGTTTGAAGGTGGTAAACAATTTGGTATATTTTTATTGTTATTAAGCATAATAGTATTTACTATACTCAATCTACATAATATCTATTTCTATGGTCTGAAAACAGGTTGGCAGTTTGGTTTTGGTGTAATTGCGTTTTTTGGTATTATTAGTCTAATTGTAGGTTTCTTCTATGGTTTATGGCTGTTTGCGGGGTCATTTGTATGACCAAGTACTGTGAGCGAGAAGACGCTACCTTTTGGGGAAAACTGAAGATAGACACACGCAAAATTTGGAGAGGCAAGTATCATGATTTACATGATGATATATTCCTTTTTTATATATTAGGTATTATTGCAATTTTGATTATGCCAGTTTTGATTTTTGTACCAATGCATGATGACCCTGTTGAATACGCCCCTATGCTAATTAGGGTAGCTATGCTTTATGTATGGTATGTGCTTATATTAACATATATTCAACTTGTTATAATAGATAAAGGTGGAAAAAATGCAACTAAAATTATTTTTTATATACTTCTTGCTATTTTGATTATGTTGCTTGTTCTATCATTTTCCTACGTGGTGATCGAGGTGTTTGGTACTGGCGATTAATTTTACAATGGCAACAGCTTTGATATTTTTCGTGATCTGTATCATATCAAGCATAATATGGGTGATTATTAATGAAACTTAGAATATATATGATTCTACATCTTTTCATGGGATTAGCACTTGGATATTTCAATAACTTTTTTCTTTGGGGTCTGTTTGTAGGGGGAAAAGGTGGTGAACTGTGGTATAAGTGGGGAGTCTATAACGAGGTTCGTGTAAGGCGATTTACTAGAAAACATCACAAATATGTTGAAGAAGCACTAGAATACGTGAGTAAGGAACGAATCATTATAGCATATATGATACAGAAGTCTTGGGATCATTATTCGGGTGATTGGGAGGGCTATCATTTAGATATTTTGTTAGATGATGATACAAAATCAAGTACTGCAAGAAAAAGAGTGGGTTTTCAACAAGAGTTATGGGAGCATATGGATGATTTGTATCATGATAGAAAAAAACAAGATTTATTTGCTCTTGTACAAACCAATACTTTTCATGCTGATAATTACGAAATACATAAAAGAGATCCAAATTATGAATGCCACATGGTTTTATCCAATGCAAACATAGAGATTGGGGTGTAATGACAAAAACGGTGAGGAGCCTACGAGACAGGAAAAATCCGAAGGCTAGGTATTTTGAACAAAGGCGAAAGAAAAGAATACAAGCCATACAAGAATTACGTTTGTTGAAGTGTATAATGCGAGACGGTCATTTTTTTAAAACAAAAGCACGTTATAGTATTGATGGGTTGCCAATATACGTATCGGGAGAAAACAATTTTATTGAAACTTGTACTGCATGTGGATTAAAGAAAATAGGAGGTAGCACTAGTATTTTAGAATTTCATGCGGGAGTTCGTAGTCTTGCGGCATTTCATAAAATGGTAATCGGGAGCACTTCATTACATAGTTTTTCAAGTGGATCTTCGTGCAAAACCAAGAAAAAACTGTCTCCCGAAGAAAAAGTGAATAAATGGAAGCTAAAGACTATGGGATTCAAGAAATGAAAATAGATGATGATATAAATGATCTTAAGTGTATTCTTCGTGATCACCATAATTACGAAGATATACCTACATTTGAACACGCCGATTTACTTGTTAAATATCCACAATTACAACAGCGTTTGGATGAGTGGAAATGTATATTAACTGAAGTAAAAATATGTAAGTATTGTGGTCATTTAGATCTTTTACTTTCACTTAATTCTGATTCTGATACTCCTGTAGGTTATTATGAAG
>SDBT01016256.1_pt1 | contig 11783 bp, 14 predicted proteins | sample 2277101 | NCBI WGS metagenome assembly SDBT01 (sample SAMN10404973, study PRJNA504765) | marine sediment metagenome | isolation source: marine sediment core GS10_PC15, 103 cmbsf | place: Arctic Ocean: Southern Knipovich Ridge | collected 2010
TTCAGTCAGTTCCTGCTGGTATGCCTCCCGGTCGGCCCAGCACATGGCGCCGTAGTCGAACATCCGGTCCCCGATCCAGTTGCGCTCGCCCACGTCTAGGTTCCGCATCGTCTCAATGACGTACTCGCTCACCAGCCGCCGCCACAGGTCGTCTTGCCTGTCCCGCCCGTTGTCGGTCAGCCAGTCCGTCACCTGCGCCGCCTGGTGCTCGTTGACCCACACGATGTCGTACACTCTCGGCGCGATGCCGTGCAACGCAAATAGGTTCTGGACTTCCGACGCCTCAGCCAATGGCACCTTAGTCCATTCCACGTTCTCAAGCCGCCGGTACTCGCGGGCGACCCCGCGCTTGTCCACCTTGCGCTGCTTCTCCGGCGGGAATGCCTTGAGGCATAGCCCCGTGCGCCCATACCGTGCCAGCAGCACAGCTTCGATTTCGGGCGAGTACGCCACGAAACAGTACGATGCTTCCGTTGTGTCGGGATGCGGCACCAGCAGCGCCGGGTCGATGGTCAGCCTTGATGCCATATTGCCTCGTCCCTCAGCCAGATCCGGTAGCCTGCCTCGATGATTGCCGCCTCTACCTCGGGCCAGTTTTGCACCAGCCGTGCCATCGGCATCGCGTGATTGCGTTTCAGATCTGTGGTCAGCGGCCTGTATCTCATGCCCAGAAAGTCGCAGGCGCGCCTACCCTCCGGCTCTGGTATCCCCGGCGACGTTGGCCCCTCACCGGCGATGGCAGCGTATGTCGTGTGGTACACGGCGATGCCCGCCGCTTCCATCTCGTCGCACCGCGCCTTGAGCTTGCCCGCTAGGATTCCCCGACTCTTGATACTGTCCAGGTACATCTCCGGGTCGAGGTGGAACGGCCAGTGATGGCCTTCTCGTTTCGCCCGCTTGACCTCGGCGCTCATAGCCTGCCGTAGCACGTTCTCACGTTCCATGCAGATGACCCGCAAGCCCTCATGTTCCAGCCAGACCGCCATGCTGATGGGCAGCGCCTGCCCTGTGACTAGCTTGGTGCCCGATACCGGCTTGGGCCTCGTCAGTAACACGCGCAGCAGGTTTTCCGTCACCGTCGTGCTGCCGTATATCAGACCCGCCCACTTGTTGGCTGTGTCCCACAGCATTAGCGGGTGCGAATCCAGGCAGTGGGCCAGATAGCCGCCGCCAGAACGGGTCACGGTGAAGATAACGCCGGGTGTCGTTTTCACGAGTCCATCCACTTCTCGAACGGCGTGGCCTCCAACGCCTCGCGTACTGCCTTCCAGTTCTTGACTAGCTTCTCCAGTGGTTCGGGATTCGTCCGTTTCAGGTCGCACGTCAGCGGCTGGTACTCCACGCCCAGGAACTCGCACAGCAACCGGCCCGCTGGTTCAGGTATCTCGCTGGCCTCCGTCCCCTCGCCGCCGACTATGCCGTCGTAGCCGACTTTCAGGAACGGCAAGCCTGTCTTGCGGCCCAGCCATTTGCGCGTCCGCCGCACAGTGCCCAGGTAGCGGCGGCACTCACTGATCAGCTTGTCCGGGTCGATGTAGAATTTCTGCGGCGGCAACCGCTCATAGGTGTGCGTTGTGCGCCTGCCCTGCGCATTGATGATGCTACTCACGATGATGCGCACAAAGTTTTCCCGGTGCAGATAGATGATGCCGTCGAGCGATTGCAGGTAGTCCACCGATACGCCCCATACCTGGCGGTGATTCACCCTGGCCACCGTCACCTTGTAACCCGGCCTGCACAGCGCCACGTCCAGCAGTTGCTCCGGCACCGCTTCTGGAAACGTCCTCATCCAGATGTGTTGTGGCTTCAGCGGCTCGCCCCGCTCACAGCCGATGTCAGGATGCGAGTCCAGGCAGTGCGCCAGATAGGTACTGCCACCGCGCTGGGTGAACACGAGCAGGAAGCGAGCTGGGTCGTTCCAGGCTTGGGTCACAGGTTCGCCGCCTCCCATTTCTGCACCCTGTCCCATGCCGCTTCGTCGTCGGTACGACCGTAAATCAGCCCGCCCCATCGACGCGCCTGCATGTTATAGTGAATTACTGCCAGCTCGCCCACGGGCCACGGGTAGCGGTCCGATGCGTTCCACTGGTTGCCCAGCACGAACAGCCGCAACGGGTTCTGGTACAGCGCCCTCAGCAACGCTCCCTGGTCACGCCCCCCGTACTTCTGCCACTCCTGGTTCCACAGCAGGAAGAACCGCTTCACGTTCTCGCAGCGACGAAAGCCGAACACCCCGCCGTTATACTGCATGACCTCGCCGGTGCCGAGCAGATTCATCGTCTCTTCGTACTCGACATGGTTGTCGGGCCGTTTCATCATGCGGGCCACGTGGTATTTCGCCATGTCGGTGCAGATTAGCGTCTCCCAGCCGTCGGCCAGCACTTGGAACAGGAACGACAGGTCGCCCACCGTCTCAGTGTCAGCGTCCAGGTATAGCGTGTGTTCCCATTCCTGCGGAACGGCACCGTACACTGCCAGCTTTGCCAGCCGGCCCCCGATGTCGATGCCGGGCTGCTGGTCGGGGCGTTGGACGAAGATGTCTTCACCTGCACCCAGCGGCCTGGCCCCAGCAAACGCCACCGGCACGTCGGGCATGTGCGCCTTGAACGACTGGACGCACTTGACGGCGCACCGCCTGGCCGGTTTGCCGAACGCAACGCAGTACATGCCGCTGCGCCCCTTCCACGTCCCCGACCCTGCTGGTCTGGGGTGCAGGAACTGCTCGAAAGCGGCGATGTGGTCCTGTGCCCAGTGCTCGGCTGTGTAGCCCTCTACTGCCGATCTCAGCGTCCACGGGTCGGGTGGCTCGGTGGTGAGCGCCGCCATAACTGCTCTTTTCATGCCCTGGTAGCTGCCCGCCTCGTAGCGATAGATGCCGTCCATCTCGGGCAGGTCGTCCATGACGCCAACGCCCAGCGGCACGATGACCGGTGTGCCACAGGCCAGCGCCTCCAGCACGGTCATCGGCACGCCTTCCAACGTGGCGCTGCACAGGTAGGCCCATATTCGGTTGTAAAAGTGCGGTATCTCGGCGTGGTCTACCAGGTCAGTCGGCACTGGCCAGCCCTGCCCGATGGCTCTCAGTGGTACGCCGCTCTGAGCCAGCTTGGCAACGCAGCCCTCACCCTTGCGCCCGCTCACCTTGTCCACGAACCCAGACAGGCCGACGATTCGTTCGCGTTTCATGTCCTGCGGCTTGTATGCCTCCAGGTCCACCGGCGGCCTGGGCACCAGCATTGTCGGGCCGTAAGTGCGCAGGTATGGCAGGTTGTGGTAGCTGCTGGTCAGCCGCAGGTCGACCAGCCTGGCCGCCCCGTCCCACCAGTCTTGCTTCGCCTTCCACTTGTCGCCCTCGCGGTGCGTAAAATACGCCGCTGTCAGGCTGCCCTTGAACGATGGGTAGTCCTGCGCCAGTATGATGTAGGGCATGAAGTAGTTGATGTCTGCGCGAGGGTCCGGCCCGCTGCTGATGGTCCAGCCCGTTTGGTCAATGAGCGCCATCGCCTTGCGACCCAGAATCTTGCGCTCCAGGTCGGTGTGGTCGGGGCAGACTATGTGAACTCTCAACGTGTCCTCCCAAACAGGTGCTGCACCAGCGCCCCGCCATTCCACGGCCTGCCGAACAGCCAAAGTCCCACCGGCTTGATCCGCAGTGCTCTCAACAGCGCCCCCTGGTCCTGGTCCTTCCACTGCGCCCACTGTCGCTGCCATTCAGCGAACAGCGCATAGGTTCGCTCATTTCGCGCCACGAACATCATGCCCGCCTGGAGCTGCAACGGTTCCATGCCGCCCCACGCAGCCCGTGTCGCCCGCCGCTCCTCGTCGCCGATGTGCCATAGCCAATCCTGCCCCTGGTTCTCGCTGAACGCCAGCGCCATGTCCCAGCCGTCGTCAAGTGCCCGAAAGCCTGCCGATAGGTCGCCCTGTACCCGTGTGTCAGCATCTAGGTATAGAATCTGGCCAAACGGCGCCAGGTCCAGCAGGTGCGTCTTTGCCCAGCGCGATGCCTGCATGTCGCTAAGGCCAAGCGGGGCATCGCGTACCACCTCCACCGGCCAGGAATGAGTACGCTGCAGGGAAGCAACGGCTTGCTCAAGCTCCTGCTCGGCCTTGGCGCCGAATGCGACATAAACTACCCCTTGTGAGTCCACAAGTATGGCAACGCCAGTACCAGCGGCTTGACGGTGTACAGCGCCCGCAGGAACGCGAGGGTGCCCCCGCCCTCTGCCTGCCACTGAGTCAGCAGTTCTTCCGACTCGGGGCAGCGCCGCATGAACACACAGCGGTGGTCGTAGACTGGCACGCGCAGGTCGTGTATCACTGCCAGTGTCTTTTCCCGCTCTTCGTCAGCGGCGATGTTCTGTGCCAGTAGGTTGTACGGTTTCAACGGCACGACTACCTGCCACGTTTCGAGCAGGCCCAGCCCGGTCAGGATCATGTTTTCCTGGAGGGTGATTTCCGGGTGCATGATGAGCGTCCGCAACCAGGGCAGCCGCGCAGCACCGGCCCGGACTTCGATGCCGGTGTGGGTCAAGCCCGCCAGCTTCTGTCCGTCACCACCGACGACCACGATGCCCGCGCTGCCACTCAGCAGCTTCTTGGTCTGCGTCTGTGGAATCATCGCTTCGCCGGCAGCGATCCACCGTTTCGCATCATATTTGCCGACGTCCACCCAGTCGCCAGGAACAAGATGCGTCATTTTGCCCTTGATGACGATGCTCTTCCGGCTCAGAAGCTGAATCCACACGACGCGCTGGCCCTCCCCACTCTTCGATTATGAGCGCGGGGCAGCCGAAACTACCCCGCGCCCTGCGGTATCACCTAATCGGTGATGCTATCCCAGTTGCTCGTGCTCCCCGGCAAGAAACGCGGTAGGCCGTAGATCGCGACCGCGAAGTCATTGTCCCCGCCGCCGGTGTTGGCCGTAGAGATCTCGACGTTCACACTGTCAAACCCGCCGTCCACGTCCAGTTCGTCCATGCACAGCTCGATGACGCTGGGTGCGGTATCAGTCGTCGCCACGGTGATGTCGTGCGAGCCAGCGTCCACCGTCTTGCCGTCGCCGCCACTCGTAGTCGTCGCCTGCTCGATGTCCACGTCCAGTGCGTCGTTCACGTCAACCGGGTGGACGATGATCGCGATGCGGTGGTAGCCGGCGCAGGAGTTGTACCCGGTGTTGCTCTCAGTATTGGCCGCTACAGCATCACCGTACAAGACGTCCACCAGTTCCCACTGTTCGCTGAATCTGTTTCCATAGTCTCCAGCCATTGTTATGCCTCCTGTTACTTGAATCGGATTTCGATTCGCCTATCATTCTTGTGAATCAGGACTTCAGCGCGGCCTAGCTGCTCCAGATGCCAGAGATATGCTTCCAGGCAGTTGCACTTGTGGCACAGCCAAGTCAGGTTTTCCAGTTCGTGGTTGCCCCGGTCGTGGTCCATGTGGTGGATTTGTACTTCGTCAGAAGTACCGCACCACCGGCACACTTCGGGAAGGCCAGAACGTTTGAGTTTCCGATACTGATAGCCCCACGAACTACCGTTCACCCATGCTGGATTGCCTTTTCCTGTCATGCGCCTGGAGTGCTTGGCTGCCAGTTGCGCCTTGGGCTTTTTGATGCCATAGTGCTTGATCCAGCCCCAGACTGGTTGCACACTACAACCGATTTCTGCCGCCAGTTCCCGAATCGACTTGTCAAGTTCAAGATACTGATGTTCCAACCACTCTCTGGTTGGAACATCGTAGCGAACATGATACTCATCGGGTTTCTTCCGCAGGTCATGCGCTTGGAGCCAGTCCCCAACAGTTCTTGGGTGGCAACCGACCCCTGCGGCAATTTCCACTTGCGTCTTGCCCAAGTCGTGATACTTATACTTCAGCCACTCACGGCCTAGCACATCCTCAGCGATGCGTCGGTCCTGATTCGGTTGGTAAGATTCACTCATTGATGTCCCTCCTGACATCCCTCGCCTACGTAGTAGCGGGCAGGTGGGTGAGGTACCCACTCTTCGGGCCGTCGCCCTAGCCCGCTACACTGAAACCGTTAGAAAACGGCTTAAGTTGACTTAGCCCCGAGGATCACGAAAGGAGACACAGTTGTGGCCCCATCCTGATATGTCAAGTAGGTGCTGAGCCACGGTTGCCCGTCCACTCGATGCACCACGCGCCACGTTGTCTCGTCATAGACGAACCGATACGCCTTGCTCGTCTCGATGGTGGCCGCCTGACGGTCGCCAATCAGGTAGTATTTCCAGTCGGCCAGGATGACGTCGCCCGCGTTCCCCACCACCGGGTATTTCTCGGTAAACTTCACCGGGAACCCGAATAGCGAGTTGGGCGGCGATCCTGGGATATGCTGCACATTGGGCAGCCAGAGATAGTTGCCCGCCGAGTCGGCCACGGTCAGGAGGTTGCTAACTGCCGACTGGCTGAACAGCCACTGACCCCTGCCTGTGGGCAGGAAGTTCTCATACATATTCACCAGATCGGCGTACTGAATCGGCGTGCCGACCGCAGCACGGGGGACCGTGATGGTCGCACCAGCATTGATGACACCCAGCGGCTGACCCGCCCCGGTGCCATTGATGAAGGCATAGTCCTCGGTCCAGGCCACGCCACCAGCGAAGCCCAGAGGGCCGCTGATGAAATCGGCCAGAGAGATAGCGGAGTCGTCGACCAGCTCGTCCGAGGCGTAGGTCAGACCGACCAGCTTGTGGGCCACCAAAGAAACTTGGCGGAACTTCGGCTCGGTCGTGTCTTTCTCTTGCGATTCCTCTGTCCAGTAGAATCGCATCCCACCGAACCAGTGACCATAGCCGCTGGTCGTGCCGGTTTGATCCAGCACCGGGATGTCGATCTGGCGCCTGCGCATTCTGATGATCGTCGCCAGGGGCCGCACGATGGCGTCCTCTGCCATGACGGACTGCATCTGGGCCAGGAACTCACTCGGAACGAGGAATCCACCAGTCGCACCGACGTTGCCAGCCATGCCGGCCTTGCCCTCATGCCCAGGTTCTGGCGCATCCTTCATGTAGACCAGCCGGGGGTCCACCTTCCTGTTGACCTCTGCATCAAACACGGCTACCAGGAACTCGCCCCACTCGCTAAACTTGGAACGTTTCGTCTCCGGCTCCGGCTGCCCGTTCTCGATTTCGGCCACCATCTCGTCGAGGGCAGCCCCCTCGATAGTCTTGAGCTGGCCCGCTTTTGCCTTCAGGGCTTGCGCCTCTTCCAGCAACTTCTCGACGCGCTCTGCGTCCTGGGCGTCGCCGCCTTCCTTACCGATGAGCACTTTGGCTTCCTCAAAAAGCCGCTTACTCTCAGTCAGCGTGTCTCTATATCCTGCCATTGTCACACCTCCGGTTAGTCAAGTTCTAGTATCGCCAGGTCAATCAGTCCCTGGGCGATTCGTTGTCGCAGTCTGTCGTTGGAGGTGGGTGGTACGTTGGCGTCGCCAGCGTCCGGCCCGGCCTGCTCGCTTGGTTCTTGCGATGTATCGTCAGCGGCCTGCCCCTTGGCAGGTGCTCCAGTCATTGATTCGTCTATTTCCTTGAAGCTTTTCGCCATGACCGCCCTTGAGAATTGCTCAAATAGCGGCCGCACCAGTTCTTCTGCCTGGTCCAGCAATTCAGCGGCCTGCAGTTCATCCGCAGGTGCTTTGTCGCCTTTCTCGTCCAATAACCATTCGGGAATCTTCTCCAAATCGTGCAGGGTCTTTGTCAGCGTGGAGCAGAAGAAGCACGGTTCTTCCAAAAGTCCGGGCACCGTCAATTGCCACAGCGGCCCGTGCTCCTTTGCACACGGTTCGCAAACGGGTCCATAGGTTCGCGCCTTTGGCACTCTTATAATCGCCCCGCCATCCTTCCCATCATCCTCACTCGCATACAGCGCCCGCACCTGGGCCTGCGCCTCCCCCTCATTGTCGTGCTCGCCCAGGCTCTCACCCGTGCGGTTGCCGTCAGCGTCCAGCTTGTATACATTCCACGTGTCGCCATCCTGGAATGCGGCCCATGGCTTGCCCTCGGAAGGCTCCTCGCCCGCATCCTCTTTCGCACTCAGCGTCGTGGTAGCCGGATTCATGCCGAATAGCACGGGACTCAGCTCATACAGCTTGATGGTCTTGAGGTTGCGAACGGTGATCTCCTCGTCATCCTGCTTGACCGTGCTGTGGTCGAAGTCCAGGGCATCATAGCCGAACGACCATTCATTGATGGCCCCGCCCTTGATGCGCTTGAATGCGCCCTCACCCTCTGGCGTGTCCATCAGGAACTGCACCTTGGCCCATGCGCCCCCGGTAGCATCGGGATAGTCGGCCAACAGGTCGGCGGGCAACTCGTCCTTGGAAAGCTCGCGCAGGGCCAGCGGCTTGCCCACGGCCCGCAGCACGCTATCGGTCTGGTGCTGATCCAGCACCAGAACCTTGCGGCCCCGCTCGGCGAACGTCTTGGTAAATGCGCCGTTGTGAATGATGTCCATGCCTTTGTCGATGTTGCCCATCACGGCGAACACGGTTTCCACGATGCCCTGGTCGGCGTCGAGCTTGGTGTTGAATGCGGTTGTCGTTTTGTGTTCCATGTAGTCCCTCCCAGCGGCACAAGAAAACGCCGCCCTGCCGAGGGGTCAATGACTCCCTCAGAAAAGCGGCGTTCCTGTCGGACTGCCGGGCTATTCGGTTGGTCTAGCTGGTCAGCTCACTAGTTTCCCGTACTCAAGCGGGGCAACCACCACGCACCCCGCCTTGACTCGTATGTCCCATTCCTTGCCATAAACATGCTGTCTGTTCTTGATGCCGCTGATTATGGTTGTCACTTTTGATTCCAATACCGCCTCAAAAACATCGCCGGTATAGACATCCATCCCGCCGATTGTGTCCGGTAGCGTTAGAATAATCGTGCCAATCTTCACCATCACGCACTCCTTTCGGGTTGCCCCTTTCGTTCTCGCTTCACCAGTTGCCGTAGCTCTGCCGTGCGCGGCTCCAGCTCCAGCTCACGCTCCAGCGCATCGAGGAACATCAGCACCGCCTGGCGAACAGCCATCCCGAACTCGCGGGTCACGATAGCCCGCGCCTTATGAACACACACCGAATCGGGTCACTCTTGTACCAGGGGCCGTGTATCGAATAGTACGGCTGTCTATACCCAATTCCCAGACTGCCTACGGCCATCCCCCGTACCGATGTCACGTCTTGCAGTAGAATCTCCAGGCTTTCGTGCTCCTCAAATGCCACCACTGGAAGATTCCCGTCAAACCCTCGCAACTTCTCTATCATTTCGTTGACCGTCACGTCGCACTCCTTTCGGGTTGCTCCTCTAGCCTACTCCTCTTCGTCCCGCCTCAGCGCCAGCAGCGCCCGTTTCTGCTTCTTCTCCCGCCGCTCCATCGCCTTGGCGTAACTGTCCTCTTCGTCGTACAAGAACATCAGCTCCTGCTCGTCGAAGAACTCGTACAGCCGTTGCGGTGGCACAAAGAACGCCATCCAAGTCATAATGTCATGGCCAAATCCGACCCGGCAACTTGTCACCCGTGCCGTCACGCCCAGTTGCTCACCTGTTTCCGCATGGAATACGCCGCCGCCCGAGTTGCCAAAGATGCAGTTCGCATCAGTCATCCAGTACAGCTTCGATTCGATGTCCTCTTGCAGAAACGTCACACGGCCTTGGTTGGCGAATGGGTCATGGCCCAGCGAACAGCCCGAGGCCCAGACCGGTGTAAATAGTTTCACGTCGCCGATGGCGTCCTTGTCGATGATTTTCGACACATACGACCATGGCTTCGGGTCGTCCACCAGCAGAATGGCGAGGTCGTGATTCTTGTCATACGCCACGATGTTGGCCCTGCGGGCGTTGCCGCCTGTCACGTCTGACATGCGGGCATAATCAAATAGCTCCACCGTAACCTGTTTCAGCAACTCAGCCTTGAGGTCTCTGTGAAGTACCGAGTCCCATTCCTTTTTCGTGCTGATAGCATCCTCGATCACGTGCCAATTGGTCAGCACGAACGTCTGGAACTCGCCGTCGTTCTCAGTGTCGGGCAGGCAGGCGATCACTGAGCCGCTTCCCCCAGCCTTCTCGGTTCTCACGCGAACGACTGGGTATAGAATCTTCTCGTGTAGCTCTTTGATGTCCATCATGCCTCCTAGCCCTCAAATTCCGGTGCCGGCGTCCTCGTCTCGACCAGCACCTGCTTGAACTCCGTCGGCCCAGCCGGCGCGGTCGCCCTGCTGCCCGACACGATAGTCACGATGCTGCCGGGGATCTCACGCTCGATGGCCGCTTTCAGCCGCTGCTGCTCGTGGATGCCGAGATAGCCGCAGACGGTGACGTGGATGTCCATTAGGCCCCCACCACCTCGCCCTCAGCAATCACCGGAAGCTGAGTGCATCTGCAATTGATCGTATTCCACGGACTGCCCGCAGGGTCGCCGGGAAACTTCAGCCGCTCACCGCCCACGCTGAACGCCTCGCCCTGCTCTACCACCTGGCCGTTCGCCGCTGCGTGTTCGGGTCGCTCACGTCCGTCAAGCGTGGCCAGCCATTCCTTCTCACGCACCCCCCACTCATCGAACAGCCTGTCCGTCCCCGCATTCGACGCCCGAATCGTCTCCGTCCTCGCAATCATCTCAGTCCGGTACGGTGGCATCCGCTCGGTGAACCAGTCGAAATCCCCCGGTGCCAGGTTGCCGTCTATCCATGCCTGAAAGGTCTGCGTCAGATGCTTCTGCATCTTCGGCACCGACCAGCCCTCAGCCATGCCCTGCTGCCCTATGGCTGCAATCGTCCTGTTCGTTGTAGCCAACGGCTGCTGGCTGAACTTTAGCATGTACGTGTCGTACCACTGCGTCGCAAAGATGTTCTCCACGTCAAACTGGATACCCAACGTCTGCGCCCACCGGTCGCCCTGGTCTACCACCACGCCCTGAATCATCGGGGCGAATGTCTGCCGCCATGCGCCCGGCGCCTTGCCGCTCTTGCTCAGGTAGTGTTCCACGGACTGCAAGAAACTCGCCCATTCAATCGTCGCCTTGTTCTGCACCGCTGCCTTGCCGACCTCGCCCGCCATCGCCAGGATCGCCCTCTTGTCCTGCTCCAGCGCCTTCCTGGCTGCCTCGGCGAACTGCGCTTCCCAGCTTTCCGCTATCGTGTCGTTCGCCTTCCAGAGCGCTGCTTTCTGGTTCGCCGTCCAGCCCTTGCGGGCAAAAGGGGAGTCGGTCCTGCCAGCCTCCCCCGGCGCGGGTAGGTATTTGCGCTTGTCCCGCTCGTCGTCCTCGGCTTCCACGGGCTGGCCGTCATCGCCATCATCGCTACCATCCCCAGGCGGTGGCTGCGGCAGCCTCGGCGTGTACTGGTCGCTGGGACCGCCTACGGGCACTAGGCTGATGGGCATGTAAATCACGTCGCCGTAGTCCAGTTCGCCCAGGCCGAGGTTCATAATCTGGCCGGCCATTGACTTGGGTACACCGTGGTTGACCAGCTTGGCATAGCCCTCCACCAGCTCGGACATGTTCTTCTGCAACGCTGGCACGTCGGTCAGGTCAAACTGCACCCATGTGCCATCATCGCCTTGCAGGTAGTATTGGTACTCCGTCTCAAACAGGCGCAGCTCTGGGACCATCGTGTCTTCCCAGAACGCCTTGCGAGCCTCTTCGTAGTTGGCGTATGTGGCCCTAGCCAGCCCTACCCGCGAACCTATCAGGATGGGCGGCACGCCAAACGGCCCCAGGATGCGTGTCTCGTTCCGCTCGTCCAGCACCTCGAAGCCCATCTCGTCGAAGGTCAACGCCGT
>SDBT01016257.1_pt1 | contig 11783 bp, 11 predicted proteins | sample 2277101 | NCBI WGS metagenome assembly SDBT01 (sample SAMN10404973, study PRJNA504765) | marine sediment metagenome | isolation source: marine sediment core GS10_PC15, 103 cmbsf | place: Arctic Ocean: Southern Knipovich Ridge | collected 2010
TTTCTTCGTTCTCTTTGTACATGTACTTGATGTGTTGTTTCAGGACGAGAAGATTGGGCTTGTCGGTGCGATTCACCTTCAGGCAGTCCTTGTCATACCACTCGATGACTCCATGGATTTGTTCTCCATCCTGAAGGACCAAGACCATCGGGGTCTTGGTGTTCATCTGCTTGATGTAGTAAAAGCTTTCCGCGTTGGTTTGCTCGGGCGGGACCGGTTTGCGACGGGGGTGCTTGCTTTGGGATTGCTCTTTTATATCGGTGAGCTTCGGCCGAATGAGCTTGCGATTCACGGTGCCGTCACCTCGATTCTGTACTTGCACTAGCTGCGGGCAACGAAGCCGGCCGCCCCTCACGGGCGCGCCAAGGTCGATTGTTGCCGTGTCAGGTGGACCTATAAGGCCGTCCCAACCCCCTGATTCGTCAAGCCGGGCAGCGCGCCTGGGTAGAGAACTGGGAGATTGGACCGTCAAATGAGTCTAGCATCAACCCTTGAGGCCTTGCAAGCTTGTTCCGGATAGGGCGGCGGATAGGACGGATAAAAGGCAAGAGAAGATAGCTTTGATCTAAGGAGAATCGCCCGGCTTTCCGCCGGACGATTAACATTCATAAGCCAAACAGCACTTCAACCTTCCGCAGTGGCCGGTCAATTTTGAGGGATTCAAGCTGAGATTCTGCTTCTTTGCCATTTTGATGGATATGGGACGGAATTTGTCGAGCCAGGAGGAGCAGCAAAGCGGGCGACCGCAGGATCCGTAACCACCCAACATCCCGGCCGCATCCCGAGGGCCGACTTGCCGCATTTCTATTCGGGCTTGAAACTCACGGGCCAGCTCGCGCACCAGGGTCCGGAAATCGATTCGATGTTCGGCGGTGAAATAAAAAGTGGCACGGCTTCCGTCGATCTCGAACAAAACCCGGATGAGCTTCATGGGAAGCCTGCGCTCCTTGATCTTCATCAAGCAGCTGCGATAGGCGTTTCCTTCGCGCTCCCGCTTCTTGCCGTGTTGCAGACGGTCTTCTTCCGTGGCGAAGCGTGCGAGCCGAGGCCTGTCGTTTTTGTTCCCGCAACCGCCGCAGGAATCACAGTTGGAGGGCACGTCGGAAACCACCGTGGCGTAGCGCTCGCCGGAGCCGTTGGTGAGAATAACGGTATCCCCCGGCTTGACCTTCTGGCCACAGGTGTCAAACGCGAGCGGCACTCCGGCATCGGTGAGTTTGGCGGATGCGGACTTCATGCTCGCCTACTCCGAGTCGCTTCTCGTTTTCCGGCCGGGCGACGGCTTTCGCTTCCAAGATCGGAAAGTTTGACGAGCATTTGCTCGAGGGTGATGCGCTTGTTCGTGTAGCGAACCTCAATGTCGTAGAGCGCTTGCTCCACTTGGAGGTAGGCTTCCAGCCACACTTTCAGTGGGGCCCGTCGGGCGAGGGCAAGGAGCTCGCTCGATGTTTCGTCGTATAGCGGGCTCCCGTCGCTCGCCACCGAGGCTCGATCTCTCAGCGAGCACAGGGCGAGCCGTAGGATGTCGGTGAGGCGAGGAGTCTTGGCCAGTTTGCCCGCCCAGGCGATGAGCTCGGCTTGGCCGGGCGGCGCCACCGGCAGCGACGCCATCCGCTGCGCTTGCTCCCGTAGGCTGTCCAGCTTTTCCGTCAAGCTGTCCAGCGCTTTCGCAAGGTTCCCTCCCGATACGGCCGCCGCCAGGCTGGCTTCAGCGCGGGCCGCGTCGTGCTGCTCGACCAGAAGGTCCGCAATTTCTCCCGCCGAGAGAGGCAGAAAGCGGATTTTCTGACAGCGGGAGAGCAAAGTGGGTAGCATGGCTGCCTCGTGTGCGGTGAGAAGAATCAGAACCGTCCAAGGGGGTGGTTCTTCCAGCGTCTTCAAGAGCGTGTTGGCTGCGGTGGGATTCATGCGGTCGGCGTCTTCGAAAATGTAAACTCTGTTTTTCCCCTCGAAGGGACGATACGGGCTTTCGGCAACCACCTGGCGAACCGCTTCCGCTTTCAACTGCCCGCCGGGCCCTTCGGGTCCAATCCGGCGAACGTCGGAGAAGCTTCCTTTTTCGATGCGGATGCAGGACGGACAGTCATCGCAAGCGTCGTCCTTGCCGTCGCCTGCCTTCTGACAGTTCAAGGCTTTGGCGAGATTCATCGCGGCCTGGAGTTTTCCCGCCCCTTCGGGGCCGCTCAAGAGCAGACTCGAGGGGACACGCGCCTTGGAGACCATGTGTCGCAACCGGTCCACTGCAAAGCGGTTTCCGGTCATTTGGGCAAACGACATGACTTTTCCTGGGTCAGGCGAAGCGGCGGGACTTACGGGACGAGACGGGGCGCCAGCTCTGTCCAGATGTCCTCGTGGAGCCGGCGACGGTCGCCTTTTGCCGGCACGACGATGTAACGCTTGCGCTCCCGGCGTGCCATTCGGAGGTATCCTTCGCGCACCAGGCGATGAAACGCCAGGCGCTCAGCTTCGAAGCGTCCTTCTCTGCGGCTCTTCGGGCTCTTCCGGGTACGGCCTCGAGCGCGCTTCAAGCCATGCTCGACCGGTAGGTCGAGGAGGATGGTGAAACGCGGCCGGAACTCACCGGTCATGATTCGGTCGAGAGACCGGATGAGATTTCGCGGCAGTCCCCGAGCATATCCCTGGTAGACCATGCTGGAGTCGGTAAACCGGTCGGAAATAACGATTTTCCCCACTTCCAGGGCAGGCCAGATAACCTCCCTCAAATGTTGAGCTCGATCGGCAAAATATAGAGCCATCTCGACCTCCGGCGCCATACGCCGGTGGGCCGGATTCAAAAGGATTTTTCGAATCTCACGGCCGATCCTTGTTCCCCCGGGCTCCCGGGTGAGCAGGCAGGACCGCCCGACACTCTCCATACGTTCCGCTAGGAGCTTGGCTTGGGTGGACTTCCCACAGCCCTCAATCCCTTCGAATGTGATCAGGAAACTCAAGCCGCTCGCCTAACACTCGAAAAATATCACAATTCGCCCACCTTCGCCACCGGTGGCGCGGTTTTTGGGATTTCGGTCGGATGGCTCCAATTCGAATTGAGATCAGACCAGGACGCCGCTCATCATGAGCACATATCGATTGGAAGCATTCAAAAGCAAGGCGCTGGCGAGAGTTGCCGGTTGAGACTTGTCGGTAATGAGCGCCAGGCCTTCACCCGTCTCCGGAATACATTTGACCATCAGGTAGAAATTCTCAGTGCCCATCGTGAGGGTCTCGATGTGATCATCGTTTCTCATAGCGACCAAGTTCTCGAGATACTTCACGAAAGCGGGTAGCTTGTCGATAACGAGGCGATTTTCCGTCTCGCTCGGTGCCTCCACCAGATCCACCTCGATTTCTTCCGTTTCCATGTTAAAGAAGAACGCCGCCAAGATCGACGGAGTCTGCTGACGGATCTCGGTGAGAATCTTGCGCTGGAGCGGCTTTGGATCTTTGACGAGGGGCGCCGGCCTGGTCTTTTTTGTCGGGCCTTTCTCGGTTCCTGGATCCGATGTCGGAGGGCCGGTGCCTTCCGCTTCCTGGGGGCGCTGTTGCTCGAGAATGTCATGGAGGCGGCTTTTTCTGGCGCGACGGGTCTCGTGGCGCGACTTCCAGATATCCGGGGAGAACTCGGACTTGAATACCCGCGCCGACGTTTCCTCCTGTTCGAGGGCCTCGTAGATCTTGTTTAGCGCCTCACCCTTTTCGAACGTATTGCCGGCCTCGGTCTCGAAGTAGCCGCTGGAAAAGCGCCCCCTCACCAGGAGTATCATCCCATTTCCCTTGTTGGTTATGACTTCCAGCGAGCCGGTGTGGCCCTGCTTTTCCAGCTGGGCGATGAGGTCCTTTAGCGGGTCCACGGCGAAGATCTGGCCGAAGATCTCCTGCCGGTTGGAGAGTCCCCGCAGCATGTGCGCCATGTCCAAGGGGAGCTCGTAGATGGAAACCTTGCCTTCTTTGGTCTGCGCCGTGTTGCGGAGCTTCATCGTCGCCTGGTTGGAGACGAAAATCTCCTGTCCCGCCCGGTAAATCACGTTGATTTGCTCCCCGAGGTAAAACAGGATCAAACCCTCGGCATCGCCGAAAGTGATCTCCATGTACCCGGAAAGGTTGACTTCTTCGCAGTTACGGATGACGCTGTCGAAGGGGGTGGTACTGGTCGAAAGGTCTTTTGAGAGCAGCTTGCTGCCGGGAAAGCGCATAACTAAAGGAAAGTCTAACAGAATCAACTGATAAGCGGCAAGGGGTACATGGGGACCAATGGGGACCGGGGCCGGATCCGGCTCCAGGCCGCCGGACGGCTCAAATGACGAGAACGCGCCTTCGTGGAGCTCTTCCGTCCAGTCGCTCGATACCTTCCTCGATAGCCGCCTCGTAGGCCCGCCGGTATTCCTCTTCGGTGGGGAGCCGGTGAATCTCAGGATATCGACTGGTCTTGTACGCCGGATGAAACTGGTCCATCAAGTTGACATAGGTGTTGGGCGAGATTTCGGTGGCAATGAATCTCATCACCTGCCGGCTTCCGGCGACGTCCCCGGGCATGACAAGGTGCCTGAGAAGAATCCCCCGGCGGGCGATCCCATGCTCATCTAAAACCAGATCTCCCACCTGGCGATGCATTTCCTTGAGGCCTTCCCTTGCCGCCTGCGGGTAATCGCGAGCTTTCGAGTACCTGTCGGCCTGCTCGGGATCCCAGTATTTGAAGTCCGGCATGTAAATGTCGACGATCCCTTCCAGCAGGCGCAAGCTCTCCAGAGCATCATAGCCGCTGGTGTTGTAGACCAGTGGGATCTGAAGCCCCCCCTCGATCGCCATGGGCAAGGCTTCCAGGATTTGAGGAACGACGTGCTCCGGGGTGACGAAGTTGATGTTATGGCAGCCCTGGCGCTGGAGATCGAGCATCATGGCCGCCAAATGCTCGGCACCGGCTCCCTTGCCCGCTGGATGCTGGCTGATGTCGAAGTTTTGACAAAAGACGCACTTGAGGTTGCAGTTGGCAAAGAAGAGGGTGCCGGAGCCGCGTCGGCCCCTCAGGCAGTTTTCCTCCCCGAAATGAGCAAAGAAGCTCGAGACCACAGCGTAGCGACCGGTCAAGCAAACCGCTTTGCCGTCCGCCAAACGGTCCACATCGCAGTTGCGGGGACACACCCGGCAGGGACGAAGAAGCTCGAGGCCCCGCTCGACCCGTCGAGCCAACTCCCCGGAACGGTGGGTTTCGAGGTAAAGAGGCTCTTGCATGATTCCATTTTAGTGGATTCCTCTTTTCACCGCAGAGGCGCAGAGAACGCAGAGCGGGAATTCTCCGCGACCTCGGCGTCTCCGCGGTTGCTTTTCTTTTGCCGTTAGTCCCGGAGGGTGTTCCTGCTTATAATAATGGGCTGGGGCCCCGGGATGTTTCGGGTAGCCAAGATGGACTTTTCCTGATGGCGTTTGGAAAAAAAGCTAAGGACCCGTTCAGAGAGATTCAGTCCTGCTTGCAGAAGCGGAACTACAAGGGGGCCCTGGTCTGGTTCAATCCTCTGCTCAAGAAAGACAAAAAGAACACCCAGATCCGACTCCGCTATGCCGATACACTGGTTTTGGCTGGAAGTAAGAAAGAGGCCATCCGGCAATACCGTTTGGTGGCTGATGAGCTGGCGGAAGCCGGTTTCATGATCCGAGCCATTGCCATCAACAAAAAAATAGTCCAGCTCGATCCCAGCCAAACCGACGTCCATGAGAAGTTGGCCTTGATGAACGAGCAACGTTCCCAGGCCACTTCGTCCAGCGGGGTTTTTGCGGTCGCGGTCACGCCGCCGCCGCCGAAGCCTCCGCAAATCGAAGAGTCCCCGCCGCCGGGTGATGACACTCCGGAGCCGACGCTTACCCTCGAGGAAAGCATGGCAATGGAGTTCGGGGAAACCGTCGAGGCGCCTGCCGAAGAGCAGCTCCCGGCGGCGCTGCCGGCGGAAGAGGCGGAAGTGGATGAGGTCGTCGAGCTCGATGTCGAAGAAATCGAGATTCCGATCGAAGACGAACTGGAACCGGAACCTTTCCCGGAAGAACAAGACATGGACTTCGACATCGAGACCGATCCGGAAATGGCTGCCAACGGGGAGAGTCCTTTGGTGGGGCTTTTGGGTGACGACATCGATTCGCTCATCGACTCTATCATTGATGATGTGGCGCGCTCGAGCACAGGGACGCGGGCACCCGCCTCTCCTGCGGCGAGGCGGATCCCTTTGTTCTCCGACTTGACCGCCGAAGAGTTCGTGGAGGTCGCCATCATGCTGGTCCGGCGCGCGGAAAAAGCGGGCACGACCATCGTTCAAGAAGGGGATCCCGGCGACTCCATGTTCATCGTCAGCACCGGAGAAGTGGAAGCGACTCGAGAGGAGGCCGGCCGGCCGATGAAGCTCGCCACGTTTCGCGACGGCGACTTTTTCGGCGAGATGGCGGTGCTTTCCGGTGAGCCCCGGACCGCCACCGTAACCACGCTGCGCAACACCGAGCTTCTCGAGCTCTCCCGAGATGACCTCAACACGATCTGCTCCCGCCACCCTGAAGTGGAGGCCAAGTTAAAGTTGGCCAGCGACGAGCGGCGCATGAAGACCCCATCATAGAAAAGCCTCACCTCCCGAAGTCCGTGACCCAGCCTTGCTCCGATTTATGTTGCAGCACTCGATGGATACTCGACCACTAATAATGCTGGCTCTAATGATCGCTTGCATGGGGGTCTGCTCGACGAGCGGAGGCGTGCCGGAGGAGGCCGCCGAGAGTGTCGTTCTTCTACACGGAATGGGTCGCACGAGGGGGTCGATGGCGATTTTGGCCTGGCGGTTCGAGCGGGAAGGGTACCGGGCATACAACTTCCCTTACAGTCAGCGCATCGCGAGTCTCGACGATTTGTCCGAGAGTTTGCGTCTGTTCATCGAAGAGCGGGTCGAAACGCCGGTTTATCACTTGATTGGACATTCTCTGGGTAACATCATCATCCGTAACGGATTCAAGAAAGCTTATCCGGCGGGACTCCAACGGATCGTGATGATCGCACCGCCCAACCGCTCCGCGGAGCTGGCTCAGCTCTTCGAAGACAACCCCGTCTATCGATGGGTAACCGGCGATAGCGGTCAGAAGCTGGCCGACCCTTCGTTTTACGAGGAGCTACCGGTCCCGACCGTGGAGTTCGGCGTGATTGCCGGCTCCATAAGTTATGGAATCGGCTTCGAAGGCCCGAATGACGGCGTGATTAAAGTGGAGAACACCAAGCTCTCCGGTATGGCGGACTGGATCGTCCTCGACCATACCCACACCTTCATCATGAACGCCCAGGACACATTCGAGCATAGCCGGAGCTTTTTGGAGAGCGGGACATTCGAGCCGGTCGACCGGTGAGCTCTCAACCCTGCTCGCGGAAATTGAACTCCACTTCCGGGGCTTCTTCGGCGCCGGCAGCCGCCTGGAAGTAAGTCCTTTCGTCGAATCCGAACCAGCGCGCGAAAAAGACGGTGGGGAACCGTCTGACGGTGGAATTGTATTGCTGTGCGGTTTCATTGAACCGACGTCTTTCCACCGCAATCCGATTTTCGGTGCCTGCCAGCTCGTCCTGTAGCTGGATGAAGTTCTGGTTGGCTTTGAGCTCCGGGTAGCGCTCGATGACCACCATGAGACGGCTGAGCGCCGAACCCAGACCGTTTTGCGCCTGCTCGAAGCGCGCAAAGGCCTGAGGATCGCTCAGCATCTCCGGCGTGAGCTGCACCGCAGTGGCGCGTGAGCGGGCCTCGATGACCTCGGTCAATGTCGATCGCTCGAAATCCGCCGCACCCTCGACGGTGTTGACCAGATTGGGAATGAGATCAGCCCTTCGTTGGTAAACGTTCTCCACCTGGGCCCAGGCTTGCTTGACCTGCTCGTCGAGGCCGACGAGTCGATTGTAAGTCCCGATTCCGGTGATGACGGCAACCACCGCCACCAAGATGGCAAAGAGGGCAAGGGCTCCGCAACCTATCAAAATGCCTTTTTTCAAAGCGGTTTTCCTCCTGTTATTTAACCCGGGGAATGGTCACTTCCGTGGTTCCACCGGTGGGGTGAATCGGTCCACACGCTGAACCGCTTTGGTCAGCTCATCATAATAACTACCAAACAGCACCTTCGCATCCGCCTCGGCCTTCTCGCCGCGCTTCAGCTTTCCCACTTCCTCGATCGGGGAGGGGTCGAGCTCGGCCCGAGAGCAGAAGGCGGTGACGACCTCGTCGTTGTGGGCCGGTATCTCTCCGCCGAGCAGGTGGAGGCATCCGCGAAACAGAGCCACGAAGGTGGGATAGGATTCGGTGAGCAAGCGCTTGACTGCTTTGGCTTTTCCTTGTGTTTCGATGTATCCCTCCCGCAAGCGCATCATTTTCTCCCGCAGCTCCCGTTCGCACTGGAGACGCAAGTGATCCCGGTGAATCTCCACCGCGGCCAGAGGGTCCTCTCCGTGAAGCACCAGGCGATGGCGCCTAATGTCGAGAAACTCGATGGGGAAGACGTCTGTCGACTCGGCGATGAGCTGGGGCGAGAACAGTCTGGGAAAAGGCTGGCCCCCCCTGCACCATCGCAAAACAACGGGAGACAGAGCCTCCAGCACGTTGGGATTCAGCTCATCCACGACAACCAGGAGGTTGAAGTCGCTGGTTGCTTTTTGGAAGTCACCTCGAGCCGCCGAGCCGTACAAGACGATGCTACGAAGGCGCTCACCCAGCGCGGCTTTCAAGGATTTGACCATTTTCCGGAGAACTGCGTTTTCCACTGCTTCCGATGTTTTCATCTGTCCTCCCGCGCTGTTAGAAACGACCGCCGGCTCCTCCACCCCCGAAGCCGCCGCCCCCGAAACCGCCAAATCCTCCGCCGCCGCCGAAACCTCCACCCCCGAAGCCGCCGCCGCGGCCGCCACGACCGCCGCCGGTGAAAAGGAGCAAGAAGAAAAGGGTCGGATGGCGAAAGAACAAGTACGCCATGACGAGAAAAAACAAGACTCCTAAAATCCCGCCGAAGGGGCTTCGTACTCGAGATCGACGGCTTGTGCTCCGAGGTGGCGCCAACCCGGCGGTCCCCTCGATGGTGACTCCATATTCTTCTGCGGCGGTGGCAACCAGCGCTGCGCTCGTCCGAAGCATTCCGGTGGAGTAGTCGTTTTGTCTCAAAGAAGGGATGGCGTAGGTGTCCCGGATCCTGCCAACCCGGCCGTCGGGGAGAAATCCTTCCACACCGTACCCGGTGGCAATAAAGAACTCCCGGTCCTCGATAGCCAGAGCCACGACGATTCCGCGATCTTCACCCGTTCGGCCCACTCCCCAGTCGTGACCCACCCGTACCGCAAAATCCGCGATAGGCTCCCCTTCGAGGCGGGTCACGGTGACGACTATGATGGCCACACCCGTCTTGTCGAAAAGCTCCTTGTGGAGCCGTTCCATGGTTTGGACATCTTGAGAGGCAAGGACCCCGGCGAAGTCGTGGACCGAGCGATCTCCGGAAGGGGAGACTTGGACTTGGGCGTAAACCGTTACCGCAAACGCGGCCAGCAACAGCACCAGCGCTACACAAGGACGCTTGAACCCAAATCCCATAGTTCCCATCTCCAAAATCGCTCAGATGACCTAGTTTAACGCGGAACTAGGTGCTCAGTGCATTCAGGAACTGATCGATATCGGCGTCATTGTTGTAAACGGATACTCCAATGCGCAGCCCGTGCACCGATTGTGTTTCACCCCGCTCGTTGGTCATCTGCCACCGGCGTGACGACACCACCCGTTCGCCAAATGCCCGGTCGAGCTTGGCCTGCGTCGCTTCTCGATCGGGCGTCAGAAAGCTCACGATCGGCGTCGGGGTGTCGAGCGGTGTGATCGATGGGTACCCCAGAGCCGGCATCTCTTTCTGCAAGCGGTCGGTGAGTTGCTTGGCGTGAGCCCGAATGTTCTCGACGCCGATTCGCGTCAGGTACTTCAGGCCTTCGTAGGCGCAAACACCCGGCAGGAACGGCATGGTCGTCGTGCCTTCATAGCGGGCCGCGCCCGGCCGCAGCTCGAAGTCGTCGCCCGAGCCCATCTTGATCTGCCGCAGGCCGTAGCGCGTCTGCTTGACGACACTTCCCTGCAGGTCCTCGCGCACATACAAGAAGCCAATCCCGAAATCTCCCATCAACCACTTGTAGGTGCTGCTGGCACAACAGTCGATGCCCATGGCCCGCACATCGACGGGTGTGCAGCCGGCGGCCTGAATGATGTCCCCGTACACGTAGGCGCCCTGTGCGTGGGCCAGGTCGCTGATGGCCTTGACGTCGTGCATGAAGCCGTTCACGTTGGACACCAGCGCCATCGAGACCAGGCGCGTATTCCGATCGATTGCCTTGGCCATGTCGGCGGTCTCGATCTTCCAGTCGCGGTGTCGGACGACGCGGAGCTCGATACTTCCCCGGCGCTCCAGCATCGTATAGAGGTACTTCGAGGCCGCGAAGTGCAGGTCGTCGATGACCACGTTGCCACCGCGCTCGGCCAGGTCCATACCGGCCACGACCGAGTTCTCTCCATCGGTGGTGCTCATCGTGAAGGCAATCTCGTCCGGCTTGGCGTTGATGAGCTCTGCAAAGAGCCGCTTGGTCTCGGCCTGATGCTCTCGAGTGAAGCTCTCTCGACCTTGCCCCGGCCCCAGCGCCCGGTACTGCGTGTAGTTCTCCAGGGCGCGAAGCGTGTGGACATTGAACGGATGGGTCTCGGAAGCCGCGAGCCAGAGTTTTCTTGCGGCTCTCGGGAAATCGGCCCGCAGCGCTTCAAAGTCAGGCGTCGCGTCGGATGCCGGCATCGTGGGTATTGGCTTGTAGCCTGCTCCGGCTCGCATCGCCAGCGCCCCTGCGCCCATGGCACCGATAAGTTCGCGTCGACTCAAGTTCATGGACTTTCTCCTTTCAACTTGGATCACCATATCCCAGCGATGACGCCGGGGATACCTTTATCCCTTAGAAGCTGATTGAAGGCGGCGATATCTTCCTCTCGCAACTCGTTGAGCTCACGTTGGGACTCCTCGAGCTGCTCTTGATAGAGTTGGTATACTTCCATTTGCTGGGTGGTGGGCGGAAAGTCGCTTCCACCGATGTAGCCGGCCAAGCTGGTCAGCTTGGAGTAGAGTCGCCGCCGCCAACGAAGGGTATCCTGGCGGGCGTTGCCTCCGCTCATCCGGAGCTCGAAGAAGCGCCCCTCGAGGGCGTCGAGTTTTTCGTCCAGAGCTTTGCCGGCCTCGAGGATCTCCTCGACGGCTTCCTTCTCCGCCAGCATCTCGTCGAGATCGCGGATTTGCTTCCTCACCCATTCGATTTCGTTCACCATGGCTACCACAGTGTTGATGTCTTCCCGGATCTCCAGAAGTGTCTCCACCTGTGCCGTTACTTCGGTGTCGCTTCCCGCCGAGCTCGGGTCTTTGCGGACCACCAGCTCCTGGGATAGCTCGGTTTCTCCCAGTATGAGCTTGACCGTATAGGTTCCCGGAGCTGCCAGAACCGCCACCCTCTGGCCCTCCACCAACGAGCGCCAACCTTTGTCCGGCATCCGGACATGAGAGTGCTCGACCGGCTTGGTTCGAAGCTTGGCCTGATCGGTCTTGTCCCAGCGCAGGTCCCAGTAGAACCGGTTGATGCCTTCTTTTTTGGGCAGTCCTTTTTTCTGTTCTTCCGTTCTGTCTTCGTCCTCGTCCTCGTCCTCGTCTTCCTCGCCTTTTTCCGTGAAGGTCCTTACCAGCCTGCCCTGGCTGTCAATGATCTCGATTTTCAGTTCTTCTTCTTCTTC
>SDBT01016258.1_pt1 | contig 11783 bp, 7 predicted proteins | sample 2277101 | NCBI WGS metagenome assembly SDBT01 (sample SAMN10404973, study PRJNA504765) | marine sediment metagenome | isolation source: marine sediment core GS10_PC15, 103 cmbsf | place: Arctic Ocean: Southern Knipovich Ridge | collected 2010
GGTGTGTTACAGGTCTGCCCAAGGACTCAAACACTGAGGTCTAGCAGAAGCCTTCACAGATGAACAAAAAGGCCCAAAAAAACCACAGGAAAAGCCTGTCCAAATTCAAGCGGTGGATTTCGGATGCCAAGCCAAATTGCAAAACGACATATTTAATGCTATATGAGTCGAGGAGGTAACGAGTTGATGAGAGTGCTTAGTGTTTTACTTGGTGTATGTCTGGTTGTGGTAGTGTGGGTCGGCTATGCGGGGGCCGTAGAAGAAAAGGTGGCCGTACCGATCATCGAGGTGGACATTCCCCTTTACGACTTCCGTGAGGCAGCCCAGGGTGAGGTCATAAAACATGACTTTCGTGTGTTCAACCGAGGCACTGCGCCCTTGGAGATAAAGAAAGTCAAGCCTGGTTGAGGCTGCAGCGTGGCCCGGTTTGACCGGACCATCCCTCCAGGAGCAGAGGGCACGATCACGGTGGAAGTCAAGACAGCACGACTCTGGGGCAATATCAAGAAGAGTGCCCGCGTATTTAGCAACGACCCGGAGCGTGCGCAGATTACCATTGGCATGAAAGGTACAATATGGGCCCCCATTGATTTGACGCCCCGGTATGCCAATCTCAAAGGGGTGATTGGTGAGGCCGTTGAAGCGGTAGTGCATTTGCGCGGGCGAAAGAAGGAGGCCTTGGTCATGAAAGTCGCCGCGGTCTCCATTCCGGACAAAGTGGCTGTGGAGCTGAAGGAACTGGAGAATGGGCACAGCTATGAACTGAAGGTCAAGAACAAGGCTCAGGAAGGCGGCAAATATACAGGACAGGTCAAACTGACCACCAATTATCCAGAAATGCCGGAATTGATAGTCCGCGTTAGAGGAATTGTCAAACCCCTCGTTGAAGTCAAGCCGACACGTCTGAGTTTTGGCCCCGTGTCTGAGGAGCGACTTGAACAGCTGAAGAAAAAGAAAAGACCCATGCAGGGCTGGGTCACGGTTGCCTTGAACAAGGGTGAGGATTTCAAGGTTAACAAAGTCGAGGTGGAAGGCTGCAGCTTTAAGGCCCTTATCCATGAGAAGCGGCTCGGCCAGAAGGTGCATATTTTGGTTGAACCCATCCTGGAAAAGCTTCAAGAGGGGCTAAATGAGGATCGTTTGAAAATCTACACAAATCAGAAAGGGCATGATGTTCTGGAAGTGCCTATCAATTTTGAGATCTTGAAGAAGGACAAGAACATCTTTGGTGGGGGAGACACTTTTGAGGGCCATGACCTCTATGAGGACGAGGACATCCTTGAGGACCAGGACATTTTCAAGGACCCGGGTACGGTTGAAGATCAGGACATATTCGGACAGGAAAACAAACAGTAGTATCTATCGGCCCCATTCCACCCCCGAGAAAGTCTAGCCAGGTGGTTGGCTGACCCCCTTTTTGCCGTTTCAGTTCCTCCCCACTCCATCCAGATTGCCCGTGTTACATTTTGTGCTTTAAGTTGGCATTTGTTTTCCAACTTAATAACCTTTATTGCCTAATGGGGGGGGACAGGTTTCAGTGCAAAATGGTCTAAGCAGTTTGAATAAAAGCAAAACTGCTCTAAGTACAAAAAATGTGCACGAATCTTGCGGGGGAAATGTTCGATTTCGCTACGTCCGCCAAACTGGACAAGACGCTTTTCTGTTCGCGTGAACTATTGTCACCGCTGATGTGGGGTGTTGTACCTATTGATTTGACCCGTGACTGAACGCCACCATGCCAATAAAAAGGCGGTCCAAGGCATGTGCTTGGAGTGCCGCGACTTTGCTGACGTGGTGGCACCGGAAAAAGATACGAAATGTCATATCGACGGCGCTAAGGGCTTGCGGAAAAATAACTTCGCAGAATTGGCGTTCAGATTTGGCCGATCCGATTGAGCAAAACCACAGGAATAGCTAGTTATTTCGCGGAGTTTGCGAATGACGTATCGGCCAAAGACGGCCTGAAACTGAGATGCCAAAATGCTAAGTTGTTTTTGCGCAAGCCCTTATGTGTTTGCAGACACTTTCATGGTATAATGAAAACATCAAAAAAGGAGCTCTTTTCCGGACATGAGTCCCAAAAGAAAGTCGAGAAGAAAGAAAAAGCCACGAAGTCATGGTGAAACTCGCACAGGAAACGCATCTTTCGATGTTGAAAGAGAGTTCGGAAAGGCTGTACGATATCATCAAGCAGGACGACTGAGTAAGGCTGAACAAATCTATACTAAGATTCTCAAGGTCAATCCCGATCTTCCGGACTGTCTGCACCTCAAAGGGTTTATTGCTTACCAGTCAGGGAAAAACGACAAAGCCATTGAATTTATCGCCAAAGCTATTCACCGAAATGCCAACGATCCCGTTTACCACTACAATCTGGCTCTTCCATTTCTTGCCCTGAACAGATTTGATGAAGCGATTTCCTGTTATCAAAAAGCTCTCCAGCTAAGCCCTGAACTTGTCCAGGCCCATGTCAACCTGGGTAATGTGCTTCAAGAGCAAGGAAGGTTTGGTGAGGCAATTTCGCACTACGACAAGGCACGGCAACTTAACCCTTCCGACTTTCTTGTACACCTCAACATGGGAAACGCATTACAGGCTCAGGGCAAGTTTGTGGAAGCGATCTCGTGTTATGAACAAGCGCTACATTTGAAAGCAGACCTCGCGGAAGCGCACTACAACATGGGTAACGCTTACAAAGCCCAGGGCAAGATAAATCAGGCCATTTCCTGTTATCAAAGAGCCATTGAAGTAAATCCTGAAGACTTCAGTGCTTACTACAATATGGGTAACGCCTTTCGGGATCTGAAGAAGTTAGATGACGCGGTCGCGTGTTATCAAAAGGCCGTTAAGATAAAACCTGACGGCGTTGAAGCCTACTATAGCATGGGTGATGTCTTTACGAGCCAGGGCAGGTTTGAGGAAGCTCTCTCTTGGCACAGAAAGGCTTTGAAGCTGAGGCCGGACTGTGCTGAAGCTTTTTATTCTATGGTCCGGGGAATGAAAGTCACTCATCAGGATGCGAGTGAGGTCTTTGACATGGTGAATCAGCTTAAAGAGGTCGAGCTTTCTGAAGACGGTCACATATACATGAATTTTGCCTTGGGCAAACTCTACGATGATTTGGGCCTGTTTCAAAAAGCCTTCCACCACTACCAGCTGGCAAACGAACAGGAACGTCCAAGACACGTTTTTGAACCCCAATCACACAGAAATTTTGTAACGAGAATTATTCAGGCTTTCGACGCTGATTTTTTTGGTCACAGCCGTCCATGGGGAAACGATTCACAGATGCCAATCTTTGTTGTTGGGATGCCCAGGTCTGGAACAAGTCTGCTTGAACAAATCATTTCGAGCCACCCACAAGTATCCGGCGGAGGAGAACTGGATTTTTTCTCTCAATTGGAACGCAGATTTGCGCCTGCACGGGAGCCGGCTACTTATCCTGAGTATATGCAATGGTTTGACCGGGAGACTGCGCGCGGTGTGTCTGACGGCTACTTGGGCCTTATTGGCAATCTGTCTGAATCGAATAGAAAACAAGTCTATGTGACCGACAAGATGCCTCATAACTTCTTATTTGTCGGGTTGTTACACGTTCTTTTCCCAAAAGCCCGGTTCATCCACTGCCAAAGGCACCCACTGGACAACTGTCTATCCATTTACTTCCAGAAGTTCACTCAAGAACATCATTACGCATATGATCTGGAAGAAATAGGTATATCTTATGAAGAATATCAAAGGCTGATGACTCACTGGCATGAAGTGTTGCCGACAAAAATATTCCGGGTGAACTACGAGGACGTTGTTTGTCATCAGGAAGAGCTGTCGCGCCAGCTAATAGCCTTTTGCAGGCTGGAGTGGGATTCAAGATGCCTTGATTTTCATGAGAGTGATCGCCCTGTTTTCACCAGTAGCAACTGGCAAGTCAGGCAACCAATATACAAATCCTCTGTGAGTCGGTGGAGAAACTATGACCAGTTTCTCAGGCCCTTGAGGGAAATACTAGCAGATTTTCTTTGAGCAAAAACCATCAGGAGGTCATACTTCAAATCTATGTCAACCGTCCGAATGAACTTAATATATGCCGTGGCTCTGTTAAGATGAACCACAATATACGGTGTACAGAAATTGATTAGATTTCCGAGTTACTGATGCGAGCCTTTGTATTTAGACATCGATTGAGTTGCCCGAGGCCCTTCGTAGGCGTTTGGAAATGGTTCTTGGCGAAACGAAGGGGAGCGATCTGTGCTGTTTGAGCCCCGAAAGGGGCGAGTTCACAGAGCGCCCGGAGAGAGCCTCAGAACCATCCAAACGGATGCGTCGGCAAGGAGGAGGACGACTTGAGCGATAAAGAAAGACTATGGTTGCTTGTGAGGACCTTTGGCCATGTTGTTTATACAACGATAGGGGTCCTTTTGACAGTCTTTACCCAATTAGTGTATAAAAGAATGATGATAACAATAGACTTCTCGGGCCCCCAGAGGAATCCTGTCGGTGTTGCGAAGAACGCGGGGGTAGTCCAGCCAGGTATGATACCCGCAAAACCCATGCTCAGCGTGTGCATGATTGTGCGGGATGAGGAAAAGGTGCTTTCCAGGTGCCTGAAAAGCGTGGAAGGCATTGCTGATGAGCTGATCGTAGTGGATACAGGCTCAACGGACAATACGATAATCATTGCCAAGGATTTTGATACGAGAGTCTTTCATTTTGAATGGTGTGATGATTTTGCAGCAGCAAGAAACGAATCTCTCAAACATGCCACTGGTGACTGGATACTTCAGATAGACGCAGATGAGGAGTTGCTCTCGGCCTCTGTTCCCCATGTAAAGGATCGAATGTCGAAGTCCACGGTGCTCCAGTATGTCATAACATGTGATAACGGGCCAACGTATCCCGCCCGGCGATTTGCCTGGGTTCACCGGCTATTCCGGAATCATCCCAACCTCTCCTACGACCGACTGTACCACGAAGAGATCAGCCATAGCATGGAAGATTTGATAGTCGCAGAGCCCCGCTGGCAAGTGGAATATGAGCCGAAAATCATAGTTCGTCATTATGGTTATGAAAAGAATGCGATAGGCAATAAGTGTGAAAGAGGCCTGCGAATGATGAAATGTTGCCTTGATCAAGACCCTAATGATGACTACATCTTGAGCAAGCTAGGGGGTGCATGCTATCTACTAGGACGTTACGATGAAGCGGAAGCACATTATAAGAAAGCTTTGAAGATACACCCTGATTGGTCAGAGGCCAATTTTGACCTGGGACTGGCAGTCCAGAAACAGGGGAAACTGGAGGAAGCCATCAAATGTTTTGAGACGGCTGTTGCTCTCGACCCGGGTCTTGTAGTCGGTTATGTCAACCTTGGAGCAGTCTACATACACAAGGGTATGTTAGACAAGGCTATTTCAAGTCTGGAAAAGGTTCTTGAGACCGACCCTGACCTGGCATTGGCACACAGTTATTTGGGTTTAGCCTACAAGAAAAGGGGTATGTCGGATGAAAGCATTGGACAGTTCAAGTGGGCTATTGCCATCCAGCCCGATGTTGGTCAAGCCCACGTGGATTTCGGTGTGGCTTACAGAGAACAAGGGTTGTTGGATGAAAGCATTGTTGAACACAAACTAGCTTTGGCTCTGGCTCCCGAGGATGCCAATGCCCATACCAGCCTGGGGGTTACTTACGCGGAAAAAGGGCTACTACATGAGGCCATCAAGCATTGCGACAAGGCTATGGAGCTGGAGGCCGAGATTGATCCGCAATTGTTGGAGACGCTTAGACCTTTCCGCTGACCGGCCCTCTGCCTGCAAGCCTCGTCTTTAAAGAGGCGGGGACACAAATTGGGGGACGGTCTATTGCCTGGCCGGGAAGGCCAGCCTTTCAAGGCGGGGAGGCTTCAAAACGGTCGGAATAACTTAGGGTTTGCGCAAACATGAGCCGCAAGAAGAAAAAGATATCGTCCGTCAAAGGGAGATCTACGAGAAAGGCCATGCCTTCACGTGGTTCCCTGTTTAACGTTGATGGTGAACTGGGCAAGGCTATTCAATATCATCAATCAGGCCACGTGAAGAAGGCCGAAAGCATCTACAAAAAAATACTCAAAATCAATCCAAATCACCCCGTGTGTTTAAACCTGCTGGGGATCATCGCTGGCGAGGCTGGAAATACTGAGATGGCTGTTCGATGGTTCAGTAAAGCCGTCGAAAATGATCCGAGTAACCCAATCTGTCACAGCAACCTTGGTAATGCCCTAAAGGACCAGGGACGACTAAGTGAGGCAATCTCGTGTTGTCAGAAGGCCTTGGAGTTAAAACCCGACTTGGCTGAAGCACACAACAACATGGGTATTGCCCTGGAGGGCCAAGGCAAATCGGAGGAAGCGATGGCTTCGTATGAGAAAGCCTTAGAGCTGAGGCCGGACTATGCTGAAGCATACTATAACATGGGCAGCGTGTTTCAAACCCAAGGCAGGTTAAGCGAAGCAATCTCGTGTTGCCAGAAGGCCGTGGAGTTGAAACCGGACTATGCTGAAGCATACTACAACATGGGCAGCGTGCTTCAATTGCAAGGCAGGCTAAAGGAAGCAATTTCGTATTGCCAGAAAGCCTTGGAGCTGCAGCCAGGCTGTGCTGAAGCATACTATAATATGGGTGCTGCCTTTCAAGAGTGGGGAAGGCCCAGTGAAGCAATCTCGTGTTATCAGAAAAGTCTGCGGTCAGACCCCGACATGACTTTAGCACTGGGCCAACTCATTGACCAATTACGGCAAACGTGCGCTTGGGGAGACATGGAGAATTTGACAGCTGAGCTGGATCGCTTTACAGAAGAGGCACTAACTAGAGGGGCTAGAGCTCCTGAAACGCCTTTTCTTAGCCTTACGAGATGCACTAGCTTGCCTCACAATCTCACTGTCGCGGAGTCGTGGAGCTCAGATATTATCAGAGCTATGTCAAGTCAAAATGTCCCGTTTTCGTTTGATCACGGAAAAGCTCGTGAGCGGAGAATCATTGTTGGCTATCTCTCAAGTGATTTTTACAATCATGCCACGGCACATCTCATGCTCAGCCTGTTTGGATTACATGACCGAGACGAATTTGAGGTTTTTTGCTACTCCTACGGAATTGATGACGGAAGCTATTACAGAGAACGAATACGGCAGGATTGCGATAAGTTCATTGACATTCGCGACTTGAGTCATGCTCAGGCAGCAAAGCGCATATACGAAGATCACGTCGATATCTTAGTCGACTTAAAAGGATTCACGACGGGAAATAGGTTAAGCATATGTGCTTTTCGCCCGGCGCCTATTCAGGTAACTTATCTCGGATTTCCGGGAACGACTGGGGCCAACTTTTTCGACTATGTCATCACGGACAGAATTGTGACACCTCAAGATCACGCGAAATATTACACCGAACATTTTGCATATATGCCTCACTGCTATCAGGTAAACGATAACGCTCAGGCGATCGCCACCAAGGATCAACAAAAAGTCGATGTTGGTTTACCGGAAGGTAGTCTTGTCTTCTGCTCGTTCAATCAGGGTTACAAGATTGAACCGGTCATGTTCGATGTTTGGATGAAGGTCCTTCGGCAGCTTCCGGAGAGCGTTTTATGGCTGCAAGGGGGAAGCGAAACAGCTGACAACAATTTGAGGAGGGAGGCTGAAGCCAGAGGAGTCAAGGCCGAAAGGCTTATTTTTGCCGAAAAATTACCGAAAGATGAGCATCTGGCACGTCTCCGGCTTTCTGACCTGGCTCTGGACACACGCATTGTCAACGGCCATACGACATCAAGTGATGCCTTGTGGGCCGGTGTTCCGGTAGTAACACTGCAGGGCAGTCACTTTGCTTCTCGTGTTTCATCGAGCGTTCTAACAGCCATTGGATTGTCTGAGTTGATCACACACAGCCTAGAGGAGTATGAGGCGCTTGCCGTGCGGTTGGCGATCAATGGAGACGAACTGGGAGCGATACGGGAGAAACTCGCAAGGAATCGTTTAAAGAAACCCCTTTTTGATACTTCACGATTCGTCAGGAACCTGGAAAAGGCTTACGCAGAAATGTGGACAACTTATCAGGCTGGTCAGGAAGCGAGGCATATTGAGGTGTCAGAGTGACATAGCCGATTTTGCTAACGCGAACAGCTCTTTTTGGAACAGGCTGTGGTGAGAGGAATTGTGGTGACCACTGATTGGATCAGGCGTGGAAAATGCTCACGAGCGTGAACGTATATGAAGAATAGGCCTTGGCGGACATCAAGGGTTCGTTTTCGTGAAGAGGTTGAAGGTGCAGATGCTCTGTGTAGTGACTCAGCAGGATGGAAAGGAGGCAGCATGATAGGTTTAAGTCGTATCTGTGTGTTGGTCTTGGGCATATCGATATCCTTCGCTACAGCGGCGATGGCAGGGGAAAGAAATGTGTTGAAGGCCCTGAAAGAGACAAAAGGGGGCGTTGAGGCTGGAGTTAATTACGAAAGATACAATGAATTGCTGGCCGGCGCTAAGGTTCAAATTGACGCATACAAAAAAGGAAAGACAATAAACAAGAGGTTCCTTGAGAATGCGACGGCTTGCTTTTCATCCTACGAGAATGCCGCTGTTGTATGGAAACAGAAGATGGAATTTCGAGTGAAAGGAGCTTCCAAAATTGTGAAGGAAATGGTGAAGGAAGGGAAAGGCCGTCCAGATGAGATAATATCGGTACTAAGCACAAAACATCAAGAATATGACAACAAGATGAAGACATACTGGGATGCTGCGGCAAAGGAACTGGATAAGGCACTGGAAAGTCTGAAATAAGAACTAAACTGTTTGTTTAACTACAAATAGTCGGCATTAGCTGCCGAGGTTGCAAGCCCTGCAATTCGATTCAGCATCCTACGTATCGCAGCACAATACATTACCCTGTGATTACTGAATCTTGTTTTTGGTTTGTCAATACTGTAAGGGCTTGCGCAAAAAATAACTTCCCGGAATTGGCGCTCAGATTTGGGTCGGATTTGGCCGATTCGATTGAGCAAAACCACAGGAATAGCTAGTTGTTTTGCGGGTTTTGTGACTGAGGTATCGGCCAAAGATGGCTTGAAGCTGAGATGCCAAAAATGTGAAGTTATTTTTGCGCGAGCCCTAAGTATGACAATATGCCGCTTGGCAATCTGCATCAAAATTGGCTTGGGAGACAAAGATGAGTAAAATCAGAATGGTCCTAGCTCTAGTTTTGTTATCGTCCTTCAGTCAGGTTGTGCACTCATGAACAAGGCTTCCTCCAAGAGTGTTCCGGAAGGTATGAGGCGCAAATTTGTCGGGACATGGGAAGGTGAACACGTAGATCATGAGGGAAAACTACTGCGCACCTGGACGCAGAACCGTTTAATAGATTACTCCAGACACTTTGGACTTTGAGCTTTCTTCTGGTCTTTCGCCACCGAGGGATTTGGGATAGTTTGCTGACTCAAAATACGTCATGGTAGGGCACTGAGGACTTGTCATAGTTTCAAGGAGAGCTGATACAGAAACGACAATGAACAGATTCTAGGCCATGGGACACAAGAGGAAGAGAAGCCGCAAACAGAGACCCTCTTCGGGTCAAGGAACATCCACAACAAAGAATACCCATCTGAAGAGATTGCCGTTCAATTTGGTTGCTCAGTTAGCAAGAGCTGTGCAGTATCATCAGTCGGGACGGTTTCAACGGGCTTAAAAGATATACAAAAAGATCCTGAAAATACGTCCAGGCAATCCAGAGGCTTTGTACTTGCTGGGAGTCATTGCACGCGAGAGGGGCAAGAATGATCTGGCTATGAGCTTGTACCGTAGGTACCTCTCAAATAATTTTCACGATCATCCTGTAGCCCATCTCATGGTCAGCCTGTTTGGGTTGCACAATCGAGATCGATTCCAAGTTTTTTGCTACTCTTACGGGCCTGATGATGGGAGTCACTATAGGCACCGTATACAAAAGGGATGTGACAAATTCATTGACTTACGAAACCTCAATGATGTGGACGCGGCAACGAGAATACACGAAGACAGCGTTGCCATTCTGGTGGATCTGAAAGGGCCCTATAACAGGCTGAGGATATCTGCCCTTTGCCCAGCCCCTATCCAGGTTGTCTATCTTGGTTTTCTGAGCACCACTGGGGCCGGTTTTTTTGACTATATTATTGCGGACAAATTGGTGACACCTCAGGATCACGCCAAATATTACAGCGAGAATTTTGTCTATATGCCTCATTGCTATCAGCCAAACGACCACACGCAGACAGTTTCGGAAAGGCGGTGGACAAGGAATGATTTTGGATTGCCGGAACACGGTTTTGTGTTCTGCTCCTTTAATGCAGCGTACAAGGTTGAGCCTGTGGTTTTCAATGCCTGGATGAATATTCTCAGACAAGTGCCGCAAGCGGTTTTGTGGCTCCTGTGGGAAGACAAAACCACCGAAGGGAATCTGAGACATGAGGCCCAACAGAGGGACATAGAGTCCGAAAGGCTGATTTTTTCGAAAAGACTGCCGATGGACCAACACCTTGCGAGGCTAAAACTGGCTGACCTGGCCCTAGACACCTGCATTTACAACGGTGGCGCAACAACGAGCAATGCCTTGTGGGCGGGTGTTCCCGTAATTACCCTTCAAGGAAGCCACTTTGTATCCCGTATGTCTGCAAGTAGCCTCACAGCAGTCAGGTTACCTGAACTAATAACACGTAGTCTGGCAGAATACGAGGCTCTTGCCATAAAATTGGCTCTTAGGCCAATGGAGCTAGGTGGGATCAGGCAGAGACTTGCGAAGAACCGATCAACACAACCTCTTTTTGACACTCACAGATTTGCCCGGAACTTGGAGAAGGCTTACGAAGAGATGTGGAAGATCTTTTTGGCGGGAGAAACGCCTCGACAGATTGAGATTGCAGAGAGTTAGGGGAGCGCAAAACCGGGCAGAGGGCGTAGCAGATTATCTCTTGTCCTCGGACGAATAATCCTCTGGGTAGATCCAAAACTCCTGAGCAATTTCTCTTGTATCAACTACTTGTCCATTTCGAACTTTGAGCAACAAACGATTTTTCGTGTCAATAATGCAATCTGCTGGAAAACAGATCGGTTCCTCTTTGATGCTACATCGTTCAGGGTAATAGCGTCTGCGATTATTCATTTCATAGAATGACCTACGCCCTTTTCCACCGCCATGAAACCTTGGATGCAGAATCACCGGCTTGACGTGAGGCCACCACGGCATTCTCAAATAGGCCTTGTCAAGCCACACAGGCCTGAGGTCCACTTCTCCCAAAACAAAATTGTTATACGCAAAATCCAGACAGTGATCGTCTGAAGCACCGGGGGCATCATTAATCACCATCTGCCAGAATTTCAATAGGTATTTAGCGTTATCGCTGTTCGCATAGAATTGAACACCGCCACTGCACAGCATCTGTTTCGAGCTGTAAAGAGCAACATGATGTGAAAAGACATAAAAACCAGCGTACTCATGCTGTGAGTCCGAATTTCGATTCATGGGCACATAAGCTTCGTTATGCTCGTCACTTAGCCAATTGTAGATGGCAAAATTGCAGTTGGTGCCGCTAATCTCGACAATCTTGTGTGGATATTCCACAAAAAAAACGTCTGTATCCAGATAGAGGATACTTTTGCCTGAAAATTTATTCATGTTGAAACGAATGAAGTTTGCCTTCGTAAAAGCCAGGTCGTCCTGGCCGTCGGGGTGTACAGAACTGTGAATTTTCGGTATTTCATAGATACTGTACGGCAATTCATATCTTTCACATGA
>SDBT01016259.1_pt1 | contig 11783 bp, 6 predicted proteins | sample 2277101 | NCBI WGS metagenome assembly SDBT01 (sample SAMN10404973, study PRJNA504765) | marine sediment metagenome | isolation source: marine sediment core GS10_PC15, 103 cmbsf | place: Arctic Ocean: Southern Knipovich Ridge | collected 2010
TAGGGTGGGTCGAGGTACGAGACCCACGCGGGAATTGCAGGCTCTCTTATTCCGCGTGGGTCTCGTACCTCGACCCACCCTACTAAGGCCGAGAATCGGCGTAAGTCGTTCGGTGACAACGCGTTCCGTCTGTCTGGCCACGTCCCCCAATGCTTCTAATGCCGCGTCTTGCGAATAGCCTGGCACTTGATTGCCAACTCCCACCCGTTATCCTGATGTGTATGTTGAAGCGAGGTCGTGCAATTCCGCGGCTTCCCGATGCAGAAAAGGAATAACCCATGAAAATATCCACTTGCGGATTTCTGACGGCAATATGTGTAGCAATTGCCGCATCGTGCAGCGTCATCGCGGCCGAAGGCCTTACGGTCTCTTCTCCCGACGGCAAAATCGAGGTCAAGGTCTCCGCCGGCCAGTCGCTGACTTATTCGGTCCGTGCCGACAAGAAGACGGTTCTGTCGGATTCAAGTCTAAAGTTGGTGGTAAAGAGCATGCGGCCGCTGGGCCCGAAGTTCGAAGTCGAAGAGGCTCAGCGTCGGTCCGTCGATGAAACCTGGAAACCGCTTTTCGGCAACTACCGGCAGATCCCCGACCGCTACAACGAATTGCGGCTGAAGCTCAAGGAAACGGCCATCCCCCACCGGCGGTTCGACCTGATCTTTCGCGTCTTCGACGACGGTGTGGCATTCCGCTATTTCCTTCCGCGGCAGACTCGCATGGAGTCGTTCGTACTGATGCGAGAGTTGTCGCAATTCGCCTTCGCAAAGGACCACACGGCCTGGATGGCCGACTACGAGAAATTCGTCAGCCATCAGGAGGCCGAGTTCCCCAAGAAACCGTTAAGCAGCATCACCAAAGACTCCTGCATCGGATCGCCCCTGCTGGTGAAAATCGACGACGATCTCTACGCGGCCGTCGCCGAGGCGGCGCTGGTCGATTGGGCGGGGATGTATCTGTGTGCGGATTCGCCGCAGCCGCAGGGAGGCGGCGTAACGCTGACCTCGAAACTCTCACCCATCCTGGGCGCGGAAGTTCGCACAAACACGCCGCACAACTCGCCATGGCGGGTGATTATGATCGGCCGTCGGCCCGGCGATCTGATCGAGTCGGAAATCATCCTCACGCTCAACCAGCCGTGCGCCATCAAGGATCCCTCCTGGATCAAGCCGGGCAAAATGATCTGGGACCACTGGTGGAGCGGCGACGTCAAGATGGACACCGAAACGCTCAAGACCTATATCCAATTTGCCGGCGAGATGGGCTTTCCGTATCAATTGGTCGATTGGCACTGGTACGGCGAGCCGGGCAAGTCCGACTGCACCACGCCGGCCCCACAGGTCGACATGCCCGAGCTGCTGAAATTCGCCAAGCAGAGAAACGTCCGGCTGTGGCTCTGGATCAATTGGGAGGACGCTGCCCGGCTTTACGAAAAGGCCTTTCCGCTCTACGAGAAATGGGGCGTTGCCGGCGTGAAGATCGACTTCATGCAGCGCGACGATCAGGAAATGGTCAACTGGTATCACAAGATCGTCAAGAAGGCGGCCAAGCACCACCTGATGGTCAACTTCCATGGGGCCTACAAGCCGACCGGATTCAGCCGCACCTATCCGAATCTGATCACCCGGGAGGGCGTGCTGGGTAACGAGTTCAACAAGTGGTCCCAGCGCGTTACACCCGAGCACATGGTGACGTTACCCTTTACGCGGATGCTGATCGGCCAGATGGACTTCACGCCGGGTGGGTTCCTGAATTGCACGCGCGACGGGTTCAAGACCAAGGAGCCCCCGGCCCGAGTGATGGGCACCCGCTGCCACCAGTTGGCGATGTTCGTGGTCTACGAAAGTCCGCTCTGCTGCATCTGCGACCACCCCGACAACTATCGGGGCCAGCCGGGTCTCGATTTTCTCAAGATAGTGCCCACCGTATGGGACGATACCAAGGTGCTCGGCGGCGCGCCGGGTGAGTACGTCAGCATAGTCAGGCAGTCGGGCAAGAACTGGTTCCTCGGCGCGATGACCAATTGGGATCCGCGCGAACTGAAGGTCCCGCTGGATTTCCTCGGACAAGGCACCTACACGGCCACGATTTACAGAGATGCCCCGGACTGCGACAAGAATGCCCAGCATCTGGTCGTGGAGAAGCGTACCGTAAAGCCTACGGACACGCTTACGATCAAGCTGGCCCCCGGTGGCGGTGTAGCCGTGCGTTTTGCCCCGCAGACGAATTGAGCGAACGGTATCGAGAAAAGGCTCGTATATAGGTATATGAAACGTCTCGACTGGCTGAAAACTTGCCCCGACGGGCTCGAATTGCCGGTCTTGTTTTCGACCGCGTTTCGAGGTAACATAAGTGTGAGAGTGCCTTTCCGAGAAGTTGAGCTATTCCCCCCCCGCCCCCCCCATTCCCCAAAGGGTCATTGATGTCGTATCCGATCACTCAGTCCGGCCGCAACTGTCGTTTGGGCATCTTGTTGGTTTCGTTGTTGTTCGTTGGCTTGGTTCCGACAGTTTCGGCCGATCCGACCGGTCCCACCGCGGGGCATCGCCAGATCACGCTCTCGGTGGTTGAACTGTTGCGTAGGGACCATCTGTTGCGACACCCTTTGGACGACGAGATCTCAAAGCGATGCGTCGGCACCTTCCTGAAGACGCTCGATCCGTGGAAAGTCTATTTCTACCAGTCGGACATCGACGAGTTCCACAAGCACGATCGCGACCTCGACGACATGGCCCGCAAGGGCAAGATAGACTTCGCCTATCTGGTCTTCAAGCGTTTCCTCCAGCGGGTCGACCAACGCGTGGTGCAAATCCAGAAGATCCTCGATTCGCCGCTGGACTTCACCAAGGACGAGCAGATGGTTTCTGATCGGGACGAGACCCGCTATCCCAAGACCGAGGCGGAAGCCTACGACAAGTGGCGAAAGCGGATCAAGTACGAGTTGCTGATGCTCAAGATGGACGAGACCGAAGGCCAGGAGGCACTCGATAAGTTGCGCAAGCGGTACACCAGTTTCAAGAAGCGGATGCATCAGACCGACAGCGAAGAGTTGCTCGAGATGTACCTGACGGCCATGACCACGTCGTACGATCCGCACACCACCTACATGTCGCCCGGAACGCTGGAAAACTTTCGCATCATCATGCGGCTCGAACTGGAAGGCATCGGGGCCTCGCTGCAATTGGTCGACGGCTATACGGTGGTTAAGAAGATCATCCCCGGCGGAGCGGCCGACAAACAGGGTGCCCTGAAAGTTGAAGACAAGATCGTCGGCGTCGGGCAAGGCGTCGACGGGGAGTTCGTCGATACGGTCGACATGAAACTGTCCGACGTCGTCAAGATGATCCGCGGCAAGAAAGGCACCGTCGTCCGCCTGCAACTCGTCTCCGTCGATAGCCCGGAGAAAAAGGCCATCGACATCACCCGGGCGAGAATCGAACTGAAGGACAGCGAGGCCCATGCGGAGGTCTTCAAGGAGACCGACGCCGCCGGGCGGGAATATCAGATCGGCGTGATCGATCTGCCCAGTTTCTACATGGACATGGAAGGGGCCCGGCGCGGCGTCCATGACTACAAAAGCACTACCCGCGACGTCCGCAGAATCCTCGACGGATTCAAGGAAAAGGGCGTCGACGCCGTGATCCTCGACCTCCGCCGCAACGGCGGCGGGTCGCTGACCGAAGCGATCAACCTGACCGGACTGTTTATCGAGGAAGGGCCCATCGTCCAGGCCAAAGGCAGCAACGGCCGTGTGCATCCCTACCGAGATCCCGATCCGGGTATCGTCTGGTCGGGTCCGCTGGTCGTGTTGACCAGCAAACTCAGCGCCAGCGCCAGCGAGATCCTTGCCGGAGCCATTCAGGACTACGACCGCGGCCTGATCGTCGGCGATAAGGCGACACACGGGAAGGGAACCGTGCAGAGCCTCGTCGACCTCGGGCGGCAGCTCTTCCCGGTGCCCAATTCTCAGCCGATGGGTGCCTTGAAGATCACCATGCAGCAGTTCTACCGTCCCAGCGGCGAGAGCACGCAGAACCGCGGCGTCCACGCCGACCTGGAACTCCCCTCGCTGACCACCCATCTCGACGTCGGCGAGGCCGACCTCGACTATCCGATCAAGTTCGACACCGTCGAACAACGCGACTACAAGCGCTTCGGCCACGTCAGTCAGGCCGTCATCGAGCGTCTGGTCCAACTCTCCGCCGAACGCCGAAAAGACTCCGAAGACTTCCAAAAGGTGTTGCGCAACATCGCCCGATACACCGAGCAGAAGCAGCGCAAGTACATGTCGCTCAACGAAGAGAAGTTCATGAAGGAGCGCGAAGAACTCAACGCCGACAAGGAAGAGCAAGAGGTGCTCGAGAACAACAAAGACCCCGACAAGCCGGCCATCGAGCGCAACTACTATCTCGACGAAACCATAGCCATCGTCATCGACTACCTGAAGCTCAAGCCGGAACTGGCCAAGATGCGATAGCGCAGACTCGGCCATTTTCGATGCGTACGATGGACCTCCGAGCCCGTCGAGAAGGTAGACGTTCCGTGCATTCGACGGGCTCGGAGGCCCGTCGTACAAGCCGTCTCCGAATGGTTCACAACGTCTGAGGCGGCTATTTCTTGTCTGCCCTCCGCCAGCAGGTTCACACTCTGGCTGGCGGCCCGCGACCGGACTATAATCAACCGCAAGCGTTTCCGTCGGCTGCCGGTCGAAAATGTAGGGTGGGTCGAGGCACGAGACCCACGCGTGACTGTCGTAGGAAAACCATCGCAAGAAGATGCCAAACGCGTGGGTCTCGTACCTCGACCCACCCTACGATCCAAACCAGCGAAGGAGAAACCATGATTCGACACAGCAACACGCTAGTTGTAACGATGCTGATCGTAGCCGCCGGACTGTGCCTCGGCACGGCCGAGGCGGCTCAGGCGCCGAAGAAGAAAGCTGCCAAGAAACGGGCCTCCCTGCTGGAGATCCCAAAGGTCGCCAAAGACGACGTGATCTGCTTCGCCCTGTATACGGTCCACGACGGCGTGCTGAAATTGACCGCACAGCTCTATCCACTCGAAGACGGTGCCCCGCGCAACGTGCGGCTCGAGGTGAAGCGAGACGGACGGTGGAAGCAGATCGCCACGACCGAAATCGTCAACCCCGGCTGGACCGCGCCGTTTCGCGTCGAGAACTGGGACATGACCCGCGAGGCGGCCTATCGGGTTCGGCACGGCGAGTCGGCCGTCTACGAGGGTATCATCCGCCGCAATCCGGTCGACAAGGATCAGATCGTGGTGGCCGCCTTCACCGGCAATTCGATCTACCCGGGCCACGGTGGCGACATACCCAAGACCGACATCATCGAGAACCTCGAGCACATCAAGCCCGACCTGTTGTTCTTCTCCGGCGATCAGGTCTACGATCACAAGCGGCACTATGCCTATTGGCTGCGGTTCGGGCGCGACTTCGGCGAGGTGATCCGCAACACGCCGACGGTGACCATCCCCGACGACCACGACGTGGGACACGCCAACCTCTGGGGAGCCGGCGGAAAGCAATCGTTCACCGGCGCGGGCCACGACGGCGGATACTTCAGACCGGTCGAGTACGTCAAAGAGACCGAGCGGGCACAGACCAGCCACTTGCCCGACCCCTTCGACCCCACGCCCATTCAGCGCGGCATTGGGGTCTACTATACGGCGCTGAACTGGGGCGGGATCAGCTTCGCAATCATCGAAGACCGCAAGTTCAAGACGGGACCGCAAGGCGTGGTGCCCAAGATGGGGCCGCGGCCCGACCACGTCACCGATCCGAACTACGACCCCAAGGCGCTCGACGTGCCGGGGACCGTGTTACTGGGTGAAAGGCAACTGAAGTTTCTCCGTCACTGGGCGGCCGACTGGCGCAACGCCGAAATGAAGGCCGTCCTCTCGCAGACCATCTTCTGCGGTGGGGCCCATCTGCACGGGTCGCGCAACAACCGGATCCTCGTCGACATGGACTCCAACGGCTGGCCTCAGACCGGACGCAACAAGGCCCTGGCCGAGATCCGCAAGGCCTTCGCGCTGCATATCGCCGGCGACCAACATTTGGCCACGATCATGCACCACGGGATCGACGAGTTTGAAGACGCAGGCTATTCGTTCTGCGTGCCGTCAATCGCCAATCTCTATCTCCGCTGGTGGGCACCGCTGAAGCCGGGAAAGAATCGTTTGCCGGGGATGCCCGAATACACGGGCCAACACACCGACGGGCTAGGAAACAAACTGACCGTCTACGCCGCGGCCAACCCGACGCCCGAGGAGAACCGCGACAAACTGACTACCCGGGCCGCAGGCTTCGGTGTGGTGCGGTTCAACAAGTCGAAGCGCACAATGACCGTCGAATGCTGGCCGCGAAACGTAGACGTGACCGACCCCGCCGCTGAGCAGTATGCCGGCTGGCCTAAGACGATCGGGCAGTTGGACAACTACGGTCGCAAGGCGGTGGCCTATCTGCCCACCTTGAAGATCCACGGCGCAGCGGACCCGGTCGTCCAGGTGATCGACGAGTCCGACGGCCAGATCGTCTACACGCTACGGATCAAGGGTCGCGAGTTCCGCCCCAAGGTGTTCGCCGCCGGCAAGTACACCGTCAAGGTGTCGGACCGGAACGGCAAAACTCTGAAACTCAATAACATCAAGGCACTGTCCCCCGATCAACAGGGCGAGTTGTCCATGGAGTTTTGAGCCGTTTCGGCAACGCTACTAACGAGCCGCCGGGTTTATCCCGGCGCAGCGAAAGGGCGACTATCTCGCGGATGTTGCGCGGGGACAAGCCCCGCGGCTCGCCCCTCACTGTTCCGTCCAGTCATCGTAAAACTGCCGCAACGTCGCTGCCTCGAATCCGTCCTCGGCCGCGGCGAAGAGGATTTCAAGCTGATCGTAAAGGCCTTCGACGTCCGCCTCGGTGCGAAACGTAGGGCTGCCGCCGGGCATCAGTTCGGACGAGTGCAGCATGAGTTCGACGCACGGCCATTGCCGCCGCCGTGCCTCAGCAAGAATTGCCAGCATTCCGCGGAGATTCCTGCCCGTGGGTCGCAGCCAGGCAAATGGGGGACAGACCCGACGGACCGCTCGGCGAACGGGTGACGGGGCCCATCGCAAACCGTCGCCCAGCGCGGCAAACCGCGTCTTCACGATTGTCACCGGCACCTCCAACAGCGAAGAGTCACCCGGCCGGTCGATTCTTTCGCCGCTCATCCGGTAGGGTTGCGTGGGGAAGCTCGTGTAGTCGGTGCCGCCCGATCCGTTCGGGTCGCCGCGATGCAACGCCCAACTGTGATGCGGCGTGACGGAGCAGTCAACCAAGTAACCGTGCTCCCGCAACAAGCGCGCGTATGTGGCATCCAAGGCCCAGCGACCGGCCCGGTGGCTGACCATCTTCGTCTCGAATCGGTCTTCGAGCAGGTCGGTCAGCAATCGGATCTTGTCGCGGCAGACGCTCTCGGGGTACTCGATCAGATAGGGCTGGCAAGTCGCGTCGTCAGGGGTCAACGGCGTCAGGGGCGGGGAGTTCCAGGCGTGCAGGTGCATGCCGATCTCGCCCGTTCCGCGCCGAACGACGTCCCGGCCGAACTCGACGAACGCAGGGCAGCACGCCATCTCGTAGTCGGTCAACCAGGTGGGCAGCAGACCGTGGCGGCTGCAAAGCGTTTGGAATCGCGGCAGAAATCGAGCGTTTTCCGTGGTGACCGTACGGGGCTTGGCCCAAGAGTTGTCGCCCTCGGTGTCGATCGTAATCAACAGCGCCGGCTTGTCGGGGCGCGGTTCCTGCACGTCGGTAGCAGGCATCGTCGGTCCTATCTGCATCGCGAGTCCTTCATAACGACGGTCGGCCGAGAAACGGCGCTCGCAGCCCGTTATCGCCCCAATCGAAGTTGATCAACCATTGGCCGACGTCCGCGGGCAGATCGAGGTTACCCCGGAGTCCGCCGATGCCGAAGGGACGTTGATGCCGACTTGCGCGAAATCCAAACCGTCGCAAGCTCTCCTGCATAACGGTGTGAGAGCACGTCAGCAGGACCTCGCGGCGGCGCGGTTCCGCTTCGGCCACGACCTCCAAGGCCGCGTAGATTCCGCGAACCAGTAGCAGCGGGTCGTCGCCGTCGCACTGCGCCACGAGCAGCCGATCCGGCAACTCGTTGATGATCACATAGCCGACCGTCACGGCGCCCGGCGAATCGCCGGCCGAGACGATCCGAAATAGCCGGTAACGCACAAACGGCAATTCCGTAGCATAGCGCCAATTGAGAAAGTCGACGCCGGGGCAGAACCGAAATGCAAAAGGCGTCTGCTTAGGCAACATATCCTCAGTGAAGATCCGCTCCTCGATCACCTCGACCGGCGGCGAACCGTCGCGTAGGATTCGGCGAGCCCGCCGGGCAATCGCGACCTTCGGCCGCACGTGTCGCAGTACGACGCGCGCGAGCTTCTTCCACCACGATTCGTCCGGCTGCGACCGATATGCACGGTTGACGAAGAACGTGCGGACATCGGGATAGTAAGTCCAGTTTCGGCCACGGTAGAACCGCTGGGCCTCTTCCGTGCCGCCGAACGTGAGGCCGAAGTCGCAAGTGGTAAGCCATTGCCGCAGCAACCCGCCGCCGGCGCCGGGCTGAAACGAGATGAAGTTGGAACCGAGCCCCAGCACGACTTCGCGGCTCTCCACTGCGAAGTTCATGCGCTCTACCCCTAGCGCACCGAACACGTCGCCGTTCTTGCCCACCGAGACCCAAAGATCGCACCAAGGCGAACTCGCATAGTAGTGGTCGACGAATTCGGGATATCGCAGTCCGTGAAGCGGCGGGAGCTTGCCTGCCAGGCGCTTCAGCAGATCGACGTCGCCGCATTCGTACTTGACAACAGGCACCGATGCCTCCCTCAGGGCGGATTTTTCCTTTCACATTCGCCTTCACAGCGGCGGGCACTGTACCGCGCTTACCACAAGACGGTCAATAGAATTTGCGCGGGCGGGCTGTGCAACTAGGGGGGCTACGTAGCTTGAGGGAGCCTCCTCCGGCGAGTGCCGATGGAGAGCATCCTTCTTTCCCGCGTGGGTCTCGTACCTCGACCCACCCTACGAATACCACGAAAACCCGTGGTCACAGGCGGCTCGCCTGTGATATGTGCAGGCGAGACGCCTACACCACGAAAGGTAACATGCAGGCGAGACGCCTACACCACGCTGCTAACGTCCACTACGTACCGGAGCCGCTTCTCGGTATGATACACCATGGCCCGGCAGGTGAGGAATCTAGCGTGTGTGGACTATCCGATATCTATCGAACTTCGCTGGCGCTGCTGACCGATCTGTATCAGCTCACCATGGCCCATGGATACTGGAAGCTCGGACGCGGCCGGCGGGAGGCCGTTTTTCACCTGTTCTTCCGCAACAACCCCTTCCGCGGTGGCTACGCCGTGGCCGCCGGGCTGGAATACGTGGTCGAGTACCTGCGAGACTTCCGCTTCGCGCCGGACGACGTCGAGTATCTGGCCGGCCTGCTGGGCAACGACGGACGCCCGCTGTTCGGACGCGGGTTTCTCGAGTATCTGGCCCGTTTGGAGTTGCACGTCGACGTCGATGCGATTCCGGAAGGGACCGTCGTCTTTCCGCACGAGCCGTTGGTTCGCGTCCGGGGCCCCATCTTGCAGTGCCAGATTCTCGAAACGGCGCTGCTGAACATCGTCAACTACCAAACGCTGATCGCCACCAAGGCCGCCCGGGTCTGCGCCGCGGCGGCACCGCAGTCGGTGCTGGAGTTCGGGCTGCGACGGGCTCAGGGGATCGACGGGGGACTGGCGGCCAGCCGGGCGGCACATATCGGCGGGTGTGCGGCAACCTCCAACGTGCTGGCCGGCAAACTGTTCGGTATCCCCGTCCGCGGAACCCACGCACACAGTTGGGTGATGTCGTTCGACGACGAACTCTCGGCGCTGGAAGGTTACGCCCGGGCGATGCCAAACAATTGCGTCTTCCTCGTCGACACTTACGACACACTCGACGGCGTGCGCAACGCGATCCGCGTGGGCCGGCAGTTGCGAGACGACGGCCATGAGATGGTCGGCGTTCGGCTCGATTCGGGCGATCTGGCCTACTTGAGCATCGAAGCCCGCAAGCTGCTCGACGAGGCCGGATTCCCCGACGCGGCGATCGTGGCCAGCAACGATCTCGACGAGCACCTCATCGCCAGCCTGAAGGAACAGGGCGCAACGATCGCGGTCTGGGGTGTGGGCACCAAGCTGGTCACCGGCAACGACCAGCCCGCGCTGGGGGGCGTTTACAAGCTGGGCGCTACTAAAGCGGACGACGGCACCTGGCAGCCCAAGCTGAAACTCTCCGAACAGGCGATCAAGACCTCGACGCCGGGAATCCTCCAGGTTCGCAGATTCCGCAACACCGACGGCGCGATTGCCGATATGATCTACAACGAGTTGCAGGGTGTCGCCGCCGAGCCCGTGATCGTCGACCCGCTCGATCCGACGCATCGCCGGAGCATGGGCTCCGAAGTGTGGGACGATCTGCTCGTGCCCGTGCTTCGCAACGGAGATGTTGTCTACGACCGGCCACCGCTCGACGCCATCCGAGATCGCACCCAAGAGCAACTAGCGACGTTTCATCCGGGCGTCCTGCGACACGATAATCCCCATCAATATCCGGTGGGTCTGGAAGAACAACTCCATCGGCTGAAGACCGACTTGATACTCTCCGCAAGAGAAACCGCGGCCGGCGAAAAACGAGAGGTACGAAGACGATGCGATTGATCAAAGTTGCTGCGGTGGCGTTGAATCAGACGCCGCTGGACTGGCAAGGAAACACCGAGAACATCACCGCGGCGATCGCTTCCGCCCGTGAGGCCTCGGCGAGTATCGTCTGCTTGCCGGAGCTTTGTATCACCGGCTACGGCTGCGAGGACGCCTTTCTCTCGTCCGACGTGCAGCAGCGTGCCTATCGTGCCTTGAAGGAAATCGCCCCGCACACCCGGGGCATGGCGGTGTCGGTCGGGTTGCCTTGCCTGCATCTGGCCGCGCTCTACAACTGCGCGTGCCTGATCGTCGACGGGCGGATTCTCGGCTTCGTGGCCAAGCCGAACCTTGCCGGCGACGGCATTCACTACGAGCCCCGCTGGTTCAAGCCCTGGCCGCAAGGGCAGGCGGCACAGATCGACCTCTATGGCGACACGTTTCCGCTTGGCGACCTGATGTTCGACTGCGGCGGCGTGCGGCTCGGGTTCGAGATCTGCGAAGACGCCTGGACGCCGCGGCGCCCCGGCGGCGATCTGGCCATGTCGGCCGCGGACGTGATCCTCAACCCGAGTGCCAGCCACTTCGCTTTCGGCAAACAGGAGACCCGTCGTCGGCTCGTGCTGGAAGGTTCGCGGGCGTTCGGCGTTAGCTACGTCTACGCCAACCTGCTGGGCAACGAGGCCGGCCGGGTGATCTACGATGGCGGTACGTTGATCGCAACCGGCGGCGAATTGCTCGCGCAAGGCGACCGGTTCTCGTTTGCCGATCAGGTCGTCACCACCGCGATCATCGATCTCGACGCAACCCGCATGCAACGGGCCCGCTCGGCAAGCTACCAGCCGGGCGAACGGGAGCACGCCGTCAAGTGTGTGACGCATCCGTTGGCGTTGCCGGAGGTGGCCCCGCAGGAAACCGACGCCTCGCCCGCCGCGTGGGAGACCGGTCGGAGTGTGAAGGAGGAGGAGTTTGGCCGGGCCGTCGCGCTGGGGCTGTTCGATTACCTTCGCAAGAGCCGTTGC
>SDBT01016261.1_pt1 | contig 11780 bp, 10 predicted proteins | sample 2277101 | NCBI WGS metagenome assembly SDBT01 (sample SAMN10404973, study PRJNA504765) | marine sediment metagenome | isolation source: marine sediment core GS10_PC15, 103 cmbsf | place: Arctic Ocean: Southern Knipovich Ridge | collected 2010
CCAGGGCTGTTCATACCCATTTCCAAAACCGCAAGCTGATGACTGGATTCGAGATTCAAAAGGGTCAAGGGCAGGCCTACCAGGTTATTATAATTCGCCCTCGGGGCAAGTACCCGGAAGCGGCGTCCCAAAATACTTACAATCATTTCCCTGGTGGTTGTCTTGCCATTAGTCCCTGTCACGGCGACTACCTTAAGCGGCCGCCGGCGTCTGACATAAGCGGCCAGATCCCCCAGTGCTCTAAGACTGTCATCAACCGTCAAACAAATCCGACCGGGCGAGAATGATTCCCTTTCCGCCAGAATGGCCGAAGCCCCTTTCTTAAAAGCAATATCCATGAATTCATGCCCATCAAACCGGGCTCCCTTTAAAGCCACAAAAAGCTGCCCGGCCTCTAAAATTCTCGTATCCGTACTGACACCGGAAAACACTATATCTTCCCACTCCGGCCTAGGTTCGAGGCCGAGGACTTTAGCTGTTTCTTTTAAGGTGAGATTGAGGCCGTTCAAGCCTTCCCCTCCTCTGTGAGGGCCGTTAAGACCTCTTCCCGGTCGTCAAAATGAATTTTTCCCCGGTCTAAAATCTGGTAATTTTCGTGACCCTTTCCGGCTACAATCAGGACATCGCCCGGCTGCAGGAGTTTCACGCCAAGCCTGATAGCATCACTCCGATTCGGAATTACCGTGTATGCGCACCTGGGATAGCTTTCAGTTAATCCACCCGGATCCACCCGGACCAGATCAAGGTTCTTTAGCCCCGGTTCTATCTCTTCAATTATCGATACGGGATCTTCGGTTCGAGGATTGTCGCTGGTAATTATGGCCAGATCCGAAAAGCTCCCCGCGGCACGGCCCATAAGAGGCCGTTTGGTCCTGTCCCGATCACCACCGCACCCGAAAACAGTGATAAGCCTCCTCGGGGCAAGGTTACGAACAGAGTTCAAGGTCTGGGACAACGCTTCCGCGGTGTGGGCGTAATCGACTAAGGCCAGATATTCTTCATTGGAGCCAATCTTTTCCAAACGGCCAGGAATCGCCTGAAGAGATTCCATGCCTTGTACGATCCGGCTGGGTTCCACTTCTAGCGCCAGGGCCGCGCCCGCCGCCGCCAGAAGGTTGTAAAGGTTGACCCTCCCCATCAGGCGGCTATGTATTTCCATCTCTCCAGCAGGAGTCCGCAGGGAGGCCGATAAGGTCATACTCCCTGAATTTATCTCCCTAGCCGTCAGGTCGGCTTCCGAATCCAGGCCAAAAGTGATGACCGCGGATCCTAACTCCTCAGCCAGCAGGCGGCCCCATTCGTCATCAATGTTTACCACGGCCCTTGGTCCCTCTTTGAGACGATTCCCGGTTAAATACCTGGTAAATAGAAGTCTTTTAACCTCAAAATAAGTCCTCATGTCCCGATGAAAATCGAGGTGGTCCTGTCCGAGGTTTGTAAAGACGCCGACATCAAATGAACATCCGACCGTACGTGAAAGGGCTAAACCTTGCGAAGATACTTCCACCACGGCATTTGTCACACCACTGTTTACCATGGTCTGTAAATATCGCTGCAGGTCAGGTCCTTCCGGAGTGTTGATGACGGCAGGCCTTTCTTCTCCCGCTATGGAGACCTTAATAGATCCTGTCAGTCCGGTCTTCAAGCCTCCTTGCCTGAGAATAGATTCGAGTAAATAAGTAACGGTGGTTTTGCCCTTGGTACCTGTAACACCGATTAAGGTGAGGTCTTTGGACGGTTGTCCGTAAACGTCGGCCGCGGCTAGAGCCATGCCTCGCCGCACGTTGGGGACCATGATGACCGGTACCCGGGGATTGTCGCCGAGCGGCGCGTCAACCATGACCGCGACTGCGCCGGCCTCGACAGCCCCTTCGATATAGCGGCGGCCGTCGTCAGAATAACCCCTCACAGCGGCAAAGAGAGAACCCGGCCCTACTGAACGGGAGTCGTATTCAACTGAGGTTATATCCAGGCCTTCCGGATTTCCGGTTAAGCTGATAACCTCGACGGCCTCTAGGATACTCGTTAGCTTCATGGTTGCTTTTCGGACACTGTAGTGTAATTTCCATTTATTTCTTTATTTTTCCGGCCGTCCAAACTGGCTACTCGTTTCTTTCTTGACCGCCAACTGGTTAAGACCGATTCAGAAGGACGCGGCGCGACATTCAGGAGAGGCAGAACCTTTTCGCCGATTTCTTTAAATACCGGCGCGGCCACAATCCCCCCGTAAAATTTAGGCCAGGGTTCATCGAGAACAACCAGAACCACCAATTCAGGATTATCGTATGGCATGAACCCCATGAAGGAACTGACGTATCTCCTGTTCGAATACGTGCCCAAGGATAAATCCAGCTTTTGGGCTGTGCCCGTCTTCCCGGCGGCTCGATAGCCCAGTGGTTCGGCCCGTGTCCCTGTCCCGCCCTCCTGTACGACCTGCCTAAGCATTCGGCCAACCTCGAGTGCGGTCTGTTCCGAAACCACGCGCCTCATCAAGCGAGGTTTGATCTTCTTGATTACCCTTCCTTTCGGATCAATCACTTCGGACACGATATAAGGACGCATCAATAAACCACCATTGGCCAGAGCAGATAAGGCCGAAACGAGCTGGAGGGCCGTTACCGAGATGCCTTGTCCGAAGGAAATATTAGCCATGTCGATCTCCCGCCATTTCCGAGACGGCCGCAAAATACCCGCCGATTCGCCCGGAAGATCAATCCCGCTTTTGCTTCCAAAGCCGAATCTAACCAGATAATCATAATACCTGGCCGGCCCCAACTTCCGCCCAATCTTGACCGCTCCCACGTTCGAAGAGTATTTAATAACTTTACTCACCGGAAGCCAGCCGTAACTTTTCGAGTCGTGTACCAGTGTGGATCCCACCCGTAATTTTCCACCTTCGGTATTGATCAAATCAAGCGGTGAAATCACACCTTCCTCGAGAGCCGCGGCTATCAGAAACACTTTAAAAGTGGACCCGGGATCGAAGGTATCGGTCAAAGTTATGTTGCGCCATTGGTCGGGGGAAAATCGGCTGAAACTATTAAGATTGTAAGCGGGGGATACGGCCAGGGCCAGAATCTCGCCCGTTTGAGGCCGCATTACAATGGCAATTCCTGATTTGGCGTTCTGCTCTTGTGTTGCCCGACCCAGTGCCTTTTCCACCACGTATTGTATGCGTCTGTCAAGAGTCAAAATAAGATTCGAACCTTTGGTACTAGGTCTTGTTCTGATCAGCCGGTTCTGATAGGTCTGGCCCAATGCGTCGCGGAGAACGGGAATGTAAGCGGAATCTCCCTGAAGATATTTGTCGTAGGCCACTTCAAGGCCCTCCAGGCCCTGGGCGTCGATACCGACAAAACCCAGTATATGAGCGGCCAGATTCATGTTCGGATAAAATCGTTTACTCTCTGTGATAAAATCTATTCCTTTTAGTTTTAAAGCCCTGACTCGGGCCGCCGTTTCAGGATCTATCTGTCGTTTAACCCAGACAAAATAGGCTTTTTTCATTAATTTTTTATGAAGCGCCCGCCTGTTCAGGTTCAAAATCCCGGCTAATTCAGACGCGGCAGTCCCGGGATTATCAACCCTGAGGGGATTGGCGTACACTGAATCGACCTTTAAACTGACCGCCAGTTTCTCGCCATTCCGGTCATAAATATCACCCCGGACCGGAATGAGTTTTATCTTGGTACTGTACTCTCGCTCCGCAAATTTAACCAGGCGGCTCCGGTTGTGGATCTGCAGATTGGCCAATTGCCAAACCAGGCCGACCCATACAAAAAGAAAGACACAAAACACGAAAATAATACGAAACCGAGTCCATCTGGCCTGAAACGCACTCATTCGATCACCTTTACCTGATCCGGCCGTGGCGCTCCCAGGCCCAGGCTTTCACGGGCCAGACGTTCAAGACGGTCTAGCGCGGTTAAATTCGCGAACTCAACTTTCAGTACAGAATTTATGTCCATTAATTTTATCTGTTCTTGATTCAACTGAGTAATTTCGTATCCCGCCTGGACAGACCGATGATTGATCCAGACCATGGCCATGGCAGAGGCGATCAGCATGAGAACCACGGACAGGGCTAGGAACAATCTATAACCCCGCGCCCAGAAAGAAACAGCCATTTTGGCGTTACCCTTCCGAATGGTGGGATAGCTGCTTCTAAAATTTTGATACCCTTTTTGCAGCATCAAATGTCCTTCAAGTAAGCTCGCCGGCCCTAAGCCGGGCACTCCGCGCTCTGGGATTTTGAGCGACCTCCTCAGGTGTGGGGCGGAGCGGTTTTTTATAAAAAGCCACGATTTTTCCGGTTGTCTTTTCAGCCTGTTTGAGTGGGACCATCGCTTTTTTCACTAACCTGTCTTCCAAGGAGTGGAAACTGATGATGACTAATCGGCCGAGGGGTTTGAGCAGTGTTGGGGCCAGAGCCAGAAACTTCTCCAGATGCCCGATTTCATCGTTTACGGCCAGTCTGAGAGCCATGAAAGTGCGGGTGGCGGGATCGATGCGCGGCCGGCGTCCAGGGCGGTAGAGTGACCCGCGGACCATCGCGGCCAACTCGGCCGAAGTGGTAATGGATTTTTTCTTCCTGGCATATACAATCCCACGGGCAATGCGCCGCGAGGCCCTTTCCTCCCCATACCGGTAAATCAGATCGGCTAATTCTTTTTCAGGAAGTTTGTTAACCAGATCCGAGGCCGGGCTGCCTGATTCCGGATTCATTCGCATGTCAAGCGGCTCGTCTTTGAGAAAAGAAAAGCCTCGATAGGATTGTTCAAGCTGAAAGGAACTTAATCCTAAGTCAAGGAGTATTCCATCCACGGTTTCCCCTCCAAGGTCTGCCAAATACTCATCCAGCCGAGAGAAATTACCTTGACGCAATATCAGATTCGGGGCAGTCGGACTGAGAACCTCCTTGAGATATTTCAGAGCTTCAGGGTCCCGGTCCAGGCCTAAGACTGTACCCTTTGGTCCAACGCGCTCCAGTAAAACCCTTGCGTGACCGCCACCGCCTATGGTTCCATCTACGTAAAAACCACCTTCCCGGACATTCAGAGCCGAGATCGCCTCCGAAAGCATGACTGGCCGGTGAGTGAATTCCATGTCCCATCATACCCTGATTTCTTCGGACTCGTAGAATTCCTGAGCCTTGGTGAAAGAGTCTTCACTCTCTTCCAGACCCTTGAATACGTCCTTATCCCAGATCTCGAACTTTTTAAGCGCGCCCACAATTACTACCTGTTTTTCCAGGGACGCTTTTTCACGCAAAACCAAGGGGATTAATACCCGGCCCATCTTGTCTAGCGTGCACTCGTGGGCATTGCCGATAAAATTCCTGATAAATGCGTCTCTTTGAAGACTGGACTTGGTCTGGGTGATCTGATTCTCTATCACTTTCCATTCTTCCTGAGGGTAAGCCCAAAGGCATTGGCCGGTTATGCCCAGGGTAATAATCAGCTCTCTTCCGTCGCCCTGGTCCGGCATTAAACCACGGAAACGAGTAGGCACAGACATGCGTCCCTTGGGATCAATGGTATATGGAAAATTACCTTTAAACATGGTTTGTTTGTGGGCTATGGCCGTCCCTTTCCACCACTTTTTACCACTTTCTGCCTTTTTGAACCCACTTTATTCCTCTTTTCACCACCTGTCAAGAAAAAAATTAAGTGAACTTAAAGGAATTGTTAAAGCTTTTTGGTAATTGGGTCTAGCTTGCCCCAAAGGCCGAACGTATCCCACTACCGTACTTTAGCGGTTGGATCTTAATTGCTGTAATATGGTGAGATCTTATCTTCGGTGGGAGCGTTTTTGATATCTATTAACCGCCCGGTTGTGCTCGGCTAGATTTCTAGAAAAATAGTGGGTTCCGTCGTTCTTAGACACAAAGTAAAGGTAGTTCACCTCGGCTGGCTGAAGGACAGCCTCGAGACTGGCTTTGCCAGGACTGGCAATAGGTCCGCGGGGCAGACCGGTTAATTGGTATGTGTTATAGGGCGTGTAGGCTTCCAGATGTCGTCGAGTCAGATTCCCGTCAAAATCCTTGAGGCCGAATATCACGGTCGGATCGCTTTGCAGGGGCATCTTACGTTTGAGCCGGTTCAGAAAAACGGCCGCGATTAAAGATCGTTCCGAGTTGCTGCCCGTTTCCTTCTCTATGATGGAGGCCAAGGTTACGATCTCATGACGGCTCAACCCGCTTTCCCGGGCCATTTTCTCCAACCTTGTCCAGACCTGGATGAACCGGGCAGCCATGGCCCTGACAATTGCCTCGGCCTTGGTACCGGCCACGAAATAGTAGGTTTCCGGAAAGAGATATCCCTCTAATGTTTCGACCTTTAGACCTAGAGAACGGATAAATTCTTTATTTTGGGAAAAGGTTTTTATTTCAATGGCTTGAGCCAGATTTCTATCTTCGATAAGTCTCGCTGTTTCCATCATGGTCAGGCCCTCCGGCACGGTAAGGCGATACAATTTCAGTCGCCCCTTGACCAGACTTTCCACCACCTCATCTGTACTCATGCCGGCATCGAGCAGGTGTTCCCCGGCCCTGAGTTTATGGCCGACAGCTCTATATCTTACCAGGTAATGAAAAGCCTTCGCGGAACGAATAATATTTTTTTCTTCTAGAATCCGGCCTATCTCAACCGTACCGGTACCGAAAGGTATTACGATTATTTCTTGTTTTGATTCCGCGGCAAGAGGAGAGAGGATGAAGGCTGCCCGCTGCCACATCAGGACGGCGCCGGCAAGTAAAAGGAGCAAGAGCAGGAAAGAGATCCTGATCAAGCGGTAAACCATCAGAACGCCCCACCGCCGGTGATACTGAGAGAATCGAGATACCCCTGGAGAATGTAAGTGGCCGCCACCTTATCCCGTACTTTTTTCCTCTTTTTCCGGCTGAGATCGGCCTCAATCAGGACCCTCTCCACGGCCACGGTTGAAAAACGTTCATCCCAGGTAACAACCTCCAATTTCATCTTTTCCTTCAGAGCTTCCACTAGAGTCAGTACCTTTTGTGCTTCAGGCCCTATCGTTCCGTCCATCCGCTTGGGCAGACCGACTACAATTTTTTCCACCTTGTATTGCCGGCAAATGTCTTGTATCTCGTCCAGAAGTTTTTCGAAATTTTTCCAGACCAGAGTAGTCAGGCCCGAGGCTGTCATTCCCAGATCATCACTCACAGCCACCCCTACGCGTCTTGAGCCTGGATCTAAACCCAGTATTTTCAAACCCGTCTCCTTGGATAAAATCTACCTCTTTTTGAGGCTTTAAAAAAAATTTTCTTCGATGTATGTAACACTTGGGGCCAGGCCTTGGCAAGAACAGTCTATAAACCTACTTGACCGTTCCAAACGGTGCACTATAATTGGAATTGACTCTGAAGACTGCCCGAGTGGAGAATATTTTTTATGAATAAACCCCTTATTTTAGGAACGGCCGGACATATCGACCATGGTAAGACGAGCCTGATTCGCGCCTTGACCGGTATCGACACTGACCGGCTGAAAGAAGAGAAAGCACGAGGCATCACTATTGAATTGGGTTTTGCCCACCTTACTCTTCCCAACGGTGAATTAATGGGCATTGTCGATGTCCCCGGCCATGAAAAATTTGTAAGGCACATGGTGGCCGGAGCCACCGGTATCGACATGGTGGCTATGGTCATTGCCGCGGATGAAGGTGTGATGCCCCAGACTAGAGAACATATGGATATCTGTCAGCTTTTGGGAGTCCGTTCAGGCCTGATTGTTCTGACCAAGGTGGACTTGGTCGACGCTGAATGGCTGGAGCTGGTAGAGGATGATGTCCGCGAATTCGTAAAAGGAACTTTCCTCGAAACCGCCCCGCTGGTTCATTTCTCAGCCGTGGACTTAAAAGGAACGGAAGAATTATTGACCGCCATTTCCCAGATCGCGTCCTCACTAACGGAACGTCAGAGCGGAGGATTATTCAGGATGCCTTTGGATAGAGTTTTTACTATGCGGGGTTTCGGTACCGTAGTGACCGGCACGCCGATTTCGGGGACCCTCGCTTTAGGAGACACTGTTCAGATTTTTCCGGGCAGCCTTACCGCCAAAATCAGAGGTCTGGAAGTCCATAACGAAAGTATCACCCAGGTTTCGGCGGGCCTCAGGTCGGCCATAAACCTTCAGGGAGTAAACAAGGAGGATGTAAACAGGGGCCAGGTTCTATCTCACGTGAAAAGCCTGCTTCCCAGCCGGTCCATGGACGTTTGGCTGCGATATTTATCTAACAATGAAAAGCCGCTTAAAAACCGGGCCCGTATCCGCTTTCATGTGGGAACCGCGGAGATTATCGGCCGGGCTCTATTATTGGACTCAGAAATCCTGGCCCCGGGTCGAAGCGGTCCGGCTCAAATTCAATTAGAAGAGGAGACCACGGCCCTTTCAGGTGATAGATTCGTGCTTAGAAGTTATTCACCTGTGAGGACCATCGCCGGTGGTGAGATCTTACATCCCCGGCCCACCCGACATAAGAGATTCCAAAAATCCGTAATCGCGGATTTAAACATGCTGCGCGAACGTGATCCAATTAAAAAGCTGAATGTGCTGATTGTCAGCGCGGGCAGTAAGGGGACTTCGGCCGGGGAACTGGCCGCCCTGATCGATCTGCCCGTAAAAAAAATGAAGAACGCGCTTAATACGATCCTGTCCAATAAGGAAGCATTGATCTATGACAAAGAGGGCGGGCGTATTTTAAGCTCTGAAGTGATAAGCGACTTGAACGGCCGAGTATTAAAAGTTCTGGCTGAATATCACGAGACGTATCCCTTGAGACCTGGACTGAATAAAGAAGAGTTGAAAACCAGAATCCCTCCCCTGGCGGACAATAAACTTTTGGCTTTTATACTCCAAAATCTAAAGGAGACCAAGGCGATAGGCGTCGTACAGGATATAATCCATTTATCCGGTCACCAGCCCAGCCTGGCTAAAGAGCATGAAGAGATCGAAAGCCGGCTTCTTCATACTTATAAGCAAGCTGGTCTAACACCGCCCTATTTAAAAGATGTCTCCGCCAGCTTGACCGGTAATGCCAGCCAGCAGAGAGAAGTACTCGAGCTGATGCTGAATAAAAATATTTTAGTCCGGGTTAAGGCCGATCTATACTTCCATCATCTGGCATTGGAAGGAGTTAAAAAGCAAATGCTGGATCATTTTCATGAGACAAAGGAATTGACTACTCCCCAGTTCAAGGAAATGACCGGTTTAACGCGTAAATATCTTATCCCCCTTCTTGAATACTTTGACACACAGGGTTTGACCATGCGTCTGGGTGATATTAGGGTTCTCAGGAATGATACCAGGTAAAAGGTGTCGTCATCGCTTCGGATTTCTGGCCTTCTCAAAGGGCTGGCCATGTTCAACTTTAGGATAAGATTCCTTTGTCTGCCTACATTTTCCGGCGAGACTCAAAATATATTTACGGCTGATACATGATGGGAACGACCTGTGCCGATTTTAGTATTTACGGCTCCGCTTATATCTTCCATCTCGCGGAAAACCTTGACCCCGGAAGGATAGTGTGTTATTTTTTTAGTGATTTCAAACGAGTACACTCGTGATGGATAAATAATATTAACAACATATTCTCAACTGTTGAGGATTTCTGAAATGAAAAATATTGGTTTTGTCTCCACGCGTCTGGCCGGAACAGACGGTGTATCTCTGGAAACCTACAAATGGTACCAGGTCCTGGAACGCAACGGTTTCAACTGCTTCGCCTTTGCCGGCGAACTCGGAACGCCTAAAGATAAGTCTTTCCTGGAACCAAAGGCCCATTTCTCCGATCCCGAAATTCTGGAGATACACGAGGAATGCTTCGGCAAGCTTAAGCGTAAGGCCTCGTTATCTAGAAGAATACATGAGCTCAGGGATCTTCTCAAATCACGGCTGTATGAATTCTGCACTGAATTTGATATAGACCTGCTTATTCCGGAAAACGCGCTGGCTATTCCCATGCACATACCCCTGGGAATGGCCATAACCGAGTATATTGCCGAGACAGGGATTCCAACCGTAGCCCATCACCACGATTTTGTATGGGAAAGAACTCGTTTCCTGGTCAATTCTGTCCAGGATCTCCTTGACTATTCGTTTCCGCCCCGACTCAGTTCGATACGCCACGTAGTAATTAATTCAGCGGCGTCCAGGGACTTGAGCTACCGCCGGGGAATAAGTAACGATGTAATACCCAATGTATTTGATTTCGGCACCCCCTCCGAGCCGTCTCCGGCGGCTCAAGAGCTTCGGAAAGAGTTGGGATTTGAAGAGGATGAACTCTTTGTGCTGCAGCCGACCAGAATTGTGCCTCGAAAATGGATTGAACGGGGGATCGAGCTGGTAAGTCTATTAAATCTGGAGAGGCCCCGGTTGATTATCTCGCATGAGCTGGGAGATGAAGGGGACCAATACGCTCTCAGAATAATGGAATATTCCCACCGCCTTGGCGTGGAAGTGATATGTATCGGAGACATGATAGCCGCCAGTCGGGGTTTTGTGGAGCAATCGGAGAAACATTATACTATTGATGATGTGTATCATGCCGCCGATTTAGTCGTTTATCCTTCCGGTTACGAGGGTTTCGGCAATGCGTTTGTGGAGTCAATTTATTTCAAGAAACCCATCGTACTAAACCGCTATTCAATTTTTATAGAGGATATAGAGCCCTGCGGTTTCGACGTCATTCCTTTTGACGGTTTCGTCACTCTTCAAACGGTCAAACAGATCGAAGAAATGCTGGAACCGAAAAAGCTTGGCGAAACCCTGGAAAAAAATTATAAACTGGGGCAGAAGCATTTTTCATATGAAGTTCTGGAGGATATACTTCTGCCCATAATTGAATCGTGCTTCCGGTAGAATTTGATTTGGAGCCTCCTTTTAACATAGGCCTTCTTCACTATTCCTGCCCACCGGTGATAGGCGGCGTCGAAGAGGTGCTCAGTCAACAGGCCATCATCCTGGATCGAATCGGTCAGTCCGTCTCCATACTGGCCGGTATGGGGGAAAATTTCCATAAGAACCTCCCGGTCCGCATAGAACCTCTAATCAGTTCCCAAAACGCCTCTATTAAAAAAAAAATAAAACAATCGAAAAAAGGAAATCCCGAGGTTTTAAACAAACCTACTGATCAGATTCTGAATATACTTCAGGACTGGTCAAAAGATCTCGACGTGATTCTAGCCCATAACGTCCTCCATATGCCCTTCAATCTGCCTTTGACCCTGGCCCTGAGACGTCTGGCCGATGCAGGACACGGGCCGGCCCTGGTCAGTTGGGCTCACGATTCACCTTTTTTTCAATCCCCCTACCCGGAACACCTGGACGATCCCCCATGGCCGGTTCTCCGGGAAGCACATCCAAACATCCATTACGTGACCATTTCCGAGTCGCGGAAACAGTCTTTCAATAAAGAAATAAAGGACGCCGGCTGGAAAGTAATCAGCAACGGAATAGAACCCTCCAGGCTTTTTTATCTCGACGCGGTCTCAATCAGGCTTTCAGAACAACTCGACCTTTTTTCCCGCGATCTGGTGGTGATTCAGCCAGCCAGGATTACACCGCGCAAAAATATCGAGCTCTCGATTCACATCGTCAACGGACTAAAAAAAATGAACCTTGACGTGCTGCTGGTTCTAACCGGCGCTTACGATCCCCACGAATCCCGCGCTCCGGCTTATTACCGCCGTTTAAAATACTGGATCAACGAGCTTGATCTGAATAATAATATCGCCTTATTGGCCGAAATGATCTCGGAGG
>SDBT01016262.1_pt1 | contig 11779 bp, 8 predicted proteins | sample 2277101 | NCBI WGS metagenome assembly SDBT01 (sample SAMN10404973, study PRJNA504765) | marine sediment metagenome | isolation source: marine sediment core GS10_PC15, 103 cmbsf | place: Arctic Ocean: Southern Knipovich Ridge | collected 2010
AGAACTTGGAAGGAAATCGGGGAGATCCCCCTTAACTATAAAGAAGCATATTGATGACTTAGAAGAGAGGGGGATAATTAAAGGATATCGAGTTGATCTTGATTATGAAAAATTGGGATATAACATAATTGCTCTCGTTGAAGTTACTATATCAAAAGGTAAAATGCTCGAAGTTGAGAAACATATTGCAAATCGACCTAACGTATTTGCTGTTTACGATATAACAGGCACATACGATGCACTTATTCTCGCAAGATTTAAAAATCGAGAGGATCTAAGCGATATGGTAAAAGATCTCCATAAATCTCCATATATTGAACGTACTAATACTCATATTGTCTTAAATGTTATATTAGAGCAGTTCATTTATCAATTTAATGAAAAGAAAAAAAAAGAATAAAACAGACGTTCAATAGAAAAAATTAGATTATTTCTTCAAAAAGAAGAGGAAAAAGTTATTTGTTATGGTTGTAGTAGTAGTAGTAGTATTAAAGAATGAAGGTTCATTTTGGTTTGGGTCTTCTTCATTCTATTAAACAATTTCATCAATTTCTATAAGTTCACTGAACAAATTTGTGGCCACAGCCAAAAGTTTTTATATTAGAAGATTTGATTCTGAAAAATATTCAATTCTATGTTTTCTTTTTGTCGGAGTGTTTAGAAAAACTGATTTTTGTTAAAAGAACTAGCAATAAATTTATAAATAATTAAAATAATTATAATTAAATAAGGTTAATGGGATTGCGTTCCCACAATTGTAAATATTAGATAGATTAAAAAAATAAAATCAATAAACGAGAGTGACAAGATTGACTCAACAAGAAACTCTTAGAACATATGAACAGATTTGCTTAGACAAATTAAAAGAAATAGGAATCTCTACGTCGGCAGAATGGTGTGCGGCAATGGGTTATAAGAATGATAATGGTCTGGCTAAAGTTATTAGAAGAATAAACAGTAATATGCCTTATAAATTAAAAGTACATTATGATAAAAGACCACGCCGTTATGAGGCATTATGAGAATAGATTAAAAAATTATTGAAGGATATAATAAGACATGTCGTTAAATTGCCCAATTTGCGGAAAAAAATATTTTCATGATAGGAAGATTTGCCAAGAAAGCGAAGACTCTTCCATTTATAGTGGTTTGGTAACTAGTTATGGAGAAGAAAATCAGAAATGGAAATGTGATATTTTTTTAGAAGTTACTAATTCAGTTTTTGGGAAGAGTAAATCATTTGATTCGTATTTAAATATTGCTTCCACACCTAAAACTCTAAGAGAAAAAAATCGAAGTATAAATGCATGGAATTATAGTACAGCAATGACAAATAATAAGGTAAGCGAAAGTGAAAGAGAAACGAATAAGTTATTTCATCAAAATGAAGTTGAAAAGAACAAATTACAGAAGCTTATGTTTTTTTAATAAATCAAATAAATTTATAAAAATAAAAATAAAATTAAAAAATTATAAAAATTTAAGAGTTGATAAAAAATGACAAAATTTTCATTAGTTACACATCAATCGAGCATGATAGGATCAAGAACAAGAGTCGAAGATTCATGTGAGTCTGGTTTATGTCCTATCTGTATAGCAGATTGCCCGGTTTTTTGTGAAGTTTCCAAATCTGCTCTTAGGGGGCGTGAAGTATTATATCCTCGAAGGGAATTCTTTGGAAATTCCACAGCAGGGTCTCCAAAAGATTTTGGTTTATCCTTTGGTGATTTTCAAATCCAATTTGAAGTTCGAGGTGCTCAAGGAATTGAATCTAATCCGGATAAAGTTATTTTTCCAAATGTTGATATAACAACTAAATGGGGGAATATTGTTCAAAAACTTCCTCTTGTAATAGCGGGCTTGGGAAGTACGTATGTTGCTAAACGTAATTGGGAAGGATTAGCAATAGGAGCTGCGTTATCTGGAATAAGTCTAACGGTAGGAGAAAATGTAGTCGGTATGGATCCTAAGGCTCAGTTTTCAAATCATGCTTTATATCCTAAAGTTATCGACACTGAAGATATGAAATTTCGAGTCGAAACATTTAGAAAATTTTGGGATGGGAAGCATGGAGATATAATCGTTCAAAAGAACGTTGAAGATACAAGATTAGGTGTTTTCGATTATGTCTCCTCTATCTTAGAAGTTAATAGTTTAGAAATTAAATTTGGTCAAGGAGCAAAAGCTATAGGGGGAGAAGTAAGACTTGCATCTTTGGAGAGAGCTCAACTATTACAAAGCAGGGGTTATTTAGTCCTACCAGATCCTTCTGATCCTGTTATTATTGACCAATGGAAAGCAGGATTAATTCCTGATTTTGAGAGACATAGTAGGGTTGGAATATCAACTACAGAGGAAGTGTTAGAGGAAATTGATCAAATTCGAGCGAGTGGAGCAAAAAATATATTTATAAAGACAGGTGCCTACAGACCTGCAGCAACCGCATGGATTCTAAGGTTGGGAGTGGAAGGAAAAGTAAATGGAATGACTTTTGATGGGGCTGGAGGAGGTACTGGTATGAGTCCCGTGAGCATGATGAATGAAGGATCGATCCCCACAGTTTATTTAGAAGCGCTAGTAGTTGGTTGTTTAGATATGATTAAAAAAAAAAATCCTAACGCATCTATTCCAAGCATTTCAATGGCAGGTGGTATAGCAAAAGAGGCTCAAATATTTAAAGCTTTAGCAATGGGCGCTCCTTATGTAACATGTATTGCAATGGCCAGAGCCCCAATCACTGCAGCTATGAAAGGTAAATACATAGGAGAAATAATAGAGAGAAAAGAGGCAACTCCAGGAATGCTAAAAAATTTAGGTTTTCCGAAAAATAAAAGTCCAAAAAGTCTAACTCTTAATGAAGCTTTTGTTGAATTTGATAACCTATCACAAGTTTATAATGGAGGATATATCCCTCCGTCAGCAGTTGCAGTATACACATATCTTTCAAGTAAATTGGGAGTAGGAATTAAACAGTTACTTGCAGGAATAAGAAAATTTAAAATAGGATTAATAAATCGACGAGATATCGCTTATCTTTCTCAAAGAGCTAAAGATGTCTGCAAAAAATGGAATTTGGGAATTGATTCTCAAGAATCTTTAGATTTTGAAGATGTAAAAAACGAGATCTACTCTGGCAATTATTAAAATTAAAAATAAAATAAATTTTTTTATTTATTTAACTAACTTTTCTAACTCATTAACAAATTCCACATACTGATTTATACCTAATTTCCAAAATTCTGGTTTACTTATATCAAAACCTACAATTTCAGCTAAATCTTTTGGAGATAGGCTTCCCCCAGAGCTTAATAATTTCTTAAATTTCGGTATAAATGAGGGTCCTTCATTCTTATAGATCTGATATAGAGCGTATACAAACAGTTGTGCATAAACGTAAGGGTAGTTATAGAAACGAAAATTAGGAATGAAATAATGCCCTTTCATACACCATTCCCAATCCATTTCTTCAAACCATTCAACAGAATCCCCATAAATTTTATCTCTCCCGGCACACCAAAGTTTTGAGATTGTCTTCCCATCTAAATTAGTTCCACTCTTAATTGCATCATAAAGGCTCGTTTCGAACCAAAATCGTGCACTAACTTGGAAGGCTGCCTGTCCAGCGTCATCTAATATGTGTGCTAAAATAGCTATTTTTTCTTCATTCGTTTCTGCTTTTTTGAGAAGCAAATCAGTCATTAAAAGCTCTGCAAAAGTTGAAGCGATTTCAGCACCCGCAGCTCCTGGATGTAAATTAAAGTATGTTTGTTGATTTGTTGTTAAGTAATCATGTATCGCGTGGCCAAGTTCATGGTTAAGAGTGTATAACTCCTTCATATTTCCTTGGAACGACATTAAAATAAATGCTGATTTACCATTAAACCAACTTGCGCAATAGGCACCATTTCTTTTACCTTTTCTAACCTGAGCATCTATACGCTCCTTATCGAACATATCTTTAGCATATCCTGCAAAAGATTCTTCAAATTCACCCAAAGATTCAAGTGTTAGAGTTTTTGCTTCATCCCATGTGTACTTCATATTAGGTACATCAAGAAGAGGAGCCACCACATCCGCACTACTTAACTTGGGTAACTTTAAAAGTTTGGCTTTAAGTTTCAGATATCTTTGATATACATCGACATTTTCTTCAATAGTTTTCATCAGACTATTAATAATTTCTTGGGTTGTGTCATTAGTTATACAACTTGAATGCATTGGGTTATCAAATTTCCGGCGTTCAGAATTTTTCACCCAATTCCCACAAATATTACGTAATGCCGAAGAGAATATCTCCTCATCTTTTCCTAATAAACTGTATATAGATTTATTTGCAGAAATTCGCGTTGATCGATCAGAATGAACAATTAAACCATTAGCCTCTCCATATGAAAGAATTTTTTCTTCTCCTTCAACATTAACTTTGAAATCTCTGGTGTTTAACCAAGTTCCTTGTAGTTGGCTCCATGCTTTTACACCGTATTGATCTTTCTCCAAAATTAATTGTTCTTCGATTTCCGATAATGTATAAGGATATACTCTGTGAACTTTTTCTAGATAATGCTTATAATTTGATAATGTAGGATGCGAAATCAGCCTATCATTTTCAAATACTAATTTCCCAATTTCCAAGTCAAAGAAAGCTAATTTTTTAAATATTTGGGTTATAAATTCTTCAAACTTATTATGAAGAGCTTGTGTTTCGGGAAAAGTCATATTAGCATTAAACGAGTGTACACAAAATAAATCTAAATCTTCAACGTTTGCCCAAAATTCTTCAAGTTTTTTCAAGAGCTCATTTAAATTATCAGCATTAAAATCTTCCGAATCAATTTTTCCTTTATAATCATTTACAAATTGATCAGCTTCGCTCTCAAAACTCCCCATAGTCTTAAAAATATTGGGGTCATTTAAATCAGAAAATAGAACTGATAAATCCCATACAATTTCTTTTTCAGTCATTATATTCAAGACATTTAAATTTAGTAAATTTTAAAACTTTTCCATGCAAAACCAAAACCAATCAAAATTCTAGGAAAAGATTCAAAGTAAACGATGGAATATTATGAGGGTAAAGTCATTCATATTCTATTGTGCTTGGTGGTTTATTCGAAATATCATAGACTACTCTGTTAATCCCTTTTACTTCATTGATAATTCGGGTGCTAATTTTTTCTAACAAATTCATGTCTAATTTCGCAAAATTCGCAGTCATCGCATCGAGAGATTCAACTACTCGAATGGAACAAATATTCTCATAGGTACGATAATCTCCCATAATTCCAACAGTTTTAAGTGGAAGAAAGACACAAAAAGCTTGCCATAAATTTTCGTATATTCCAGCTGCTCTTATCTCTTCAATTAATATCTCATCAGCCTTTCGTAAAATATCAAGCTTTTCTTTATCAATTGAACCTATGATTCTCACTGCTAAACCTACTCCAGGAAAGGGATGTCTGAAAACGACACTTTTTGGCAAACCTAATTGTAGCCCAATCCTCCTTACCTCATCCTTGTACAAATCTTTTAACGGTTCAATGATTTCTAATGCCATATCTTTCGGCAGTGTAAGATTATGATGTGATTTTATTTTTTCTGAAACTACGCTTGTAGCACTTGATTCTACTCTATCGGGATATATAGTTCCTTGAGCAAGAAATTTTATATTAGGAAATTCTTTCTCTAATTCAATGGTCTTATTCTCAAAGACTTTAATGAATGTATGACCTATAACTCGTCGCTTTTCTTCAGGATCATCGATATCTTTAAGTCTTTGTAGAAATAGTTCTGTAGCATCGACGTAATGAAAATTTTCAAACTTTAATTTTTCCGTAAATTCTTCTTGAACCTCTACTTCTTCATTCTTTCTTAAGACTCCATTATTTACAAAAATACAATGTAATCTTTCTCCAATTGCCTTATGCAGTAAAACTGCTACTACCGAAGAATCAACACCTCCACTCAATCCTAAAATTACTCTATTTAGCTGACCTACTTCATTTTTAATATTTTGAATTGTCTTCTCTATCCAGTCCTCTAATTTCCATTCTTTTTTACAATCAGCAATCTTATATATAAAATTTTCCAGGATGACATTTCCCTTTGGAGTATTTGAAACTTCTGGATGAAACTGCACTCCAAACAATAGTCTTTCCGCATTTCCATATGCAGCTATAGGACAAGTCTCGGTGTTAGCATAGATTTTAAATCCTTCAGTCATATTTGTGATTTGATCCCCATGTGACATCCAAACGATTTCTTTCTTTTCTAAAGAGTCAAAAATTAAGTCTTGCTTTAAAATTGTAATCTCCGCTTTCCCATATTCTTTATTTTTTTTTGGTTCAATTGTTCCTCCTTGGTGGTACATTATTAAGTGATGACCGTAACAAATTCCTAAGACAGGAATTTTATTTTTGATTGTAAATTGGAAAAATTCATGTGTTAGCCTTGGGCTATTATCTTCATAAACACTATTAGGACCACCAGAAAGTATTATAGCTTTAGGGTGAATTTTATTGAGTTTCTCCAGATTAACATTAAATGGAAGAATTTCAGCGTATACTCCTAAATCTCTTATCCGTCTTGTAATTAAATGTGCATACTGTCCACCAAAATCTAAAATTATTATTTTTTCCATTATTATTACTTTTTTTAACAGTTCAAGGGATCTGTATTATAAAATGACTTATTAATAATATATATATAATTAATAAATCTGAAATATCTTATTCTAGACTTGAAGAACAATTAAATTTACTCTTCACTTTAGCTTTAAAAAGGGAAAGATTTCCCGTTACAACCGAAACGATTTTTTTAGATTAAACTATTCCTTCAATTAAGAATAAATTTTTTATTTTAAAATAATAACTGAGATTGAAATTCAACAAAAAGAGGATTCAAGATGCCTTTTAAAATACTTAGAAAATATAAGCTTGAAGACAGTGGTACGTTATATGAAATGGATATTCGCGCACCTTTAATTGCTAAGAAAGCATTCGCGGGAAATTTCGTATTAATCAGAGTTAACGAGACAGGGGAAAGAATTCCTCTCACAATTGCGGATTACGATAGAGAACAAGGTATTATTACACTAGTTTTTCAAGTAGTTGGTAAATCAACCTTATTACTCTCACATCAAAAAACTAATGATGAGATTTTAGATATTGTTGGCCCTTTAGGAAACAAAATACATGTTGAAAAATATGAATTTCCTGTAGTTATAATAGGGGGAGGTGTCGGAATAGCTGAATGTTATCCCCAAGCTAAAGAATTGAAGAAATCAGGAAATGAAATTATTTCAATCATAGGAGCTCGAACAAAAGATTTACTATTTTGGAAAGAAAAAATGGCTGCTGTAAGTAATCGGTTAATAATTTGCACCGATGACGGAAGTGAGGGGATAAAAGGATTTGTAACTAAACCTCTTCAAGATCTATTAAAAAATGAGGAAATAAGTGTTGTAATCACTATTGGCCCTTTAATAATGATGAAGAATGTTTCCAACCTGACAAACGGTTCTACTGGATTACCTAAAGTAAAAACATATGTCTCACTGAACACTATTATGATTGATGGAACAGGCATGTGTGGAGGTTGTCGATTTTCAACTCAAAATGGAGAAATTCGATTTGCTTGCGTTGATGGACCAGATGTTGATGGACATATCGTAGATTTTAATAATCTTATAAATCGTGCTAATAGATTTAGAACCCAAGAAAAGAAATCATATGAAAATTTTAAGCATGAATGTAAAAATCTCGAAAACTTTGGAGGTGCTAAATAAACAAATGGAAGTTAAGACACCTTTAATAAATGTTTTACTAAAAAATAAAGACGCTATCCTAAAAGTAGAGAGATATACTATAACTGAATTTGAAAATCTCATAAATTCATTAACTAAAGCAGAAAAAGAACGACAGGATATTTTAAAAACAATAAATGAAATCGGCTCAATAGATATTCATTTACTGAAAAAAGAATTAGAAATTGCTGAAGATCTTCTTATATACAACATAGAATATTTAAAAGAATTAGGTTCCCTAGAGTTTCTTGGTGAAAAATCAAGATTTTTTCATAGTTTAATAGAAAAAAATGAGATCAGAGGAGTATTTCCAAATGTAAATCTAATTAAAGATAAAAATCTATGTTGTGGTTGCGGTTTGTGTGATTCAGTATGCCCCGTACACGCTATTAATTATACAAGTAGCACATTTGAACTGAATGAAGATCTATGTATTGATTGTGGCTTATGTTTTTCATGTTGTCCTAGATCTTTCTTCCCAAAATCTTTAAAACAAAATAAAGTTGGAATTAATTCTAATACTATACATTCAGAAACAATAAATAGTTATATTGATATCTATTCTGCTCATACTAATGATGAGAGCATAAAAAATCTTGCACAAGATGGAGGAATTGTAACCACTTTACTTAAAACAGCGTTTCAGGAAAAATTGATAGATGCTTCAATAGCAGTAAGTATATCAGACGAACCACATAGACCCTTACCAGTAATCATCAATCGTGAAGAAGAACTATTAAGAACTGCCGGTACTAAATATACAAACTCTCCTTCTTTAAAGATCTTGCATGCTTCAAGAAATTATAAAAACATCGCCGTAGTTGGTACTCCCTGTATGTTGGAAGCTTTAAAAAAGATCTCTATTTATCCCCTTAATAAACCACTCTATGAAAATATCGTTCTAAAAATTGGTCTCTTTTGCATGGAATCTTTTGATTATGAACAGATAAAAAATCTCCTGAAACGTGAATTTAAAATAACTATGAAGGGGATAAAAAAAATGGATATTGATAAGGGGCGATTTTTTATTTTTAACAAAGATAATTCAATATATACTATTCCTATAAAAGAACTTAAGAAATATGGAAGACTGGGATGTTTTTTCTGTGATGATCTCACTTCAGAACAAGCTGATATTTCTGTGGGTTCAATCGGTTCTGAACCAGGGTGGTCAACAGTTATTATTAGGACAAATAAAGGAGTAGATTTATTTCAAAAAGCTTTAGACCGTAAATTAATTGAAAAAAAAGATATAAAAGAGGATAGTAAAAGTCTTAGGATTTTAAATCGAGTTGCAAAATCAAAACAAAAGATCTATAAGGAGACTTATAGGCCTAAAATGATTGAACAAGATCCCCATGTAAGAATCTCTAATTTTCAAGAGGTGTCTGAGGGGTTAACTCTAGAAATGGTAAAACTGGAAGCTAGTAGGTGCTTACAATGTGGAATGCCTCATTGTATATCGGGGTGTCCTGTAAATATAGATATTCCGCAATTCTTAAAATTATTAAAACAAGGAAAATCAATTGATGCTCTTCGATTAATGAAAGATTACAATTTATTACCAGCTATATGTGGTAGAGTTTGTCCTCAAGAGACCCAATGTGAGAAATCTTGTTTACTAGATAGTTTAGAAGAACCTATTGCGATAGGTTTTTTAGAAAGATTTATTGCTGATTGGGAAAGAGAAAATCAACTCAAAGAATGTCCAGAATGTAAACCTCCCAATAATATTAAAATTGCTATTATTGGGTCTGGGCCAGCAGGTTTAACATGTGCTGGAGAACTCGCTAGAATGGGATATGATGTTACTGTTTTTGAAGCTTTTCATGCGGGAGGCGGAGTATTAACTTATGGAATACCAGAGTTTAGACTACCTAAAGAGATAGTCAAAAGTGAAATTGAAACATTAAAAATGCTTGATGTTAAGATTCAATATAACACTATTATTGGAAAAACATTGACAATACAAGATTTAAAAGAGATGGGCTACAAGGCTTTTTTCATTGGAGTAGGGGCAGGTCTTCCTATGTTTCCAAAAATACCGGGTTTAAATCTAAACGGTGTTTTAACTGCAAATGAATTCCTTACAAGAGTAAATCTTATGAAGGCTTATAAATTTCCCGAATATGATACTCCAATAAAAATAGGGGAAATTGTTTTAGTTATAGGAGGAGGAAATACGGCTCTTGATTCAGCAAGAGTTGCTAAACGATTAGGTGCTAAACGTGTAATAGTCGTATATAGAAGGTCAGAATTAGAGATGCCAGCAAGGAGAGAAGAATATTACCATGCAGTTGAAGAGGAAATTGAATTCATGTTCTTAACGAATCCTATAAAATTTATAGGGGATGATAAAGATAACTTAAAACAAGTCAAAGTCGTAAAAATGCGATTAGGAGAACCCGACGAATCTGGGAGACGTAGACCAATTTTAATTGAAAATTCTGATTATTTTATAGAAGCTGACACGGTCATAATAGCAATTGGTGCACTAGCCAACCCAATTTTAATTAAATCACTTCCAGACTTAAAACTTAATAAGTGGGGTTATATAGAAACAGATGAAAATAGTAAAACTAGTTTAGAAGGAATCTATGCAGGAGGCGATATAGTTTCAGGTTCTGCCACTGTAATATCTGCAATGGGTGCAGGAAAAAAAGCAGCTCGTGCAATACATAAGTATTTAAAGTATAAATTAGCATTAATTGAAAATTATTCCGGATCTTAATTTTATACTAATGATATTTCTATTAAGAGAAAAACAAACTGAATTCCATCATATAATGCGTGTGAAATGATTAAAGGACCAATACGACGGAATTTATAGAAATAACTTGCCATAATAATACTCAAAAGGGATATCATAATGATACCGTAAATTCCTTGATACAAATGAACTACTCCAATCATAATTGATGAAAATAATATCACAAATATCACCCACTTCTTATTTTCAGATAAATTCCAGAGACATTTTAAGAAAAAGATTCTTGATAATTCTTCAAATAATGCAATCCCGATCCATAACACGGGGCCAAACCATAAAATTAGAAGTAGTGGATTTTGGGAAAAAGCGCGAATTGCATTAATGATATCTTGACTTGCGGGGGTATTTTGGGTAAGTAATGGCATTAAAGTTATTCTTCCTAGATAAAACAATCCAAAAGAAATAATTGTTAATAGAACGGTCGCGAGAAGATCTATCTTCCAGTTTGATTCACCTTCATTAAAGATAGTGAGTTTTTGGTGAAGAAAGTATTTGTTTAAGCAAAATATTAGGAAAATACTGAATCCACCAAATAATAAAGGTAAAAGAATCATCTCCATTGGTGAAAAAGTGGCGTTTTGGGTAAGTCGATACCAAATCATTACGATGTTAATTGGAAATATCGCAATGCTTATCGCAAGTATATTTTTTATCCGGGTATTCATATATAATTCAACCGTTTAAGTAATTTAACTATCTATTTCTGGAATTAATAGTTTTCTGTTATAAAGGTATTTCTGTTGTTTCCCAAACCATTCCCACATAAAAAGCCTTTTATCTATTATTTCTTTAATCGAATTATATCAAATTTTAATTTACAAAAAAATCAGAAAAGATATCCTTATTAATACTTAAAATGAAAAATATTCATTCAATAGTAAAATAAAGAGAAAAATTAAAAAGAGACATCAAAAATGAGTGAAAATTTAGATCCTTTTGCGATCTCCCAGAAGCAACTTTATGATGCATGTAAAATTAGTGGTTACGAGAGCCAGATATATAATGCATTGAGTACACCTGAAAGATTTGTTGAGATAAAGATCACCATGAAAATGGATGATGGTTCACTTAAAACATTTAGGGGCTTTAGAAGTCAATATAATTCAGCCCGAGGACCAATGAAAGGAGGCATTAGATGGCATCCTGATGAAAGTGCATCCTTAGTAAAAGCTTTATCAGCATGGATGACCTGGAAATGTGCTTGTGTG
>SDBT01016263.1_pt1 | contig 11779 bp, 6 predicted proteins | sample 2277101 | NCBI WGS metagenome assembly SDBT01 (sample SAMN10404973, study PRJNA504765) | marine sediment metagenome | isolation source: marine sediment core GS10_PC15, 103 cmbsf | place: Arctic Ocean: Southern Knipovich Ridge | collected 2010
GGCCGAATATTGATCATCGCCGACAGACGGATCCGGTCCACCGGGATCGCCCCAGTTAAAGTTAATCTGAGGATCTGTGCGGGTTAACATTAAATTGTCAAAGTTCATGCCATTGTAGTAATCTGCCCGCACGCCGCCGCCTTCTTTTGCGGTCGTAAAGCCCCAGACCTCGCCTGTGTGCGTAGCCTGGTCTTCGTCGAACTCATCGACTCGCCAATAATACGTTTTCTCGACTTCAAGCGGCCCGGGGCTGAAGTTTATAGCTCCCTGCTGCAGCCCATCGGTGGTGGCATTTGCTACAGTGTCAAAATCGTCGCCGAAGTACACGGTATGCAATACCGAACCGAAACCGGGCGTCCAGCTCAGAACCGGGTTTTCTGTGTCGATAAATTTGCTGCCATCACTGGGAACCGGTTCATAGGCCTTCTGTGATGGAATCGAAAAGCTCCAGACAGGACCTTTCCATGGACTATTCGGGTCTGCATCATTGACCTCATCGATTCGCCAATAGTAGGTATTACCATTTACAAGGCCGTCCGGATAAGCATATCCGGCAAAGCCGGCGACAAAATACACTAAATCCAAGGCCTGGTTGCCTCGGAATACGTCGGATTCTCGAGTTCCATCATTCACATCGTCGAAATTATCGCCTAAATACACATCGTGCGAAACCGCAAAATCTCCAGGCCGCCAGCCAAGGCTTACCCACGTTTCCATGTGGAGTGAACCATCTGGTGGATTTGGACCCAGGGCATATGGATATCCTTCACCACCTACCATGACAGCCAGAATCTCGCCCTCCGTCAGTGCGTGGTTGTAGATCCGGACATCGTCGATCAGACCGTTCATCCACTCAACGTCGGCGTAACCGGTATGGCCGATCCGCATGGTTTGTCCGGATTGCATCAGCAGAGGCGTGCCTGAAATACTTATGGTTCGTTTGAGGTCGCCATCCAAAAAGAGTCTAACCTCTTGATTCGTGTTATCGATCACATACGTGATCATGTACCATGTGTCCACCGCCAAATCACCGCCTTGTCCGGTGGTCCCCGTGTGGTTTGACTCAATATCTATGACCGTATCAATCCAGGCGCCGCCGCTGCCTATGTCACCGTGGATGTAGCTGGTCTGAACCTTGACATCGAAGGTAAAGTCTGTTCCAGCACGAGTTCCATGGATTCCGAAAACACCCGGCTCGGCAGCGATTTTTACCCACGCCGACAGCGTAAACTCGTTGAGGGACAGCTCAGAACTGTAGGCAATATCGACGTAGTCGCCGCTGCCGTCGAATTCCAGCGCATAGCCGAAATACCCGGCCACCCACTGTGGGTCACCCTGGAGTGTGCCGTCATTGCCACCGGCTAAGTCATAGGCGGTGGTCCCGGAACCCTCATCAAAACTCCAGTGAGCCACCAGTTCGGCTGAGGTGTTGCTGACCAGGCTCAACACCAAAACAAATGAAGCCAAACAAATCAATTTTTTACACATAATAAACCTCCTTCAAAAAGAGTTAAAATAACTGTGCCCTGGTTACAGGCCAAGACACCCATTGCTTGTGATAGATATAACAAGATTATTACCTTGAATTAGGATTTGCTCCAATATCACCACCTTTCTTCGGGAGTCAAATCTTCACTGAAAAGCAAAGACTGCAATCCCGAACCATACTCATGCGACGGTCTTCGTTTTTTCTGCTATTTGGTATCTTTTGGCAAAATTCAAACAAAGCCAAATGAGCCCATAGGAAAGCTCAATAACTCAATGGCAGCCGATACATGCAGATGCTTCACCAGTTTTATATATACCAAATTATCACCGTTTCTGTCAAGAAAAATTTCTGAATTATGTATCTTTTTAACCGCCGGAATTGCCGATTTTCTTGCACCCCTTTAACAAATACCTGCAAAGCAGGGGATAAAGGGGTCTATAGTGTTCCCTGAGCAGGCCGGCGTGAGAATTTGATATCCTTTACAATCAAAGGATTCTTTTGTTAGAATCGAGGTTCGTCGTTGTTAGTTCATAGTTCGTTGACGGCAAAAAGTGAACAGCAGACGGAAGAAAACTGAGCTTATTGAAGCAGGAGACGGCTGACATGACAACTCATGATAATCCAAAACGGGCCTGTTGCAGCCGGCGTGACTTTCTCAGATCGGCCTGCCGGGGTACGGCGGCGTTGGCCTTCGCCGGCGCTGCTGCGCGGTCTCTATCGGCCGGGCAGGACGGTAAAGCTGCGAAGAGGAACATTGTCCTGGTACTCAGTGACGATCATCGCTATGACTTTATGGGATTCATGAAGGACTCGCCGGCCTTCTTAGAGACGCCGAACATGGACCGCATGGCGCAGCAGGGAGCGCATTTAGCCAACGCGTTCGTAAGCACATCGTTGTGCTCGCCGAGCCGCGCATCTATCCTTACCGGCCAATACATGCACCATCATCGTATCGTTGACAATCAGCGGCCGGCGCCTGAGGGCACGGTGTTCTTCCCGCAGTACCTGCAGAAGGCCGGCTATCAGACCGCCTTTGTCGGCAAGTGGCACATGGGTCACGAAGACGACAGTCCCAGGCCGGGCTTCGATCACTGGGCCAGCTTTAAGGGCCAGGGGACGTATTTCAATCCGACGCTCAACATCAACAACGAACGCCGGACGTTCCAGGGCTACACGACCGATGTTCTGACGGACCAGGCGCTGACGTGGCTCAAGGACGGTCGCGATTCACGCCGGCCGTTTTTTTTATATCTGTCATTCAAGGCCGTCCATTACCCGTTCCAGCCTGCCGAACGTAACAAAGGCCGCTACGGAAAGGCCGAGGTCAAGCGTCCTGAGACGATGGCCAACACCGAGCGGAACTATCAGACGCAGCCGCATTGGGTCCGCGAGCGCCGCTACAGCATCCACGGCATCGATCACATGGAAACCGGACAATATGACAACGATCCGGTGCCGTCGTTCGACGAACTTTACAAGCAGTACTGTGAAACAGTGCACGGGCTGGATGAGAACCTTGGGCGCGTGCTGAAGTACCTGGACCAGACGGGCCTGAGCAAATCGACATTGGTGATCTACATGGGTGATAACGGCTTCGCGCTCGGGGAGCACGGCTTCTACGATAAGCGTGATGCATTCGAGGAGTCGATCCGTGTGCCGATGCTCGCGTACGCGCCGGGCCTGATTAAACCCGGCATAAAAGTCACGCAGATGGTGCAGAATATCGATATCGCACCGACGCTACTTGCAGCGGCCGCGGGCGTGGAACAGCCGAAAGCTGCAAAAATGGATGGGCGATCCTTCCTGCCTCTGCTGCGCGGCAAGTCGATTCGGTGGCGCGACCACATCCTTTACGAGTATTATTGGGAGTGGAACTTTCCCGCCACGCCAACGGTCTTTGCCATTCGCACCGAGCGGTACAAGTACATCTTCTATCAGGGTGTTTGGGACCACGATGGTTTCTACGACCTGCAAACCGACCCGCACGAGCGGCACAACCTGATCAACGTCCCTGCCTACGGCGAGCAGATCGCGGCGATGAAAAAGCAGCTTTTCGACGAGCTTGAGGCAAGCGGCGGGCTTGACATCCCCGTTCGCAGGCCACAGGGCGAGCGCCTCGACCAGCGCAAAAATAAACGCTGAAATGTTTTGTGAGCTGTTCAGTAGTCTTTAAAGCTTTTCATCCATTGCGGCCAGTTTTCCGGCTGGACGCCGCCTGTTTTGGTCCAGGAGCCTGCAATGTCGAACTCACGGTACCACTTTAATGTCCACAGCTCTTTGACGCCCACCTTCCGACTCGACCAATCCATGAACACAGCGCTGACAAAACCATTGTGACGGTTCATGCAGCAGGGCAGCGAGTTGTCTGTCCAATCGTCCTCTAATTCAGGGGGATCACCTATACTCGTACTCGGCTGGCACGCCCAATAGTAAACACTGTCTGTCAAAAGAGGAATGTTGCCCGCCCCTTTCGCAGGGATAGTTTGCCAATACCTGGCATCGAGTTCCGGCACAGACTGTGCCCAGACATTCAGGCCGTAGCTGCAATCGACTCGCACATGGCTGGCCGGACTGCGTAGTGACCAGGCTGCGTACGTACTGCCCAGTTGCCAGATGTCTGAACCCAGAAACTCACGCGCGGGTTTTCTTGCCGTAGGGCACGTAAATAAATCGTTACTGTCCCGGTGGCTGGGCCATAGAGACTTGAGCTGCTGTGACCAATCTATGGGCGAATCCACCCAGCCGGGAAATTTTTCATCATGGTCATTGGCGTACATTGAGAAGATAAGGGTCCACTGCTTTAAATTGGACCGGCAACCGACCGTCCTCGCCTGCTCTTTGACCCGTTGTAGTGTCGGCATCAGGATCGCCATGAGTAAGGCAATTATAGCGATCACAACCAATAGCTCGATTAACGTAAAACCCCTTGACATACGCATGATATTTGCCTTTCTCTCTCAAAGAGAGGTAGTTAATATCGTCAGTATGCTTTTCTGTAATCATTATAACACATACAGTTGCGACAATGGAAGCATAAGGACGTTCACTGGTGATAATTTATAAAATTTTCTTGACAGGAAGGAGGATAATCTGGTATATATAGGATAATAGGTGTCTATGAATTTAGGCTTTCGAAGGAGGTGGCATCAAGTCGAAAGGAATTGCCTTGGGCAGGCATACGATAGACTGCCCTGAACCTAAAGATAGTAATCGATTATTTTTATCTAACCTTTTGAAGGAGGAATATTATGTTTAAGAAACTGACAAGCTTAGTAACAGTCTGTGTTCTGATTGGATTGATTTTATTAACAAGCGGCTTAGCACAAGCCAACTGGTTGGAGACCTTCGACGGCAACTCATTCGACCTGGTAACCTGGCAGTTCAGTTGCTATCCGGACATGACCAAGACGTTTAACGGAACTATCCAGGACGGGCCTGATGACAACGATTATCTCACTTTGGACGAGACAAGCCCGGACGATATCGGCGGTTCGCAATTCGGCGTAGGTATCGGGGACCCGGGTGATAGCTTCAGCGACGTCCGCGTCGGTGCGGTGTTCAATGTCACTGGTGATGCCTCCTGGAATTACCACGGTATGGCGGCCAGGGTAGATTACTTTATTGACGATGGATCGATAACCGGCGTTCCCGGCATTGTTGCCAGTTCTTATGTTTTGTTCATACACTATGAGGAGGGCCCGGCCAACCTGAAGATCGAACTGATGAAGTCCATCAACCTTTCGCCCGACATTATGGCGACCTGGCAGCCGGAGGTTCCGGTGCCCGGCCTGGATCACGCCAAGAGCCACTATTTTGAGCTGGATGTGGTCGGATCAGATCCCGTATACATCACGGGTAGTGTTTATGAGTATCAAGGCGGCCCCTTGCTCGTGAGAACTCCGACGTTTGTCGACACCAGCGCCAATGACCCCTGGGAAGCTCCGAATATTCATGATGATGTCCTTAAAAGCGGAGTCAGTTGCATCTTCGGAATGTGGGAAGATCCCCAACCGCTCGGCTACCATAGCCCTTTCGACAGCGTCTCATCTGCCTCGGATGGTCCGGCAGCGGTCAATCCCGGTCCCGCAGATAGTGCGATTGATGTGCCCGTCGATGCGAGCCTGAGTTGGGTCGAGGCGGACTTTGCGACAGGCCGCGAACTCTGGATAGGCAAGGCCGGAGCGATGGAAAAGGTTGACCCCGCCCCATCGGGGACAACCTATACGCCTGCTAATCTCGAATTAGGCGAGACGTACGAGTGGAGGATCGATCAGGTCGGCACCTCAGGTACGGTTACAGGTCATACCTGGACCTTTACGACGGAAGAATCCATAAAGGTGGATGACTTCCAGTCATACGCCAATGATGTAGGCTTAAGGAGTGCATGGGTCGACAATATCACCGAACCAGGGGTCGAATATGTCTTTCTGGCGTCGGGCGAGGACAACTCCTTGCGGTTTGAATTCCAGAACCAATATCCACCCTACTTTACCGAGACCACGAGGACGTTTGTTAGCTCGCAGGATTGGACGGCTCAAGGTGTTGAGGAGTTGTCGTTGTCATTCGTTGGTGAACATGAAAACGCCGAGCATCTGATGTATTTGACGCTCGATGATGCTGCCGGCCAGAGCTTTAAGGTTGAGAACCCGTACACACATGCTTGTCAGACTGATTCATGGCGTCAGTGGACGATTGCTCTTGGGCAATTCAGTGATGGCGGCGTAGATTTGACCTCTGTTAAGAAAATCACTATCGGCTTAGGTGACGGCACCGCTTCCGCTCAGGATGGCAATGACAGAGACCATATATACATTGACCAGATTATTTTAAGCCCGGCCGGATAATAAAATATTGAGCAGTCGGATTTAAGCGGCAATACTGACAGCTCCGGCGGCTTTAAGTAAACAGGAATACTTGCGTTTCATGGCAGGTCTGCAGTTCCTTTCTACTTTCATATTCCCGTGCTTGCGTTAGGCAGCGCAGCAAGATTATGCTATGCTGTCGGGCAGGTACGTACTTGTCAAATTGTGGCCGGGCAAATAGAATCGGGAATTGACTGCTATGAAAAAGCAAAAAATCAAAGAGCTTATCAAAGTCAGCAAAGGTGTAATTGCAGATGGTTCACTGGAAAACGGGGCAATTGTTGCCGCTAATTCAGACAAGGCAATCTATCCGGCTACTACCCAGGATTACAGGTACGTTTGGATTCGGGATGCGGCGTATGTATGCATGGCTGCCGATCTGCTGAGGCTCAGGGAAATCCCGGAGAAGTTTTTTGACTGGTGCCTCAATCGAGCTGAGGATTTTAAGGAAACGGGTTTTTTCTCCAATGCATATAATGTGAATGGGACTATTCATGGCACTTTGATACCACCCGATGAGACGAGAGTGCCTCGGCACCTGCGGGAAAGTTGCATCGATCTGATACATAGCGGAACGCAATTTCAGCCGGACCAGAGCGGTTCTTTATTAATCGCGATAGATCACCACATAAAACATTTCGACGCCGATGTCTCTAAATCCGAAAAATTGATAGAGAAAACCGCCACCGGCATCTCCCGTTCCTGGGATGGCAATGCCTTTATTTTGCCCTGTTATGATTTATGGGAGGAAAGATGCATTCTTCCCGAGCATATAGGTTTTCATACCTACTCGTTAGCGATGTGCATCGCCGGACTCAGAGCGGCAATTAAGCTGCTGGGCAAAAAGAGAAAGTGGCTGCAAACAGAAAAGGAAATGTCAAAAACTTTCGCAGAGGCTTATTCGAGCGGCACGGAATCCATTCCGAGGACATATCGTAAAGGGGCAATAGCTAAAAATCGTAAAACAAGAGCAGATGACTTGAAACCCGATCCGTCGCTGCTGGGATTGGTCTGGCCTTCGGGGATATTGGACCCGCTGGATGAGAAGGTCAAGAGAACTGTTCTTGAAATAATAAAAACGAACACGATGGATGGCGGAGGCCTGTTGAGATACCCGGCCGACAGATATTGCGGCGGAGTGCGGAAAGGATGGGTGACACTTACCGGCGCGGGGACATGGCCTTTGCTCAGCTTTTGGATGTCCATCTACTACAGCCTTTGCGGCGACAATGAAAATGCGAGAAAATTCTTTGACCGGCCTATCGAGCGAATAGATAAATACATTCCCGAACAAATATTCGAAGATAAATCGCGTCCGTCTATATCTCCGCTCCTTTGGTCTCATACAATGTTTATTATTGCAGCGAAATTTTTAGGGCATATATAGCGAATCGAGGTGTCGAGTTTCTATTTTCTTCGAACTACAATTTACGAAAGGTATAAAGATGCGCGAAAACAATACAAAACTCTCAAAAGGATTGATGCTGCCATTGTTCGTTCTTGCGATGCTGATATATGTTGCTGTAGGTGTGGATGCCGGTGCGAGATCAAGTGACCGGGAAATGGCTGGCAAACAACTCCTGACATCGACCAACCGTCCGATGCGAAATCGACAGGATTTGGTAATGACTGTCGGTCAGGACGAAGGCGACCTTCAGGGCGACGATGACAAAGTCATCCAGGCCGGCATAGAATATCTGCACCGATTGGGCGGAGGCACGCTACATGTTCTGCCGGGTGTGTATAACCTGCGGAACGCGATCTATTTGCGTCCCAACATCACACTAAGGGGCTCAGGCGAGGAAACCATACTTAAAAAATCCGGCAGCGTCGTTACCGCCCTGGTGAGGGATTCGGACTGGTTCGAGTACGGCGTTCAGGTGGCCGATGCAAAAGGATTCGTGCCGGGAGGAGGAGTCATGCTCAGGTCGAAAAAGGGGGCCGGAGACTGGCAGTATGATGTGCTGCGTGCCACAGTCACCGCCATTCGTGGAGATGTTATCTTTTTGGACCGGCTGACCGAAGAGAATTTCTGGCTGGAAAAAGACGCCACGGCTGCGACTATCTTCCCCATCCTTACCGCTGAAAACGTGGACAACGTTGTTGTGGAGGATATTGTGCTCGAAGGCAACCGCGATGAAAACGAGCACATCAACGGCAACTTCGCCGGCGCGGTTTTCATCCAGCATTGCAACCAGTGGAGTTTCAGGAATGTTACTTCCCGAAACTATAACGGCGACGGTTTCAGCTTCCAGGTCTGCGATGATATCCGATTTCTAAACTGCAAAGCGATAAACAACAGCGATCTGGGATTCCACCCCGGAAGCGGCTCCCAACGTCCCGTCTTCCAAAAGTGCTTGTCCCGGGGCAATAGTCAGGGGATTTTTTTCTGCTGGAGCGTTTCGGATGGTCTCGCAGAGAATTGTATGTTGTCTCAGAACAGCAGATATGGAATCAGTATCGGGCACCGTGACACGGACAACATTATACGGCAATGTACGATCGAGCGCAACGGCCAGGTCGGGATACTGTTTCGTAAGGAGGCAAATGAATTTCGCAGCGGCAGCCGAAACAAGATCGAGAATTGTATTATTCGTGATAATGGTTCGAAAGGGCAGGGGATCGGCATCGATATTCAGGGAAAAATCCGGGACATCAACGTTTACGGCACAAGATTTGAAAATGCAGCAGGCAAAAATCAGAATATAGGTATTCGTATCGGCCGGGAGGCTGAGCGAATCACGCTGCGGGGCAATACTTTTGAGAATTGCCCGGTTCACATTCAAGACACTCGATCCAAATAAGACTGACCATGATTTATCTGGCCCGGCAGTGTCACTGCGATGGATTCGATATTCTTTTTCATGCTGGATGGTACTATCTCTGGACAGCAATAAGCCCGAAATCTCGTATTTGAATTGAAGCATCAAGCGTTCCGGGCAGTTCCCAGCCCATATTCATTCCCGTCACGGCGTAGTCGCCGGGATTTGAACTTTTCAGGTACCCTCTTTTTGCCGCCTCTTTCAATCCCGCCTTGATGTACGGCAGAAGATCGATATCTATTTCCGCCCACTGGTTTTGCTTCAAAGGCCCGGAGGTGACATCCTCTCCTGCGATTGTGTAGATGAACTTGCCGGTGGCGTCCGCTTTCCCGCCGTCTTTTGCCTTGTGCGAAGGCGGGACATCGTACCGGCTGTCATAAAAAGGCACACCGAACCAGAAGTAGTTGCCGGAATCCTTCGATTTCTCATCTATATTCCCGACCACCAGGAACATCTGAAACTGAGCAGCGTGAAGTTCGGGATTGTAGGCATCTGTCGCCAGGTGGTTTTTGCAATAAAGCCGCTTGATCCCAAGAGTAAAATCAAGCCGGGCCAAGTTCTCCAGGGGATATACTTTACAGACCTGCTGCTCCACAAGAAGGTGCGGCCAGCTTTCTCCGTGCTTTCTTGCCCTATTTCCGTATTCGGAGCTGCCTTTGATTTCGAGGATAAGGTCCCTGTTTTCCGAATCCTCGGCGCCGACTAATACTTTCTTGGCGTCGTTAGCGTATGAAACATCGCCGTCAGCATCATTGATGCAGCGTGCTTTCGCCAGAGAGTATTTTGTTCCCCACTGGCATAATTTCCAGACTGGCTTATTATTCGAGTCGTCAAGGTTCAGGACAGCTTCTGCGGCGGCACCTTTTTTCGAATTCGGATAACTCAAAAGGAAACCTTGCCTGAAATGATTGTCCAGGAACAGCGGCCGGCTTTTGGTAGGATCATCATGTTTCCGGGGGCCTTGAATCTTCGTATCGAGTATCTTTTTCGAATCAGTGCTCCATTTGCCTTTTTCGTAGTCGAATGGAATGGCGACGAGTCTTTCGGAGTCGATGCGTATGGCTGTAATTTCGCTGGGTGAATTCGGTGCCGGAGAAGGCAGTTGCACGAAGTTTGTGCCTCTGTATTTGTTCACACTTGCCTTGTGGTAATGTCCTCCCAGCACGAGTATCACGTTGGAGTCTCCGAATGCATCGACGAACTCGTCTTTATTCGTGATTGAATCCAGGCATAGGTGGGTAGCCACTACGATAGGAGTGCCGGCCGGTACTTTCGGGAGGTTCGAGCGAAGATATTCGAGCGCATCTTCAGATATCGGTTGGGCGGGACTGTTGAGACTTTCATCGTGCTTCGAATAGAGAGCGACGAAATGAACGCCTTTCTTATTGAAGGTATAACTCAAGGCTCCGTGACGTTCGATCAGCCAGTTGTGAATCGTGGGACTCGGGGAAAGGCCGCCGCTGTCGTGATTGCCCGCTATGTCGTAGCTGGGGAATTTAAGGCTTTCTGTAATCAATTTCTTGTATGTGTCGGCGGCGGCACGTGTCGGCCACTCGGTAATGTCCCCTAATCCGATTACAAAGTCAGGCTTGGCCACTTTGCCTCCGATACTTGCCGGATAGGCCGTTTGGGGCAGTTTGTTCATCGCATCGATCGCCGGGATCAGATGTGTGCCGTCTCCATCGTTTTTGATGTGCTGGTCTGACCATCCGAAGAAGGTCAGCGCGTTCGTCTCAGCACAAACTCCCGCTTGTGATAGAATGCAAATGACAAGGCAAGCCACACACATGGCTGCCTTTACTTTGGACGCTGTACGTATTTTCGTGCTCATATTTCAATTATCCAAATAATCTTCAATAGTTCGAACATTGTACATTATAACATTTCCCGGCATTAACCATAAAGCAATTCATTAGCTAAAGCAGTTGTATTCTGCGGTTTGTTCAAGTATCTTGGTGAGTTGATAAAGCAGTCCGAACATAAGGTAATTTGAGAATAGAGAGGTGGCATTTCGATGACTTTAATTATGAAGCGTTTTCCAATCATGCTTATCGGTCTGATCTGTATATTGATGGCGGATTTTGCAGCGGCGGAACCGCCTTCGATTTCGTCGGTTCGAGCGGATTCGAGGAAGGTCGGCCTTTATGAAAAATTTGAACTGAGGATAGATCTGAATGCTGCGTATAATAATCCTTTCGATCCGGACGAAATCGACCTTAGCGCCGAGTTCACTTCGCCCTCTGGTAAGAAATGGAATGTCTGGGGATTTTATTATCCTACGAGCTGGGCCAGCCTCTGGATGGTGCGGTTCTCCCCGACCGAGATGGGCACATGGCGTTACGTGGTCAAAGTCACCGATTCGCAGGGCACGGTACAAAGCAGGGCCGGCACGTTTGAAGCGGAAGATTCTTCGCATCATGGATTCGTAAAGATCGCCCCGAATCAACGCTACCTAAAATATGACGATGGGGCAACGTTTTACGGCGTGGGTCTGTGGTATAACGACAGCTACGGGCAGTTCAATGAGGGCAGAATAACTGAAAAAGGACTCGATAAAGTGGTAGAGCGGGGAGAGAAGTTCATCAGCTTTTTTCCGACGCCCGTTT